>OGDF01000458.1_pt1 | contig 65598 bp, 58 predicted proteins | sample 1570141 | NCBI WGS metagenome assembly OGDF01 (sample SAMEA4370581, study PRJEB24528) | human gut metagenome
CCATACTGCATACTCATTTCCAGTTGCTGTAAATGTAACACTATAATATCCATCTTTCTTTTCTAAGGTATAATCTTTTACTTCATCTCCTACATTTTGGTTCAAATATTTCTTTAAATTTACTTCATCAATTTTAGAATTCGAACTTTTTCCAATAGCTGCTGCTACTGATGTATTCAATACTTCTTTTTCTTCTACTGCTCCTGCAAATTTTTTTGAATCTTTTGCTTGATTTATTATTCCATTCTCTCCAGTAAGATATGATATTGTTACTCCTGAAATTATTAGTAATACTATCACTGTTACTGTTAGTGCTATTAATGTTATTCCTTTGTTTTTCATGTATATTTCTCCTTTGTTAGTATCTTTTTTCAGAAATATTATAGTTCTACTTTTTTTAATTTTCAATACTTTTTTCCATTTTTTTGAATATTTTTTCACTATTTTCATAAAATATATTTATGAAAGGACTTGTTATGAAATATAAATTTTTATGTTGTTTTATTTTATTGGTTATTGGTTTATCCCCTATGACATTAGCATATTCTACAAGCTACAGTTGGTCTGTTTTAGATAGCAGTATTGAAACATCTGCTCAATCTTCTGTAAACGTTCAAAATGATAATTTTCTTAATCTAGATGCAGAAAGTGCAATTTTAATTGAGCAAAATTCTGGTCAAATTTTGTATAGTCATAACATTCATGAAAAATTACATCCTGCTAGTGTTACAAAAATAATGAGTTTATTATTAATCATGGAAGCTCTTGATTCAGGAAAAATAACTTTAGAAACCCAAATTCCTTGTAGTGAAAATGCTGCTAATATGGGAGGTTCACAAATTTGGCTTGATCCTCGCGAAAATTTAAGTGTTAATGATATGTTAAAAGCAATAGCTGTTGTTAGTGCAAATGATTGTGTTACTGCTATGGCTGAATATTTAGGTGGTTCTACAGAAAATTTTGTAAAAATGATGAATGAAAAAGCCAAAGAACTTGGAATGAATGATACAAATTTCGTTAATTGTCATGGTCTTGATGAAGATGATCATCTAACATCTGCATATGATATTGCATTAATGTCTCGTGAATTATTAACAAAACATCCTCAAATAACAAATTATACAACAATTTGGACAGATTCTCTTAGAGATGGAAAATCTGCATTATCTAATACAAATAAATTAGTACGTAATTATTCTGGATGTACTGGTTTAAAAACTGGCTCTACATCTAAAGCATTATTTAATTTATCAGCATCTGCAACTCGTAATGATTTATCATTAATTTCTGTAATTATGAAAGCTCCTACTTCTGCAATTAGATTTTCTAATGCTTCTACTCTACTTGATTATGGATTTAATACATTTTCTTATAAATCTTTTGCTACAAAAGGTGAAGTTTTTAAATCTATTCCTGTAACAAAAGGAACTGCTGACACAATAAATGCCATTTATGAATCTTCTCCATCATTTTTGATAAAAAAAGGCGAAGAATCTAGTATTACTTATGAAATTAATCTTCCAGAAAGTATTCAAGCACCTATAACTCAAGGTCAACAACTTGGTACAATTTCATATTATTTAAACAATGATAAAATTGCAGAAGTAAGTCTTATTGCTGAAAATTCTATTAATAAAATTTCATTTATTAATATAATGAAATCTCTATTTAGTAATTGGTTTAATTTAACTCGTTCTTCGTAATTATGAATTATGCTTTCCCTTATTTTTAGTATATAAAAGACCAGATAAAAAATCTGGTCTTTTACATTTCTATTATTTTGGCTGTTACATCTTTTTCTTGACATTCCATAATAATTTTTATTGTTTTATTTGTATTATTTTTGAATTTAAAATCATAACTTCCATATGCTACTGCTGCATCTTTACCTTTTTCTATATATGGCACATATCCACTATGTTCATGTCTTTCTATAATTTCTAATCCATCAACTTTAAGAACTGCATTATATAAAGTTGTACTTACTTGACAATTTCCTCCACCAAGACCTTGTTTCTTCTCTCCATCTACATATACATCTGCTTCCTGATATCCCTTTTCTTTTGTTGCTTTTCCAACAGTATTGCAAAATGAAAATATTTCTTCTGGTTTTATTTCTGTATTTGTTAATGAATCACATGTTATTCGCATATTATTTTGTCTTGCTTTTTCTTTATTATGAATTTTTGTAGAAAAATTTGCAATTTCTTTTTCTGTTTGTTCTGTCACTTGTTGTGTATCTGTTGTACTTTGTGTTGACTTAATATCAATCTCATCTAGATTATTTTTGTTTGTACTACTTCTTTGAACTTGATAATTTAGACTATCATTATTTGTTTTAAAAATCCATATACCTATTCCTAACATAATTCCAATTAACACTATAAACAAAAAAGTTTTTTTCATTTAATATTTTTCCTTCCTTATATAATATATTTTTTCTTGACTTTATTTTGTCCAAAACCTCAAAAAATATTGACAAATCAATAAAAAAAACGTATAATTGTTATGTATTAAATTTTTAAAGGAGATTTTATTATGTTAGCTAAATATTGGAAAAAAATAGGATTATTTATTTTAATAGTTGCTTGTATTTTTAATATTATGAATAAGCTTGTGAAAAAAGTATCTTTAAATACTGAGTTAGAAGCTTCTGCAACATATGTAAATCAAATTAATCAAGAAGAAAATAAAAATTTAAACAAATAAGCTTGAAAAAAGTATAAAGATATGGTAATATAATAAAAGGCAAAAATTACTATTGTAAGAAAGAGGTGAATTTGCAAATGAAAGAAGGAATACATCCAGCATATAATCAAACAACTATTACATGTGCTTGCGGTAATGTTATAGAAGTTGGTTCTACAAAAAAAGATTTAAAAGTTGATGTTTGCTCAAAATGTCATCCATATTGGACAGGAAACTTAAGACTTGACACTAAAGGTGGTAGAGCAGATAAATTTAAGAAAAAATACGGTCTTGCATAAAAAAAGAAAACATTTTAAAATGTTTTCTTTTTTTATATCTATTCTTAATATTCAAAAAAACGACTCAATGAGCCGTTTTTATTTTAAAAATGTTTTCCTCTAGTTTTTGTTCTTTTTGCTTTTGAATCTTTTCCATCTTGATCCGCAAAATATTCTTCAAGCATTCTTTTTCTTTCTATGTCCTCATCATTTTTCTCTGATACATTATCATTATAATCATTAGAAGTATTTTCTTCTTTATATTCTACTTCTACCGGCTGATCATTTATTTTTTCTTCATCGTGTTGAGTATTATCATTATAATAATCATCATTAAAGTTTGTACTATATGGATTTTCATCATTCATATCATCATTGTAATAATTATCATCCATATTTCCATTATCTGACAATTCCTGATGTTCAAACATTGCTCTATCTAATTCTTCTGCTCCTGGGAACTCAATCTCCTCTTCTTCATCTTTTTTGATTTTTATTTTTAATATTATTGAAACTATTATTGTTAATATTAAAAATACTAAAACTGCAACTAATATATATTGTTCTTGTCCCCAAGTTTCTGGTTTTAACCAGTCAACTTTTCCTACAATTTGTTGATTTTCACTTTTTGTTGATGTACTTTCTGTTTTTGTTGTTGAAGTTGTTATTTTTGTATTTTCATAACTTGTTGTTGATGAGGTTTCTTCTTTTGTTGAAGTTGTCTTTGGTTCAGTTTGTGATTGTTCATCTATTACTGGCTCTTCTACTGGTGTAGTTGTTTGCTCTCCCGCTTTTCTTGTAATATTTAGTGTATATGTTTTCTTTGTTTTTCCATCTTCTGCAACAACTACAATTTCAACTTTATTTTCTCCTTCATTTAATGCGATATTTCCATCTCCTGATTTTACTTTTGCATTTGAGTCTTTAGTTGTTGCATATATATATACTTTTTCGGCTTCATTTGGAACCTCTACATTGTATTGATATGTATCTGGTTTAAATCCTTTAAAATCATATTGTTTTGGATTTAAGCCTAAATCTCTTAATCTTGCTTCTGATGACTTTGTTGTACTATTATTATTTTCTGTTGGTGTCTCTGTTTTTGGGGCTTTTACTGTTAATATTGCATTATTATCAACATTAGGTAAATCTTCATCATTGACATTTGCCATTCCAGTAATTCTAAATTTTATCTTATATGTTGTATCTGATGTTACTGTTGGCACTTTAAATGTATAACTTCCTAAATCCGTTATTCCTGTTGCTGAAGCTCCTGATATTTTAGTTCCATTTGCTGTTCCACTTGGACCAGCACTAGAACTAACTAATTCAAGTCCTGAATTATCAACCAATTCCAAGTTATAAGCTCCTAATGTTTCTTTTGAAGTTATTGATATTGTTACATTTCCATCACCAGAATTAACTTGCTTATCTGTTGAAACAATATTTGAAGCATTAACTTTTGTTTCTAAAATTAAAATTGAAAATATTGCTATAAGTAATATGTTAAATATCTTTTTTTTCACAATTATTCCTCTCTCTCTTTATAATTCTATTTTATAAGTATCTACAGCATATTTTAAAATTCTTAATGAATCTCTTGCATCAATTATTCCATCTTTGTTTAGGTCAGCTGATTTTGCATATTCATTATTTAATTCATATGTTCCAACTGCATATTTTAAAATTCTTAATGAATCTCTTGCATCTACAACTCCATCTCCACTTACATCTCCAAGAACTGAAATTGTATATTTATCATTCACAACATAACCTGTTGCAAGATTTGATTCGTCTGAAACCACTTCACCATTTGAATTTTTTACAACTATTTCTGCTCCTAATAATTCTTTTAAATCTGTAATTGTTGAATTTGGAATTGATGTTATTTCATTTGTAGTATTATTTGTTCTTATTTTTTCATTTTCTACAATTTCTTTATTTTCATCATCAGGATTTTCTGGAACATCTGGTGTTGGATTATCAGGAGTATCTTTTCCATTATCTTCTTTTACTGGAACTAAATATAATTTATATACAGGCTCATCATCAGATGTTGATCTTGCAGCATATCCTTCTACACCATTTGATTTTCTAACAAAATCCCAATATGTACCTGCAACTTTTTCTGTTGCTTTTTCAATTACTGTTACAACCTCATTTAGATATATTTTTTCTCCAATATATGTTCCATTTGGATTATCTCTTAATCTTAAACTTGGATTTGCATTACATTTTACTAAATTACTATCTATTTCAGGAGTTTCATTATTATCTGTATTTGGTCTTTTGCATGCTATATTTGGCATGTTTTTATATACTGGAATTATAAATGTATAATCCATATCTATTGATTCACATTCTTCAAATGCTACTCTTAATTTTGTTCCTTCATTTTGTGGGGCCATTATATTTTGTTGATATTGATGCCAATATAATCCTGCTTCTGAACTATCAACATCAAATTTTTGAAGATACATTGTATTTTGTCCTCTATTAATATATCCTTTTGAGATAAATTCAACACCTCCATCAATTGATAATTCAATTGATGTCCAACCTTCTTGTTCAGCTCTAGCAAGCCCATTTAATATAACGTTGTCTTTTCCGCTTCCACTAGCACCTATATTAAATACATTATATACCCCAACATATTGATCATTATACCCTTCACCTTTTACTAATGGTGATGTTCCATTTCCTTGTTCTTGTAATATTCTTGCTATTACATAATAAACATTTACATTATATTTTTTTGATGCCTCTATAATTGCATTTATGTATGATTCATTATTCCAAAAATCATATTTTTTTAACATTGCTTGTATTGTCTCAATTTTATAATCTGTATATGTTAATTCTAAAAACTGAAAAACATCTGATGAATTTAATGAATTCCTTGGATCCATCATATATTTTAATGCTGATTGTGATGCACAATGCCATTTTCCTGAATCATATGTTGCATTACCACAAATAGGACATATCCATTCTCCTGCATATGAATTACTTGTTGGTACTAAGTTTCTTGGTGATGAACCATGTCCTACATATTCATTTTCAATTACCTCATTCCAATCTAAATCTGTATATAATATTTTAAAATTCCAATTTGGATGTTCATTTTTTAAATTTTGTATCATTTCTTTTATTTGTGGATATGTATTTGAATCTAGATTTTCTATATCTTGACTAATTGTTTGATTTACTGCAAATGTTTTAGTAAAAAAGCAAAAATATTGCAATATTAAAATTATCATTATTAAAATAAAAATTAACTTTTTTTTCATTTTTTCTCCTCTTCTTACAGTATTTTATATATTCTCTACTTTTGTTATTTTTTTCATTTTTCTTCGACAATAGTATATCATTTTTTTATTCTTAAAGTCAACCTTGATGATATGTATTTTATATTACATTTATATTACAAATTCCTTAATTTTTCTTGTAGTTTCTACCTTTTTTATGATATAATGTTTTTTATTATGTAGTAAAAATCTCCTAGTAGGTGATTTTTCCGTACAGAATAATTATGGGGATTATTAGAATTTCTAAGCAATTTCCATTGCATAGAAATTCTTAAATCCGTTTTTTATAATGATTGGAGGATTTATGATGGAATTACTTTCACCTGTTGGTGATTTTGATTGTTTAAAAGCAGCTGTACAAAATGGTGCAGATGCTGTATATTTTGGAGCAAATAGTTTTAGTGCAAGAGCTTTTGCTTCAAATTTTGATGATGATACACTAAAAAAAGCTATAAATTATGCAAAAATAAGAGGTGTTAAAACAAATTTGACTTTAAATACTCTTATAAAAAATGATGAAATGTATAATGCAATTGCTTTAGCAAAAAAAGCTTATGAATATGGTATTGATGCTATAATTGTTCAAGACTTAGGTCTTGCTCGTTATATGATAAAAAATTTTCCTGGTCTTGCTGTTCATGCTAGTACACAAATGTCTGTACATAATTTAGAAGGTGTTCTTACTCTTCAAAATATGGGATTTTCTCGTGTTGTGCTTTCTAGAGAACTTTCTATTCAAGAAATTGAACATATATGTAAAAACTCAAATGTTGAAATTGAGGCATTCGTACATGGTGCTCTTTGTATTTCATATTCAGGTCAATGTTTATTTTCAAGTATGGTTGGTGGTCGTTCTGGAAATCGTGGTAAATGTGCTCAACCTTGTAGATTACCTTATGAATTGTTAGAAAATGATACAACTATTGATAAAGGTTATTTATTAAGTCCTAGAGATTTATGTGGATTAGAATATTTGCCACAACTAGTAAAAGCTGGAGTAACTTGTTTAAAAATTGAAGGTAGAATGAAAACTCCTGAATATGTAGCAACTGTTACTAGAATTTATAGGAAATACCTTGATTTAGCCATGTCAAAAAATGATTTTAAAATTGATGAAAAAGACAAAAAAGACTTATTACAAGTATTTAATAGAGGTGGATTTTCAAATGGACATTTATCTTCTACTGAAAATAGGAAATTAATATATACTCAAAAATCTAATAATATGGGAATATATTTAGGAACCATTTCAAATTTCAATAAAAATCATGGATACATTTCATTTACAACTAATGAATTTCTACATGTTGGAGATAAAATTTGTGTTGAAAATAAAAAACATGAAACAAATCTATATACCATCTCTGAATTAATGAAAAATGATAAAAACATTACAGAAGCACATATTGGTGATAAAATAAAAATTGGTAGAATGAAAGGTGATATTTTTATAGGTGATAAATTATTCAAAATTTCTGATAAAGAATTAACAACTTCTGCATTAGAAACTATTGAAAAAGAGTCTAGAAAAAGAAAATTATCTTGTGAAATGAAAGTTATCTTAAACTCTCCTATTTCTTTAAAAATATTTGATGATAATATATCTGTTAAGATTGACTCTAATATAATTCCTGAACCTGCTCAAAAATCACCTATGACAAAAGAAAGACTTATTTCTCAAATCTGTAAAATTAATAATACACCTTATAATTTTGAAAATGTAAATATCGAATTAGGAGAAAATCTTTATGTTCCAAGTATTAGCGGAATTAATGAACTTAGAAGACAAGCATTAGCTCAATATGAAGAAAAACTTATTTCGAGTTTTAGAAGATTATCTAATGCAAATTATACAGAAAACAATCCAAATTCATCACATAAAGAAACAAAAATAAGTTTATTATTGAATACATTAAATTTAAGTTATAATTATTTAGAATTAAAAAATGTATCTAAAATATATATACCATTCAAATATTTTATAAATAAAAGCTTTTCTCACCTACTTTTAAATGTTTGCCAAAAATTTGATACATATATTTATATGCCAATAATAATTAGAAATAATTACAATAGATTAATAAAAAATAACTTACCAACTATTTTAGGAAAATACAAAATAAAAGGATTTGTTTTATCAAATATAGGAAATTTTGAACTTTTAAAAGATTACAAAGATTATGAATTTATATGTAATTATACATTCAATATATTTAACAATTTAACTATTAATGAATTACCTGCAAATACAATAACACTATCACCTGAACTTAACAAAACTGATTTAAAAAACTTTAACACAAACAAGAAAACAGAATTAATTGTCTATGGAAGAACTCCATTGATGAATTCAAATTATTGTTTATTAGGAAAATCAAATAAATGTTATTCTGAATGTGATCATAAATGTAATTCAACAAATAAATATTATTTAAAAGACAGACTTGGATTTTTATTTAGAATTATACCAGATAATATCCAAACAATTACAACTATTTACAATAGTAAAATAACATCAATCGAATATGATGGACTCCCTATTGATTTTGCAAGAATTGATATTTTAGATGAAAACATTTCTGAAATTAATGATATTATAAAAATTGTTTTAACTGGTAAAAAACTTGAAGGAAATCAATATACAAATGGAAACTTTAATAAAGAAATTTAAATGAAGGAGATAAAATTCTCTTTCATTTTTTATTGTGTAGGAAATTGTGTAACACTTTTTCTAACTTACCATATTATATATTATCAAAAGAAAAAATTTAAAGAATTACTTAAAATTCTTTAGCAAATCTTATCTTAATTATAAAGGAGGTGTTTTGTATGCCAGAAAATAGAGGTTGTGGATGTGGCTTTGGTTTTGGAGATGACTGCTGCTGGATAATAATTCTTATACTTTTAATTTGTTGCTGTTGTGGTGGTAACAGAGGTGGATGTTGCTAATCCTTTAGACATAATTAATAATGTATAGAAAAATCACCTATATTGGCGATTTTTCCTACACACAAAAGGTCCTTACGGGCCTTTTTTCTTTATAAAAAACCTTATATTTCTATTGCATTTTTCTGTTTAATATATTAAAATATTACTGATACATTAAGAAGAAAGGAAGATTTTTATGAAAAAGAAAATTTCAATAGCATTATGTTTGCTATTAATTTTAATTTCAACAACTGTTTTTGCCTCAACACCAGTAAAAATGGAGATTGTTGAAAATAATATTTGTAATATTAAATTAAATGAAAATTCAAAATTTGAAAAGAAAATTGTAAGTTCTGAATTAGACAAAAAACAAGTTACATTGCAATTACAAGTTAATAATGATGCAATTAATAAAGTACCAGAAGGAGAATTAATGTTAGTAATTGATAACTCTTCAAGCATGACAGATAAAGTTGGTGAAGTTACAAGAAAAGATTTAGTTTTAAATTCTGCCAATAAACTTATCGAAAACTTACTAGCATTAAACTCATCTACATTAAAAATTGGTATTGTTTCATTCTCATCAAGTTCTGAAGTTTCAGAACAAGGAACAGAAAAAGATGCTAAATTAATATCTGACTTTACAAACGATTTTTCTATTTTAAAAGAAAAAATCAATTCTATTGAAGGAACTGGAGCTTATACAGATTTAGATGCTGGTCTAAATCTAGCTCAAAAAACATTTTCAACTGAAGACAATAACAAATATTTAATCGTGTTAACAGATGGCTTGCCTAATATGTGTGTTGGAAGTTCTGATTTAGTATCTGTTGAAGCATTAGAAAAAGTTATTTCCACAACTAATGAAACACTAAAATCATTAAAAAACATCAATGTAATTTCACTTTTAACAGGTATCAGTTCTGAAGAAGCTGTTTTCAAAACTGATACAACAGGAAAATCTTATACATATGGTCAAGTTATTCAAGGTGTTTTTGGAACAACAGCTCAACCTACTATTGGAAAGTTCTATAAAATAAATGATAATGAAATTGAAAAAACAATTACAGAACAAATCTATGCAGATTTAGTTCCAGTTGAACAAACATTAAAAAATATAACAATTGTTGACTATTTCCCTCAATATATCATTGATAATTTTGAGATGGCTTATGTTGAAGGTATGGATGCTTTAAAAATATCATCTGAAATTGATAAAGAAACAAATAGTATAACCTGGACAATTCCAGAATTAAAGGCTAAAGAAACATTAAAAGTTCAATATACATTAACATTAAAAGATGAATTTAATGAAAAAATAATTGATCAAATATTAGATACAAACCAAAAAGTTGAAATTAATTATAAAGATTTTGATAATACAGAAAAAACTACAGAATCAACTGTAACACCAAAATTAAAACTTACTGCAATAAAAGCTGAAGAGCCAAAAACAGAACCAACTATAACTGAACCAACAAAAGATGAAACAAAAGCCCCAGAAGAATTACCAAAAACAGGTGCTCCGATATTATTTGGATTTATAACTGTTGCTACAGTATCAACTATTGCCTTTGCAGTAAAATCAAAAAAGTTTAATTTCTAATATCAAAGAAAGTCTATAAAATATAGACTTTCTTTTTATCTAATAATATTTTTTTATAAAATCTCTTGTAATTTTTTTTAATCTGTGTTAATATAATTAAGTAATTGATTTAGGGGCATAGTGTCAATGGTAGCACATCGGTCTCCAAAACCGCTTGTCTGGGTTCGAATCCTAGTACCCCTGCCATATTGAAGAGAATAGTATTAACTATTCTCTATTTTTTCATGAAAGGACTGATTATTTGTCAAAAACTTTTTATTCAATAATTATATTTACACTTATTATATGCACACTTTTTATTCCAATAATTTCTTCATCAAACTTTGAACAAATACCTACTAAAAAAGATTTAATATTTTTAGGTAATTCTAATTACGCTTGGCCAATTCCAGGTTATACTACTCTCTCCTCAAAATTTGGGAAAAGAATTGCTCCCACAACAGGAGCTTCAACATTTCATAAAGGTATTGATATTCCTGCACCTGAAGGAACAAATTTAATTGCCACATGTGATGGAATAATTACTTTTACTGGATTCCTTGGAGGTGGTGGATATACAATAACACTTACTAATTATGATGGCATAAAAATTTCTTATTGCCATGTCTCCCCTATCTACATTGTTTATGTTGATGAACTAATTAAACAAGGCCAAATTATTGGTAATGTTGGACCTAAATATGTTTATGGAGTATCTGGAAATACTTATAGTGATCCAGCAACTGGAAAACCAACAAATGGAGCCACAACAGGCTGTCATCTTCATATAGGCTTTAGAATTGAAAACAACTATGTAAATCCATTAGATTATTTACAATAGCCAGTTTTTGTGGTATTATCATTAAGGTTTATAGATATCCATATAAAATCTAAATTTATATATAAGGACTGATTCTAATGGCATTTGATGGAATTGTTACACAAGCGATTACACATGAATTAAAAAATGATTTAATTGGTGGAAAAATTGATAAAATCCACCAACCAGATAAAAATACTATTCTTCTAGGAATTTATTCAAATTCAATCCATTATGCATTAAATATATGTATTGATGCACACAATTGCAGAATAAATCTAACTACAAATTCAAAAGAAAATCCTCTTGTAGCACCAAATTTTTGTATGTTACTAAGAAAACACTTAATTGGTGGTAAAATTTCTACTATCGAAATGTATGGATTAGAAAGATTAGTAAAAATTAATATTGAAACAATAAATGAATTTAATGAAATTGAAATAAAAAGCCTAATTATAGAACTAATGGGAAAACATAGTAATATTATTCTAATTAATGCTAAAAATATTATAATTGATTCATTAAGACACATTTGGGCAACAGATACTATTTACAGAGATATTCTTCCCTCTAGAACCTATAGCTTCCCAACTTCTGAAAAATTAGATTACACCAAAATATCTAATATATATAGTATCTTTCAAGATAATTTAAATCTATCAGTTGAAGAATTTTCAAAATTATTTGCAAACACTTTTAATGGTTTTAGTTTATCATTTATAAAATCAGCTCTTGAAAAATGTAATATTACTACTATTAATAAAGAAAATTTATTAAAATTACAAAAATATATAAACAATATTTTAACATTTCCAAATAATCTATATTTTACAGAAGTATATAAGAATAATAAACTTTCTGATTTTACTTTAAGTCTAGGAAATAATGTTACAGTTGAAAAATTTTATTTAAATAAATTTATAGATAATTTTTATTTTTCAAGAGAAACAGAAGAAACATTTAATAATTGCAAAAATAATGCTTTAAAACTAGTAACTGATTCGCAAAAAAAATTATTAAACCGTTTAAATAGTATTAATACAAAATTAAAAGATTGTGAAGAAAGAGATAAATATAGACTTTATGGAGAATTAATAACTTCAAATTTATATAAATTAACAAATACACATACAGATTATATTGAACTTGAAAATTATTATGATACTAATAATCTAATCAAAATTCCACTAGATAAAAAATATTCTCCAAATATAAATGCAAAACATTATTTCAAAAAGTATAACAAATTAAAAAATGCACTTCAAATTGTTTCAGTTCAAAAAGCTGAAACAGAAAATGAATTAAATTATATTGATAGTATTATTTTTGAAATAGAGTTAGCTTCTTCTACTAAAGAAATTCAAGAAATTTTAGACGAAATTTCAGAAAATTTAATAAAAAATAAAGTATCTCAAAAGAAAAAAAATACAAAAAATTCAAAAAAGAAAAAACAAGAAAAACAATACTCACCATTACATTTTAATATAGATAATTTTGATGTATATGTCGGAAAAAATAATAAAGAAAATGATTGGCTTACATTTACATTTGCAAATAAAAATGATATTTGGCTTCATACAAAAGATATTCAAGGAAGCCATGTTATAATAAAAACTTTAGGATTAAATATTTCTGATGACACATTAGTAAAATGTGCAAAACTTGCTGTTGAACATAGCAAAGCAAAACTCTCATCTAATGTTCCTGTTGATTATTGCAAGGTTCAATATGTAAAAAAACCTAATAGTGCAAAACCTGGCATGGTAATTTTTACAAATAATAAAACAATTTCTGTCACATCTTGTCAATAATTTTTCAATATTTTTTTCATTAACATTGAATTTTACATAATCTCATGATATAATAGCATACGTTCGAAATACACACACTTTATGGAGGAAATTTTATGTTAGAATTGTACTCAAAAAAACGGTTTGTAGTTATTTTTAAAGATTGTCCATTTGATGGTGATTGGAAAAATTGTTATTTGAAAGAAAATGAAATTGAATTAGGCTATTTAAAAAAATCAGGTAAATTTATCATTTTGAAAAATTTATCTATTAAATTTCCATATGATGAATTTTTGAAGCTAATTGAATCACCTAATTCTACTTTTGAAGATTTGTTACGTATTAGTCCAAATGTTTTAAAAATTTCTGATAATCAACATGCTGTAGAACAATTTGCTTTTCAAAGAAACGTTTTTTGGAGAGAATTTTTCAATGTAAAAACTCAAAAGCAAAACTTCTTTGCCTTTAAGTTATAATTTCTAAAAAGAGGCTCATTAACTTGAGCCTCTTTGATTTTTTATATTTTGTTATGCTTCTGGTTCTATTAAACCAAAGTTTTTACCATCTTTTAATCTATGAATAACATTTACTTTACCATTTTCTTGGTTAACAAATGTTAAAAACATTTGACTTGGTCTTTCTTCTAATTTTAATTTTGCATCTTCTGGTGTCATTGGTTTTATTTCATAGTATTCTACTTTTAAAATTTCATCTTCTACTTCATGTACTATTGTTTGTGCATTTAAGTCTTTTAAGCTTGAATCTTTTTGCATTTTTTCTCTTTTTGTTTTTGCTTTTCTAATTTGTCCTTCTATTATATCTATATCTTTATCTATAGATGCATATAAGTCTTTTTCTTCAGCAACTGCTCTAAATGTTTCTCCATTAGCCATTACTTTGATTTCCGCTATTTGATAATTTTTTTCAACTTTTGCTATTATTTCAGCTTCTGCATTGTCAAAGTATTTTTCTATCCTTTCCATTTTCTTTTCTGCATAATCGTTTATTGCATCTGTTATCTTAAGTTCTTTTCCTGTAATTTTTATTTTCATAAAAAATCGCTCCTCTCTTTTCTTTTATTGTTGACACCTAGTTCATCCTCATTATATCTTTTTTCTTGCTTTTTGACAAGGCTTTTCATAGAAAATTTACACCAAAACTGACATAAAAAAGAAACGGAAATTTTCCGTTTCTTTTAATTTGATGCTTTTTGTAATTCTGTATTAATTATTGTCCATACATTAGATGTTTCCATGTCTTTTCTCCAACCTGACGTTCCAGCTAGTCCATATTTTGAGACTAATGAAACTTTTGATGTAATTGATGTTCCATCTTCAATCCACATCTTTACAGTATCTTTTCCATCTGCATATTCAATATAATATTGTTGCAAATCTTCATTCCATTGTTTTTCAACTCCATTTGGAATTTTTATATTTAACATACTTACTACAGATGGTTTTTCTACTAATTCTCCATTTGAATTTACTTTCCATTTTCTTGTGTAAAATGGTAATGCTAAAATAATTTTATCTGCTTTTACTTCATCATATTCAATAATTTTCTTTAAATTTGTTTCTATCCAATTATATCCTGCTGTTGTTCCTGGTTTTGTGCTTGAAGCTCCATATTGGTCATATGCCATAAATATTAAATAATCTGCAACATGTCCAATTACATTTCTATCATAACATAATGACCAGTTTGCATCTCCATCTGGTGCAGTTACATCAACAGATAATACTACTCCTAATTCTTTCATTCTTGGATCTAATTCTATTATAAATCTTGAAAATTTGTCTTTATCTGCTTGATACATATTTTCAAAATCTATATTTATTCCATCTAATTGATATTCAACACATACATCAACTATATTTTCAATTAATTCTTGTCTTTTGGTATAACTATTTAATATTGTTGATGTGACTTTTATTCCAGCTTCATCATTTTGTATAGCTGGCCAAACTTTATATCCATTCGAATGTGCCCATTCTATATATTTTTTTCCTGATTCCCCTATTTTATTCTTTAAATTTCCATTAGAATCTATATAGAAAAATGTTGGTGATACCACATTTACACCTTCAATTACTTGTCCTGTTCTGTCTGGTGCTTGTACATATTTTGAGTAATAATCCCAAAACATATTTACTTTTCCTGTTATTTGTTTTTCTTCTTCCCAGTCATCTCTTGTTGTTGTATAATTTGTTAATTTTGTGCTTTTTACAAAACCTACATTTCCATTTTCTGTTCTAATTCTTGTCCATCCATCTTTTTCCTCAATTGCGACTACTACATCTCCTCTTTCTATTTTGTCTACTGTTTTTGAAAAAAAGTCTGCTTTCCATTTTACAGATAGGTTTGATTTTGCATATGCTTTTACTTGTTTTCTTGTTAAAGAATCTAATATTACATTATTTTCTACAATTGTTGTTTCTAAATTATATACATCTTTCATTTCTACAATTGGCATATATATTACATCATCTTTTTTTATTGCATGTGCATATATCTTCTTGGTTGCACCATTTAAAGTCAATTTGTTTGTTTCAAATCCTATACTGGCTATTTGTTTATCATATGTTGTTACAATTTCATTTATTTCATCTTCAATATTTATATATTTATCAAAATAGTTTTTTATATCATCCATTGACATATATATATTTCCGTTTTCTTCTATTATTTCATGTTTTAGATTTGCTGTAACATTTTTGTTATTTAATACTAAATTAATTTCATTTGCAGTTTTTTCTTTCAGATAGTTTTCTGCTTTATTTAATACAAAAATTACAATAAGTAATAAAATTGCAATTATTACTATTCTTTTTAATATATTTTCTTTCTTTCTTGGCTCTTTATCTATCTTAATTTTTAGGTCATTTTTGTGCTTCATTTGTTTGTTCTCCTCTTTTTTTTCTAATTATATTATATCAATAATAAAATAGCAAGATTTTTCTTGCTATTTTATATTAATTTTTTATTATTACATTTTTCTAAAAACTCCTGCAACTTTGCCTAAAATTCTACAATCTGGCACTATTATTGGATCCATTGTATGATTTTCTGGTTGAAGTCTTATATGGTCTTTTTCTTTGTAAAATGTTTTTACTGTTGCTTCATCACCAATTAATGCTACTACTATTTCTCCATTATTTGCATTACTTTGTTTTTTTACTAATATATAGTCACCATCTAATATTCCAGCTTCTATCATGCTTTCTCCTCTTACTGTTAACATGAAACTTTCACTGTTTCCTACGAAATCTACTGGAATTGGGAATGTATCTGTTACATTCTCTACTGCTAATATTGGTTGGCCTGCTGTTATTCTACCAATAACTGGAACATCTACTAATTCTTTTTGAACATAAAAATCTTTTGAAGATTTTACATATGGTTCACCATTACTTCCTTTTATAATTTTTAGTGTTCTTCCTTTTTTATCTTCTTTTTTTATATATCCATCTTTTTCTAATTTTTCTAAATATGCATGTACTGTTGCTGTTGAACTTAATCCTATTGCTTTTCCTATTTCTCTTACTGATGGTGGATATCCGTTTTCTAATACTTGTGTTTCTATGAATTTTAAGATTGCTTTTTCTTTTTTAGTAGTTTCAGCTCTTGTTCCCATTTAATCACTTCTCCTTTTATATAGAACATTTATTCCGTTTATCATGACTATATACTATCATAAAAGAAATGAAATGTCAAACAAATATTTGACATTTCTTTAAATTATTTTGTTATTGATAAAATTTGATATTTTATAACACCTGCTGGTGCATTAACTTCAACTGTACTTCCTTTTTTTGCTCCTAATAATGCTTTTCCTATTGGTGATTCATTAGATATTTTGTTTTCTGCCAAGTTTACTTCTGTTGATCCAACTATTGTATATTCAACTTCTTCTTCAAATTCTACATCATATAATTTTACAGTATTTCCTATTTGAACAGTTTTTGTATCTATTTCTGCTTCATCTATTATTTTAGCATGTCTTATTTTATTTTCTAACTCTGCTATTTTTCCTTCATTTTCAGCTTGTGCATTTTTAGCTTCATCATATTCGGAGTTTTCTGATAAATCTCCAAAGCCTAATGCAACTTTTATTCTTTCTGCAATTTCTGTTCTTTTTTCTGTTCTTAAGAATTCTAGTTCTTTTTCTATTTTATCATATCCTTCTTGTGTTAATATTACTTCTTTTTCTTCCATAATAATCGCTATCCTTTCTTATGCATAAAATATTTTGGAAAACATTTAAATATTTTCCAAAATTCATAATTTTGTTTATGTAGTATATTATATTATTTTTCGTATTTTGTCAATAGTTTTAGTCTTTAAACAAGTCTTTTCCATCTTTTAAATAGTTTATTCCTGAGAATATTGTTGCTATTACAGATAATGTTAGTACTATTGTTGTTATTATATTTATTATATATTGTCCTGTTGTCATATATATACTTGCTGAATTTATTTGAGCTTCAGCTTGTGTTGATACTCTAAATATAAATTCTCCAAAATTGAATTTATCTAAAAATGCAAATATTATTCCTATCATTTGAGTTACTGTTTTTAATTTTCCCCATATTGATGCAGAAATTACTTTTCCACCTTTTTCTACTGCAATTAATCTATATCCTGATACTATAAATTCTCTTGCTAATACTATTATTGGAATCCATGATGGTATTTTACCATATTCTACTAAAATAACTAATGCTGATAGCACTAATATTTTGTCTGCCAATGGATCTAAAAATTTTCCAAATGTTGTTACTTGATTTCTACTTCTTGCTATATATCCATCTAACTTATCTGTTATTGATGCTACAATAAATATAATGTTCATTATCCAAAATGCTGTTGAAATTCCCAAAAATTCACCAGGAATACCTACTAAATTATCAATTATGGGAATTAACATTATAACTGGAACTAATAGTATTCTAAATATTGTTAATTTATTTGCTAAGTTCATTTTCATGTTGTTTTCTCCTTTCATTACAACTGAAATATAAGCTACTTTTTTGTAGCTTATATTTTTATAAATTAATTTTCTATTTTTGCCTTTAGTATTTCTTTTGCTTTATTAAGTTGTGTATCATTTGCATCTGTTGGTTCTCTTGTTATACTTGTTTCTAATAATATTTCATAATCTGGTGTTATACCTACTTTATTTATTTTTGTTTTGTTTGGAGTATAATATTCTTCTACTGTAATTTTTAATCCTGCTCCATTACTTAATGTTAAAAGTTGTTGTATTACACCTTTTCCATATGTTTTTGTTCCAACTATTGTTGCACATTTTAAATCTTTTAATGCTCCTGCCATTATTTCTGATGCACTTGCAGAACTTGAATTAACTAATAATACAATTGGTTCTGTTATTATTGCATCTTCTTTTGTTTTACTAATTTCTTCTTTTCCGTCTTTATCTACTGTTATTAATGCTGTTTGATCTTTTGGTACAATATAGTCAACTATTTTTAATGCTTCAGCAACAAGACCTCCACCATTATCTCTTAAATCTATTACTAATCCTTTTATTCCTTGTTCTTTTAATGATAAATATTTTGCTTTAAAATCTTCTGCAACTCCTTCATCAAAACTTGTTATTTCTAAATATCCAATATCATTTTCAAGTTTTTCAGAGTAAACTGGATTTGTATTAACTTTTTCTCTTGTAACTTCAAATGTTAATATTTGTTCTCCTCTTAATACCTCAATTGTAACTTTTGATCCTTCTTCACCTTTTATTGTATTAGCCATTTCTGACATTTGATCTGCTGTATATGAAACTCCATTTACCTTTGTTATTAAATCCCCTGCTTTTATTCCTGCTTTTTCAGCTGGACTTTCTCTAATTGGTGAAAGTACTTGAACTAAATCTTTTTCTGTATTTTTTACCATGTATATTCCTATACCAACAAAATTTCCCATTATACCTTCTGTATATTCTTTCATTTTATCTGCCGGAATATATTCTGCATACTCATCTCCCAAAGAATTTATATATCCTTCTATTGCTCCATCTATTGCACTTGTTTCATCTATATCTGATTCATTCAAATATTTACTTTTTACAATTGTTTCAATACCTTTTAATGATTTTGTTAAATTACTATCACTTGTTAAAACATTTAATATTGAACTTACCCCTGAATTATTAGTTGTTTGAGTATTTCCATCTAATTTCACTATATATATAGCTGTTAATATACTTGTAACAAATGCTGTTAATATCATTAACATGATAATTTTATAAATCTTTTGTCTTTTTATATATTTATTATCTTCTTCCATTTTTCTTCTCCTTTTAATTATTTAATTCTTTTTATGGCAAATATGGTAATGGATTTACTGGACTTCCTCCAACTCTTACTTCAAAATGAAGATGTGTTCCAGTTGAGTTTCCTGTTGATCCAACAGTTCCTATGACTTGACCCTGTTTTACTTTATCTCCGACTTTTACTTTTCTTGAATTTGCCAACATATGTGCATATAATGTCATTGTTCCATCTCCATGGCTTATAACAATATATTCTCCATAACTATAGTATTTTCCATTACTAATACGTGCTTCTGATATAACAACTTTTCCATCTTTAACTGCTACAACACTTTTTCCAGAAACTCCTATATTAACATCAACACCTGTATGGCCTTTATATGATGGATATGTTTTATTATTTATATTTGATTTACTTAATCCTTGTACAGGAAATATGTATCCACTTGCACTTGGTTTTTGAGAAATATTTGTTGTATTTTTCTTTGCTTCTTCTTCAGCAATTCTTTTTAATTCTGCTTGAATTTTTCTTTTATCTTCTTCAAATTTTTCTATTTCTTGCTGATTTTCTTTTTCCTCTGCTGTTAATTGAGCCACATAAGTCTGCTTTTCGTTTTTTAATCTCTCTAATGAGTTTTGTTTTATTCTTTGTTGTGATAATGCATCATCTAAAGCACTTTTATTTTTTTCAAGTTCTGCTTTTGTAGCTTCAATTTCTTTCTTTTCATCTGTTACTTTTTGCATAAATTCTTTATCAGCATTCATAAGAGCCTCTGCATAATAATATTTTGATAAAAAGTCTTTTAAACTTGATGATGATAAAAATATTTCTAAGTATGAATTTTCACCATTCTTATATAATGCAATAACTCTTGCATCTAATAATTCTTTTTGTTTATTATATTCTTCTTCTTTTTGCTCTATGCTTTTTTCTGTAACTTTAATTTGAGCTTGCAAATCTTTCACTTGACTTTTTAAATCATCAATTTCATTTTCAACATCTGAAATCTGGTATATTAAATCTTCTACTGATTTCATTGTTTCAGATTTATTAGCTTTTATTTCTTTTTGTTCATTTTCAAGTTCTTTTATTTGATTATCAATATCTGATTGCTGGTTTTGCAAACTTGACTTCGAGCTTGTTGCATATGCTATATTTTGAAAAATTATTATTATAGATATTATAATTCCAATAATTTCTATTATCTTCTTTTTCATAATCTCTTTCCTTTCTTGTTTTTTTTAATTACTCTCTGTACTTTCTGTTTTATTTTCATCATCTTCTTTAGTTGCACTTGATGTTATACTATTTTTATTTTTATAATAATCCAATGGATTTACTGTTTGACCATTTATTCTTATTTCAAAATGTGCATGTGGTCCTGTTGAATATCCCGTTGATCCTACTTCCAAAACTGGTGTTCCAGCTTTTACTTCATCTCCAACTTGAACCAAAATTGAATTTCCATGTGCATATAATGTTTGTACTCCACCACCATGATCAATTATTACCATATTTCCATATGCTGTATTATATGTTGCTTTAGATACAACCCCATTTGCTGCTGCAACAAAATATGTTCCAAGTGGTGCACTTATATCTATTCCTGTATGTAATTTATATGCTCCTGTAATTGGGTGAACTCTCATTCCATATAATGATGTTAATGATGTACGTCCAGGAACTGGCCATACTAATGTTCCTCCAACATAATCTTCTCCTATACTTCCTAGTGCTAATAATTTTATTTCATTTTCAATTTGTGTTACTTGTGCATTATATTCATCAATCTGTGCTTGAAGCTCTTGCTCCTGTTTTGTTAATTTACTTAAATAATATTGTCTTTTGGTTTTAGAGTTTTGAACTACTTGTGTTTTCTTTTGCTGTAATTGCTTACTTTCAACAATTTGTTTTTTCTTTTCTGCTAATATTTTTTTGGTTACTTCTATTTCTTCAATTTGCTGTTCTGCACTATCTAACAAAGTTTTATCATATTTACTTAATAATATTAATTTATCATAAGTTTGAAAAAATTCTTTTACATTCTTAGATGCAAATAACACACCTAATAATTGTAAATTGTCTGATTTATATATTTCTATTACTCTAGCATCTAATACTTTTTTTATTTTATCATATTTTTCTTGAGCATTTGATAATTTTTGCTCATTTTCTGATATTTGAGTTGTTAATGTACTAACTTCTATATTTATCTTATTTAATTCTTCTTCTGATTGTGCTAATTGCGTATCAAGTTCTTGTAATTGTTGCATATTTTCCGACATTTGTTCTTGAACTGCTTGTAATCTATTATTGGTTTCTGTAATACTCTGGTTTATTTGGTTGGATTTTTCTTGTAAGTCTGTAATATTTTCGGCATATACGCAAATACTTGTAACACTAATTGTTACAATTGTTAAAATAGTTGTTAAATATTTGCGCATATTTTACCTCCTAAACTTCCAAATATTTTTTCATAGATATTGTACTTCCTATTGCACCTACTCCTATTCCTAATCCAAGATATACTAATATTAATAATTCACTCATACTTGAGAATTCGATAAATTTTATATTGGCAATTTCAAAGAATGATGTTCCTGAAATTTGTCCAACAATATATGTATATGCTAATCCTATAATTCCAACTGAAATTGCTCCTGCTACAACTCCTATAATAATACCTTCTACTAAAAATGGCCATCTTATAAAACTATTTGTAGCTCCAACATATTTCATTATTGATATTTCTTTTCTTCTTGCATGTACTGTTAATTTTATTGTATTTGATATTATTGCAGTAGAAATTATTATTAATAATACTAAAATTACCCATGTAACAATTTTTATTCCTTTGGCTAATCTTATTATTTGTTCAATTATAATATTGCTTGAACGTATGTCATCTACATTTGGTATTTGTTTTAAACTTTCTTGAACATCTGAGCTTAATTCTAAGTCTGTAAGTGTTACTTCATAACTTGCTGGTAATATATTATCTGTTGTATAACCTTCTATCATTTTATCTCCTAATGTTTCTCTCATTGATTCAAGACCTTCTGTGTTTGAAATATATTTTGCATCTCTTACACCATCTATTTGTAATATGTCTTTTCCAACTTGTTCAATTTCTTCATCTGTTGCCCCTGTTTTTAGATACACCATTATTCCTTGTGCATCTGCTACACTTTTTACAAATGCGTTAATATTTTCTCCTATAACTAGAAATAATCCAAATATAAGCATTGTTGCACACATTATCATTAAACATGATATTGTTGATTTTTTGTTTTTGAATACATTTCTAATTCCTTCTTTTAATAAATAACTTATAACATTAAATCTCACAATCGTACCCACCTTTTTTATCATCTTTTACGATTACACCTTTGTGTATATGTATTACTCTTTTTCTCATTTGATCAACTATATCTTTTGCATGTGTTGCAACAACAACTGTTGTTCCTCTTAAATTTATTTCATTTAATAAATTCATTATATCCCATGCTGTATCCGGATCTAAGTTTCCTGTAGGCTCGTCTGCGATTATCATTGATGGATTATTTACTAATGCTCTTGCTAATGCTACTCTTTGTTGTTCTCCTCCTGATAATTCATTAGGATACATTTTAGCTTTTCCACTTAAACCTACTAATGATAATACCATTGGTACTTGTCTACGAATATGTCTTGGTGTAGCTTTTACTATGTACATTGCAAATGCTACATTTTCATATACTGTTTTATCTGGTAATAATCTGAAGTCTTGGAATACTATTCCCATACTTCTTCTTAAATATGGTACTCTACTTTGTTTTAAAAATGTTGTGTCTTTACCATTTATTATTATATTTCCACTTGTTGGTTCTTCTTCTTTTAATATTAATTTAATTAATGTTGATTTTCCGCTTCCAGAACTTCCTACTAAAAATGCGAATTCTCCTTTTTCGATTTTAAAACTTGCATTTTTTACAGCTTCAGTTCCAGTATTATATCTTTTACAAACATTCTTAAATTCTATCATTTTTCTTTCCCTTTCGAAATTTTACTCTCTCTTATCATAACAATAATACTCTTTTTTTGCAATAGTTAAAGAGCAAAATTTTGTGGAATTTTGCCCCTTTTTCTCTATTTATCTCTTATTTGTAAATTCTTTGTAAATTTTTTAAAATAGTCTCTTTTATCCAATAAAATCTTCGACAATCTTTAATATTTTTCCTGTATTTTTTACATATTTTTGAGGAATAAAATTTTTTACTTTGTCTAATGCTTCACCTAATTCACTTACATCATGTAGCCCTATTATATATCCTTTTTCATTAAATGATTCTATTATTTCTACTTGATGGTCATTAACATGTTCATTATATTTTCCTAATCTTGGAACTGCTATTACTTTTTTTCCTTTTGTTATAGCTGTTATTATTGAGCCTACACCTCCATGTGTAATAATTACATCTGCTTTATCTACTAATTTTGCAAACTCGTCTTGTGGTACTTCATCTAGTATTTTCATATTAGGTGAATTAAATTTTGTATATCCACTTTGTACAACAACTTCTTCTTTTATTTTTCCATTATCTATATTTTTTTGAACTTCTTCTAATAATCTATGGAAACTATTATTCTGTGTTCCTAATGTTACTAATATCAATATATTGCACCTCCATATACAGCTTTTGGATATATTTTTAACAATTCTTCCCATTGCACAATAAATAAATCTGCTATTGGATAAACTAACCTTCCTGTTGCAGTTTTTCTATTTCTATTTGCAAATGTTTCTATATATATTATTTTACTTCCAAATATTTTTCCTAAATAACACATTGGTCCTGCTGTATGTGTTCCTGTTGTTACTATATATTGTGGTCTTAATTTAAAATATAAATATATTGTTTTAAAACATAAAAATGTATAAATAAAAATATATCTAAATAATTTTTGTCTTGTTCCATATGGTAAATACATTATTTTATCACCATATTTTTCTGTTAATTTTTCTGTTGATTTGTCTTTTTCTGTTATTATATGGTAATCATATTTTTCAAATAATGGTTGTAATTGTTGTAATTCATTAAAATGTCCACCTGTACTTGATATAAATAATACTCTTTTTTTCTTCATTTTTATCAAGACTCCTTTGTTCATTTAATTTTTTATTTTTGCTATTAATGCTTTTATTTTTATTCCTTGTTCTGAAAACATTTTTTCATGTTCTGTTTCTATGTTGTTTTCCCATATTGGTTCACTATGTAAATCATATGTTTTATTTATTATCTCAAAACCAGCTTCTTCAAAATATCCTAAACTTGCTCTAAATAAATCATCATCATCTGTTTTGAAGTAAATTTCTGCATCATTTGCTAAAAATTCTTTATATTTTTCTAATTGTCTTGTATGTGTTAATCTCTTTTTTCTGTGTTTTCCCTTTGGCCAAGGATTACAGAAATTTATATATATTCTTTTAATATTGTCTTCTTTAGATAGTATTAATCCTATTCTTTCTATGTCAAACCTTGTTAATAATACATTATTTATTTCTTTATCCGCTTCATTATATGTTTGTTCAACTGTTCTTTTTGCTAGTCCTAACATTGCATCAACTAAATCTATTGCAATATAATTTATTTCTGGATTTTGAAATGCTATTTGTGATATAAATTGTCCTTTTCCACAACCTAATTCTAAATGTATTGGATTTTCTTTATTGTTAAATTCTTGTATCCATTTTCCTTTTAATTCTTCTGGATTGTCTCTATAAAATTCACTTGCTTCTAGTTCTGGTCTTGCCCATGGTTTAAACCTTATTCTCATCTAACTTCTCCATTCTTACACAATATTTGTCATATACTTCTCTAACATTCTTTTTTGTAAGTGTTTTATCTATTCCTTGTTCACTTACTTGTGTAAATATTTCTAATAAAAATTTGTCTATTTGTGGATGTACTATTGATTTTTCTCTTTCTTTCATATAATACTTTATTTGTGTGTCTTGTCTCCAATCTTTGCCATTATATACAATTCCAGCTGCCATTTTGTCACATACCATTTCTGCTGCATATTTATATGGCATTATTATTGCCTTTTGTGGCAATGCCCAGTCTACCCAATATTCTGGATGATGTTTATTTCTTCCTTTGTGATGTAGCCATGCTTTTGAATATCCATTTTTCTGCTTACATACTATTATGGGGCTTTTTTTACCATTATAGTATTTTACGCTTTCAAAAAATTCTTCTGGTGAGAATTTTGACCAATCATGCATAAATCCTCTCCATGGTATTCCTACTTTACATGCTAATTTAAATACTACCCATTTGTGTTTTGATACTAGTTTTATATGTTTGAATATTTTTTCTACTATGTTCATTATTTTGTTTCATTTCCCTTCTTCTGCCTTATTTTCTACGTATGTTATTATATCAAGTTTTGTACAGATAGTCAATTTGTATTTGGAATAAAACAAAAAAATCAGACCTATTAATAGGTTTGATTTAAATTTTTTGATTTTAATATAATTTTTGATTATAAATATGTAAAAGATTAATTTTATCTGATTCTAAACTATAAATTATAATATATTTTTTGAATTAAAATCCTCACTATAATTTAATTGCATATTTTTCTAATAATAATTCCTCCATCTCTTTTTCTGTATAAAACTCTCCATTTTCAATTTGTTTTTCTGCCTTTTGTATTTTATCAATAAATTCTTTTCTTTTTTGCTCACTTTTAAATGTCATTTTCCATTCTTTATCATATATAGAATTCTTGTTTCTTGTAAACTTTAAATTTTTATCATTTGCTATTTGCTTTAAAAATAATACATTTAACATTTTATCACCTCTCTAAAAATATTCTACACTACTAATTATTATGTGTCAACTAATAAAACAATATTCATTGTTGTTCTTTTCGACAAAATTTGACTATTTATAAAAGATTTTGTAAAATAATTGCGGAGGCTAATATGTACTTAGAATATAAAGTTATAAATAATAAATATACAAATATAAATCAAATTTTAAAACAAGAATTCAAACTTTCAGCAAGATTAATGCACAAAGTAATTAGTAATAAATTTGTGTTATTAAACAATATTCCAATAGATACACGTACAATACCTAACAATGGAGATATCATAAAAGTTGATTTGAATTATGAAGAAGAAAACGACAACATTGTTCCAACAAAAATGAAACTTAACATTTTATATGAAGATGATGGTCTATTAATTTTGAATAAGCCTGCTGGAATTGCAGTCCATCCATCTATTTTACATTTTTCAGATAGCTTATCAAATGGTGTTAGATTTTATTTTGATTCTATTAGTTTAAAAAAGAAAATTAGACCTGTTAATAGACTTGATTTAGACACCTCTGGAATTATAATTTTTGCAAAAAATGAATATGTTCAAGAATGTTTAATAAAACAAATGAATTCACATATATTAAAGAAAGAATATATAGCAATTGTTTCTGGAATTTTAAATGAGAAATCTGGGACAATTAATCTTCCTATTTCTCGTAAAGCTGGAAGTATTATTGAAAGATGTGTTTCAAAAGATGGTCAAATAGCAATTACAGCTTATTCTGTTATTAAAGAATTAGATAATATGTCTGTTGTAAAATGTATATTGCAAACAGGTCGTACTCATCAAATAAGAGTTCATTTTAGTGCAATTGGTCATCCACTTATTGGTGATTTTTTGTATGGTTCTAAATCTGATTTAATTAATAGACAAGCCTTACATAGTTATCATATTTCTTTTATTCACCCTATTTCAAATAAAATTATGGACATATATTGTGAATTACCTGAAGACATGAAAAAAATTTTTAATTATTATTGATATATATTTAATAATTTATTAAAATATCTATATAATCAAAAGATGAAATAGGTGATAAAATGAAAGAAAAAAATAATAAAGGTATAACATTAATTGCATTAGCAGTAACAATTATAGTAATTTTGATTCTTGCTGGAATAAGTATTAATCTCATTTTTGGGGAAAATAGTCTTATAAAACAAGCAAAAAAATCAAAAGAAGAAAATAGAGGTGGCTCTGTTGAAGAATATTGTAATCTTTGGAAAAGCAATATTAAATTAGATACTGAAACTGGATTCTCAACATCACAAACTTTAGATGAATTATTAAATGATTTAAAAGTAAAAAAACTTTTATATGATAATGAAATAGAAAAAATTCAAAATGATGGAAATATAACAATTGGAAGTCATAATATAAACTTTAATTTAGAGGATAATGATGAATTAAAACCTGGATTATATCAAGCTGGAACAACTCAATTAATAAAATCTTGGAGTGAACTTATTAGTAATGGAGATCTAATCATAAATGAAAGTAAACTAACAAAAATAAGTTATGAGCTTGATGGAGATTTAGTAATATCAAGTCAAATAACTGAATTAAATAAATATGGAGAAACAAGAACAAGTTCTATGAGTGGTACACCAAAATTAAAGTGTGTAAATATACCATCAACAATCAAAGAAATTCCTACTAGTGCATTTGGATGTTTCCAAAATTTAAATAAAATAATTTTGAACAATGGGCTTGAAACAATTTCTGATAGTGCTTTTATATATTGTAAAGGATTAACAGAAATAATAATTCCTAATAGTGTTTCTAAAATAGGCTCAAATGCTTTTAAGAATTGTTCTAATTTAGCAACTATAGATATTCCAGAAAGTGTAACAACAATTTATGGTAATTCATTTATAGGAACAAAATGGTATAAATCTCAATCTAATAATAAAAATATCTATATTGGAAAAATCTATTATGGATATAAAGGAAGTTTATCTCAAGGTAAAATAATAGAAATAAAAGATGGAACTAAAGTTATTGCAAATAATGCTTTTGAATCAAACAACTGGAATCTTATAATTTCAATGCCAAAAAGTATTGAAAAAATAGGAAATGGATTTTTTAATGAAGTAGCAACTATAAATTATGAAGGTTCACAAGTAGAATGGAATAAAATAATACTAGAAGACCCTTCTTATTCTTTGAATAGTGTTAATATTAATTACAATTATAATATATAAAATAAAACATTACGAAAATTTTCGTAATGTTTTATTTTTTTCTTTTGGCTTTTACAATATATCTATGTGAATTAATACGATATGGATGACAAGTTATCAATGTAATTATATCTTCCCCATCTTGAATTTTCAATTCTTCAAAATCATCTGGTTCAATAATTTTAATATCATATACAACATAAGTAAGTTCTTCTTTAAAATTTTTTATAAAAATTTCATCACCCACTTCAAGTTTTTCTATATGTCTAAATAAACTCGCTTTACCATATCCCCTATGTGCAGCAATAACACTATTTGTATTAATTCCACCTATTGGATAAGAGGTTTCTGTAAGATGAACAGCTCCTTTTAACATATTAGCTGAATTTGCTCCTAATAATATTGGAAGCTCAACATTCATTTTCGGAATATTTATATATCCTATAACATTATTATAAATACCATATTCACTTAAATCTATTGCTGGTTGTTCATATAAAAATGGATCTATTAAATTATTTTGCATATCTTTATAAAGTATTTTATTTTTTTCTTGTAAATCTTTATATAATCTATCTAGAACTTCTTCATTTTCACTTCTTGTTACTTTCTCAACAAATTCTTCCTTATCTCTTTCAACACCTTGTTCATATACAAAATTACTTACATGTGGAAAACAAAACAATGATATACCAATTATCATGAATATAATTGAAATTATTATTAATATTTTTCTTTTCATTTATACATAATTCCTTTCTAAAAAATTGAATATATATCATTTTTTTATTTTATAAAGTATTTTTCTTCTTATTGAAAACCAAACAATTATAATAATAGTAAATATAAGAATTAATAATACAATTCCAATCTGAGCTCCTGTTAAATAATAATGTTTACTTACATTTTCTGTTTTAGTGTTTGTTCCTTCATTATTAGTATTGTCCTTATTTGCAAAATATTCCTCATATTCTACTCTTTCTGCTTTTACTAATAGTCTATGTGAATTTACTCCATATGGTGTACATGTTACTAATGTTACATAATCTTTTCCATTTAATATTCGTAATTCATCAATTTTATCTGGTAATATAACTTTTGTTTCAAAAACTTTATATGTTAATACATCACCTAAAACATGAATATAGAAAATATCATCTATTCCAAGTTCATCAAGTCTTGTAAATAATTCTGCATTTGGCAAACCTGTATGTCCTGTTAATATACTATGTGTAGAATTTCCACCAATAGGTACAGAAGTATTTTGAATATGTCCTACACCTTTTTCAAGTACCTCATCACTTGTTCCATGATATATTGGTAAATATACTGAAATCTTTGGTATCTCAACATATCCCATTACACCATCATCACTAACATTAAGTACTTCTTTATAATTTTCAGGTAAGGCATATCCGCTTCCTATAACAAATGGGTCATGTACTGGATCTCCAGACAAATTTTCATTATATATTTTAGCCTTCTCTTTTTCCTCATTTATTTTTTCTTCATCTATTTTTACAATTAGATTATCATAATTTCTAATTATATCAATATGATTTTTTTCTGCCAAATAATTACTAATACTAGGGTATAGGAAAATTCCTACCCCTAGTATTATAAAAATTATTGATATTATTAATAGTAGTTTTTCACTATTATTTTTCATTTACTTTTTTTCCTTTTTTCATAGCAATTACAAGTAATGCAATACCTAATCCAACAAATACAACTCCTCCTGCAACAAATGCAACTGTTCCAGCTCCACCTGTTACTGGTAATTGGAATCCTTGTGAGTTAGGGAATGTTAATTTATAAATTCCTGTTGAACCTGTTTCATCATCTAATGCTCCATTTAAGTCAGCATCTGTTATTTTTATTTCTTTTGTTTCTGCTGATTTATTATATCCTGAAGGTGCTTTTGTTTCTGTTAAACTATATGTTCCTTCTGCTAAACCAAATATGTTTAATTTTCCATTATTATCAACTACTAAAGTTGTTGTTGCTCCTACATCAGAGCTATTTGCTTGATAATATACTCCATCAGCTGTTTTTACAAAATATAATTTGTTTGAATCTTTTGTTAATTCAAATTCAGCACCTGTTAATGCTTCACCTGATGTTTTATCTGTTTTTGTAATTTCTGCACCATATGTAAATACTGTATTAGTTGTTTCTTGTGTTTGTGTTGAGTCTGCAACATATGGATTATTGCTATATGTTAATTTTGCTGTGTTTGTATTTCCAGCTCCACCAATATTTGTTGCTGTTTCTTTTGCAAGAGATGCACTATATGTAACTCTTACTTTGTCATAATTTTTTATTTGATCATATTTGAAATCGATTTCAAATGATGTTGTTCCTGTAACTGTGTTTGTATAATCTGTTGTTTGTGTTAGTTCAACAGGATTTCCAGAACCTTTTTGTCCAAACACTTTGATTGTTGTTTCATCTAATTTTAAACCATTGCTTAAAGTATCTCCTACTTTATATGTTTTTGATAGACTTCCTGTTAAATATGTTGGAATGTCTGCAACAATTGTAAATGGTATTACATCTTTTGTGCTGTAATTATCCTTTGTTTTTGCTGTGTCTGTAACTGTTTTTGTAACTTGGGGTTTAGTTGCTTTTACTGTTACAGCCATTGAATCTGGTAATTTCCATTCATTTGATGTTCTATCAAATTCTGGTGTTAAATTTATTACAGATGGTGTATATACCATGTAACCATTTTCAATTAAAATTAGGTATGTTCCCATTTCACATCCTGTTAATGTAACTGTTCCTGTTAATTTTTCATCTGTAACAGGATATGATGCTGTTCCTGTTGCAGTTTCTGTTTTTGCAGTTAATGTAACTGTTCCTGCTTTTATAGCTCCTGATAATGCACTATAAAATTCTTTTGCTTCATCAGAATTGCTTGTTACATTTTTGTAAAAATTCTCTGGGTCTGAATATGCTGGATAATTAGCATCTACCCATGTTTTTACACTGCTGTTCCATGTATATGGAACAGCTTGTGGTTGATCTGCTGTGTAATCATAGTTTACTGTTGTTAATTGATATGCAAATACTTTTACTCCTGCTTCAATTCCTGAAACAGTGATATTTTTTGTGTTTGTTGTTGTAGTTATTGAGGCAAATGCTTGTAAATTTAATCCCATAACTACTAATACTGTTGCAATAGCTATAACTATTGCTTTAAAAAATGTTTTTTCTTTCATTAGTGTTTTCTCCCTTTCTTTACTTTTTTAGTGTTTTTTACATAACACTTTTTTACTACAATAAGAGCCATTATAACAACCCCTATAGCAACAATAATCATTCCAGTTTGGTAAACAGCTTTTAGTTCTATACTTCCACTCGTTGGGAAATTATAATATGCTTTGTTTGGAAGTAATAGTTTTCCATCATCTGTTTTTATCATAGCTGGTGGATTTCCTATTGCATTTATTTTAAATGGTACCCCATTAATAGTAACTATTGATGTATCTGTTGTGTCATAATCTCCAGTAACAAATTGGATTTTCCATTGTCCATCTGGAATTATTCTTCCTTCTGTTGCTTTTATTTCAATTAATCTATATTCAGCATTGATTGGTAAGTTTTCTAGTTTTAATATACCTGTATTTGTTGTTGCATATGTTCCAATTAATTTCCAATCTGAACTTACATTTTTTGTATCTATCAATTCATCTTTTGAAGTTGTTCCTACAAATTGATATAATACAAATTGCGTATCTGCTAATGTTTTTTCATGATCTTCTTCTGCTACTTTAGTTATTCTAATATCTGCTGTTTTTATTTTATAATAATATGTTACTTCTATATCTTCTTGTATTGTTCCAGTAGCATTTTCTGGAATTGAAACTAGTTCATAAATTGAATAATCTATTTTTGTTTCTCCTGCTTGTGTTGTTGTGTATTCACTATTTTTCTTTAAATCTTCTGTTATTTCATCTGCTACTTTTTCACCTGTTGTTGATCCTTTAAGTGGCACTGATTCTGTTGTACCATCTAAATAGTGATGTACTGTCAATTTATATGTTTTTTCTTTGTAATAGTAATTTATTACTTCTTTTGTTCCCTCTGTATATGTTCCTTTATAATTTGCTGGTATGTAATAATCACTTCCTACTACTCCTTCTGGTAAATTATTACCATAATAATCTGAATTTGTAATAATTACATATTCTATATCTGTGTTTGGTGATGTTTCATATGTTGTTCCAACTACTCCTGTACTTGTTTGTGTTTCTGCTACTTTTATTGTAGTTGTTCCATCATCTTTTGTCCATAAATAATGGTTTACTTCTATATTTGACATTGTATTACTAAATTGTACTACAATATGTTTATCTTCTAATACATTATCAAATATTGGTAATGTTACTGTTCCATCATCTGCTGTTGTGAAGTTTGTATATTCTTTTCCATTTATTGTTATACTGTCTACTACATATTTTGCATCTGGTGTTATTTTGATTGCATTTTGTGAGTTTTCTCCATATTTTACTTTTTCTACATATCTTATTCCGTCTTTTGTATAGTTAACTCCATCTATTGTTACACCTGTTTGTCCATCTATATCTCCACCAGCTACATTATTTTTCTTTTTAACCTCTGTTGTTATTTTGAATGATTTTATTTGGTTTTCAACTTCTAATTTTTGTGATTCTGGTACTTCTGCACCTGATGCACCTTCTGCTATTATAAATGCTTCTGAATTTCCAACTCTTGTAAGCATTTGTTCTACTGGTGTTGTATCATCTTCACTTTTTTCTATTTTACAATTTGTTGCACTAAATGTTGACGAATTATAAAATCCTCCTGATACTAATGCTCCATTTCTTGTTTCTGTAACTGTATTTACTCCATCATAATTGTCTCCATACAATCTACTTGAATATTCAACTTCATTTTTTGAATTTAGTTTTATTACATATCCATCACATGCATATTCTCCAGATTTTTCGTCAAATGTTGTTCCATCACTTCCTGTTGTATCTTTTGAATAATACCAGCCTCCAAATAAAATACCTCCATCTGATGTTACTTGTACATCAGATACATATTCGTCATAAGTTCCTGTTAATTCATAAATTCTTGTTGAACTTCCTGTTGTAGTTACTTTATATATTCCTGCTTCAAATTGTGTTCCTGTATAATTTACACCTGCAATAATTGTTCCATCTGTATATGTGTCTAAACTTGTTATTTTGCTTGTTCCACTACCAATTGTAAATGGACTTTTTATAGTTGAACCTTTTAATGAATAAAAACTAATACGTGCTGATGAACTTGAGTTTGATGCTACTGCAATTCCAGCAGAATATTCTGTTAAATCTGGTGCATCTTGATTATTTGTTCCTCCTATTGCTAAACTCCATTGATATACACCTGTTGAAGAATATGATGCTACAAATGCATCTCTTTCTCCAGCATTTGTCATTGTTCCTTTTACTTCTGTTCCTGCTCTATCATAAAAGTTAAATTGTGAACTATAATAGTTTCCTGTAATTGCAAAATTTCCTTCACTTGTTTCTATTACTGATTGTATTTCATCATCACCTGTTCCACCAATTCTTAAGCCCCATTCATATGTTCCGTTTTTGGTTATTTTTAATAATATTGCATCTTTTTGTGATAAGTTCTCTGTTGATGTTCTTGAAAGTTCACTTATTACTTTTCCATCATATTTTACTGTATTACTTTCTGCATATCCAACTGCAACATATCCACCATCTGATGTTTGAATAACTTTGTTTAATGAGTCATCACTTTCTCCACCAAATGTTTTTGACCATACTACTTTTCCGTCTGTATCATAAGATATTATTAGTCCATCATTACTTCCTTCAGATATTTCATCAACAGTTCTATCATTATCTATATCAATTCCGTCTATAGCTCCTGCAACAACATCTGTAGAATATCTAGAGAATGAGCCAACCGCTATTACTCCACCATCTTTTTGTGCATCAACTGAATTTACATAGTTCCATCCTTGGCCAGTTAAACCTGTTACCCAATCCCATGTTGCTGCTTGTGATGATCCTATTCCGAAATAATATGTTCTGTCTGCTTCTTTTTCTGGTAATATGTATCTGTCATTTGTGTATACTTCTATTGCTTTATATAATCCTTCTGGTAAGTTTGCTGTTATTTGACCATTTGAGTCTGTTGTTACTGCATAATATCCTGTTTTTTCAACAGGCTTTTGTTCAAATCTTACATTTCTTATAAATGCTGCATCTAAACCACTATCTCCTGATCCATCTTTTCTATATGTAAATTCTATTTTATATCTTCCTACTTCTAAGTCAAATGAAACATTTAAAAATTTTAAGCTTTCATAAACATTTCCATAACTTGTTCCACCTATTTTATTTGATGTTCCAGTTCCATTTACTACTTTATTTGTATCTAAATTTGTAATTGTATAATAAACATAATCATAACTTACACTCTCTGATGATACTGACCAATCAAATTTTAATGTTGCTGATTGTTTTAAATCAATTTCATTTGAAGTTAATGTTGTAGTTTTACCTGCTTGATGATAAATTCCTGTACTTTCCCATGTTCCATCATCTCTTTGTGTCCATTGATATGTACCAGTTGAAGATAATGTTATGTCAGGTACTGGTAATTGTGTAGGTGTTGTATCAAACCATTGTCCAACAGTCTTTCCATCTGAACCTGTAACATAATTTCCTTTTAAATCTGTAATTTTAAATCTTGTTCCAGGTATTGGCTTTTTAGCTGAACTTGTACCATCTTGATAATATTTATATATTGAGAAGATTTGTCCATCTTCAACACCTATTTCAATTATTGGAGTTGTAGAACTTGCATTTGTAATATTCAAATCTGTTGTTTTTGCTCCATCAACTGTAATTTTTCTAATTACATCTTCTCCTTCAAGAATTTGTATTTTCAATGTCCCATTTTCTCTATATGCTTTAAATTTCAATTCAGTAGAGTCTAGAGAATATCCTTCTGGTGCATAAATTTCTTTTAATATATATTCTCCTGTTATATATTTTCCTTCTACATATTCATATAAATCATTTATTGTAAGAACTCCATTATCATCTGTTGTATAAATCTTACCTTCATCTTTTATGCCTTCACCTTTAATTAAATATTGAGCTTTTGCTAATTTTTTATCATTTCCATTTGTATCTTTTTCTCCTTTTGCATATTTTGTTAATTGTAAACTATATGTAGGTATTTTTTCATTTTGTAAATTTAACTCTATTGTTGGTATTTCATCTGTTGTTATAATCTGTTTTGTTTTTGTTGTATTATTATCTGTATAATTTAATTCAAAATTTCCATTATTATTTGATATTGTAAACTTAATTTTTGTCTGTGGAATATAATAACCTGTTGCTTTTATCTCTTCTAATGTATATTCTTTACCTAAAAGAAGTCCTGATGTATTAATATCTCCATTTTTATCTGTTGTTAATATCTCGCCATTTTTTCCTTCTCCTGTTAATATAAATTTAACATTTTTTAAAACATTTCCAGATAAATCTGTTTTATTAATTTTTAATTTAGCTTTTACTTCATTATTAACTTTTACTTGAATTTTATAATCTTTTCCATTACTTGGTGGATTTACTTGGTCATTTCTAACTGTTTTATATATAACATTCAAATGTGTACTTTCATTTTCTTTATTTGGATATGTTAAATATAAACTCTCTGATCCATCTTCATTTATTTTTGTGTATGTATAAAATCTTATTTCTTCTTGATTTAATACATAATCATCTGTTGTTTTTATTTCTTTTATTGTATAATATCTTTCTGCATATAAACCTGTTACTAAAAGTTTTCCATCTGCATCTGTTGTTTTAATTGTACTTGTTTCTGCACCATCTTCAGTAATTGCAAATGTTATTCCTTGTAATGTTTTTTCAGTATCTTTTTGATATTTTACAATTTCTAAATCATATTGTTTTGCTATCATAAATCCTAATCTTGCAGAGCCTGTTGAGGTATAATATAATCCTTCATCAGTATTTAATGCGAAATATATTGCATGTTCTGAATATGCTATTTTATTATAATCAATACCTTCTGGTAAATTGATTTCATATTCAAATTCAATTTTATCTCCTGATGATAATTTATATGAATTATCTAATACAATTAAATATGTTTTTATTTTTGTCCAATCTTCAACATCATTAGCTAATTTCCAACCATTTGCTAAATCTTCTACATCTTTGCTTGGTCTTTCTGTTGTTGAATAATATATTTTTACTTTATCTTTTATTGAATTAGTTATTGTTGATAATCCACCTTTACTTATATATGTTGTAAATGTTGAACCTAAATCATTTCCACTAATTACAAATTGATTTCCTTCAAATGGTATTACACCCAATATTTTCAAGTCTTGTATATCATATGTGTAATTATTTGTTGCAGATACTGTAATTGTTGCTGTTCTTTGTCCTTTATCTGTTTTTGCAACTCTTGGTGCTATTGTTATACCACCTTCACCATCATAATTACTTCCTACTTGAGTTGTACTTAAACTTGAACCTGGATCAAAAGTAAATGATGTTTCTCTATAATTTACTTTTTCTGTTGTATTAGAATTTCCATCAACATCATATTTATCTTCACCAGAATAATAATAATCTGATGCTATTCCATTTTTAGCCCATAATTTTACATATTTTGTTGTTTTTGCTATTCTTGGGTCTGGTGTTAAATCACAATCTACTATAATATTAAATGTTTCCTCATTTGAATTTTCTGTTAATATTCTTATGTAATAATTTCCATTTTCTTCATATATATCATATGCTGTTATTTTTACATTTGAATTATTTGTTGTTACAGTATTAATTTCTCCAAGTATTATTTCACTTGGTAATTGTACTAAAAATGAACTATTTTTCCAACCTTGTTCATTATATCCTGATGTTTGTGTTGATATTGTTATTTGTTGGTGTTCTGCTGTTACATGTGTTGATATTGTATTGTCTTTTATTGATATTGTTGCAACAGATGTTGGTGCTTGATATAATGCTCTATTACTTTCACTTTCTTTAAAACAATATGTTGTTTCTTCATTTTCATCTGTTTTTGGTTTTATCATTTTTCCATCTAAATAACTGTATATGTACGATAAATTGTCAAATTCTTCTTTTGTATATTTTGTTGTTATATATTCATCATCTAATTCTTTGATATTATTTACATAGAAATAACATTCTTCATTTGTATTACTTGTTTCAACTCTAATATGTTTTACTGCATTTTCATATTTATATGGATTTGTAGAAGAATAATCTGACCAATCTTCTTCTGTAAATGTGTTTATTAGTGTATCTGTGTCTGCATCATATACTTTAATCCATCCATCAGAATTTAATGCATTATTTGCACCACTAAAATAAATTCCAACATTTGTTGTTAATTCATCCATTGATTCATATTTTGCTGATGTGTTTAAAAATGAATCTGTTTTTCCTGTTGTTTCATTCATTATTATTCCATCTGTTGCACCATTTGAGCCTGTATATGCTCTCCATTGCACTAAATATGTATCATTCTTTTCTTCGGCAGATATTCCATTATATATATTTAATGGTTTCTTTTTTTGAATAACATATGTATTATATGGTGATCCCATATATGTTCCTACATATATAGCAAAATCATATAATTGTCCTACATGTTTTTCCCAAGTGGTTGTTACTATTCCTGTTGCAGTATTTGACACATATGGGCTTATAAATCCATCTTCTTCATTTGGATTATTATATCCTCTATTTACTGCTTGTACAGGAATTGCTAATTCAAAACTTGTTACATCTTGACCTAAAGCTGTATATGCTTCTTCCGGATATGTTATTTCAAAATTAAATTCTGTATATCTATTACCAGAAGAGTATGAATAAGAATATCCATTTGAAGTTATAACTCCAGTTTCATTTAACACAGCTGTTCTTTGTGCTGTAAATTCACTTGTTTCTGCATCATATGTATATGTTACATTTGTTCCAGATATTTTTACTGATGTTGGTTTATATCCATTTAATTCTGGTATAGTTCCACTAATTTCTGAACTTGATATACTTAATTGGTTTTTATTTTCTACAGTTCTAATATTAAAATTTAATTTTACTCCATCTTCTGTAGATAAATCATTCATTTCTGTAACTTCTACAGTTTGACTTTTAGGATCAATTTCTACATGTGTTTCACCATACCAGTCAACTGTAAACGGAACTTCCTTAGAAAATGTAGTTTCATTCCCTTCACTATCTACAAATGTTCCTGAAAATGTTATAGAATTTTCTTTACTATATTTTGTTGTATCATTTCCAATTGCACTTGTTTTTGTATAAGAATTTGAATAATCACCTGAACGAACTGAACCTATTAATAATTTTTGTGTACCATTACCTATTTCATTAAAGTTTATTTCTTTTGTATTTGATGAAATATAGTTTTCTTTTACTTCGTTGTCTTTTACAATTGTTGTATTAAAATAGAAGTTGTTAGAATTAATTGTTATTTTTCCATCTTTTAGTCTTCCTTGTTCAAGTACACTTAATTCCATGTATAAACTTGCTTGACTTCCTATTTCATTACATGTTCCTCTTATTGATTCTGCTACTCCGTCTCCATTTTTATCTTTTAAGAAAAATGCATCAAATTTTACTGCATTTACTGTATTTCCAGCATTATCTTTTATTGCATTATCTCCATCTTTTACATCATCATATGCTTGTGTTCTTTGTAATTCTGATGACATTGTAGATTTATCAATTTTTTGTGTTTTGTTTAATACATATATACCAATTACTATACTTACTGCTATTAGTACAATTATTGTTTTTAATATTATACTTTTTTTCGTAAGTTTCTTTTTGCTCATTTCTTTGGTATACCTCCCTTCTATTTTTTTCCTACTTTTTCTATATAATTAATAATAATTACTAGTTCTTTATCTTTTTTTCTTAATTTTCCTTGAACAAAAACAATATCATTTAAATTAAAATTATTTCTAAATATAAAATCAGCTTTTTCATCATAAGCAATTATTTTCAAAATATTTTCATCTGCTAATTTTATTTCCATTTCAATTTTAGATTTATTCTTTTTGTTCAAGATAAATTTAAATCCATTGTTTTTTATTATTTTTCCTATAAAAAAACATTCATTCATTTCTTTTTCCTGAGTTTTTTATTTTTCTTCAATATATTTTTCGCTAAATTACATATTTTCATAATAACTACTAATACATAATTTGCTGATACATTTTTACCTAAATTAGGAAGGAATAAACCTCTTTAATATCTAATATTTCATTGTATTTATTCCATAAAATAAATAATCTAGATTGATATTAGAGTGCTGCTCGACAACCGTTTGTTACTGTTGTTGTTGTTCGGATTGTTGTTGTTGCGGTTTGCCATTGGATTGTTGTTGCCGTTGTTGTTGTAATTGCCACCACGATAGACCCTGTTGTTGGTAGAGTTGGCCTTACGGTTTATCCCTAATTTTTTAATCTTCATAAAATAATTTATTTTCTAATGTTTTTACATTAGCTATTTGTATGTATCCTAAATGTCCACTTAAATATTTATAAGCATCATTTGTTGTCATTCTTCCCTTTTGTATCTGCTTTTCTAATTTCTTTACTTTATCTTTTAAGCTCTTTTTCCCTCTTGTTCTAATTTTTAATCTATATTCATTTATTTTATATCCACAAAAATTCACTCCTTGTTTAGATTTAAAAATTTGAGTTTTAGAATTCAATTCAAGTTCTAACTTTTCTTTTAAAAATTTTTTTATTTTTTCTAATACTTCAATTGCCTCTTGTTTTGTTTTTAATAAAATTATCGTATCATCCATATATCTAAAATAGTATTTACATTTCAATTTATGTTTTGCATATTGATCTACTTCATTTAAATATATATTTGCCAGTGTTTGTGATGTATAATTTCCAATTGGCATTCCTTTTTGTGATTCTTCTGAATATATTATTTTCCACATTAAGTTTAATAATTTTTTATCTTTAATTTTTCTTTTTATAATTTCAAATAAAATATTTTTATCTATATTTTGAAAATATTTTGCTACATCCATTTTTAATATATAATATTCTTGCCATTTATTTTTACATTGTTTCATTGCATCTTGTACAGCAAGTGCTGCTTTATGCATTCCTCTATTTTTTATACAAGCATATGTTGTATTTATAAATTGTGTTTCAAAATATGGTTTTAAAAAATTATCTACTACCCATCTGTGTACTATTCTGTCTATATATCTTGATGCTTGTACTTTTCTTTCTTTTGGTATTGTAATTATAAATGTTCTGTATCCTCCATGCTGATATTGCCCTGTTTTTAATTGCTCATATATCCACTTTATGTATTCTTCTTGTTTCAAATCAAATAATACTATTTCCCTTCTCAGGGTTTTACCTTTTCTTGATAATTTATGTGCTTTCATTAAATTATCATATGTTAAATATTTATCAAATTGGTTTCTTATAGTTCTTGCCATAGAACTTTATTAAACCTCCATTTATTCTTCCTATCTCTCCTAATTGCTCTATTGCTATATTAAATTTTCTTTCATCAATCCATTTATTATTTTTCATAAGCCTTAAATATATTCTTTGTAATTGAACTAACACATCTATTTTTATTACATGTGTGTATCTTTCTTCCATTGGAACTTTACTTACATAAATTACTTCTTCCATTATTTGATACATACTTGTTTTATATTCTGTTCCTATACTGAATTTTTCTGTTCTTGGCAATTTTAATATTAAATCAAGCATATATTGTATATATCTTTCTGTTTTTGGAATTATTGTTAAACAATTATTTTCAATTTGTCTTTGTTCTAATTTTTTCTTGTCTGTTATATTAAGATGTTGTTCCAAGTTTTTTTACTCTTTCTATTATTTCTTCTTCTGTTTCTGTTCTTCTATTGCACTTTGTGCAATCATTACATTTTTTTGTTTCAATTACTGGCTCATTTGTGTATTGATAGATTTTTTCTTCTTTTTGTGTTTCTTTATTGTAAATATATATTATAAATGATTTATTTGTGTCTTTTATTTTTTCTATATATTTTTCTAAGCTTTTAGCTTGAAAGCCAACTTTACATAATTCTTTTTTCATACATGTTAATTGTAAGCCTATTTGCTTATTCAATTCTATTGCATCTTTTCCAATTGCTACAAAAAAGATTCCATTTTTCATCAAAATTATGTGTTCTGGGTTTTCTTTTTGTAATTTTTGTAGTACATCTATATATTTCATTCATTTACCTTTCTTTTGTTTACTATATATTGATTTTATATTTTTCTCACATACTACTAAATTATTAAATTCAATTCAATTTTTCTTATTATTTGATTTTATTAAAATAATATTTTTCGACAATAAAATATTATTTTTATTAACCTGTGAATATTTTTCTCGCCTTTTATTTTTCTATGTTGTTACTGTTCAAAGTGCAGTATCAGGATACAGTAATTCAGGATACCCTATTTAATATAAAGTGCTGCTCGACAACCGTATGCTACTGCCGTAGTCGCCCGGACTGTAGCCGTAGCGGCTTGCCATAGGATAGTAGTTGCCGAAGTTGTCGCAAAAGCCACCACGATAGACCCTGTAGCTGGTAGAGTAGGCCTCTGTAGTCCATTCCCATACATTTCCTGCCATGTCATAAATATTATTTGTTTTTGTATATTCAGCACTTCCCGCTGGAATTCTTGTACTTGTGCTAATTGCCTTTGTTTCTGTTGCTGTTGGCATTTCTGCATCTTTAGCTATGTAATTAAATGTTGCATTATAATAATTTCCAAATGTTGTTGAATTACTTCCAACTAATTGATATGTTAATGTTGTTCCTTCTGAATTTGTTGCTCCTGAACTTACTATCCAATCTAATGTTTCATCCCACAAACTTCCAGTTATCATCATTGTTGTTATATTATTATTATTCCCTTTTAATGTTAAACATTTTTTATACATTGTATACCAATTTTGACTTCCAATATCTGTGTTCATTTTATTTATTACAGCAGTACTACTTAATCCTCCTGTTTCATATCTTCCTATATAAAATCCTCCATATTTTTTTATGCTTTCCATTATTTCTAAATACTTTTGTTGTAATTCTTGTGCTAACATTTCATATCTAGTTTGACCTAATCCATTATTATGCATATATGAATAACTATCTATATCGTAATATTGATTATTAGAAATAACATCTGGCTCTCTATAATTTGTTGCATTTGTTATACTCATTATTCCATTGGTTTCTGTCCAATTTCTATTTGACCTTCCAGAACTTGAAAAATTATATAATTTTCCCCATAACTTTCCATTATTATCTACTCCATATAGTTTTGAAATATCATCTATTGGCACCCATACATATTGATTTCTTTCCTTTTGTAAATCAAATATATTTTTTGCTTGTTGTTCTTCTAACGTTGTTTTCGTTGAAGTTGAATCTGTTGTACTTGTATCATCTGTTGTAACATCTTCAACTTCCACAGTATTTACTGTTTCTTCCGTTGTATTTTCAACATTTATATCTTTTGTCTTTTCTTCTGTTGAAGTTGTTGCTTCATTTTCTTCAATTATTTCTTCTTTTTTTGTACTTTTAGTACTAGTTGTTGTTGAAGATGTTACATTTTGCTGTGTTGATTCTGTTACATTATCACTTTCTTCATTTTTTGTTGTTTCTGTTATTTGATTTTCTGTTTCACTCTTTGTATTTTCTGTACCTTTTGTTACCTGTGTACTTAAAGTTTTATTATCAGATTGTTCATCTTCTAAATTATCAGTACTTTTTGTATTAGAGTTCTTATCATCTTCAATTACTGAATCTATTATTTTATTATCATTTGTAATCTCATCTGATATTGACTCATTTTCTGTACTAGATGTTGTTGATTGAGTATTTGTATTATTTATATTGTTGTTAGACTGCGTTTCAGTTGATTCTGTATTCTGTTTATCTACTAATATTGTACTCCAGTCAATATCACCCTCATATATTACAAATCCTTTATTAGCTGATGTTTCACCATCTATTTGTGACGCAGTATATCCTTTTGGAACTGGAATTTTTATAACATTTCCATTACTATCTTTGTCTTCTACAATATTTCCACTCTCATTTTTAGTTGTACTTGTTACATATGTTGCATATTGATTTATATCACTTTCATTTGCTGCATTTTTGTTTTCATTTGCTTGGATCATTGTTGTTATTACTTTTACTGTTGTTATTGCAACTATTATTGCTATTATTGCTCCAATTATTCCCACTGTTAAACTTAAATTTAATTCTATTACTATAGGCCCATCTTGATTCTTCTTTTTTCTTGTTTTTTCGTTATTTTTCAATATTTTCGCCTCTTTCTTTTGTTATTCTTAATGATTATAAAATCAATTTAATTATATCAATATATTTTTATTTTATCAATACTTTTTTTCGACATTTCATTGAAATTTATTTCACAAAAAGTATAAAATTGTAAAATAAATTTGACATATTTTGTCGAAATTTTTTTATATTATTTTTAAGATTACTCTTGTTAATTACACTATTTTATGATATATTATTTGTGTATATTTTTTATACGCTTTTATTTCACACATTTTCATTGTGTAGAAAACTTATTATTCATATTTTTTATAATCTCATAAATTATTTTCTTATTAATTTCTATTTCAATAAGAGAAAACAGAAAGGTAAAGGTGATTTTTATTGCCCAAATTTTTAAATGCAAATAACTCTATTTCTTCGAGCGAATTTTCATCGACTTACTCAAATGACATTATTATCATTTCTAAAGATGTTATATTTCAAGTTCATGATAAAACTTTTAAAGAAATATTAAAGAGTTCATATGAAATGACAGATTTTTTAAAAACTTTTATTGGATTGGAGGTGAATTCAGAAAACTTAAAAATATATAATAGTAGTTTTATTACAAATGATTACAAACGAAGAGAATCAGATATTTTATATAAAGACATTAATAAAAACATATTTTATCTAGTTGAACATCAGTCAACAGTAAGTATTGACATGCCTAGAAGAATTTTAGAATATTCTACTGAACTTATGCGTGAAATAAGAAAAACTAGAATTGAAACAACAAATCCATTAATCGTTCCTATTGTTATTTATACTGGAAATAAACACTGGAATGTTCCAACTAATTTTTCACACACACAACCATTCAATCTACAATATAAACAATTTAATATCAAACAATTATATAAATTAATAGATATTAATGAATATAGTACAAATAAATTAAAAAATATTCATAACAAAATCTCTTATATGTTTTTAATTGAGAAGTGCAAAAATCATTTAGAATTAGCCCAGACACTAGAATATATTGCAATTCATGCAAACACATCTAATACAAAAGAATGGGTTAATAATTTAGTAACATATGTTTTTGCTAAAACTTTAGATGATACTTCTAAGTCAAAAATTTTAAAATTGTTATATGAAAAGGAGAAAAATGAAAATATGGAAGATTTAATTGAAAGAATTAATAATAATATAAAACTAGAAAAAAAGAAAAATATAAAAATTGGTGAAACTAGAGGAAAATTAGAAACTCTATTTTCAACTATTAAAAATATGCTTAATCTTAATTACAAAGATGACGAAATAAAAAAATGTACAAACGCTACTCAAGAACAAATTGACCAAGTAAGAAAAAAATTAAAATAATATGAAAAAATCGACTAAATTAGTCGATTTTTTTTCTTCTACTTACAGCAAGTCCATCTCCAACTTCAAGTATTTCAGTTTCAAGGTTTGGATCTTCTGTAACATCTTTTATATATTCACGCAAATTTCTTACAGCTGTACGTTGTTTATGTTTATTATAATCACTCATAACATATCCTTTATATAATATATTATCAGCTAATATAACTCCATTAGGTTTTAACATTCGTAATGCTTCTTTTAAGAAAAATGGATATTTTCCTTTTGCAGCATCTATAAATGCTATATCATATTGTTCATTTAAAGTTGGTAAAATTTCAACAGCATCGCCTTCATAAATATTTATCTTTTCTTCTACCCCAACATTTTTTATATTTATTTTAGCTTCTGCAATTCTTTCTTCATCTCTTTCTATTGTATCTATTATTCCATCATCTTCGAGATATTCGGAAAAACACATTGCTGAATATCCAACAGCTGTTCCTATTTCTAATATTCTTTTTGGTTTTACTTCTTTTAAAATTTTATCTACAACTTCTAATGTATCATCCATTATTATTGGAATATGTTCTTCCAATGCTTTTTGTTTTATTTTTTCTAATTCTTTTTTATTCATTTTATCTTGCCTCATCATAGCTATTATCTTTTAAATCTCTTCTTTTTTGTTCTTCTTTTTGCATTTCTTCATTAATCCATTGAAGTATAACATTATTAGAAAAAGTATTTTCCCCATATATTTCAGCAATCATTTCATATGCTCTGTCTATTTTTCCAGTTTTTTTGAATTCATTCCATGCTAAAGCTCTTGGTCCTAATTGTGGTTTTCTTATCTCTTTCTTATCTTTCATAGTCTTTTCAATACTTATTAATTGTTTTTCACAAACAATTCTACTTCTTACACTTCCTTTTAAATAACCTTTTCTATTGCAATCTCTTTTTGACATAAAACTCCTTCCTTTCTCAACAAAAACAAAGACTAATTAGATAAATTTATTTCACCAAATCAGTCTTTGCTTTAATCATCTATTTATTTGCGTTTCTTGCTGCTCTTTCTCTTTCTTTATTGTCTAAGATTTTCTTTCTTAATCTTATTGATTTTGGTGTAACTTCTACTAATTCATCATCTTGGATAAATTCTATAGCTTTTTCAAGTGACATTTGAATTGGTGGTACTAATCTTAAAGCATCATCAGATCCTGAAGCTCTTGTGTTTGTTAAATGTTTTTCTTTACATACATTTATTGCTAAATCTTCTCCTCTTGAATTTAATCCAACTATCATTCCTTCATATACATCAACACCAGGTCCTATGAATAATTCTCCTTTGTCTTGTGCATTATATAATCCATATGTTATTGATGTTCCATTTTCAAATGCTACAATTGTTCCTCTAACTCTTGCTACAACTTCTCCTTTATATGGTTCGTAGCAATCAAATATACTGTTCATAACTCCTTCACCTTTTGTATCTGTAAGGAACTCTGTTCTATATCCAATTAATCCTCTTGCTGGAATCTTGAATTCGATTTTTGTATGTCCTGCTTCAGCTGGTTCCATATTAACCATTTCAGCTTTTCTTCTTCCTAGTTTTTCAATTACTGTTCCTACTGAATCATCTGGAATGTTTACAACTAATCTTTCAATTGGTTCACATTTTACACCATCAATTTCTTTCATGATTACTTTTGGTCTAGATACTAATAATTCATATCCTTCTCTTCTCATTGTTTCTATTAATACTGATAAGTGTAATTCTCCTCTTCCTGATACTATAAATGAATCAGGTGATGCTGTTTCTTCAACTCTTAAGCTTACATTTCTGTCTAATTCTTTGAATAATCTATCTCTTAAATGTCTTGATGTTATGAATTGTCCTTCTCTTCCAGCAAATGGTCCATTGTTTACACTAAATGTCATAGATACTGTTGGTTCATCAATATCTACAAATGGTATTTTTTCTGGATTATTGAAATCACAGATTGTATCTCCAATATGAATGTTTGGAAGTCCTGCAACTTCTATAATATCTCCAGCAGATGCTTCATCAACTTCTACTTTCTTTAATCCCATATGTGTATAAACTTTTGCTACTTTTCCTTGTGATATTTTATCATCTTTTTCACAAATGCTTACTGGCATACCAACTTTTATTGTTCCTCTTTCAAGTCTTCCTACTGCAATTCTTCCTACATAATCATCATAATCAATGTTTGATACTAACATTTGTGCAGGTCCTTCTACATCACAATTTGGTGCTTGAATTGTGTTTATTATTGTTTCAAATAAACATGTTAAATCTCCATCTGGATCATCTAAATTTAATTTTGCAACTCCATTTTTTGCTGATGCATATACTACTGGGAAGTCTAATTGATCATCATTTGCATCTAACTCTATAAATAATTCCATTACTTCATCTAATACTTTTTGTGGTTCTGCACCAGGTCTATCTATTTTGTTTATTACTACAATTGGTTTTAAATTCATTGCTAATGATTTTTTTAATACTTCTCTTGTTTGTGGCATTGCTCCCTCAAATGCGTCTACTAATAAAAGTACTCCATCAACTGTTTTTAAAACTCTTTCTACTTCTCCACCAAAATCAGCATGTCCAGGAGTGTCAACTATATTAATTTTTACTCCATTAAACATAACTGCTGTATTTTTGGCTAATATTGTAATTCCTCTTTCTTTTTCTTGGTCATTTGAGTCCATTACTCTTTCTGCTACTTGTTCATTATCTCTAAATACATGGCTTTGTCTTAATAATGCATCTACTAATGTTGTTTTTCCATGGTCAACGTGTGCTATAATTGCTATATTTCTTATATTTTTGTTATTCATTTTTATTTCCTTCCTTTTATTACTTTGATTTTTGCACTATTCGTGTTTTGTTTTTATTAACATTTTTATTTTTCTTTACTTAATTTTATTATCTCTTCCATTATTTCTTCTGTTATTTTATCAAGTTCTTCTTTATCATTTTTATCTCTATCACTAAAGTCCATTGGTTTTCCATATCTAATTGTCATTTGTTTAAATGGTTTTTCACCTCCACTTATTCCTACTGGAATAACTTTGGCACCAGTTCTAACAGCAAAAAATGCAGCACCATCTTTTACTTTTTCACCTTTTTCTATCCCATTTCTTGTTCCTTCTGGAAATAGTGCTATACTTTCACCATTTTTTAATGCTTTTAATGTTGTTTTTATAGCTGATAAATCTTTTGAGTCTCTTTTAACATATATTCCATCAAATACAACTCCAAGAAATGCAAAAAATTTGTTTTTTCGTAATTCTTCTTTGGCTAAAAATCTTACATGTCTTTTTGCTGTTACTACTATTAATGGCGGGTCTTTATATGTTCTATGATTTCCACAATATATTAATGGCTCTTTTTTATTCTTTGGAATGTTTTCTTGTCCAATAACTTTTACTCTATATATTACTACAAAATACAGCTTTATAGCAAATCTTACTATTATTCTAATTATCTGTTTAAAAAATAATTTAATTTTCTTCATCTTCTTTTTCTGGGACATAGACATTTTTTGCTACTACTTCTAATGATACAACATTCATTGATGTTAATTTATCTATTTCCTTTTTTGCCCTTTCTTTAAATTCTCTTAAAACATCTTTTACTTTACAACCATATATTATTGTTACTTCCATATAGATACTCGGTCCTTCTGCAGAACTTGTTACTCTTGTTCTTTGAACTTTATATATTTCTGGAATTTTTCTTGCAACATTTTCCATTATTTGTCTAAATACTGTATCAGATATTGTGAATTTCCCCATATAGCTAAATGTTGGTCTTATTATTGTTTTCTCTGATATATATGGTTTTTCTCCAATTCCCTTTGATTTGAAAATTTGTAATGGATCTAATAAATATCCTGAGAAATCTTTTTTCAGTTCAAATGTTGGTACTGGTATTACATGTTTTCCTTCTGTTTCTCTAATATGTCTTGCTGTTTTCATTTCTTCTTCTGTTGCAACTTCATTTATATATGTTGTTTTTGATATTTGTGGTAAGCCTAAATTTTCGGCTATTTTTGCTACCATTCCATCAGATGTTCCTAATATTAGTATTTTTTCTGGTTTATATTTTTTTAGTGCTTTTACTATTTGATTTTGTTCATCTTTACTTAAAAATAGTGCATGTTTTACTGTTTCAATCTTTGTAGGTGCTTTTTTAGCTGACAACCCCGCAACAATTTCATTATCTTTTATAAGTAAACCATCATCTATTATAAAATTTATGTCATTTTCACTTGCAACCATTTGGGCTCTATAACTTTTTCCTGTTCCAGATGGTCCTACAAATGCATATACTTTGATTTTTTCAAATCCCATATTTTTTCCTCTATTTTAATTTTTATCTTTTTAGTAAAACAAAAGTGGATTATTTTGTCCACCTTATTTACACGATAAAGACACGATTGTACGTGTCTTTAGTTTTAAATCTTTTCAGGAACTTCTTCCTCTTTAACTTCTGCTATTTTTATATCTCTAACATGATCTATTTTTTCCCATGTTGTTTCTCTTTTAAATAAGCATTTTAAATTTATTATTACCCATGTTCCCATAAATGCCGGATAGCATAATAGTCCTTTTATCATAGGTTTTATTGGTTTCTTCTCTAATACCATTACAAACAATGCTGTAAATATTGGGAATAATAATGTTGGAATTAGATAGTTTAAAATGTTTACTATAAATAACCATGTTGTCATTGCTTTACTTACATACATTATACAGTTTATTAGTATTAATCCAAATGTTACTACTAATATTGGCGTTGTTCCTGCTATATATAGCAATCCGTCAAAATTCATTAATGTTTTATGTTCTTTTACTGCTTTATATAATTGACCTGTATATGTTTTTAAACATTGCATATGTCCTACTGTCCATCTGCTTCTTTGTGACCATGATTGTTTGAATGATGTTGGTTGTTCATCATATACTATTGCATCTGTTGCCCAACCTAATTTTCTTCCTTGAATTATTTGTTTTAATGAAAATTCAATGTCTTCTGTTAATGTTTGTGTTTCCCATCCATTTGGTTTTACTACATCAAATTTTACCATAAATCCTGTTCCATTTAGTAATGGTGATAATCCTATATTATATCTTGCTAAATGGTACATTCTGTGCATTGTCCAATAAAACAATGCATATCCTGCTGTTATCCAATTGTCTGTTGGATTTTTTATGTCTCTATATCCTTGAACAACTTCTTCTCCTTGACATAGTTTTTTGTTCATATTTTTTATAAAGTTTTTATCAACAATGTTGTCTGCATCAAATACAAAGAATGCATCATAATCTGCATTTTCTGCTATTTTTTGTTTTAAAAACCATTGTAATGCATATCCTTTTGTTTTATGTGCATTATCAAATCTTTCATATACTATTGCTCCTGCTTTTCTTGCAACTTCTGCTGTTTTATCTGTACAGTTATCTGCAATAACATATATATCATATAAGTTTTTATCATATGTTTGATTTTTTAAGCTTTCTATTAAATTGGCTACGACCATTTCTTCATTATGTGCTGGTATTATTGCCATAAATTTGTGATTTTTATTTACTAAATATGGTTTATCTTTTAATTTAACTAATGCACACAAACTTATTACAAATTGATAACACCAAAATGCTGTTAACACCCATATAAGTGCTTGCTTTAGTATATATAAATATTCCATTTTTTAACCTCTCTTTTTTCTTATATTATATATTTTTTCTTTATATTTACTATATTGTATTTTTTTGCCTTTTATATTATACTATGTTTATTATTATTTTGCAATAATTTTAATAAAATTTTTACCATTTTTGCTTTTTATGTAAATTATTTTCGAAGTATTTTTCTTATATATTCTTTTATTTCACCATCTTCAGCATTTTCAAAGAAGTATTTTTTAAATTGATTTCTATTTACTGTTTGGTATAAAAATTCTTGATCTATTTCTTTCAATATTGTCATCATATCTTTATGTGTTATCTTTTTTACTTCATCTAATATTTTTTTATTTGCTTGTTCTGGAACAACTCTTTCTTTTGGATATCCTCCTCCAAAATCTGATTCAAATAATTTTTCAAATATGTATGTTAATGTTAATTCACTTCCCCAACCAAATCCTTTTGCATATCCTATTGCTACTGCATTTCCAGCATTTATTTGGCTAAATAAATATGCATCTGTTGGATCTTCTATATGTCCACATAATACATTTGGAAAACTATTTAATGCAAGCATTGCACCTTCTCCTGTTCCACAACCTGTTATTATGAAATCTACAGCTTTAGAGTTTATTAATATTGCCGATAATAATCCTGCTTGCACATATGTTAAATTCTCTTCATCTGGATTTTCCATTCCATAATTATATATTTCATATCCTTTTTTATCTGCTATTGGTTTTAATGCATCATATATTATTTTATTTTTTGTTACTTGACTATTTTCATTTATTATTGCTATTTTCATTTTTATCATTCCTTTTCTATAAAATTTATGGGTATATTTTATTTCTTTTTTTATTTTTTTTCAATAGTTTTTTTAATTATTAATAGATTGTTAATTTTTATATAATGTATAAAAAAGCGAGTCTAACAAAAATATAAATTATATTTCTGTTAGACACTTTTAATAATATTATTTAATTGATAAATCTGTATCTTTTTTATTTTTTATTATAATAATTATTATTAAAAATATTATAATAACTATTCCTGCTATCACTCCTATAACAATTTTTGGATTTGTTGTACTTTCTTGATTATTTGTAGCTTGACTTATTATATTTGAAGAACTAGTTTCCTTATTATTTGTATTAGCCCCAATTGTTACTTTTCCTAGATAATTTCCCTTAGTTTCTTCATTCCATACATTTTTATTAACTAATTTTATATAATAATTAGAATTGTCTTTTAATGATTCATATGGTTCTCCTATACTTAAATATACATTATATTCTCCATCTTTCATATCATCTGGTAATTTTTCATTAATTTGTAATACATAATTTCCATCTTTTAATTGCTTTCTAATATCTATATTGGTTTCAATTTTATATGTATTACTTGTATTTTTATATATTAAAGTAATTGTTTTTTCTTTTAAAATGTTTCCAAAACCTATATTTTCTAGATTTATTAAAACTTCAGCATTTTTTCCAGCTTCTGTACCATTAAATTTCACATTTGTTAATAATAATCTATATCCTAAATGATTTTGAATATACACATATCCACTTTTTCTATTATATATTTCTTCTGTTCCTGTATATAATGTTCCTTTCCATTTTTCTATAACATTTTCATCAGCATTTTTATTCAAATATGTACAATGTCTTATAAACATATCTTTTATAGCATTTTCTAAATCATTATAATTACTTTTCCAATTTTTTGCCTCTCCTCCAAAGCTGGTATATTTTGTTTGTAATCCTTGCCAATTTATACTTTCAGTTCTTTCTAATTTATTATATGTGTCTGAATCAGTTTCTGATTCTAAATATCCACTATTATATAGCCCGAATCTTGATATTATATCTGTTGAAAATGCATTGCTTTCAGTTACTGTATTTTTACTTGATAAATAGTCTGTTATATATGTTGGCTTTCTAAAACTTATTTGTATTTCTTCTGGAACTATTTCTAATAATTTTTCTATTATTTTATTTTTTTCTGTCATATATTTATCATACTTTCCATTTATCCATTCTCCATTTGTTCCTAAAAAGCCTGCTTCTACAACAAATATTATATCTTTATTAGTAGTATATATTTCTTTTAGATCATCCATATGTTGTAAAATTATATTAAATTCTGGTTCAGAATTAGTTTGTCCTACACTATCATATACAACACGAAAAATTACTTTATATCCATTTTTTCGAATTATAGAAAAATATTTATTTATTTCTATTATTTTGTTTTTGGAAATATTATTTTCTTGTACATAATTTTTCAAATTTAATTCTAATAAAATTAATGAAACTTCTTTATCATTTTCATTAATTTCGTCAACTTTTTTTTCAAAATCATCAAAGTTTTCTTCTTCATTTTGTAATTCTACTTGTACCAATTTGTATAATCCTCTATCAGGATTTTTCACTATTGATATATCTTCTTCTGTTATATCTGCATATACTGCTGTTGTTCCTATAAAAAATATTAAAATTAATATAATATTAAATACTGCCAATATCCTTTTCATATTTCCTCCTATTTGTTATGTTTTTTTTGATATTTTATAATTATTATTAATATAATTATTAAAATAATTGTTATCACTACTAATGATACAATCATTTTTAAATATTCAATATTTTCAAAGTTAAATTTAAGGTTATTCTTACTATTAGAATTAATAAAAATCTCACCGATATAATTTCCTTTTATTTCTTCATTCCAAATCCCTTTATTAACTAATTTTATATAATAATTAGAATTATTTTTTAACGATTCATATGGTTCACAAATACTTAAATAAACTTTATATTTTCCTTCTTTCATATTAGCTGGCAATTTATCATCTATATTTATTATATATTCACTATTTTGTATTTGTTTTCTTATATCTATATTTGTTTCTATTTTATAAGTACTTTTCTCATTAACATATATTAACTCTATTTTCTTACTTTTTATTATATTTCCAAATCCCACATTATTTATTACTATATCTACATTAGCACTTCCACTAGCTTGCTGACCTTTTATACTACATTCTTGTAATAGTAATCTATATCCTAAATGGTTTTGAATGTATGTCATACCATCTATTCCAATATAATTAGGATCTTTACCTGTATATTTAGTATTTTTCCATTTTTCTTTTACTTCTCTATCATATGTTCTATTTAAGTAATTACAATGTCTAATTTTCATATCTTCTATTGCATTACTTAAATCATTATATATACTATTTTTATTTTGTGCTTCTCCTCCAAATGCAGTGTATTTTGTTTGAGCATTTTGCCATTTTAAGCTTTCTGTTCTTTCGTTTTTCTCAAATGTTCCTAAATCTGTTTCAGATGCAAGATATCCATCATTATGCAAGCCAAGTCTTGCAATTTTTTCGCTTGAAAAAGCATTCATTTCTGATATAGTAGTCTTATTTCCAATATAGTCAATTATAAATTGTGGCTTTCTTAAATTTATTTGTATTTCCTCTGGAATAATTTCTAAAAGTTTTTCTATTATTTTATTTTTCTTTTCTAAATCTTTATCATACCTTCCATCATGCCATTCTCCATATGAGCCCAAGTAACCTGCTTCTACAACAAATATTATATCTTTATTTGATACATATATATCTTTTAATTGTTCTATTTGTTTTAAAAGCATATCAAATTCTGGTTCAGGATTTTTAGTTCCTTCACTATCATAAACCACTCGAAATATAACTTTATATCCATGTTCTCTCATTATAGAAAAATATTTATCTATATCATTTATTTTTATCTTATTTATTTCTGTTTTTTGGGTATAGTTTTTCAAATTTAATTGAAATGATATTATTGAAATATCAGGATATTCATTTTCCACTGATATTATTTGTTTTTCAAATCTTGTAAAATCTTCATCTCCCTGTTGCAATTCTACTTGTATCAATTTATAAAAACCTCTATCAGGATTTCTTACTATTGACGTATCTTCTTCTGTTATTTCATTAGCAAATGATGCTAATGGTATTACTACTATTAGCATCACAAGTGCAACTACTTTTTGTAGTCGTTTCATATTTTTCTCCTTTTATTTAAAATACTTATTTAATATATCTGTTGATAGTCCTGTTTTATCAAATGAATTACAATGTGCATATGTTCTTTGATTTCCTGATATCTGACTTGCATTTGCTCTTTCCCATATTTTTGGACCTGTTTTTAAACTATAACAGTCATAAAATGCTCTATCAAAATTAATAGCATTAGGTGTACTATCAAACAATTCATATGGTACTTCTTCTAATTTCGTACATCCTGCAAATGTTTTTTTAAAATTATTCGATTGTTTATTATTAGCAAATAAGTTTGTTGGTATTGTCATTAAATTTTTACAATATGCAAATGTTTCCTCAAAATTTGTTGCATTTGGTGCATTTTCAAATAATTCTTCTGGTACAGAAGTTAACTTTTCACACCTTTCAAATGTTCCCTCAAATGATGTTGTGTTTTCATTCACATATCTAAATAAAAAACTCGGAATTACTTCTAAATTCTTACATCCTGCAAACAAATATGCAAAAGAATCATCCTCACATTTTATAAATGTTTTTTTCGTTGGTTCTGCAATTTCAACTAAATTTTCAGCATCTCCAAATCCATATCCTCCTGCTTCTACTGTTCCCCATGATACTATCTTTATTAACTTTTTTAACAATTCTGGATATGTACTGGAATAAGCATTCGCTGATAAAACAAAATACGAACATTTTCCTGATATACTTATATTATAATCTCCTGCTTGACTATATGTATGTTCAGGTCTTTTGGCTATCGAATTTTTTCCTCCTACATGTTCTGTTTCAGAACCATCCCCCCAATCTATTGTACAATTATAATTTCCTTGAAAATACTGGTCTACTATAAACGGCAAAACTATTTTATCATTAGCATTTACTCTCCATGTTGTTATAAAATTTTTATTCACATCTAATGCTGTTTCTGCTTCAGTAACTTCTTCACCTTTGTTATTTATATAAACAACTTTATTCCCGTCAAGAATATACCTCTCTTTGTCTTCATTTCCCTTTCCAAATTTACTACTACTTCCTAAAACAGTACTTGCATCTACATAATCATAATTTTTATCTTTATTTTCAATTATATATCCTTTGTCTATTAATACTTTCATCTTATCAACATTTACATCATTCATAAATGATTCACTTATTGCCAAATTAATTTTTTCTATTATACTTCCAAGTTCATTCTGTAATCTGGCATTTTCTGCATTTTTAGAAATGCCACTATTTCCTGTAAGTGTTGATATTGAAACTCCTGCTAAAATTAACATTACTATAATTGTAACTGCAAGTGCAATTAATGTTACCCCTTCTTGTCTTTTCATTTTTTCCTCCTCATTTGTCTATTTTCCTTTTTATTTTATATCTTTTCTAATCTACTTGTCAATAAAAAAAATCTAAAATACAAAAATGTATTTTAGATTCTTTTTGGTGGACAGAGATGGATTCGAACCATCGTACTCATATGAGAACAGATTTACAGTCTGCCGCCTTTAGCCACTCGGCCATCTGTCCGAAGATTATATGCACTTTTTCAATGCTTTCTTATTATACTATTCGATTTTCTCTTTGTCAATACTTTTTTTATATTTTTTCACAAAAATTAATTAAGCAGGAGAAATTAATTATTCCTCCTGCTCTAGTCAAACTTCTTTATTCATATTTTGCCCAAACTTCACATGTACAGCTTCCGTCTACAGCTCCCATTACAAGCATAATTGTTTTGCCTGTTGTATTCGTAAATTTGAAGTCAATATTTCCAAAGGAAACTGTTGCCTCATCTTCACGACTTGCATAACTAACAGGAAGAGAATGTTGTCTTGCATTGGTTTTAATTCCTGCAGATTTTACAGCCATATTTACAGTTGTAGAAACCTGGCATACACCACCACCAATGCCTTTTGTCTTTTTTCCATTGTTGTAGACTGTTGCATCTTTATAACCTTTGTCATATGTGCATTTGCCTACAGTATCCCAAAAAGAAAATTTTTCATTGGGTTGCAAGATTTTGCCATTGATATAGCTAGATGCGATGTTAATGTTAATATCTCTGTTAGTATTAGCCCCAGCTTTAGTTGTAGAAGTACTCAAGAGATACCATTCTCCATCCTCTTCTGTTTCAAAGATATATTTTTTGGCAACATATCCTTCAAGTTCTCCAACTCTTACTTTAATCCGGGTACCATACTCATCTTGGTTTTCTACCTCGCTTCCAACAATAAAATCAACTTTCGTTCCTTGAGAAAAACTTGCAATTTTTGCAGTTTCTCTGGTAGGACCTTCTCTAAGAATAACATTATTTGCATTAATAACACCTACACCAATGATTTCCTCTGCATCTTCACTAGTAGAACTAGCTACTTCTGCTTCAGAAGACGGACCTTCTGCAATTACACTAAAGCAAAACATGCTCAATACAATTGCAACCATGAAAATGCTCACAAACCGTTTAACCATATTTATAAACCTCCTTATGGTTTTATGCCTCTTATTATATCACTAAATTTTAGTTATATCAATATTTTTATGTAAATTCATATTTTTATAAGATTTTTTATAGCTTTTTTCTGTTCAGCATTAAATAACTCTTCAATATCTTCTCTATCATTTTTCATTATATTATATACTAAATTATATAATTCTTTATATTTTTCTTGCATTTTTTCACTTATACTACCTAATAGTTCAATATCATTATGGGCTGTTATTAATGTTTTTGCTAAATAATAATTATTATATTTTTTTAATTCTTTTATATTTTCTTTTGTATATAAATATCTTTGAATTATTATCTCAGTATAGTCTAAAACAGTGCTTTCTGTAACATTATTTACTAAGCTGTCAGATCTTTTCAAATAATAATACTCAGGCTCTGATGTAACTACTATTTTATTACATTTTTCAAACACATAAAATGTTGTTCCTATATCTTCATATTTTTTTCCAATTGGATATTTTATTTCATCAAATAATTCTTTTTCGTATAACTTATTCCATGCATAGCTTTGAATATTTTTATCTAATAATACTTCTTTTAAAATATCTAATCTACTATATTCTCTTATTCCATTTTCTTTATTTCTTATACATTCATTTTCATCAATTACATCATATAAATTACATATACTCACATCTGCATCATATTTTTTTATTAAATTTAATAAAATTTCATACATATCTTCTTTAATATAATCATCACTATCAACAAATCCTATATATCTTCCTTTTGCTTTGCTTATTCCAACATTTCTAGCATCTGATAATCCACCATTAGCTTTATGTATTACTTCAATTCTTGAATCTTTTTTTGCATATTCATCACAAATTTTACCACAATTGTCTGGTGAACCATCATCTACTAAAATGATTTGTAAATTAGTATATGTTTGTTTTAAAACACTTTCTATACATTTTTCTAAATATTTTTCTACTTTATAAACTGGTATTATTATTGATATTAAATCATTTTTCATACTTTTGTATCTCCTCTAAAATTTTATTTGTTTAAATAATTTATATCTGCTAATCTTATTATTTTAAACTTATCATTTTTAAATTCTAATTCATTTATTGCAACATTATACTGACAAAATTTTTCTCTTTCATATCTGAATTTTATATTTTCTATTTTTCTTAAAAATGCTTCTATTGCAACTCCATGTGAACTTATCAATATTGTTTTTCCTTCATTTTCTTTTACAATTTTAAAAATATAATTATACATTCTCTTAGCTGTTTCTTCCATGCTTTCTTGTCCAGGAATTCCAACTATTTCATTTATTTCATTTTGTGTTTGTTTTATTTCTGGTTGTATTTTGTTTACATCTTCCCATTTCCAACCATCATATATTCCAAAATACATTTCACATAATTCATCTGATTCTTCTATTTTTAAATTTTGTTTTTCAACTATTGGTTCAATTGTTTTTATTGCTCTTCTTGATGTGCTAGAATATGCTCTATCAAATTTTATTTTTTCTAATTCTTTAGTTAATTTTTGAATTAAAACTTGTCCTCTTTCTGTTATCTCATAATCTTGTCTTCCTGTTAACCTTTTTTCAACATTTCCTATAGTTTCTGTATGTCTAACTATAAATACTCTTGTTTTCATCATATCAATTTCCTTTATTTCACTAATTTTATAGCTTCTTCTTTGATTTGTTTAAATTGTTCTATTGCAAATTTATTATCATATTTTTCAAATTCATTTGACATTAAATATTTTATATTTTCTTCTATTTCCTCAACATTATCTACATATTTTATATATCCTAAATGTTCTAATGTCTCACTACATGATTTTATTTTATGATTATAATTTCCTAAGGCTATACAAGGTGTACTTGTTATTGCTGCAAATATCATTCCATGTAATCTATCTGTAATTACTAATTGACATTTTCTGTATTTTATTAGCATTTCTTCTATTTTTTCTTCTCTATATTTTGATAATATTCCTGGTCCTTTTGCAGTATCATCATATACTACATTTTTTAAATATTTTCTTGTTGTTTGTTCTATTTGTTTTATTTTTTGTTCATCTAAATTTGCTTCTATATCACTTCTTAAAATTAATAATGCTCCATCTCTTTTTTGATCAATTCCATTTTTATTTAAGTATGTTACAATATCTGGTGTTTTTATTACATTGTTTTCATAGAATTCTTTTTTCATTGTTTGATATGATACTTCTTCTCTTGCTACCATAACTAGTTTCTTATGATTTGCATATATTTCTCTACTTTTGTTAAGTTCTCTCTTTCCTTTTTCTGTATTGCTAAAATGCATTGTTTGTGGAAAAAATATTATTATATTATTAGGAAATAATTGTACTACTTTTCTTCTTGCTTCTTCTACATATAAATATTCGTCTCCTAAATTTCCTCCTCCGTGTAAAAATAATATATCTTCTGGATGAATGTGTTTTTCTACTTTTTCTAAGCATTTTTCTGCTGTTTCTTCTGATACTTCATAATATTGATATTCTTTGAAATTATCTTCTATATATTCTCTTTCTGCTAATACTATTGCATGATCTCCTAAATTATTGTGGTGTGGTACTCCCATTAATACTGCTTTTTTCATATTTTTTCTCCTATTTTCGACATTTTTCTTCAATTCACTTTATCTAGTATATCATAGAATTTACATAATTTCAATTGTATCGTAAATTTTTTGTCAACCAATCATATATTAACCTATTTTTCAAAAAAATTCTTATATTATAAAATTAAATTTTATAATATAAGAATCTCTCTTGCTATTCTTCTTCATTTAATACATCTATAAATTTATAATTTCTTTTTGGTAGTACTTTTGTTTTTCTATTTTCTCTTAAAGCTTCTATTATGTTTTCAACTCTTAATGGAATACTGTCACTTTCATTTTTCAAGAAACTTAATAAATATTTTCTATCTTCTTCTGGTGTTATTTCATATAAGTCTGTTACTTCTGCTACCATTCTATACCAATCTGAACATTTTTTTACTGTTGGCTTTGTCATAACACTTCCTTCACGATTTCTGTGATATTTGAATATTGCAAATTCACCATATGTAGTTACTTTTGATAAAATATTACTTTTTATTGAAAATAGCTCATCTTCATAATACATTCCTTCTTTAAATCTAATATTATTATTTCTTAAAAATTCTACATTCCAAACCTTACTTGAAACTGAAAAGCTTTCGTCACAAATTAGTCTTGCTTCTCTTGTTGAATTTTCTTTAGTTGAAATTCTATAATAATTTTCTGTATGTCCTACATTTTCATACCCAAAATAAATAATGTCATATTTATTCTCTTTTATATGTTCATCAATTTCTTTTAATGTTTCATTACTATATAATTCATCATCACCATCTAAAAATAATAAATACTCTCCTTGTGCATTTTCTATAGCAATGTTTCTTGATGCAGCTGCTGTTCCTGAATTTTTCTTTGTTTGTAATATTTTTGCATTTTGTCCTACTACTTGTTTGATTACTTCCACAGTTGAATCTGTAGAGCAATCATCTATTACTAGCAATTCATAATTTTTAAATGTTTGATTTAACACACTATCTATTGCTCTTTTTACATAGTTTTCTATATTATAAGCACTAATAGCAACTGTAAATCTTACTTTTTCCATTACCTCACATTCCTTTCATGACGTTTATTAAACGTCTTTGTAATTATACCATTTTTTACATTCTTTGTCAAACTGCAAACTCTATACTTTTCTTAATATTTGCTTAATTTAGACTTTTTTCGACAAAATTTTACCAAAACGAAAAAGATACATTATTGTCTCTATTATATTAGACAATTTATGCGCCTATTTTGTTTCACTTTTTTGAAATTTTTTTACATATTTTTTTCAACTAAAGGTAATACTTGTTTCTTTCTTGAAACAACACCTGGCATTTCAGCTAAGTTGTCTTTTATTTCATAAGTTTTTGAAACAGCATCTGTTCTATTTCCTAGCACTATTGCTGTTGAATTACTGTTTACTATATCTGTAATAACAAATACAAATAAACATAGTCCTTTTTCTTCAATTTCTTTATTAATTTCAGCTTCAATTTTTTCTTTTCTTTTTAATACATCTGGAATACTAACTGTATTTACTTGTGCAATTATGTATTTTACATCTTCCTTTTCCATTGTTTTTGCATCTAAATTTATTAATTCTTTTTCTGTATATTTATCAAGATTTGTTCCTGCTTTTAACATATCTAAACCATATTTGCTTAAATCTACACCAGCAATATTTACAAGTTCTGCAACAGCTTTTTTGTCTTTATCTGTTGTTGTAGGTGATTTTAATAATAATGTATCAGATATTATTGCACTTAACATTAGCCCAGCAATTTGTGGTTCTATTTTTATATTGTTTGTATTATATAATTCAAATAATACTGTTGAAGTACATCCTACTGGTTGAGCATAATAGAATAATGGTTCTGAAGTTTTAAAATTGTTTATTCTATGATGATCTACAACTGCTTCTATTTTTGCTTTTTCTATTCCTTCTACTGATTGTGTAAATTCATTATGATCTACTAATATTACTTTTTGTCCTTCTTCTACTTTTTCAATTAATTTTGGTTCTTCTACTTTAAAATAGTTTAGTGCATATTTTGTTTCTTCATTTAAATTTCCTAATCTACAAGAAATTACTTCTTCTCCTCTTATTTTAGTTTGTAAATCTGCCATTACTAGGCTTGAGCATATTGCATCTGTGTCTGGATTTTTGTGTCCAAATACTAATATTTTTTCCATTTTTATTCTTCCTTTCTATTATTTATTTTGAGCTCTTTTTAAAATTTTTTCTAATTCTTCTTTATTAAATTGATATGTTTTATTACAGAATTGACATTTTATTTCTGCTTTTTCGTCTTCTTCAATTAATTCTTTTAATTGTTTTTCTCCTAATGTTACTAAACTTCCTGCAAACTTTTCTTTGCTACATCCACAATTATATTTTGGCTCTATAGATGCATCTATTACTTTTACATCTTTATCACCTGTTATTTTTTGTGCAATTTCTTTTAAGGTTAAATTTTGATCTAACATTTTTGACATTGCACCTGCTTCAAAAATTGATTTTTCTATTTTTGAAATTTCTTCATCTGTTGCATCTGGCATTGGTGATATTATATATCCTCCACTTGCTCTAACTCCATTTTTATCAACTAAAACTCCTAATGCAACTGCTGTTTGTTTTTGCTCTGATGTTTCAAAATAATTTGCAAAATCTTCTGCTATTTCTCCTGATGTAAGTGGGCTTATTCCTATATATGGTTCTTTTAATCCAATATCTTTTATTACATTAATAAATCCTTGATTTCCAACAGCTCCACCAACATCAAGTTTTCCAAATTCATTTAATGGTAAATCTGCATGTGGATTTGTTATACATGCTTTTACATTTGGTATATTATCAGATACTGCTACAATCTTTCCTATTGGTCCATTTCCTTTTATTTGTATTGTTAATTTATCTGTTTTATTTTTCATTTCTGAGCCAATTAATGCTGTTATTGTTAACACTCTTCCCATTGCAGCTGTTGATAATGGGCTTAAATCATGTAATTTTCTTGCTTCTTCTACTAAATTTGTTGTTGAACAACAAACTACTGATATTTTTCCATTATATGCTAAAAATTTTATAATTTGGTCTTTCATTTTTCCTCCTGATTTTTTTCTACCTTTCCTTCAATCTTAGGTCTTGCTTCTTGCTCTTGAATAAAGTTTCTATATCCCATTGCTATTGCTGCTATTATTAATAGTAGAAATGATAATGCTTTCCATATTCCACTATCAAATAATATTATCGCAAACATTCCAAGAGATGCACTTAAACCATATAATATAAGTACTGCTTGTTTTGGTGTAAATCCTTTTTCAACCAATCTATGATGTAGATGTCCTTTATCTGGTTTAAATACAGCTTTTATTGATTTTCCTTTTACAATTCTTCTTACTATAGCAAATAATACATCAAATATTGGTAATCCTAATACAATTACTGGTAATACAATTACTGCTAATGTATATGTTTTGGCTATTCCCAAAATTGATACTATTGCTAACATAAATCCTAAGAAGTTTGAACCTGTATCACCTATAAATGTTTTTGCTGGTGAAAAATTATATGGCAAAAATCCTACTAATGCTCCTGACATTGCTGTTACTATTACAGTTGCTATCATTGGTGAATCATTTAATACAAATATTATTAATAATGATATACATGATATTAATGATATCCCTGATGATAATCCATCTAATCCATCTATCAAATTAATTGCATTTGTTACTCCAACAATCCATATAATAGTTACAATTATTGAAAATGTTTCATTAAATCCTATTTTATATAGAAATGGTATATCTAAATGTTCTATTTTAGTTCCAAATGCTACAACAATTATTGCTGCAATTGTTTGTCCTAATAATTCTTGCCATGGTTTTAATGTTTTTATATCATCTAATGTTCCTGTAATTGCAATTACTATTACTCCTAATAATACTCCAAGTAGTTTTTTTCCATATTGTTGCGTTGAAAATAAATCTAAACTTCCTTCTATTGACATTACTGCAATTAAATATATCATTGATACTAATACACCTAAAATCACAGCAGGTCCTCCAAATTTTGGCATTGCTTTTGTATGCATTCTTCTTTTGTCTTTTGGTACATCTACTGCTCCAATTTTATTAGCTATTTTTATGGTATATGGTGTCGCTACAAATGATACTATAAATGCTAATAAAAAGGCAATTGCTATATTTCCCCACATTTAGTATTCCCCCATTATTTCATATTTTCTGTTTCTATTTCATCTATCATTTGTATTCTTTCTTGATGTCTTCCGCCTTCAAATTCTGTTGCTAACCACATTCTTACTATTCTTATGGCTTGGTCTGTTTCTATGTAATCTGCTCCTAATGCTAAAATGTTACTATTATTATGCATTTTTGAATATTTTGCTTCTTCTTCATTGTCACATTTTGCACATCTTATCCCTTTAAATTTGTTTGCAACAATACTCATTCCTATTCCAGAACGACATATTAATATTCCTTTATCACATTGTTTATTTTGTATCTCTAATGCTACTGTTTTTGCTATTTCAGGATAATCTGCTCTATCTTTTGAAAATGTTCCACAATCTTCATATTCTATTTCTTTTTCTTCTAAATATCTTTTTATTTCTTCTTTTAATTTATAACCTCCATGGTCACTACCAATTGCTATCATAAACCCTCACCTTTCTTTATTTATGATTTGATAAATTCTTTATTAATATATCATATTCTCGTATAAAGTGCAACAATTTTCAAAAAAATCCTTTTTTGCTATTGTCAAATTAAATTTTGTATGTTATAATTGTATGCGTTATAGTTATTTTACTAAGAGGAGGTGCATTTTAAATGCCAAATATTAAATCAGCAAAAAAGAGAGTTAAGATTATTGAAAAGAAAACATTAACAAATAATATGATTAAGAGTGCATATAAATCAGCTGTTAAGAAATTTGAGCAAGCTGTTGCTGCTGGAAATAAAGCAGAAGCTACAACTTTAATGGCTGAAGCTACAAAGAAAGTTGATCAAGCTTGTACAAAAGGTGTTATCGTAAAAAACACAGCTGCTAGAAAAAAATCTAGTATGTCAAAAAAATTAAATGCTATGGCATAGTTAAAATATAAGATAAAATGAAAAGATTTTATCTTATATTTTTTTATACATAATAAATATCCACCAGCTTAGCTGGTGGTTTTTCAAATACGCCCATAGGGCTTCT
>OGDF01000465.1_pt1 | contig 65177 bp, 85 predicted proteins | sample 1570141 | NCBI WGS metagenome assembly OGDF01 (sample SAMEA4370581, study PRJEB24528) | human gut metagenome
TGACATATTCATGTCAAAACACCTCGCGGGACAGTGGCTACTGAATAGTTACAATCCAACTTTATAACCAAGCTGCAGGATTTCACGGGGAGATCCTGTAGAAGCTCTCTCCACACTGTGCATTCTCATAATTTCCTGCAACGCTTTCCATGCAAGTTTTACATAAATTTTTCATTACTGCGCATGCGTATTTTACACAGTTTTTTTATAATCATGACAGTAAAAGAAAACAATATGAATAAAATCAAACACAGAAATGAGGGATCGTTATGTATAAAACCGTATGGAATTTTATGAACCATCATGTAAAAAGCTCACATGTTTCAGCAATGTTTCTCGCAGCGCTGCTGGCGGGATGGACACTGATCGGACTGCTTGCCGGTTCTGTTGTCTGCCTGATCAGCACCATTTCCCTTTCTACCAAAACAATTGTCCTCTTTTGTTCTGCGGGTTACACAGGTCTGATTTTCGGATTCTTTGGAGGTATCTTCTATCTGTATCAAAAAACTTCGCCGCACAAAGAATCCTCTATAAATGCACCATTACCACTCGGAACCCAAAAGGCAGCTTAAGCTGCCTTTTTTTATGATCCCGATGGAATTCTCACCAGAAATTTCTGTCCGTCCTTTTCTATCATCGTCAGCACCGGAATATGTTTCTTTCTCAGGGCATGAACGACCGGATATCCTGCAAACATATGATCTGCCACATAAACCGCCTCCGGTTTATATTTCAGGATCTGTTTTACCTGTGTTTTCACAAACGCTTTCCATTCCTGCTTTTCCATCACAACTTCCCCATAGATTCCATGAAGTTCCAGCTCCGGAAGTTCCGCATAATCCATATGAATGATCCGCGCAGTCTGCAGACCCGGCAGTTTTCCAAGCAGTTTATCTGCCGCTGCACCTCCACCAAAGTTCACAAGTACCGATTCTTCCCTGTACTCTGCAAGGCTGATCTCGCATGCTTTCACCGCATCTTCCAACGTCCCTGTGGTCAACAGAAAGCCTCCTTTATGACAGAATCCTGCACTTACCAGCCCTGTTTCTTTCTGTAATTCTTCATTTTCCAGACCCAGCCATTCGGATGGGAAACTGCATTTGTAATTCAGTGAATATTCTTTCTTCTGTGGCTGGATACAGTATCCGCCCCGGTTGGACGGAAAGATCACAAAGGCTATCTCCGTCTCGGACAGTCTTTTCTGACACGGTACAAATTCCGGAAGAATCAGAATCTTCGCCTCGTTTTCCGTCTTTTCGCCGGACTGTAACGCTCTCTCATGCGCTTCAAGAATCTCTTCCACCTGTCTGTCCGCCCGTTCATTTCCCAGATACCGCTCGAATTTATTCTCCAGAATCATCCCTGCCACACTGACCGCCTGGAAAAATGCTTCGTCGTTGCTCCCGCTGGCATCCCAGGTCGGATTAAAGTTTCCGATCAGCGCCGCCAGTTCATTCTTCTCACCGGTATTATCGTTGTTATCTAATGGCTGTACAAACGCTTCATCAAATTTCTGTGCCAGTTCTTCTCCCAGGATCTCTGCCCCCAGTGCTTCCCACAAAAGCCCAAGCGCCGCATACGCAACTCCGTTCTCCCGGATCCGACTGTCTTTCTGGTGATGATCGTACTGCCCTCTTCCGATATCAAAAACAATCCCCTCGAAGTCTTCCGGCACTTTATTCCCCCTTGTGATCGTAATCTCAGGGTTCAGATATAACAGCAGAGCTGCAGAAAACACATCATCTGCATGAAACTTTCCGCTGTGGGTAAAGGCAGACGCATGTTCCTGTCTGATCTGTTTTAATAATGTATTTGTTTTCATTATATATTCTCCTTGTATCTCATTCAGATTCTATCATGATCTCCATTCGTCGTTCGCCGACATCGCATCCTGCTGAAAAGCAAAATGCAAAAACTATCATGAACGCCTACTGTTCCTTATGAACAAACTGCGTTTACTCCCACTCATCTGTCCCTATAATATCATAAATCTCATGCAGATCTGCGATCTCATAATCAATCTTTACGTCCGCATACCGCTTTTTATGATCCGGGTTGTACCAACAGGTCTGGATTCCTGCGTTGTTGCCACCGCGGATATCGCTGGTGAGAGAATCTCCCACGATCAGTACCTGGTCTTTTTCTACAGGACCGATGGTTTCAAACATCCTTTCAAAAAACTCCACGTTTGGTTTTTCCACGCCTAGGGCTTCGGACAAAAAGATGCCATCCATCAATTCTCCCAGACCGGAAAGACGCAGTTTTTTCTCCTGGGCAACGACCGTGCCGTTTGAAACCACATACTGTTTCACTTTTCCCCGCAGGTACTTCACAATTTTATAACTGTCATCCCGAAACACAATGGTATCTCCCAAACACAGCTGATAGCGTTCGTTGAACGCTTCCGCCACATCACTGCAGATCCCTTCCGTCTCAAAAAACTCCCGGAATCTTCCGACCAGGACCTCCGGTTTGGTAAGTTCTCCACATTCCAGCCGCTCCCAGTACGACCGGTTGATCTTCGAATACCGCCCGATCATCTCATCCGTACACTCTCCCAGATCAAACTCCTGAAACAGTTTCTTTATCGCTGCCTTCTCTGCCGCAAGGAAATCCAGCAGCGTGGCATCTACATCCCATAAAATTGTCGTAATCATGCTTTTCTCCTCTGTTCGTTTATCTTTCATGTATTTTTATCATAACACAAAACAGCGACAGGGCACAGATATGTTTTCTCTGTACACTATCGCTGTATCCTTTAACAATAAAATTTTATCTCATCTGTTACAAATGCCTGTTTCCATTTTGCACAAATTGGTTCACCGTCAGTTCCTTCTTTTTGAGTTCCACAATATACTCCGTTGTCCCTTCTTCGAATTCTCTCTTTCCTGTCGGCACAAAGCCATGACGCCGGTAAAATGCAAGTGCCCGATCATTTTTCTCAAGTGCCCACAGATGATCTGCACCAAACTGTTCCACCGCAAATGTTATCAGTTCATGACCGATTTTTCTGCCCTGAAACCATGGATCCACATACAGCTTACAGATTTCTGTTCCGTTCATCTGGATAAAGCCACGGATCAGTCCCTCATCATATATATAGAGATTTTTGAAGACCTCGTCTTTTTTCAGGTAATTATCTATAAAGGAAACAACCTGCAACTCACCGAATGAGTAGCTCTCATCTTTGAATATCGGAAAATAGTTGATTCTGTTATTGCAGATAAATATTTCTGCGATTCTTGATAAATCTTTCTCTTTCGCTTTTCTGATTGGCATCTTTTTATCCCTTCCTTCTGTTCGATATGTTTATTGTAAATCAAAACAACGGCACTGTACAGAGAACGAATTTATTTTCAAAGGAACTGGGCCGTCAAAGAATTCTTTATTTTCTGTAACAGCCCAGTTTTCCTACCTCATCTTATTCCCCAAATATTTTTTCATCGTCTCCGTCAATTTTTTCTCATCCAGCGGTTTTGTCAGATGCTCGTTCAGACCGGCTGCAAGACTTTTCTCAACATCCTCCTGAAAAGCATTTGCACTCATGGCAACAATAGGAATCGTCATAGCATCCCTGCGGTTCATGCTTCGGATACGACGCGTTGCCTCCAGACCATCCATCACCGGCATCATAATGTCCATCAGGATAATGTCGTAGAATCCGGGCTGTGATGCCTCAAACATTTCCACCGCTTCCTTACCGTTGGATGCGGTAAATACTTCTATCTCCTTCTGCTCCAGCTGAAATCTTGCAATTTCCATGTTCAGATTATTATCCTCTGCCAGAAGTGCTTTCTTTCCTTTCAGTGACAGATGTTCCTTCGGATCGTCATCGATTTTCGGATGATGATCCACTTTAAACGGAAGAACGATCGTATAACGGGTTCCTTCGTTGATCTTACTTTCCACCTGGATCGTACCGCCCATCAGAGCCACCGTTTCCTTGACGATCGTAAGTCCCAGTCCCACACCGTTAATACTGTTTAAAGAAATATGCTGTTCCTGCGTATATGGTTCAAATGCATGACGCAGGAATTCCTCTTCCATTCCAATACCGGTATCTTCGGTGACAAATTCAAACCACGCAGTCTCACCGTCGCATCTCAGTTCTTTACAACGACAGTAAACAGTTCCGCCCTTTTTGTTATATTTGATCGCATTGCTGTTCAGATTCAGCAGGATCCTTGAGATTCCTTCCTCACTTCCGATCAGATAACGATGATTAATATATCCCGGTTTCCAGTCCACAACCGAATGCAACCCCTGTGCATCGATCTGAATATTCGTCATCGCGGTAATCTCCATCAGAAGATCGATCAGATCAAATGGTTTCTCCGAAAGTTCAATCGTCGAATTTTCCAGCCTGTTCATATTTAACACATTATTCACCAGCGATACCAGATAATTGGATGCGATCCATATCTTATCCCGGCACTCTTTCTGCTTTTTCATATTGTCTGGAAAAGCATCCGCAATCCGTAACATCCCCTGAATACCATTTAACGGCGTACGGATATCATGAGAGATTGATGACAGGAAACGTCCTTTGGTCTCATTGGCAGATACGGCATGTTCCTTTTCCTTTCTCAGTCTTTTGTTCAGGTTTTCCGCTTCGATCTTTAATGCATTTTCATGAAATTCTTCCGTTATATCCCGTATATAAGAAATCGCCAGGATATCTCCGTTTTCTTCATCCTCATACATCACAATATGATGTTCTGCCAGCATCGGTCTTTGCCGGATCGTTTGTGTCCAGTATGTATGTGTTACATGCGTCTCTCCTTTTTCATAATGTTTCAGAAGCACCGGAATATCAAAAAATGCATAATAAGCCTCTTTCTCCTTTTCAGACAACCGTTTTCCCCAGTAGTCAATTACTTCACTGAATTTTGCATCAGCCGGAAGACCGGTCATTTCATTGACGTTATATTCTTTTCCATCCACTGCCTGATACATCTGACCGGGAACCAGATTCCTGGTCAGATTAATATTATAATACGCACCTGCAACCGCAGCTATTATATGTTCCAGAATGTCGATTTTCTTTTTTGATGTCTCCATAAGAGTTTCCCCCGCAATCTCATTTCCCGATCTCTAATATCTGTCTCCAGCAACTTCTTTCGAATAAAATGTAATAAAAAAGAAACAGTCCACCTGATATACAATCGAACTGTTTCTATCACTTTTGCAGACCACGGAGCATCGCAAGTACCACTTCCTGTTCCTGCACACTCAGATCATTCCATATCGCAAGGACTTCGCTTTGCGGCTGTGTCAGGTCATCCGGATCTCCTTCACAAAAAAACTGCGACAAGGTTACGTCCAGAGCTTCACAGATTTTCTCAAGCGTAGGCAAAGATGGCAGACTTTCTTTTGCCATAATTCTTCCCAGTGAAGACTGGGCAATTCCTGTCATCTGCGCCAGCCGGTATTTGCTGATTCCACGCTTTTCACATAATTCTATCATATTGTCAGCTATATACTCCTCTAGCTGCAAGCAAATACACCTCTTTTCCGTCATTACATATTGATATTATTTTACCTGTAATTTGGAAACTTTATTAGAAGTATATTTCAGAAGTATTTAGTTGCTTTTTCAGAAGTATTTATCAAAAAAAATAAGCATGGACGGATATTTTCTGTTCTTATGCATATTATGTCGCTGAAATTATTCTATATGTATTTTTATAGTAACATATCTTTTCTGAATTTTCAAACATTATAATACGCTACTTTATACTTATTAGGTCTCATGCAAGCACGGACTTCGGCACATTGCTCGCGTGAATCTAAAAGAACCGGCAGGTTTTTCCCGCTTCCTGCCGGTTTTTCCTGATCTTATCTGTTTTAATGATTGTCTGCTATATCACAGCATCTGTTTTTCAGCACTTCTTCTCCGCCAATCAGCTGTTGTTCATATTCGGTATAGGCAGGACAGCCATAGCTTCCGAGGAACTTTCGGATCCGGTCATTCCTTGTGAGATTCGCTGCGAATAACGTCAGCTCTGCCCCTGTACCATAACTTTCTTCCAGAAATGCAAATCCCCGTTCCAGATTCTGCGAGATGCGCTCCTGCTGTTCGTCACACCGCTTTGTTTCTTCCTCACAGACCTGTTTCAGCCGTCGGTTCAGTGCTTCCTGCCCGCTCTCATGGTCTGCTTTTGCCTGCTGGTCAATCTTCCACAGTATCTTCAACACCGCCTCTTCGGTCTGCCTCTCTTCTCTTCGGATCAGTTCCCGTTCTGTGCGGATCTGCAAACTTTTTTCTCTGCTCTCGATCCAGTCTCCGAATGTCTTTTCTGCATCATTCTCCCGGAAAATACCGAGCTGTCTGCAACTTTCTGTCAGCACTTTCTGTATCTGACTTTCCCTGAAAAACTGTTCGATGTTCTGATCCAGCACAGCCAGCAGAAACACCAGTACCATACTGCGCTCCTGTGGTGTTCCCTCCTGTGCCATCCGGGTGATCGTCTCCCGTTCCGCATCCGAAAGGCTTCCGTCCAGAACCTGTCTGATCCGATAATCCTGTCCGTATTTCCGATAAATCTGATAATACGAAAAAAATTCGGCTGCTGTCTTTTCTTCCTGAAGATACTGCCCCACCAGCATTTTTTCTACCGGAAATCCCATTTTTTCATAACTTTTCAGCACTGCAGACAGATCTTCCCATCCCCGTGCCGTCACAAACTGTTTTTTTCCGTCCTCCTGACGGATCCGATAGAAACGATCTCTGTGTGCTTCCAGATACGACCGGATACTGCCGTGTACCTGATGGAACAATGCATATTCCATCCAGACATCGAGATCCGGCTCCAGCACGATCTTTCGGACACGGTCCAGCGTCGCGATGTCAAACTCGCGCACAGATTTGTTGTATTCCGGCGGGTTGCCCGCTGCTACGATGAGCCAGTCCGGTGGAAGCTTCTGGTTTCCAAACGTTTTGTCCTGGAGAAGCTGCAGCATCACCGGAGCAAGTGTCTCTGAGACACAGTTGATCTCATCCAGAAATAAAATTCCTCTCTTTTTCCCGGTTTTCTCCATGCAGGCATAAATAGAAGCGATGATCTCACTCATCGTATATTCCGTCACGCTGACCTGTGCATCATCAAATGTACGCTCCACGATCTTCGGAAGTCCCATGGCGCTCTGTCTTGTATGATGGGTCATCGTATATGCTACCAGCCCTGCCCCACATTCTCCGGCGATCTGTTCCATGATTGCTGTCTTTCCGATTCCCGGAGGTCCGATCAGCAGAATCGGCCTTTGCTGACGCAACGGAACCAGTGGATACCCGCTTTCATCTTTCTGAAAATACGCCTGCAGCGTATATTGTATCGTTTCTTTTGCTTCTTTGATATTCATCCGTTTTCTCTTTCCCCTGTATTATTGTTCTGTCACCAGCAGTTTTTTTGCCCATCCCGGTATCCGGTCCATCTTCTCACTCTTTTTCACAAATACAAATGCCGTCTCATAATCCGGCTTCTTCTCCGGATAGATCCCGTCACCGTCGGTGAAATAAATCAGTGCTTTCAGGTCGCTGAATTCTCTTTTCTCCCGCATCCGTTCTACTTCCTCGAACACCGGGCGAAAATCGGTTCCTCCTCTTCCGTGGATCACCAGCTGTTCCCGGTACGCTTCCCATTCTTTTGCGGAATGGATCATCACTTTTTCCTGAATAAAACTGTCACACTGGATCAGGCATACTTTCCAGTTCTCGAAAAAATTTTCCTTTTCCTCCAGAATCCTTCTGGTCTCTCCAAGGAAACGGGCTACCATTTCTTTTTTACAGGATCCGGAGGTATCTATGGCAATTACCAGTTCCTCCAGCCGGTTCCCCTCCCGGGTTTCGAGAGGCTCTATCATGGGAAGATTTCCATACCGTTCCATCCCATAATAATAAGCAACCGGGTCAAAGGCATCCTGATCCAGTTTCATCTCCTCTCTTGTAACAGTAAAACGGCGTAAAAACCGTCGGTAGTCATATTTTCCTTTCTCAATTTCGGAAAGTTCTTCTTTCTGACCACCACGATTCTCGCCTCTTCGTTTTCCTCCTGCGCCATAGGTAATCGCAAGTTCTTTTGCGATCTCTTTCCATTTTTTACAGATTGTTTTCTGTTTCTCTGTCTCTTTTCCGAAACTTTCCGGCATCTCGATGCACTGACGAATCAACCGGAGATATTCTTCATATACGTTCTCCGGATTCTCTCCGAAACGGTGAATCAGATACTCCGGATTCACATACAGGCTCTCCCCGTCTGTCCTCATAGCGGTTACCTGCTCATCCGGCTGCATCCGGAGCTCCAGCAGCGCCCTGCCAAGCTCCGGATACCGCCAGCATAACTCATTTTTGCAGTGTTTCATCAGGCCTGTGATCAGCTCCTGTTTCGTCGCTGTATTCGGAGATTTTTCTTTTGTTGAAATATGGTTCTTCCACGCCAACAATACACGGAAGGCATCCCATTTTTTCAGTTCTCCCGCCCTGCTCAGAAAACCGTTCAGTTCCTGCTCTCCAAACCATCCCCTGTCTGCCATTTTTTTCATTCCATCGATATTTTCCTGTACGATCAGATATTCCATGGCGGGGCGGATCCTGCGTTTCAGATAGATTGCTTCCTCTTTTGATATTTCTTCGTTTTCCCGGGTGTTTTGCAGAAAACGTCCGATTACTTCTTCCAGATGTTGTTGTTCATTCATTTGTATACATCACCGTTTTTTGTATTCTCTATCCATCGTAGCACCCTTTATTTTAATTTACAAGCAGATCCTTTTACTGATTTTCCTGTGTTCCGTCTTCCGGCTGGCTGCTCATCGGCGTGATCACAATATTTTCTGCCTCAATACCGGTTTTCCGTTTTACGATATCCTCGATCTGCGCTCTGCTGGCATCATCCACCTTGGTATCCGGTACTACAATATCTGCTGTCTCTCCGGTCAGATTCACAACCACATCAGGAAATCCTTTCGCTTCGAGAAGCAGTTCTGCCGCAGCTTCTTTCTCCACAAGATCAGTCATATTTACCATACTGGCGATTGCACTTTCTTTTTCTGTCTCGGAAAGGGCTTCGTTGTTGATGATCGATAACAGAGATTCTTTATTCTGGGAGCGAATCTGTTCCCGTTCGATACGCGCCTGGGCCATATATGTAGAAGCACCTGTCAGAACAGCCTCCCCCGGTGTCTCCTGGGGCTGTGATTCTGTGCCGGATGATTCTTCACCGGAAGCCGTGGCATCTGTACCATCGCCGGCAGTCGCCGCACCGGTCTCATCCGTAACATCAAGATCCAGATTTTCCATATCCTGCAGAACCTGATCCATATTGACCGAAGTTTCCGCCTCACTGGAGGTCTCGGTCTTTGCAGTCTTATCTTTTTTCCCTTTTAATTGTGCATCGGAATAGCTGATATAGCCTGCTGCAGCAATCATTACTGCCAGAGCCGTGATAATGATCTGATTCTTTTTAAATATTTTTTTCACTGCTGCTCTCCTTTTTATTCATTTTGACGGGTCTCATTTCATTTTTAACACTTTGATTTCGTGGGCTTCGACGTGAAACAATGCTATCACCGCCTCCTGGATCTGTTGTACGATCACCGGGTTGCCGCCTCCCTGTGCCACGACGATCACGCCGCGGATCTCCGGATAGGTACTTGAGGATATATAGGGTGTCTGTCCCCCGTCTCCGGTATCCTCGTACACTGTAGTTTCCCCCGTGGTTACCGTCTGACTGCTCCGCTGCGTCCCGGAATCTCCTTTTTCACTGGAAGTACTGGTATCCTCCGGACTGTCTTTTTCCACCTGTTTCTTCCCGGTAGATTCCATCGCCACCGCCACCTGTACTGCACCCACACCTTCTACCTGCGACAGCACGCTCTCCAGCTGTTTTTCATAAGACTGCCGGATCTGATCGTCGGTCTGCTCCTGTGTCTGCGAAACTGTTGTCTTTTCCTGTGTCTTTTTTTGCTCCTTTTGTTTTACAGGAGCGGCAATCACAAGAAGTAAAAGACCTGCCAGCCCACAGATCAGCCACTGCTCCCGTTTCATCTCCCTGACTGCTGCAAACACTCTCTCCTTCATAGTCTACTCCTGTATCTTTATATTTATATTCCCTTCCGGAAGATTATAGACTTGTGCAAGTTTTCTTTTTACCTGGTCAGGCTCACCTTCTCCGGGGGGATTCCCGTCCGCACGCCGGATCACACAACGGATCTCTTTCACATCCAGTTTCTCCCCGTTAAAAAAGTCCACCCTTACTTCAGTGCTCTCGTAAGACAGCTGCTCCAGCAGTGTTTTTATCTGTCTTTCCATCTCTTTCTGGCAGTTTTTCTGTACATAATCCTTTCCTTCCTGTTCCAGGTATTTTTTCTCCATTGAAAAGTCCTCATATTCCTGCCGGATTCCTTCCGAAAGTGTCTCCCAGGAGAGTATCTGTTCCAGTTGTCCGGCGGTCAATAACGGTTGGATCAATACCAATATCAGCAAAAGTCCCATAAAAAAGCGGATATATTTTCGTTCTTCTCCCTGTGGGATCACGTTCATCAGTACTGAAAGGAAAATAAAATAAAACGCCAGATTGCGCACCCACCGGGCAAGCCATTCCAATGTTCTTCCTCCCTCCGTCTTTTTGTAATTCCCTTTTTATTGCAGGGAACCTGCCAGAATCGCTATGGTCAGCAAAAACAGAATCTCCATGGTCAGCAGAAGCCTCACCAGCAGCCCAAGACTCTCTCCCATCGTGTGGATGCACCCTACCATCCGCTTGTCCGTCACCGGCTGCACCACAGCAGCCAGAAACTGATAGGCAAGTGCGCTGATTCCCATTCGGCAAAGAGGCGCTGCACCCGCCAGCAGAAGGATCACGATCGCCGCTGCACCAAGACCGTTTTTAATCAGCACTGCCGATCCGAGTACTACTTCCGTAACCCCGGAAAACAGGTTCCCCACTCCGGGAATCGCTCCGGCTGTCCTGCCGATCACTGATCGCTTCAAGGTATCAACCGCCGGTGAAATCATACGCTGGATCAGCTGGATTCCTACGATCACGCCGATCATGGATTTCAATGCCCAGAGGATTCCGTTCTTTAAAAGTTCGGTCATTTTTGATAAGAATTCTTCTTTCGTAAGGAAATTGATCAGTTCCAGCACCAGATACATCCGGATCGCCGGAAGAAGAAAAAGTAACAGGATCTTCTCTGTGAGAAAAATCAGAATCAGAATCATCTGGTAAAATGCTGTCGCAGTTGCCACACCGCATGCCCCGGTCAACGCAATATAATACGCCGGAAGCAGTGCTTTCATAAATACCGCCACACCCTCAAGCAGTCTTTCCATCTGACCGGTCATCTCATCAAATGCCTGCAGAAGCAGTAAAAATAACAACAGATATATCATATAAAAAGAAATATCTCCGATCTGATTGTTCTGAAAAACCCCTGACAGATGACAGAACACTGCTGACAGAAGCACCAGCACCAGAATGTGCACGCAGGTTTCTTTTTGGATTCCCATGGCATCCCACACGCCCTGTTGGATCACTGCTTTCCATTGCTCGGCGGAAAATGCCTGTCCGCTTTTCAGGATATCCCGGATCATCCCTCGCATACTCTGCTTTTCTTCCAGGAGCTGATCCACCGCCATCTCCACCTCTTTCAGATCCAGTTCTCCCAGTGCTTCTTCCTCTCGTGAAAAGTCCTGATTTTCTGCAGCATACACACAGATCCGGGTACAAAAAAAGAGCAGGAACAGACTGAAGACTGCCATTTTCAGTATTTTCCCACTCTTTTTCCTATCCCAGAAACCCATGGATCGTCTCCAGCAGTGCGGTAAGAATCGGCATACTGATCGCCAGTACTGCCAGGCGTTCGTAGATCTCGATCTGTCCCGCTACTGCAGAATAGCCCGCATCCTTACAGATTCCTGCCGAGAACTGACCGATATAGGTGATACCGATCATTTTCATAAGGATATTCATATATGTAGTATCTACAGGTACATATTGTTGTATTTTTTTCAGGGATTCATACAGATAACTGAACTTTCCCACCGCAAATGCCAGAATAAAGAGTCCGGCCGCCATTGTCAGATAAACCGAGTATTCCGGCTTTGCTGTTTTCATAAAGATCGCAGCCAGTACACAGGCGATACCCGCCGCACCGATCCGGATAATTTCCATATCGCCATCCTCCCCGCCTGCCTAATGTACTCTCGGAATCTTTCTGTGCTTAATTTTGTGAGATGATTTTTTGTCAGTTGTGCCCAAATTTCTGAGGCGTACGCGGTGCGTACGTTGATGAAATTCGGGTGCAACTGGCGGAAAATCAGCCGCAAAAGTAAGTGCAGAAAAACTCCGAGAGTACATTCTACAGAGCAAATAATTTTTTTACGGTTTCAAAAAGATCATAAATATAGGGGAGTACCCAAAACAATACCAGCACAAGCCCGGCAAGACTGGTTAAAAATGCCTGATCTTCCCGCCCGCTGTGTTTTAACACAAGACTCAGGACGGATACCAGAATCCCCACTGCACCGATTTTAAATATAATCCCGACTTCCACAACCGCCTCCCGTCTCAGATAAGGATCACCACCAGAAAGGCTCCCCCCAGGATCCCGAGGCTTTGCCACACTCTTTTCTGTTCCGGCAGCTGATGCTGCAGTTTTTCTTCCCGCATTGCAAGTTCTGTCCTTCCGCTCTCAAGAAGCTGTATCTGCATCTTTGCATCCAGATATCCAAGATGCCCGAGGGTCTGTAAAAACAGGTCCCAGTCTTCTTCCCGGAGACTGGTTTTTTGCCGCACCGTCTGCTCCTGCTCTTTCAGGATCCGTACAAAGGCTTCGCCGGTCTGCTCTTTCAGCCGTTTCGCAACAGATTGCAGATATTCCTGAAAGGGGGACGCCACTTTCTCGCTGATCCTGGAAAATGCTTCCGGCAGTGTATTTCTCGCATAGGAAATTTCACCGATCAGGCAGCTGATGATCAACTGTAATATCTGCAAGTCTTTGATCCGCTGCTGATACTGTCTGCTTCTCCAGTTTCCCATGCCCCAGCCGGCGAAAAATACCAGCAGAGCTCCGCTGACCTTTAACACACAGATCTCTGCCTCTGGTACAGGCAGGTTCCCCGTTCATCATAGATTTCCCGGACTTTTCCAATCTTTCCTGCCGTTTCTTTTTGCAGGATGATATAGCGTTCAAAAACATGTTCTTTTATCAGTCGTTCCAGCAGCGGTTTTTTCCGGATCTCATCGATCGAACTTCCGTGAACCGTTGCCAGAAGTTTGCATCCGCTGTTTAGTGTCATCTCGATGGCACGGATATCTTCATAATTGCCGATCTCATCCACGGCGATCACCTGCGGAGCCATTGAGCGAAGCAGCATGACCATCCCTTCCGCCTTACTGCAACAGTCCAGCACATCGGTACGGATTCCCACATCGTTTTGCGGAATTCCCTGATAACTGCCACCAATCTCTGACCGTTCATCCACCACGCCTACCGTATTGCCCGGAAAGGTCTCCCAGCCATCAGAAATCTGTCGTACCAGATCCCGCAGCAATGTTGTTTTCCCACAGCCCGGTGGGGAAATAATGAGTGTATGGCACAGTTTTCCATCTTCCGTCACATACGGAATCACCATATCCGCACAACCGGTAATCTGGTGTGCGAACCGGATATTGATGCAGGAAATCTGGGAAAGTCCTTTTACCTTCTGCTCTTCCATGATCGCTTTTCCCGCCACACCAACCCGATGCCCGCCCTGTATCGTCAAAAATCCCTGTTTTAATTCCTCTTCATAAGCATAGAGGGAATATGTTCCTACCGTCTCCATAGTTCTTCGGATGTCTTCCTGTGATACGATACATGCCTGTTCCCTATGTCTCGTCAGAAATCCCTGTTCTGCCACAAAATATTCCTGTCCGTCCTGCCATAAGATCAACGGTTTCCCTGCCCGAAGACGAATCTCCTGTAACCCCTGTGGATTCCAGTACGCCTGCTGTAAGATTTTTCGGATACGCTCCGGAAACAGACGGATGACTTCCTCCCGTTTCATGTACATCACCTCTTACATTTACTATATGTGGACAGACTGTAAATAGAACCCGTTGCCAGGATAAAATATTTTGTTATCTTGCATACTTTCTTCCTCGGGTATTCAGTTCTCCACACATACCATCCCCGAATACCCTTCCGGCATCACCAACCGGTAAAACCTGCATCCCTCATAAGAAATCTCACATAGCTCCCTGCGGATCCCATCCCCGGTAAACTTCAGATAGCTTTCTTTTTTTGTCCAGATCTGAAACAGAAAATCCTTTTTTCCTTTCTCCGTACCAACCTGCATAAAAGTTTTCCACTCATCCGGTGTACAGATTTTTCTGGCTGTCTGTTCCAGTTTTATTTCTCTGTGATACTGGATATCAATCCCCACAGGGACATTTCCCAGCACACAGGCGATCCATTCTCCCGAATGGCTGATATTGAAAAAAAGTTCCGGATGCAGACGCAGATATGGTTTTCCCGTCTCTGTTCGCATTACCGAATCGGTCTCTTTCTCCAGATCATACGCATATCTTGTTTTTATCATTTCTGCTAACAGACGATATCCCGATCGGGACTGTTCTTTCTTTTCTTCCGGTGTTTTTCCACTGACCTGTTTCATCCAGACTTCTGTCTGCTGATCCTGGGACTTCCAAAAAATATGTGCTTCATTTGCATTATTTTCCATTTTTCTGCCCTCCGTTGCCACGCTTCGGTGCTTCTTCCAGTTCCACCAGAAAACGAGAAGGTTCCATCTTCTTTCCGAACCTCTCCTCCACTGCATACAAATGCAGTTCTTTCTTTGCTCTCGTCATGCCGACATAGAACATTCTTCGTTCTTCTTCGATCTCCGGATCCAGAACCGCTTTCTGATATGGCATACAGCCCTCGTTGACATCCAGAATATACACCCTCTCAAATTCCAGTCCCTTGGCACTGTGCAGGGTCGATACAACGATTCCCTCCTGCCGGCGCACTTTCTCCGACTGTTCTTTGAGTTTTTCTTTGTACGCATCCATGGAATCAAACCATTCCTGAAATGTTTTATACCCTTTTGCGCTCTCCTGGATCTCCCGCAGAAGATCATACAGTTCTTCCACTTTGATCTTCCTGTACTGTGCATATTCTTTCAGGAACTCGTCATAGCCGATCCCATACCGGATATAATTGATAGCTGCAAACGGTGCCATATTTTTCATCATTTTCAGATCATGCTCGAACTTCTCGATCCGGTCACACATCCATTCTTTTCCCTCGTAAAACTGATACAGAATCTCAAATGGCACTTCTTTCTCATAAAATGCTTCCCTGGACAGATATCGGTTCGGACGGTTCATGACGGCAAGAAAATCCTTTCTCTCCCGACCGCCCATTGCCAGACGCATATAAGCAACCATATTTTTTGCCAGCCAGTGTTCATACAGATTCGGCAGGACATCCTTCATGGTAAATGGAATGTTGTACTCCATCAGCCGTTCCACTGTCATTCTGCAATTATGATTGGTACGGAATAGAATCGCAATCTCTTTGTGCGGACACCCTTCCGCCAGATCCTTCTGAATCTGCTTTAACAACCAGGTCGTCTCCTCGCTCTCATTTTCAAATGTCCGTATCTCAAGCGGTTTTCCCTTATCATTTTCCGTAAACAACTGTTTTTCATATCTCGCATCATTCCAGCGGATCACATTCTGGGATTTTTCTACTATTTCTCCGGTACAGCGATAATTCTGTTTCAGGATCACCTGCTTCAATTGTGGAAAATCCTTCGGAATCTGCAGCATGATCTCCGGTCTGGCTCCACGGAACCGATAGATCGACTGGTCATCGTCACCTACCAGAAATAGATTATTCTCCGGAAGTGCCAGAAGCCGGACAATATCATATTGCAGCTGGTTGACATCCTGAAACTCATCAATCAGGATATACCGGAACTTTTTCTGCCATGCCTGCAAAATATCCGGATGTTTCTGAAATAATTGGTAGCAGTACACCAGCAGATCATCAAAATCCAGCAGTCGTTTCCCGTGCAGCCGTTTTTCGTATGTCTCATAGATTTTCCGAAACTGCTCATCCGGACAGCTTGCCGAATAATAGTGGCTCAACGGGATCCGACCGTTTTTTACCGTGCTGATCTCTCTTGCCAGCGATTCCAGCAGGTCATTTTCGTCTTCCATCTGCAGGGAAGAATTCTGTAAAATCTGTCGTAAAATCTGATATTTTATTTCTTCACCGGCGATATTTGCCGATGTGATGCCGTACGCCTGCCGGAGAATACCGTAAAAGATTCCATGGAATGTACCAAAAGTCACCTGACTTTTTTTCACTCCGCACAGGTGTAAAAATCGCTCCCTCATCTGTCCTGCAGCCGCCTTGGTAAAGGTGACCACCAGGATAGATGAAGGAGCGACCTGATAATTCTGAATCAGTTTACGGGTACGGCGGATAATAACTTCCGTTTTGCCGGATCCCGGTCCGGCAAGTACAAGCATCGGACCATCTTTATGTTCCATTGCCTGCTGCTGTTCCCTGTTAAACTCCATTCTTTCCCTCCATATGGGAATTATTCTGCTGCTTTTGTCAGCTTGTAACCGCGAGGGATTTTGGCAGAACCATGCCAAAACACACCGCGGAATACTACCTGCTGCATAGTTAGTTCAGTTTGTCAATGGCCGCCTGGATTCTTACAAGACTCTCTTCTTTTCCGAGTACTTCCAGAATCTCTGTGGCGCCTGCCGGTGTCATCTGTTTTCCGGAAAGAGCGGTACGGATCGGCCACATCACATAACCAACTTTGTAACCATGCTCTTTTGCGTAAGCGGAAAGCATCTCAAACAGTGCATCGTTGCTGAAATCTTCCTGTGCCTCCAGTAACGGCTGTACTTCCCTGAGTACCTGCAGAGAAGTTTCTTCATTGGTTTTCATCTTTTTATGCACATACATGGATGTCTCATATTCCGGTACCTTTTCAAAGAAATCCACCTGATCTTTGATATCCGGAAATACTTCGATTCTTGTTTTTACCATAGCAGCGATCTTGTGGAAGTCCAGATCTCTTGTGATCACTTCTTTCAGATACGGCAGAGCCATCTCATAGAATTTGTCATCGTCCATCTTCTTCATGTATTCGCCGTTCATCCAGCGAAGTTTTACCATGTCAAAGACTGCAGGAGATTTGCTGATTCTGTGGTAATCGAATTCTTTTACCAGTTCTTCCAGAGAGAAGATCTCATTGTCGGAAGACGGACTCCATCCCAGAAGTGCCACGAAGTTTACGATCGCTTCAGTCAGGAATCCCTGATCCAGCAGATCTTCATAAGAAGAATGACCGCAGCGTTTGGACAGTTTCTGATGATCTTCGTTTGTGATCAGCGGGCAGTGGATGTATTTTGGGATCTCCCATCCAAATGCTTCATACAGGCGGTTGTACTTCGGTGCAGAGGACAGATATTCGTTTCCTCTTACTACATGAGTAATTCCCATCAGATGATCATCGATAACATTTGCAAAGTTGTAGGTCGGATATCCATCGGATTTGATCAGGATCATATCATCCAGTTCGTTATTTTCTACTGTAATATCTCCGTACAGCTCATCATGGAAAGTTGTGGTTCCTTCGGTTGGCATGTTGATACGAATAACGTATGGTTTTCCTGCTGCCAGATTTGCCTCGATTTCTTCTTTGGACAGGTGCAGACAGTGTTTGTCATACACGGTGATCTCTTTTCCTGCTACTTCTGTCTTCAGGCTTTCCAGACGTTCTTTGTCACAGAAACAATAGTAAGCGTCTCCCTGCTCAATCAGTTTTTTTGCATATTTCATGTACAGACCCTGTGCCTGTCTCTCACTCTGTACATAAGGGCCTACACCCCCATCTTTGTCCGGACCTTCATCATGTACCAGACCCGTCTTTGCCAGAGTACGGTAGATGATATCAAGTGCACCTTCCATAAAACGTTCCTGGTCGGTATCCTCGATACGCAGCATGAACTTTCCGCCTTCATGTTTTGCAATCAGATATGCATATAATGCCGTTCTTAAGTTTCCTACGTGCATTCTTCCGGTAGGGCTTGGTGCAAATCTTGTTTTTACTGTGCTCATAATATTTCGCTCCTGTTTTATAATGTAAATGTCCCGGATTGCTGTGTGTTTTGCACACGCACGATCCTTATCCTATTCAAGGTAAAAGGTGTGGAATTAATCCTCCACACCTTTGTTTTTTAAGTATTCAATTATGTCTCCGACGGTTTCCACATCTGACAATTCCTCTGCCGGAATCTCCAGTCCGTATTCTTCTTCCAGAGCCATAACCAGTTCAAATAAATCCAGTGAATCTGCTCCCAGATCATCTTTAAATGAGGTGTCAAGACCAATTGTCTCACCATCACAGTTCAACTGCTCTGCAATAATCTCTCTCATTTTTTCAAGCATATCTTTTATCTCCTTCATAAAGCATTTTCGACTTTACGCCTTTGTTTAACGAAAGTATATCTATTATAAAATCATTTGTCAACCCATTCAGGAAAATATGCAAAAAACTTTGTTTCTCTGTTACTGTTCCCTCTATTCTCAGTAACACGCTTCGCAGTGCACAGAATTTATGCTGTTTGTGCCTCCGTGATGTCTTCTCCCGTCGTCTGGATCCTTCCCGACACACTCAAGGCAATTCCCATCTCTGCCATCAAAAACAGGATCGACGTACCTCCGTAGCTAACAAATGGAAGCGTGATACCGGTTGTAGGCATCAGATTCAATACTACGCAAAGGTTCAGGATTACCTGCAATGCAATATGTACAAAGATTCCTGTCACAACCAGCGTTCCATAAAGGTCCGGCGCATTCTGCGCGATAAAAAACAGCCGGTATAACAGATACCCAAACATCAGCAGTAATAATGCCGCACCGAAAACTCCCAGTTCCTCACATACAATCGAAAAGATCATATCATTCTGCGCCTCAGGAATCGTTCCCAGCTTCTGCGCACTGTTGCCAAGTCCTTTTCCGAAAAATCCGCCGCTTCCGATTGCGTACAGTCCCTGCAGCACCTGGTAGCCGCCGGATGACATATTGGCCTCCGGATGCAGCCAGGATAAGATTCTTCGGATACGAAAGTTATCACTGGTAGTCATCGTCATACCCATGTAAGCAATGACACTTCCTGCCACCACGCTGGTACCGAGAGCCAGTACAACAAAAGGCTTTGTTTTCGGATGTGCAATAAAAATCATAACGACGGCGATTCCTCCGATAATCATACCTGTACTCAGATTATCCGTAAAAACAAAAGCCGCACCCGCCTGTATCATACCAAAGATCAGCAGCCAGATTACTGCCCTCAATTGCTTTACCTGTTTTCCCATCTTGATAACAAGTATAGGCATATAAATAATAATCGCTATCTTGGCTATCTCTGCCGGCTGAAACTGAATACCCAGCTTTAACCATCGTCTGGAACCATAGGCTTCCACTCCAAATGGAGTAAACCGCACCATCGCCATCAGTACAACTGATATCAGGTACAAAGTTCCTGCGAATGGAATCATCAGATGATAATCCCATTTTGAAATAAAGATGGCAACAGCGATCGCTCCCACACTGATCAGTGCCTGCCTGCGGAAATAATACATATCATCTCCATGAAATTTCATCTGTGCTTCATACGCACTGGTACTGTATAACATAATCAGCCCGAAGCAGATCAGCAGAATTACAATCGCAAGAAGATTATAATCATAATATGCCCCCCGGCTGCTTTTCTTTTTTCTTCTTTTTTTCTCTTTTTGTTCCATGTAATACCCTCATTTCTTTCCATGCTCCCCTTGAGCGTGTCTGAAAATGATTTTCCTATATACCTCTTCCACGCTCCGGTATCCTGCCGGAGGTTTCGGCCGGATATCTTTGTTAAGTATATCACTATTAAAAAGAGAAAAAAACCCCCCAGACATCTCTTTTTTTATGTTTCTGAGATGTCCGGAGGTTCTGTTTTATCTAAGGAGAATGTTTACTTTTTATTCTACATCCTGCAGTGCATCCGTATCTTCTTCACCGGTGCGGACTTTTACGACTCTGTCAACATTGTATACAAAGATCTTGCCATCGCCGATATGTCCGGTATACAGAACTTTCTTTGCAGCTTCGATGACCTGATCGACCGGAATGCTGCTGACTACCACTTCTACTTTTACTTTTGGAAGCAGGGTTGCATCAATTTCAACACCACGGTATTTCTCGCCGGCACCTTTCTGAACGCCACAGCCCATAACCTGTGTAACGGTCATACCGGTGACACCCAGATCGTTCATAGCTTTTCTCAGTTTGTCATATCTTGACAGTTTCGAGATGATAACTACTTTATACATACCGGTATCTGCTGCTGCCGGAGCTTTTACTACTTTAACTGCTGCATTTTTCTGTGCATCAGATGCTGCTTTGTAATCATCTGTACCAAGGTTTGTATTTTCATTGACATCCATCATCATGGTGTTGGAAACATCCATGATACTGAATCCTGAGTAAGCAGATGCCAGACCATGTTCCATGGCATCCAGACCTACGATTTCCTCTTCCTCGGTAACTCTCAAGCCTACAACAGCACGGATCACAAGAAAAGTGATTGTGATGGTTACTACGGTCCATGATGCCACTGCTGCAAAACCGATCAGCTGTTTTCCAAGAAGGGTAAATCCACCGCCGTAGAACAGACCAACCAGATCATCATTTCCAGGTGCGGATGTGGTTGCAAACAGACCAACTGCAATCGTTCCCCAGATACCGTTTAAACAGTGAACTGCGACTGCACCAACCGGGTCATCTACACGTAATACATAGTCAAGGAACCATACACCAAATACTACCAGCAGACCTGCTACGATACCGATAATGATTGCTCCCAGAGCATCTGTAACATCACAAGGAGCTGTAATAGCTACCAGACCTGCCAGAGATGCGTTCAGGCACATGGATACATCTGGTTTTCCGTAACGAACCCAAGTAAAGATCATACAGGTTACAGTTGCGATCGCCGGAGCGATGGTTGTTGTTACAAAGATAGAACCAAGCTGTTCTACAGATGTTGCAGCTGCGCCGTTAAATCCATACCAGCCAAGCCACAGGATAAATACACCAAGTGCACCGATTGCCAGGTTGTGTCCCGGAAATGCATTGACTTTTGTGATTTTTCCGGATTTATCTTTCGTGAATTTTCCGATACGCGGTCCAAGAATCTTGGCACCGATCAGTGCTGAGATACCACCTACCATATGAATGGCACAGGAACCTGCAAAATCATGGAATCCCATCTGGGCAAGCCAGCCGCCGCCCCAGATCACACCGGAGTAAATACAATAGGATAAGAATTTTGTTCTTTCAGCCATAGCTCCGGAAACAATAGTTGCGGTTGTTGCACAGAATACCAGGTTGAATACGAAGTTAGACCAGTCAAAATCTGCATAACTTGTAAAAATATCAAATCCCGGCTTTCCGATCAGCCCTACCATATCTTCGCCCAGTAACAGGCTGAAACCTATCAGGATAAAGGTACAGGTACCAATACAAAAATCCATCAGGTTTTTCATGATAATGTTACCAGTGTTTTTCGCTCTGGTGAAACCTGCCTCTACCATCGCGAATCCTGCCTGCATCCAGAATACCAGTGCAGCGCCGATCAGGAACCATACACCAAATACCTGACCGTTCAGAACTTCCATAATTTCTTCTGTCATACTTTTGTCCTCCTCTTTCTTTGTAATGAAAAAAGCGAAACAACGACGCTTTGCTTCTATATATAATATAAGTAAGAAGCTGCAAAACGCCGTTGTTTCGCTTTTTTCAAGCCCTGCCGTATCATCGAAAACAGAGTGTGCGATTTTCTTTGATACGACAAAAGGCACTACGGATGTTTTTCCATAGCGCCTTTGCTTTGTATGGGTGTATCTTACACCTTAGTTTCTATCCTGTCAATAAAAATTTTATAGTTTTTTATATTTGTCACTTCTGTCCATTTTCCATAAATTATTATTTTAATTTTCTACATTTTTACTGTACACATTCTCCCTGACAATCGCATGGTTCCCGTGTCAGCCCGATATCAAAGCTTGGATTCATCTGGTAGAAGTTCTTACTGTTCAGCTGATCCTGGAGAGACTGGAGAGCTTCACCGAATCTCTGGAAGTGTACCACTTCTCTCGCCCGCAGGAACCTGATCGGATCCGCAATCTCCGGAATATCCCGCACAACCCGCAGGATATTGTCGTAGGTGCTCCGTGCTTTCTGTTCCGCAGCCATGCTCTCAAACATATCCGTGATCGGATCGCCCTTGGACTGGAACTCACAGGAGTTAAACGGAATCCCTCCCGCCGACTGCGGCCAGATCCCTACAGCATGATCCACATAATAATCCGCAAATCCCTGGTTTTCAATTTCTTCTACAGTGAGGTTGGCAGTCAGCTGATGAACGATCGTGGATACCATTTCGAGATGTCCGAGTTCTTCTGTCGCTACATCGGTAAGAACCGCCATGCAGACACGGTTCGGAGCGGTGAAACGCTGGGAGAGATAGCGCATCGAGGCACCGATCTCGCCGTCCGGGCCACCGGAGTTCAATAGCCTATATGTGGTTTCATTTAATAGGAAGAAACTCTTTCAATTTTAAGAGTTTTTTGAAAGATTTTTTAGAGATGATACAATATTTTTCTACCCGGTAGCTGCCAACTACCGGGTGTGTTTTAATATTTCTGTTTTGCTTTAATATCCAACAAACGAATTATCATAAAAGCTGTCTTCTCTGTCTGATCGTTATATCTTACATTAATTCTCTTTTCATTTTTTCAGCCAACACACTGATTACCGCTCTTTTTACCGCTTTATTTCGGCTTGTCCTAAGCACTTTTTCTGTTTCATCCAATGCTTCCAAAGGAAGCGTTTCCAAAACTTCCCGAAACAATGGAGCTATATCTGTTCCTTTTTTGATCTTTCTTACTGTTTTGTCTGGAACGGATGTTGCTTCTGTTTTGTCTGTCTGCTTTTCTTTTGCCCGGAAGTAAAAATCTACTAAATAATCATATACCTGCCATGCCTTGTCTGTATTTAGGGACTTGGCATGGAGCAATGCGCCTTTCTCGGTCCAGAGGTATAAAGATTTGGCATATTTAAAGGAGCTTTGAATTTCACATGTCCTTTTCAATCTCCTTAGTTCTTCTCCAAATACCTCAATATAATGCTTTCCAAGAATATATTTGTCTTTGTTGTAATTGAAATTGTAAATTATTTTTTCCTTTGTCACACCATAAGCTTCTGCAATTTGTTTTGTTGTCAGGACCTTACTTCCTTTAATTTCAATTGTCTGCGGTAATTCCATTTTTCCTTATCTCCTTTGCTTGAATTTTTGCAAAGGAAATGATATTATAATTTTATCAGATCCTTTGCGATTTGATTGTTTCTTTAGCAGTTGCAAACTTTGGTCGGGGCGCAGCTGCTATTTTTTGTTTTCGGCATAAACCATGTGAATCCCTTCCATGATGACTTCATATTGAGTTTTTCCTGTCATCTCGCAACACTTATCTAGTAATGCTTTGTCCTGTTTAGTTGCTCTGATCTTTATTTGCTCAGCTTTAGGATTATCACTTTTAGGTCTGCCAGTTCTTGGACTCATTTCATCACCTCACTTTTCGAGTACACAATAAATATATTACCGTGTACACGAAAAGTCAAGCATTTTTTTATCCTCATTCAATATATCACAGATTTTCTATCCATTCAAATCACGCTACTGTCTCAAAAAGCAGGTGTTTTTGTAAGAGATATACAAAAATTTTTTTTTCAGTATACTGACCGAAAAGACGACTTTTTCCTCATTTTTTCTTCATTTGTCTATTTTTATAATTATATATTAATTTATATATTATTATTTTTTGTGCATATTAGAAGAAAAAGATTATTTTTATGTTTTATTTTATTAAACTTTTGATCGTGTCATATCCTGCGATCTTATCAGCTTTCAGGCTGTGATCTGTCTGGTAGCGTCCTGTAGCCGCAGCGCATCCGGATCCGAACTGTCCCGGGCACTCTACGCCATTCGGATTGTAACCTTTCAGCATCAGCAGGATCTCCACAGCTGTAACCAGATATCTGGTGCTTCCCAGTCTGACAGAGCGTTTCTTCAATGCAGCATCAGACTTCGGTCCCCATTCACCATCTACAACCAAACCGGCTTTGAAGTCCAAGTTCAGGGCGGTCTGTACTGCCATGATGCCGGCTTTTTTTGTGAGATTTCCGCGTACACCGTCGATGGCAAGACCTGCTCCAGTAAAATTGTTGGCGTGCATCTGACCGGCTTTGATGATGTTTTTTTTGCTGCTCGTCGCTGCAGGTGTAGCAGATGCTGCAGTCTTTCCGTTGATCTCATAGACCATTTCAGTATGTCCGATCTGCAACGGACGGGATGGATCACTGCCTTTGAACATCAGGGCATCCCCGACTTTCAGTACCTCCGGGTTCTGGATGATTCCATTCTTGATGACTACATCGGTTACTTTCTTCCAGTTGTTGTGCATGCCAGCTGTATTCAGTGTGCCTACATTAGGTACGCCGACTTTTTCTGCTGTTTTACAGATGGAGCTGCTACAATCCGAATAATATTTACCATTATACTTGGTATAGCAGTACAGTCTTAATGACTGGCTGTAGATGTTTCGTCCCAGGATCGTTGCATACAGATCATGCATCTGCTGTCTCTGTTTATCCGTAAGATCTTCTCTGAGGACTTCTACCAGTCCTCTCCCTTTTGCCTGTCTGGTAGTACAGTAGGCATTCATTCCTTTAGTCGATGGGGTTCCGGATCCATGACCGGCTAATACAACGTTTGTCACTTTTTTCTTCTCCTTTGTATCTGTTACATACTGCTTGATCCACTTCACGCAACACGCGTGCCGGGACTGGAAGATCTTATCCCCAACCTGGTTGTTATTGCTGGTATCTTTCTGATCCAGCAGAAGGGATGAATAGATGGTATCCGGTGTGTACGGTTTTTCTGCACGTTTGAAAATCCTCTGTACCGGCTTAATGCCTCCCAAGTGCTGAATCTCGCACCACATCATCTGGGACGGGATATCTGTTACTCCGTATGCTTCTGCATCTTTGAGGTATGCCTGCATCAATTCCTGGAATAATGCATCCTGACACTCTTTTCCTGTGGGGGTTGTGATAATCGCAATCAGGGCAGCTTTTTCTTTCGCTGTCGGATGCCATTTTGTAGTTTCCCAGTTAACTGATAATTTCTTCTCAATTCCGGCATTATCCGCTTTCCTAAACCCTACTGGGTCCCGATCAAATATCATTTTACAAAGTCTTCGTGCACGTTCACCGTAATTTCCAGCCCAGCCTAGCGTACATGTCAGCTCTTTCGATGTATTATTGTTCGGTCCAACATAGGCGTTATATCTTCTTTTTCCGTATGTCTGTCCGCCGGTTTCTACTGCACCGATGATGTTAGTCAGTATATCGAGGTATTTCTTTTCCATTTTGAATTTCCTCCTATCATAAAAAGAAGAGCCTAAGTCCGTAGACCAAAGCCCTCTTTCTGAGTTATGCATGAAAACCGATAATTACTTTATCAGTTGCTTTATTTTTATTCCGATTATTATAGTCAATACCATATTCGTCACAAAGCTCTTGCATTCGTTTATTACCGTTGTTGGCAGTAAATTTGACGACTTCTTTCACCACAGTATCATATGCCTTACTCATGCATTTCGCTGTAATGTTAGCCGTAAATTTACCCCTAGTAAATCCGAATTCAATCACAAATGCGGCATTTCTTAACTCTCTTAATTCTCTTGTACTCATAAATAAATCCTCCTTCATAAATAATACGTTTTCATGTTACTCATAAAGGAGGATGTTTATGACGCGAATCACTTATGTATAAGGTAATCCTGCAGTTCGTCTCTGGTTTCTCTCATCTTTTCGATTCCATTACCAGTTATTTCATGATTAATCATAACCAGCATAGATTTAAGTATCATCTGATTTGATTCATCGAATTTGTTTAGACGCCTGTTATCCGTATCCAGAAGATGATCGTGCTTTTCGACTTTCTTTTTTAGATCGTCATTCGGTTTTTTTGCTTCTTTCACAATTTTCCATAATGCCCACAAGCCACCGATGAAGCTGCAGAACCAAATGATCTGATCCGTTGTTATAGTAAAATTCATCATTTAGCTCCTTTTGTTGTATCACCTTCGATAAATCTTTTAAATCCCTGATGCAGTCCGGTGGAAGCCAAACCCATAAATGCCCCGTACACTGCAGATTCGATCGATAACCCAGATACTGCCAGATTGAGAATCAGACCGAGAACAGCCAGAATTACTGGAATATCATCGTTATTGATTCTCTTACAAAAACTGGCATGTTTGATGATATATCCTACCACCAGACACGCCAGAACTACAACTGCCAGAAAGTGACTTGTAAGTAATGCTGCGAAATCCATTTCCATATCTTAATCCTCCTTATGCTGCTTTAGATGATTCTGCCTGCTCAGCCATCATCTTGTCGTATGCGCCCCATACGGTATTTTCGAACTCATCTACCTGAGAGTCGATCTCCTGTTTGTTTGCACGGTACAGTCTGCCATCAGAAATATAACGATTGATAACAGGTACCTGCGGATCATCAAGACTAAATGATGCGTCCAGAGATACTACGGACACATTATCCACAAAGATGTTTGCTGAGAACTGTGTGTTTTTTCTGAATTCTTTTCTGATTGAAGCCATTTTGAATTCCTCCTTAAAATTTTGATTATTTGAATTTAATAGTTACCCTTTAAGCTGTTCGTTTCCACATATAACATACGATGTATGGTTGCAGTACAGATGCTGCCGTAGAGCCGCCATTATTCGTGTTACCATATATTAACGATGTATCTGTAGCGTGTTTGGATCCGCCGGAAATTCCTCCATAATATGAAAATTCTCGGTCAAAATATACATTATGAGGATTACCGCCAGAAGTATATGACATTGTCGACAGAGACGAATCAGCACGACCTACTGCAGCTCTGGCATTCGAAAGTCCATGATTATGCTGTATATTAATAGTCTTCGAACCACCGGTCTTTTCAGACGAATTGAAATTACCATCACTACCGTTAAATCCAACCGGAACTCTACCAGCACCCCATGCGACCCAGGTTCCGCCGAATAAGAGTGCGGGATTTCCTTCCTTTGCGGACATATAGATTGATCCGACTGGGTAAATCCAATCCAATAAAGATATATTATTAAATCTTATTGCTTCCAGAAAATCATATTTCCCTCCCGTAGCTTCTAAGTTAAGTCCTTCTTCTATATTACCCTCAATTCCGACACTCGCATTAATTATATTAGATCCTTTATTTGATTGCCATACATTTAATTGAAACGATCCTGGAGTTATACTTGATCTTCCAACAAAATCAGTAGTAGAATCTGTTAGTTCGGTATTAACAAAGAACTTATTGGCAGGTTTAATGATGATATTATCAACCGACTCAATAACCAAACCTCGATCAAGTGCCAAACCTTGTTGTATATAGTTATTTTCTGGTGTTGCGTATTTGATATTACCCTTTCCACCGCATAGCTCAATGATAGCATCCACAGAATCCTTTCCAAGCTGAATCAGTTTACGTCCATAACTGGCTACGGCTGCTCCTGCTTCGTTCAAGATTTCAAATGCAGTGCTAGTGATACGGGATCGGAAACCTTTCCATGTGCCATTTGTCTTGTCACCGATCTGCAAACCAGTCCCGGAAGTAAATTCCATGAAATTGGTGGCTGTTTTGGCTGCCTCAAGAGATTTCCCATATGGATCGATCCATGAACTCCATGTAGTATTGCTGGTTCCAACTCGCCAATACTCTTTACCGGTACCTTCTATCTTTGCCGTTTGTCTCGGATATCCACCACTACTATCACTCCATATGACAATAGTTTGAAGATTGCAATATGTACCAACGTTTGATAAACCTATTGCTTTACATTCTTTGAATTCCATTACAGTGGTTTTTGGATAATTCTTAATATACCAATTAGGCGATTCGTTGGTTGCTCTGGTGTCTTTAACATCTAACCCATCACCTTTTGGTCCCGTAGCACCCGTGTTGCCTTTTTCACCTTTTTCGCCTTTACTGTTGACGTATGAAAGAAGTTTAAAATATGCTCTATCATTTTCAATCTTTGTGATTTCCCAAGTGCCTGTGTTAGATGAACCGTCAATATTAGTGAATATATCACCAACTACAGGAGTTCGGTTGAAACTGGTAAGCATTGCATTTGATCCGTCACCAACGGTCGTATAGGTACCAGTGAAATTCTTTTTAAATGCTAATGCGGTATTACCTGTCTCGCCCTTAGCTCCTGTAGCACCTTTTGCACCTGTGTCGCCTTTATCTCCTTTTAAACCAGTTATGTCAGTGCATATAATATTAGCTACATACCATGCCGCATCTGTATTGGTAGTTGAGGTTTTTTCAAGCTGTAAAAATACGCATCCCTTAGATTTTCCATTTGGGCATGTAATATTATAAACAGCCTCTTGCCAGCCATCGCTAAGGTTTTTTGTAGAATAGGCGTCTACATATGTATCAAACGAGTATCCTGAGGTTTGAGCTATATACCATATACCTGCTTTTAAATTCACACTTCCGCTTTTCTTTTTTCTGTGAACTGTAATTCTGTAGGAATGTCCTGGGAATACTGGAAAGTTAGCACTACTATTGTAATTATCTCTTTTATCTATAAGGTTTACAGCCGATCCATTTGGTGCTTTAATGCTTGTATCACGTGTTCCTATCTGTGGCTTATCGGATTCAAATAGTGGATTTATCCATAAGTTTGTTCCGTTAATACCATCGTTACCCTTATCACCACTTACACATATTGGGTTGGTAGTAATGGCATTACCGTCTGTATACGTGATAACCGATCTCGTCCAAATATATTTACCGCTTTCCCATCCAGGATACGTGGTACTCCATGATCCTCCGGAAAGAGCTGTTGCTGAAGTTGATTTGTAGTACTGTTCGACGATCGATGACACACCTTTACCGGTAGCTCCTGTAGCACCAGTTGCTCCTTTGCTACTCACATAGGAAAGAAGTTTGAAAAATGCATTACCATTTTCAATCTTTGTGATTTCCCAGGTACCTGTGTTAGATGAGCCGTCAAGATTCGTAAATACATCTCCAACTACAGGAGTTCTGTTGAAGCTTGAAGTACTCACATTCGCAGTTTCGCCAATAGTGGTAAATGTTCCAGACCAGTTTCGTTTGGGTTGGAGTGCATTTTTACCATCATTTCCAGTCTCACCCTTAGCACCGGCAATACAGACTCCATTTTGATTTGGGGAGTATGTTTTATTACCCGCGCCATCAGTTGTTACTGTTCGGCTCCACATGTATTTACCGTTGACCCACGTAGGTGCCGTGGTAGACCATGATCCACCAGACAGAGCTGTAGCTGAGTTAGAAAGATAATATTCAACATCCACAGAAGCAATACCATCTTCCGGAGCAGGCGTCCAGTCAGTAGCGATGTTGCCTTTTTCGACTTTGAATTCTTTCCATTGTACCGATCCACTTTTAACTCCATCATGTCGAATATTTACGTACCAGCACTGATTTTTTATCATGTCAGAAGTTATCGTAAACGAATATTTTATTACTTTTTCACCACTGCCAGATAAAGCAATACATTGATTACTTACGAATGTTCCAGACTTCCATTCAGTAATATTGCCAGCTCCTTGAAGCCAAGCAGCTGCTGTTTTGCCGGTAACCGCGACTATGTTGGTATATTTATATACAAGCCTAACCGTTACCTTATCGCCGACAGTTAGACCAGCAGTAGAAACCATCGCTAAATTAGGACAAATGTTATCACTGCCATTGAACGAATTAAAAGCAGTACAATATTCATTCGACGTCTTTCTTGCCAAATTCCTACCACCAACAGATACACCCTCTAAAGTACTTCCCACTGCATAAGATGTACTCGTCGTATCATCTGTGTAGGTGATGATTGTTCTTGTCCATAAATATGGTGATGATGCACTCGTAGCCGGTACGGTTGTCTGCCATGTTCCAGTCGGTGCTGTCGTTCCAGATGATCCAGCCTGATAAGTAATAGCTGTGGATTTGATTCCTCTACCAGCTGATCCATTTGTACCATTTGTTCCCATTCGACCAACACTATATGACGTGGACTTGGAATCATCCGTGTACGTGATAACTGTTCGAGTCCACAAATATTGACCAGCTGATACTGTCGGGATACTTGTCTGCCATGTTCCAGTTGGAATTACTGTACCGCTTGTAGATGCCTGGTAAGTGATAACCGTGGATTTGATTCCTTTACCATCTGCTCCGGTTGCTCCATCTTTACCAGTATCGCCATACGTACCGATAACTCTCTTATTGCTATCAACAGAGGTACCATCCGTGTAGATGATAGTTTCATAACTCCACAAATATTTGTTCACAGAATTTGTAACCAGCACATCATCAAACCAGACCGTTGGCGTCACCGTATTTGAGGTTGATACCGCATAATGTTCTTTAATGCTTTCGATACCTTTGCCATCTGTTCCATCAATCCCTGCAGATCCTCGGAATGCTATCGTGTGTCCTATACATATGCCCTGCAAATCTCCTGCATCTGTATCGCTCCTGTAGTACGCTGTATGAGCGTTTTTGGTATCAGCTGCAGTTCCTACAACAACAAAAATATCCCCGATCCTGCAACCATTTCTAAGTGTGGAAGTGCCTGTCCAGCTAGCCAAATGCCCGGTCATTCCATAAGCACTGTTCCATTGATCTTCTGTAAAATTTTCTCTCGTTACACTTGCAACAATTCCATACCCCTGCTCGCCGTCTGATCCGGCCGGTCCCTTCGGACCCTGAAACTTGCTCCAACGATATTTTTCCGGTTGTTCGGAATCCACCTTTTTAAAATCTACATATTGTCCAATATATGTTTTATCCGTTGGATCTGTCGTTGAAAAATTTGCTTTTCCATCCTCGCTCGTTGCATAGGCGAAATGTACATAACTTGCCTCTCCGTTCTCTCCATTTTTTCCAGCAACTCCATCTGCGCCATCTTCGCCCTGAAATTTACTCCAGGTGTATTTTGATGGATCCTTACTGTCTTCCAGCTCATAGTCTACATAGGTTCCGATATACTTCGACGGAGTTTCTGTCATATCACTGTACGATGCAGGTTTCTCAACATCTGAATATTTCACGTGGAAATATGATGTTTTTCCATCCTTTCCACTTGTCCCTGGTATACCCTGTTCTCCTCTGATTCTTACCCAGGTATATACTGTTGGATCCGTAAGATCCGGGTCACGGGTTACTCGATTGCTTGCAATTCCCAGATACTCTTTCCCGTACGAGTCAAGCGAAGCTCCTGTTCCGATGTCGTCATCCGCATATGCAATCCAGGTATAAAATTTACGGTTTTGTGCTACTTTTGCGAATGCATCTGCTAGTTCTCTCAGTTCTTCAGAAACTCCGCTGCTTTTTACACTATACTTGCCTAATTCAGCAGTTTTCGTGTTGTCACATACAGATGTTTCAATTTTTAACAATCTGGAAGAAAGATAGAGTTCCCCAGTGTGATCAATAATATATACCGTATCCCCTATCTTCGTTCCCTGCGGAAGATAACTCAGTTCAACCTCATACGTTGTGTTCACATCGCATATTTTTTTCAGACTAGAAACTGCACGGTTGCACAGTTCAGACTGTGATGTCGTATCGTATGAGAAAGTTTTTACAATATGGCCTACATTGTCTCCCGTTTCTGTTTTTATCTGATATCTGCTCCATTTCTGAAGCGCTTTTCTCGAATTCAGATGAGTACCTTCCACATAAAAATCCCCATCATCATACTTATATCCTGCCAGTGTGATCGGATCATCTTTTCCATCCGGGATTCCACCTGTACACACATAAGCCGTTGCGAGGTCTTCGATTGTATCCTTGATTCGTATTTTTTTGATTTCTCTCCCTATCTGAAGTTGCACACCGCTGTTTACGCCGCGTCTTTTAAAAATATTAATGTATTTATGTACAACTGACATCCGGTCTACATCAAAAGAAAAACTGATCTCTGCATTATCAAATTGAGTAGCAATGCTTAATAATCGTTCTGTTGCCGTTGCTTCACCATCCCAGGAAAGCTTTCTGGTCAGATTACTCACTTCATTTACTCCGACTTCAAAACCGGAGTCATAGCTGAATTTCTTTATGTAGAATTCCGCTGAATACGCCTTGTCCGCTTTGTACGCCCCAACCACTTCATTGAGCAGGTCAAGTCCTGCGTCTTCCGCATAAATATCATTGACAGAACCGTTCACCGGATCTTTTTCTCTGGATATGATCGTATAAAATTCTCTGTCATCTCCATCTTTTCTGAGAATATAATTTCCAGCTTCCGTCCATGTCTCCGCCTTCTTTCTCCACTCCGGATCATATTCCAGATCAAATTCCAGAATCGCAACGCCTTCATCCACTTCTTCGGTTTTCCTATCATTTGAAATGATTACCCCTTCCGGAAGGCTTGTACTCGCCTGACCGAGAATATTCATTTTTCGATCTGCAAAATAGAGAATCATAAAAATACCTCCCTGTATTTCATTTTATAAGTCGGCTGCTTTGCCCACGAAGAATGAATACACTGAATCTGATTAACACCTGGTGTCAGGCAAAAGGCTTCCCAATCATTTCCCAATGCTCCTAAATCCGGTCTGGCAAGTCCCTGCAATGTCACATTGCCGCTTCCGCAATCTACCCTGAATATTTCATTTGTCGTAAACTTATTCGGTGCATCTCGCCATTTTGTAATATCACTTATACGAACAGAAATTCCTCGAAAAACATTACGCCATACATATTGGTTGCTCATATTTCTGTTCCCGTATTGTCCGATATACAACTTTACACTATGCACCTTTGTGTTCTTTAATTCTGGAACTTTGTATTCCGGATAGCTTCCACACCAATGGAACCGTATCGTATCATCCCACTTCATCATATCGCTGTGCCCCTGATTTCTATTAAATGGGTTGCTGTCCCAATAGACTGGTTCAAAGCTGTAATCTTTTACAATTCTTGGATTGTTTCCACCTACCCACATCGCCATGTGTGCTGTGTTGCCGCTCATATCGTTTTTATATATTTCCTGACAACAAATCATTTTGCCGTTTTCATCACAAAAAGCAATTGCCTGACATCCTGTCTGCCCCATTACCCCAGTCTCAAACCAACTGTTTACATAACTATATGTTTTCGTAGAACCTTTTTCACCATTTGAATCTACAATAGCAATGGCTTTCATTGCTCCATTCCACCATTTTGTATTTTCTCCTGCTGTATTTCCACTGGCTGTTAAAAACAATCCCTTTGTTCCATTGTTTAGCCCCAGATCATTCACAGCCATGGTTCCGGCCGTTTTACTGTCCCTATATAGGAAATTACCCCCTGTATCGGTTTTCCATTTTTCATCCCCAGACCAGGTCGCATAAGATGAACAGTTCGTTACGAGCTCTACCTGTTTATAGCTTTCCTGATCCGTTTCGTCCGGATTGCCAAATTGCAGGAGGCTTTTATTTTCCTTAACAAAGCCAACCAATCCATTGTCACTTTTAATCGTTGCCTCAAGAACAGGATATGCCCGATGAGTTCCAGCGTAATCTACAATAAAGATACTTGCATTATCTGCCTGCGTGTCCACCTCATATTCTTTTACGGAGTATTTGAAAGGATCTGCACAGTAAAACTCTATTTCCGCAGTAATCGCGTTTCGTCCCGCCGGTACCTCTCCCATTCCTGTTTTTGTTCCGATAAAATATTTATCCGGCTCGTCCAGGAAAATCATTTTTGCCTGTTCTGTATCTAAAAGTGCGTTCAGCTTATTGTATGCTTCCCGGAATGCCTTATTAGATTGTGCAATCAACTGGTACCCTACAACAATCGTTCTTGCGCCATATCGTTTTCTTCGGTATCTGGCACCGTCTCTGATTTCCATATCCGTATTTGATATTTCTGTCTCGATCATTTCCCTTCCTGATACATACAGAGTCCGATATCCGGGAATTACATTTTCAAAATAGACACCATTAAAATTAAGAGCCTCGGAAGGCAGTTCTTGCTCTTCCTGGCTCTCTGTCGTATCCACAAATTTATACATTCCTGCCCTCCTTATCTCTTTCCTTTCTTACGTAAATCTCTCTTCTGCTGTTTTTCAATCTCTTCTTTCGTATAAGTTGCCGTAGCTTTGGCTATTTGTCTTCCATCTACTTCCACCGGAACGTATAAAGTATATCTGGCATTTCTAGTGTAATTATAAGTTTCTTCAAGATCTTCTGATCCGTTCCGCAGGTTCACGCCTATTTCCGGTGCCGCAACCATAGTCGGTATATCAATCAGATGCATGACTGCTTTTTTTACATACTTTACTTTATCCAGAATACCATTTCCAAAGCCAATGCCATAGTATCCACCCAGTTTATCAGATACTTTGGATGGACTACGAATCTTGGCTTTCGCCCGGATCGCTGCTTCAGCTGCTGCCGCTAACTGTGCCGCTGCTGCTCTGACTGGTCCAACTTGACTGTTCAAGCCTCGCGCAAGGCCTGCACCAATATATACGCCGCTACTGTAAGCTCCTCCGGCCGCTGATCTCATAGCAACAACCGCCATATTTGACATCACATTGGCAGTATTCACTGCCGCAGTCATACCTGCCATAACCCCACTGTTGTAATTATTTCCAACAGCGATTCCGGATGTTTTTGCTTTACTTTCGCCTCTGGAAAACTGACTGATCAAAGCGTTAATTGCAGACTTTGCTTTGTTTCCCAGTGCGTCCAGACCGGAATTGACTACGTTCACGCTGGATCGCATGCTGGTCAGCGATTTCTCTGCACTCTTTGCATTTTCCGCAATCGACTTCATGCTGGAATTCACAGCTTTCAACGCAACCACCATAACTGCAGTTCCGGCTGCTCCGGTAATCATTGATGCCGCAAATACGCCAACCGTTACCGCTGCAGCTCCTGAACTTCCTGCCAGAACTACAAATACAGCACTTGCCGCGGTTCCTGCTCCCAGCAAAGCTGCCAAACCGATCGCGCTGGACATCGCACCAGCTGCCACCAGTGGAAATGCTGCTCCCATCAATGTCAGACCTGCTCCGGCTACTACAAGGGATGCTCCCAGAACCGCCGCTCCGGCTGCCAATACCAGTACACCAGCTCCTGCAACAAGCACCGCTGCTCCAACCAAGGCAAGTCCTGCCGCTACGATAGTCAGACCTGCTCCGAGTACAACTGCGCCTGCTCCGGCTACTGCCGCTCCGGCACCGAACGCAAGGAGTCCCGCGCCAAGCTGTGCAATGGCAACTGCTCCCTGCGCTCCATATTGTGAGACTGTCGGAAGAACCGCAGCCACAATCGCCAGTGCAGCACTCGCGATCAGTGCACCAGTTGCTACCAGAACAATTGCCGCTCCAAATGCGATAAATCCCACCGCTCCAACTGTCAATGCCGGTCCGAGAACAGCCGCTCCGGCCGCCAGTAAAGCAACTGCTGCCACCATACCGACCATAACGCCGATTGCTACCGGTCCTGCATTTGCCAGACTGATCGCCGCCAGGGACAACACTGCAATTCCCGCTCCTGCAAGAAGCACTGCTGCACCAAATGCCACAAAACCGGCTGCACCAGCTGTCATTGCCGGAGCTACGGATTTTACTACAAGCAGTAATGCCCCAAGTGCTACGACTATACCGAGTAATACTGCTGCCGCACCAGGTCCTGCCTGAGCGATCTGAACTGCCGAATACGCAAGTACAGCCATTCCGGCACTCGTCAGTAATATGCTTGCTCCCAGCGCCAGCAATGCCGGTGTCATAGCAGAAAGCTTTTTCGTTCCTCCTGACATCGTGGAAAGCATTTTGGTCATGCCAACTGTCAATCCGGTTACTACGCCTACCAGCACTGCCAGAACAGCCACTGCACCGGGTCCTGCATTTGCTACAGCAACTGCAGACTGTGCAAGCAGGTAAAATCCAGTCCCGATAGCAAGCACTCCTACTCCAATCAGCGCAAACGCTTTAGCGGATGCCACCATTTTCTTGGCACTTCCACTGCTTGCTTTTCCTGCTGCCTCCTGTCCTTTTGCAACTTTAAACAGATTTGGCGCTATCTTACTTAGTCCCGCTTTGCCAAGGCGGAGGATCCCACTGGCAAATATACCCATGAACGGAGCAACTGCACCAACAACTTTAAACCCTTTATATGCAAGCAACAGCTTTGGAAGCAAGACAATCACTTTTGCAACCGTATCCGAATGGTTTTCCAAAAATTCAGAAAACGTCACAATACCGTCTTTTGCCGTTCCGATCACATCCGAGAAGTTTCTGATGCTGTCCGTACTGCCAAAAGAACCGGTAAGTTTACTTATATCGGTAATGATCGCGCCGATTGCATCTCCCAGCGCTTTACCCGCCTCTATCGCATCGATTTTCAGTATATTCCAGTATGGTGTTGCTTTTCGCTGTAACAGTTGCATCTTGTAGATGAAATTCTCAATCCCTTTCCCGTTGGATAGTTTTTCATTGATTTTTCCAACGGCATCCGTCGCAGTTCCAACCAATCCTCTCAGATTGCCGCCAACCCGGTCAAAAATGGTAATTCCCAGACCTTCCATACTGGATTTCAGGATAGTAACATCACCCTTCAGATTGTCCAGTTTGACTTTCGCCATATTCTGTGCTGCATTCTTGGAATTATCAATTGCTTTTGACAGTTTATTAAAATCTTTTTCACTTGCATTTGCAATCGCCAGAACCCCAGACATTGCTTCCTGACCACCCAGCATTGCTGCATAAGAGGCTTTCTGGTCTTCCGTCATGCCCTTCATGCCTTTTCGCATATCTTTCATGATGGTTCCGAAACTCTTCATGCGACCTTTGGAATCTGTCATGCTTAACCCCAGCTTTTTCATAGCTGCGGAGGATTCCTTGGTCGGTTTCGCCATCCTGGTGATAACCGAACGAAGGGCTGTACCGGCTTCACTTCCTTTGATACCACTGTTTGCCATCAGACCGGTAGCCAAAGCGATATCCTGAATCGAATACCCCATTGCTCCTGCTGCCGCACCAACATATTTGAAGGTTTCACCCATCATTTCCACATTCGTGTTGGCGTTCGAAGATGCCGCTGCCATGACATCCGCAAATGTTCCACTGTCTGATGCGGATTTTCCGAAAGCGGTCAGCGCATCCGTCACAATATCAGAAGTTCTTGCAAGATCCGATCCCGAAGCCGCTGCCAGATTCATGATTCCGCCGATTCCGGAAACCATATCTTTCGTTTTCCATCCAGCCATCGCCATGTATTCCATCGCATTCGCTGCTTCTGTTGCCGAAAACTGTGTCGTGGCGCCCATCTGCTTTGCTTTCGATGTCAGCTCTTTCAGATCATTTCCTGTTGCTCCGGAGATCGATGCCACAGAAGACATCGCACTCTCGAAATTAGTACCGGCGCTGATGGTTCCTGTGGTCAGGCTTTTCAGTCCATTTCCGACTACGGATACCGCCTTTGATCCGATCGCAGCCATCGCACCGAACCCGATCCCACTGGTAAGTGTGCTTTTCAGGTTTTCCGCATAGCCGCTACAGGCTTTCATTGTCGAAGAAAAGTTTGAATCTTTGGCAGATAAGATCGCTTTTACGCTAAAAGATTCTGCCACCGGATCATCCTCCCTTCCTCAGCAGCTTTGAGATCCCGATAAATCTCGGATCCCGCTTCTTTTTCTTTCGTTCCCGCATTTTCTTCAGTTCCTTTTCGTAATCAAAGAACTGCCGGAATCTCCGGTATACCGGAACAGTCTTCTTTCCCGATTTCTTTTCCGCCTGGACCGCAAAATTTAAAAACGCCTGTCTGTGCGCCCGGTATTCATCATCTACCATCTGATATTCCAGTGCTTCCAACATGATTTCATATTGTGCGATCGTCATGCGGTCCACCTGTTCAAAAGAAGTAAAATGAAAATACCGGAAGCAGTTGATCGCCGTCTCCCGGTATTGTTCCTCAAAGCTTATTTCTTCACTGCTTCCTGTTTCGCTTTCTCCTCCTCGATCGCTTTCTCGATCTCCTGCAGGCATTTCTTCGTAGCATTTGCATTCTTTAAGAAACCCAGGACATCCTCAAACAGCTGATCGATATCCGTCTCCGGATCATCGATGTATTCATCCAGAAGTGCTGTTGTCACTCTCGGTGCCTGATCTTTATTGGCAGCCACCAAAAGCTCTTCCAGTGCTTCTACATCCCCATCCATGATCCCGGATACCGTGTATCTCAGGCCAATGTGTCTTTTCACATCTTTGATGCCATCTACCGGCACAGTCACCTTTCTGTTCATCTCTCTCAGAAATCCCATGCCAAAATTAAACTGATATACCTGTTCTTTGATTGTAAGTTCCATTCTTTTCTCCCTTCTTATGCTCCTGTTTTCTGTGTATCCGTAAATACATAGCTGGCGATTTCCTGCTGCTTTGCAGTAACGGTTGCCCAGCCATCCTGTCCGTTTCCGTTGATTCCAAATGTCAGAGATACTTCCACGTTGTCCTCCGCATTGGACGTAACCTCCAACTCTGTCAGATATCCCTGGAAATACTTGGCTTTGAATTTACCAACGTTTTCCGTAGTTCCCTCTTCTGCCAGGTTTACTTCCCAGATCTCCAGAAGGGAGTCATTATCCAGTGCCTGCTCCAGCTTGTCCACCATCTCATCACCCTTTGCAAGGATGCTGGTGGCTGTGATCTCCACTTCTGCTGTTCCAGGTGTACGGATAGTTCCGTCTTTCGTCGCTGTTGTATCTGCATCTTTTGATTTCGTCCTGCCGTTTTCTGTGGTAAACGCCAGGGCTGTCGCATCATTCTTTGCCTGCTCGCTTCTGACCCGGTACAGGTACACAATCTTTTTCCCCTGTACCGCTTCATTAAAAAGCTGCAGTCCGCTTAATAATAACCGATTCATCGTTTCACTCCTTTTTTCTCAGCTGAAAGAAAACTCTATTTCCAGGATCCCATGCATCAATGGCTGTCCGGTTGTATTATCCGGCAGGATCCTTTGTGTCACATTTTTAATCATCCAGGCAAAGTGTTCCGTATGCTCCAGAGAATAACAGATTCTTTTCACATCCAACATCATCTGGGATACGGTTCCTCTCTGCCTCGGGTTATCATGCCAGACATGAATCGTCTGGCTCACATTACCGAAAATTGCTGTTTTATTCTGCACATCGACCTGCTGGTTATCTGCCAGATAGACAAACGGATACGGCGTCCCTTCCGGCGGAAGAAACGTGTCATACACCCGATCCGGATATCGCTTTCTCAGTTCTACTAATACTGCTGTAAATAATTCCTGTTGTGGATCCACCTTATCACCTCGCCAGTTTTCTCATATCCTGCTTAAACTTTTCTTTCTGCTCATTGAATGCCGGTTTCAAATAAGGCTGTGCATTCATAAATCTGGTACCCAGTTCCACATACGCACCATAGTCCACTGTTGGCTCGACTTCTGCCGTTTTTCCGGAATCCCTCATTTCCAACGCGATGCTTCTTTGAAGAGTTCCCGTATCTATCGGCGCATTCTTCTGTGCTTTTTTCTGCATATCCGATCCATTTTTTCGTACAACTTTCTTTACATCGCTCATCTGTACGTTTTTCTTTAACTTCATCTGCAGTTCATCAATGCCTGTAACTTTGATGCTGGACATCAAACCACCTCCGTTAAAACCAGAACCTGTTTCACTCGAAGGTTCTTTCTCAGATCTACCTGGTATACTCTGTCTCCTATCCGGATCCTGTCATATATCTGTTCGTACCGGTTCTGTAAGTGTACCGTTACACTTCCCTGTCGAATCGTGCCATACAGGATCCGCATGGTTTCTGTATTTGTTTCCATAACCGCAGCCAGTCTCTGTGTTTCCCTCACCTGATCTTCCCCGTAATTTCCAGTTTTCGGATCATAGTCTCCCGAGGTGATCTGCTGAAAGTAAATCGGTGTGTCGTATCTCATAAAAACTTCACCTTCCCTTTCTTCACTTCCACCAGACTGTCCAGATATGCCCGTATATCATCCATATAACCGGAAAAATCATTATCCGACCAGGAAAGGCTTTCTCCCTCCACGCTGTGAGAAGAAAGTCCTTCGGATCCGATCCGGTTGTAACGAATAACGGAAACTTCCAGAATGATGTAGTCCATCTCCTTCGGCGGGTCCAGCCCGCCAAGGAAAAATTTCAGTCTGCTTCTTGTCGCATTTACAATCAGTTCCAGCCGCCGATAGGTCTTACTATCAACGTCTTCCAGCCCCAGAAGCAGCTCCAGATCCTCAATCATACCGCCCTCCTACTTTATGGACATATCCGCTTTCTTCTGACTCTTTCCTTCGTCCTGCTCTTCTACCAGTTCAATCAGAGCTTCTCCTTGCAGGTTCTCTTTTGTTGATAACTCTGTCAGCCGCTCTTTGGTCACCTTTATACCTTTTCTTGGAAAAATATCACCGACATGATACTCGTATTCATTATCGTGTAAATCTGTAAAATACTTAATCACTCTGTACATACGCTGCCTCCTACTTCACAGTAACGGTCGCATCTCCGGATCGAACAGCCTTATAGTTCATATCACATTCCACCAGGGTGATATGATGACCGGTTGTCGATGCGATCTCGGCTTCTCCGTCCCATTTGTTCCAATTTTTCACATCATCTCCGTATTTTACGGTGGTTGCCGCTGCTGCATCTTTGTACTTCCAGTTGTTCTTCATGGACATCAGCTGTTCTTTTACTTCCAGCTTTGTTTTTCCGGTTTCCGACCCTGCTGCCGATGTTACAGTCAGACTTCCCAGTGTCTGGGTGTCAGCACTGCCAACAGAAATATACGCGATTGCATCCAGATATTCGCAGAACAGACGAAGCCCCATCAGGGCAAAGGTATCTGAAATCGCTCTTTCGTAATTCCCCTGTGTGTGGAATCCGATAAAACCGGTAGTCGGATCCGTCGTATAAGACAGACCTGCCTTAGCAAACTCAGAATCGCCCGGATCTACATAGTACGCCATGATATTATTCAGTGGTGTCGCCACTACTACATTTTCCGGAATCTCAGAAGTGATAAATACCAGATCTGCTCCAAGGAAATTCTTCATGTATTCAAAGCCGAATGCAGTCTGCATCGTAATAGCTGCCGCTCCCAGATATCTGTATACATCCAGGGTATTTACCCATACAGCTACACCGGTTGCTGTTCTTTTCATCTTTTTAAATTTGTCTTTTACTTTTCCGATCGCCATAGCCACTGCCATCTGCCAGGTGGACTCATGTCCGACCAGGGATCCTGCCTGCAGCTGTTTATAGAACCGATCTGTAACTACCGTCTGCAAATCAGATTTAAACTCACTGTCAGTATCATTCACTGCGGCATCATATCCTTTTTCTGCAATTGCTTCTACAGATACGCTTTTGCGGTACTTTTCGATCTTGATCGTATCAAACGTCTGCTCCGTCACATGATACTGGGACATCGGGATCTCTTCTCCCTCTCCTACTTCACCAGACTGCAGTTCTCCTTCTACTGTTTTTGTCTTTAAGGCTGATCCGTTTGGTTTTCTGATCATACGGACAATACCCAGAACATCCAGTAACGCCTGCAGATTTTTACTGAAAGACGTTACAAAGTCGATCTCTCTGGCTTTTACCTGGATCTGTGCCTGACCGGTCAGATTGTCCGGTGCTGCAAATACCTGCAGCCCTAATTTTGCTACTTTTCTTTTATGCATGGTGTTCTCCTTTACTGAAATAAGGCGATATTTTCAGCAATCAACCGCTGTCTTTCCACCGGGTTGCTGATCGCCATGATCTGTTCTTTGGTCATCGTTTTTCCACCAGTTCCTCCCTTTGGTGGATTTCCTTTCAGAGCATCTTTTACTGCTGCCTGAACGGCTGTTTTGTACATCCTGGAAAATGCTTCCACTGCTGCCTTGGTATCTTCTGCGCTTTCGGATACCAGATGCCCCAGAAGTTCATCCGGAATGTTGATTTCTTCATCTGCCAGCATCTTTCTGGCGGTCTTTGCCATCTCCGTGACAGCATTCTGCCGCTTCAGGTCCTCCAGCTCTTTCTCCAGCTTCCGGTTTTTGTACTCTGCTTTCTCCTCTTTGGTCATCTTGGCAAGTTTTTCCGCCTCTGTCAGCTTGTCATCGGTCAGTGCCTTCCATTTTTCCTGTGCATTGGTCACTGCTGTATTGACTGCTTTCTGAACCCTGCGGTCAAACTCCGCCTGATTTCCCTCTTCTTTTAAGAAATCGTCAAAAGATACCGGCTTATCCTCAGGACCTGATCCGTCGCCGTCATCATCTCCGCCGCCGTCTCCTCCTTCTCCTGCGAATAACTGCAGATTGCTCATCGGAACTCTCCAGTGGTTGTTCATGTGTTTCATTTTTCTGTCCTTTCCGCCCCGTCCCATTCTTTGTGCCCAGGCCGTTGCATCCTGAATCTGTAGTTTTATGTCATTTCGGACACATCAGTTACATGATCCGGACATACTCCGGAAACTCCTCGGCAATCATACAGATGCCAATGAAAAAGGAATCCACCAGAGTTTTCGACTTCTCTGATAGATTCCCATACTTTATATCCACCCTCCCGGAAGATATCTCATATTCAATTTTATCGTCTGTCAGGTCCTTTATGGACTTGATCAGTGTCTGTGCAAGTACTGTTACACCGGCACAGACGATATCTGATCCGTAAACAGCATAATTTGCATGTCCGGATATCTTTATTTCATCCTTGCGGACAGTTACTTCAATCAAGGCATCCCACCTCCTGAAACGTGGCAAAGATTTTCGATGATTGAATTGCTAACCAATCCACCATTTCTTCATTTTGCGCCCAAGCGGATATCATATTCGAGTTTGCAGATAAGCCGCTCTCTTCCAAATATGCATGTATAATTTCATGTCTCAGCACACGGTTCATATGTCGTTTTCTTCCTTCATCCGTGAAATCTTTATCCTTGTTTTTCAGAATATAAATTTCTCTATTACATCGATTAAACAAACCATCTGCATATTCTCCCACACTTTTCAATCGCTCCGGATACTCGTCTACAAAACGAATATCGTAACATGTCCCCATAATACTAACATTCATATCTTGCAATCCTATTACCTCCTTGCGCTAAAATGAGTATAAAAATACCACCAATCATTATGATCAGTGGCTTTTCTAAATAAACGGTATCATATCTTTTACATCTTTCAATGTCCGTTTGGCTTTTTTCGATCAACGAATTTTCAAATAGGTATGAAATACCTTTTGGTGTAATAATGGCATCAGGCAAATCTCCAAAAAGGATACCATCTTTTGTGTTGTTTACAGTAATACCTTTCACATATTCTTCCGTAATCAGGCTTAAAATGATATACTGCCAATAGTTTTCAGGAATATTATAGGCAGCTGCCGTAAGATAACATATTTCTGGTTTTTCACCCTTCTTCAGGCATTCATAGAGATATTTCAATACCTGATATACAATTACGAAATAATCGTTCTGAGCCATATCTCCTGCCTCCCTATCATCAGTGCTGTCTATTTTTGATTTAAATATCCATTTTCATACAGGTAATCAATTTCTTCAACCGCTAATATTTTAAAAGGATTTTCCCATGAATCATCTTCGGTATCAAAGTTCGGTATTGCAATATCTTTGGGTTCACAACCAAGCTTTTCACATATCCTTTTGTATATCGCATCCATTTTTCTCATTTCAATCTCAAGCTTCATATGCAATCTTTTCTTTAAAAATCCCCTGTTTAAACTCTTTGCGATGCATACCGTAAAGGCTATGAATCTGACGTCCGATTACTCCATGTCGTTCTGGTCTTCGTACAATCTCAATTCCCTCTTCTTTTCCAAAATGGAAAATCAATTCACCGGTTATATCATCTATCGTTTCTCCGTAAGCATATGTCACCGTGTCATCCGTATGACTCTTGTAATTACAATAAACCATCCTCTTCCATACCCTCTTCTAAATCCTCGAGTAATTTCTGCTCCCAATCATATCTTTCTTTTGCTCTTCGATGAGCTTCTGCTATAGATAAATTATACTTCTTCTCAAGGGTGCTTTCAAGTAGTTCATGATGTAAAAGCAAAATATCCCTCTCCAGCTGTTCACCTTTATATAATCGGTTCCATGCAACTGCCATATCATAGTCTGGATACAATGTCTTATATCCATCATATGTTTGATGTTTATTGTAGAAAATATGTCTTTTAATTTGTTTAATATCTTGCTCCGAAAAACCAGAATTGCGTGCAATTGTTTTTACATCATTTCTTCTACTTATCTTTCTGTACGCCTTTGATGCAGCTACATCTTTGGTATCAGTCTTATCATATGGCTTGTACCACTTTCCTCCTGTCTGATTTTCACTTTTCTTTAAACGCTTCCATTCTTCTGTAGTACCACCCTGTTCCAGAAAATCCAGCCATTTCTCATAATCTTCACTGTCTTCATAAGCAGCTACAGAGCAATGACACCGCGGATGCATCGGTGGAGCATTGGTCCCTGGCATCATATCCTCTATTTTGAAATGCTTCCCGTCTAACGCCTTGCATATGGAGCACACATCCGTTTTGCTACAGGCTACATACTCATATTCTTCAAAACCGTTTCGGGCAAAAGACTGTTTCTGGGCTTCCGTCTGCACTCTTGCCAATTCCGTGACCATGAGCCTTTCTGCATTCGACCGGCTGACACCAAAACGTTTTTCCAAATGTCTCGCCAACACATTCGGATTTTTCCCGCCGATCAGTCCGGACACAAGCAAACCCTGTATCTCAGCTTTCAGCATCCCCTGATACCCCCAGATTCGTTCTGAGTAAGTGGCGTTCTGAAACGATGCATTGACAATCGCATGTACCATCTTCCCGTTTTCCATGACAGACGCGCCTAGAATACCCGCCTGCCTTCGGAATTCCTCGATTGTCCGCTCGGACAGCTTTTTGTCGAAATATTTCTGCATCTCGTCAAACCCGGATACCATTTCCAGTCCGATATTCGCCTTCAGAAGTTCCAGGCGGTTTACCTTCATCGTCAGATTGTAGATCCGCATCTCTTCATTTGCCTGATCGGAAAAATCTTTTGTCGCTACATACTTTTTCGCCTTGCGTTCGTATGCTTTGATATCCAGCTGATCCGCCCGCCTTTTTGCTTCTGCCATGGTGATCTTTTCTTTTTTGGCATATCGGGCGTAGAATCCGTTAATCTCCTTGTTGATCTGGTCCAGCATATTTTCGTAGATTTCCTGGATCTGCCGGTTATATTCTTCCTCATACTGAATATTATGCTTTTTCGCTTCCGTTTCCCGCTTCTTCCAGTACTCCTGACTGTTCATTGCCTGTACCTCCAAACATCCGCTGCATAATCGGATCTACCTGATTCTTCTGCTGCTCAGCTTCTATCTTATCTTTTTCCTGCTGCACATTTTCTACAATAGACAGCACGCCAAGCTGTGTATCCTGGCTTACGATTCCATCCAACCCCTGTGCGATCTGGGTCTCTTCCAGCAGGTTTGCCGGGAAATTCGGCGTGAATTTCGGATGTACTTTCACCCAATCATCCTTTTTCATTCCAGAAACCGGATTGGAGAATATCAGACGATATCGCCGGTTCATGCCGGAAGTGAATTTTCTCTCTTTTGTCTTCTCCAGATTGCTCATCGCCTGCAGTTTATACTTCATGGCAATTCCGGAACTTGTCCCGAAGTTCTCATCTGAAATATTTGCCACCATACTGATCACAAAAATCAGCCGTTCCAGGCGGTCGATCAGATGCTCCTGGGTGGTGTCCCCATCCGGCTTCTGAAGAAATTCCACAATGACCTGACTGGCATCTCCGTCAAAATTGATCACACGGTCATCCCGGATGTTTTTAATTCCCTCTTCATCCAACAAAGCTCCAAGAACCTTCAGATAGGCATCGGCAAAATAATCCACATCATTGGCTTTCTCACTAATTGCTTTATTGTATGCGTTGATCATCGTAAGGACCGGCTCGAAGATTCCCGTCCGCTCCTTATTTTCCACATACTCAGAAGCAGGAACACCGTCAAATCCATGGATCTTATCTCCCTCTTCCCATGCAATCTTTCCTTTCTGTGTAAACCACCGAACACTGGTATGATCAGAAACACTCCCATGCAGGACGTCCTCTGAATCCACATACAGTCGAACAAAATACCGTTCTCTTTTCAGCACTGAATCATCATAGATCATAAAGGCTTCCCTCGGATCCAGGTAAGTGATTCCGATATTTCCAAGTTCGTCTACATAATACATTTCATATCCATGGCCGTAAATACTGCAGATCTTTGACAATTCCGCATTGTTGTCGTCCTGATCATTGTACTGGTCCAGCAGTTCCACGTATCTTTTTATCGTCTCATTCCCATCATCTACGTTAAGTTTGATGGGATTGCCGATGAAAAATCCGTTCATCGTATCTACGATGTATTTGGCAAAATTCACTGCAATCCGGTTATCCGGTTTGTATTTCGGCTTCTTTGGTTCGTGGAAGATCGGAAAGTCTGTTTCGTATGCCCGTCCCAGTTCTTCATACCGGAAAGCACACTCTGCTGCATGCTTCTCGATAAATTCTGCCAGCTTTCTGTCCGTCAGTTCTTTCTCTGCCGGTAATCGAAATAACACTTTATAGTCCTCCTTTCAGGTTTCTATTTAAACGAGGTTTATCCCCAAAGATTGTATAGACGAAGTATCTTACTGCGTCCATTGCATGGTCATATTGTTTTATTGGCTTATCTTCCCCTCGTTCAGCGGCTTTTGCATCCCATATGTAAGATGCAAATTCTTTGATCGTGTTTTGACAAACATTAGAAAATATAATTTTAATCAAATTCAACTTTGTGGACACCAGTCTGATACCATCTTCTACATCATTCTTTGCTTTTATTACTCTAAATCCTCTTTTTCTCAGCTCGGCAATAAATGAAGCTGCTGCCGGATCGACGATAACAGCTTTGATCTCCGTTCCATCTAGCCAGCTTTCCAAATCGTTTGCATATTCTTCATCTGTCTTTTGCCTTCCTTTGTCTCGCCCAGAGTAATAGTATTCTCTGGTGCAGTACCAAACACCATCTGTTCCTTTGTTCCACAGCAGGAAAACTGTGGCATTCTGTGTTCCGTAATCGCAACTAACGTATCTATTGCTATTTATCAGCTTTGTTTGGAATGCATTCGGATCTTCCACATGCTTTTCATTATCGAACATGTCATAGATAACACCTTCTGCCATCGCCCACAGGCCGAGAATGTAACGCTTGTAGAATACTCCTCTGTATGTATTCCGGTATCTTTCTTTGATCTCTTCGCTGAGGCTCAGGTTATCATCCATTACGAAATGTACGTATAGGATATTCTTGACCGGTTCGCCTTTCGCCCTTAACTCTGCTGCCCGTTCTTTTCCAATGTATCCAACGGCTCGGTCTATCCAATTGACCTTAAACCAATGGTAAGGTCCGGAAGGGTTGCAGTTAAACCAGAACTTCGATCCATCTACCGAACATCGGCCGGTAGCCTGATTCACGAAACTTTCCGGCATAAGCGCCACTTCATCAAAGAAAACTCCTGCCAGTGTGATTCCCTGTATCAGGTCCTGGGAGCTTTCGTCCCTTCCACCGAATATGTAGAAGTTATTGGTCGTTTTTCCTCTTGTGATCACTATCAGGTTGTCAGCTCTGTGATCTACCACACCGTAGCCTCTTGCCTTTAGCATGAGCTTGAGCCAAAATAGTACGTTCCTTCGAAATGATCCGATGGTTTTCCCGCACATGGCAAAATTCTGTCCGTTGAACGTTTCCATCGCCCACATCACGTAGGATAGTGACATACACACTGTCTTTCCCGATCGGATAGCTCCATCTGCTATGATTCCGTCATAGTCTTTTACGGGCGACGTCGCACACCACCATGTCAGTACCTGTTTCTGCTTTTTTGAGAACGGTTTGAACTTGAATATCTGGTTATATACTGTCTGCAGACGGCTTTTCTTCATAGCCTGGATCTTTTTCTTCAGATTTGTGATCTTTTCATACATCCTGATCACCCCAAACTTCTGAAGCTGTAGCATTCATGGCATCCATGAATCCGTCGTCCGCTGTTTCATGCGATCCTCCATCCTGTTTCATGATCTGGAGTTCTAACTGCATCGTAGCAAGTTCTAACTTGGCATCATCGTAGCCAAACTTATGGATAGCTTCGATTGCTTTCTGTTTCTTGGCCTGTACTCTCGTGAGTGCATCTTCTATCTGCTGGATCTGGCCAAGTATTCCGGCATATTCTTTTAGTTCTGTACAGTCTCCTTTTTCCAGTCCATCGGTGTATTTTACTACTGTCATTCCCGGCGGCGGCTTTCCGTCCTCGTTCTGCCATTCTGGTTCTTCTGTATTCTTCAGCGCTTCTATTCTGTGCAGCATTCGGTATTCACGGACTGTAAGCAGTTGTATTTCCTGCAGAAGCAGCTGCTCTTTGTCAAGTCCGATTGTTTCAGTCAGCTGTAATTCTTCCGGATTCAGGGTATCAAAAAAGAGAGTTTCGAACTCCCCTGTCTTAACTGCATTCTTGTTTCCCGGCGGTCCTGTTCCACCATGCCCTTTAGCATTTTTGTTCCCCGGCTGACCGCCTCTTTTTTTCGCAACGTTGCGTTTTTTCTTTTGCAACGTTGCATTATCCCAACACTGTCTGTTCTTCCAGCTCCGGACTGTCCCAACCGGAACGTCCAATTTCTTGGCAATCTCAATTAATTTCAGACCTTTGTCATATAATTCTTTTGCTTCAATAGCCCTCTGATCGGGTGCTCTCGCCACGTATCACCACCCCTCATTCATTTCGTTTTTGATTTTTGCATTAGAAAAGCACCCCGGAGGGTGCCTTATACTTGCTTTCTATTTTTCTGTTTGCTCTTCAGCAATATCAGTAAAAAAGTTCAGGAATTTTCTTCCGTACGATGTTATCTTGTAGGAATCACTTCTCCTTATTTTGTTGATCCGCTTTAACTTCAGATTCTTTTTGTTTTTGCTTAATCCTTCTATGAATTCAGAAACATTATTGATGTTTTCCTCCATCTTCTCTTCATTCTGGCTGAGAAGTAATCCCTGTCTCAATAATTTTTCTTTTATCATCGAAACCTGTGCCATGTCGATCTGATAATCAGCCATTACGGTATATATGTCATCACCTGTCTGATCCTCATTGATATACTGCTGTGTATATAATTTTAACACTCTGAGGTCAAGCATGCTCAACTGGCTTAATGTATCGTAATACATCAGTGTTGTATCTTCCTGCATATTGATCCCGGCTGACAGATTGATAAAACCATTCACGATAAATTTTATCTTTTCAGACTGTTTTTCTTCTCCCACATAATCAGACACTAACGGAAAGTATATATCTTTCACTTCTTCGCGTTGTTTTTCTTCGAGTTTATTTAACCTTTGATTCAGTTCTTCCTGATGCTCTGCAATCAAAGCTATATACTGCTCCCAATTTCTTTCCAAGCGTTTCTGCTTATATGCAATCATAATACCACCTATTCTTGGAGAAATCGCGCTGACCGCACCTGTTGCCACTTCTATCGCAGTCCCTTTCAGCATTGCGGCTCCAAGTGCGGGAATTACATCTTCTGCTATGATTTCTCCTATAACACCTGTTGTTCCATCTACGAGATCCTTAATTTTTTCGTTCATCTTATATGCCTCCAATACATTTTTCATTATCATACAACATATTCTTCCGTATTACCACAAATAGTCGTAAGCTACAACATAGAAAAACACCCCGCATCGCAGGGTGTTTCCAATGTATTGAAGGACGCCAGATCAGCTCTGGCGGGCTCCTGAACTACTTTTTCCTGTCCAGGTAGGCTGGCTGCTGCCGTCATCATCGGCAATCGGAACGGAAGGAATCGAACCTGCGACACGCTGGATATAAGCCAGCTGTTCTACCACTGAACTACGTTCCAAAGGGGTGGCGGCCTTTCGACCGCCGGTCTCAAAATGAGCAAACAACTTTTTTGAAGGAATGATTATGTATCTTGCCTGTAAACCCAGTTACCATATTAGCACTTTTGTTCCGGACATTGTGAGACATTTTGAAAAAATCTTTGGATTTTTTTTCGAATGTTCTCATCCGTGTACCGGATCCGGCGCTTCGGGAATGCAGCATTCATTCTTTCAGCGGTCTGCGCATAGGTCAGATCGTCGATAAAGAAGAACCGCAGGATCATCCTGAACTCACTTTTCTCAACAGACTGAATATATTCTTCTGCCTGTGTCTGCTTTTCCAGCAGGTCTGCTTCCAGTATCTCCTGCAGCTGTAGCTTTCTTTTCAGAGATCGTTTCTTCCGTTCGATCGCTCCATCCGGCCTTCCGGTGACTTTTACCGTACCAAGGGACTTCTTTCCCTTTTTTCCGCATGATACCGAATCTGTTACGATAGATTCTTCCAAGTTTTCAAGCTGTCTACGATCCTTTTCGATCCTTTTTCGCAGGTCTTTCATCTCTGCTTTCATATCTGCGTATTCCATCAGTATTTCCTTCTCCAACGGTACCACCTCCCCAAGTATATTTTCGTTTGCTCCTTCTGTCTCTCACCGTGATACTGATCAGTTCCATCTGCACCATGCCAAGCAGGTTCCTTACAAGCCGTAGCGGCTCCCAGATATGTTCCGGAAGGTGTCCTGCTGCCTGTATGGCATGTTCTGCTGTTGGGTCCTTGTAGCCTTCACTATTCATCTGGCACCTCCCATTTACCTACTGCTTTTCTAACTTCATCCATCTCACACATTCCAACATCTCCAATAGTAAGATCTCCCCAGCTGCATGTATCGCAGTCTTTCCCCGACATGGTATATGCCTTTCTTGAGCAATCACAAAAATCTTTAACCATCTCTCCTGTGATTCTGACAGATATCCGAAGTTTATCTGATTTTGTCGGTATACAAATTATCTTTTCCACCGTAAAACGCCTCCTACATCCATTCTCTGTGCTGAGCATCTTCTCTCTTCATAAGCATTCCGAACTTATCATGGATGATCAACGCTGCGATTCCAACTACCTTCATCAGCAGCTCGTCCGCGATCAGATCTGCCATGTCCTTTTTCATCTGCTGGATCTGGGCGATTGTCATTACTCGAGTGACTTCTTTCTTTTCCTGTCCACGCATCTCCCGGCGTCTCTCTGCTCTACTCATCCAGAACACCTCCCACAATCATTGCTGGCTGCTCCGAAGCAATCCGGTCTGCATTTTGGTCTGTGCAAAAATACCTGCATCATTCGCTGCTGCCATTCCGGACTTTCCTGTTTCCTGGTATATTCCTTGATTTCTTCCTCTGTTGCATCCCTGATATCTACAATTTCTAACATTCCTTCCTCCTCCATCCAATTACTTTCTCCTGGATCCGTGGATACTTTCCTTCTGCCAGATGCCAGTTTTTATCTGATCTGGCATAGATTGCCGGTATAATCTTTCCACTCTCCAAGTGTGCTTCCACATCTATCGATACATTCTTGAGTCCTTCCGCAATCGGCGGGAACTCATCTGTGATCCATTCCATATGCTCCGTCTTCCTCCATCAGATTTATTTTGCTCAGTTCCTTTAACAGGCTGTCTTTTCGTTCATCCTTTCTGGCGCATACATGCCAGCGCATCACATTATTTTCATACAGGATGTCATTTTTCCTGTAAAATGGTCCTGCTGCAGTGCATTCGCCTTTTTCCCCTTCGATTTCTATGTTATCCACAATATCAATCAATCTATCGTGGACCAGTAGGATATTTCCCCTGCATTCATCCTGTAAAATTCTTTGTGAGATACCGTTCCTGTCTATGGTCAGATCTGTCACGGCAATCTCTTCTTCCGCATCTACGGATACCTCTTTTCGGTTGATATCCACCTGATTTCCCTCTTTTGTGGCACAATAGCTTTCTCCGGTTTCCGGAATCCATCCGGTCAGTTCCAGGACTGCTGCCAGGATCTCTTTTGGCATGTGCTTCTTCAAGATGTCCATTTCCCAGTAACCACCGCACAGATAATATCTTTCTTCGGTTGCTGCTACTCTCAGACCGTGTTTATATGCTTCCTTCATTAAGCGTTTCAATACTGTTTTTTTCAGGAACATGTTTTTTCTCCTTCCCGGGTGCCCATGAGCAGGCACCCTGTCCATATTTGTGATATATCTTTAAGTGCCAATCCGCTAAAGGTCTCTTTTATGCTGTTTTATTCCACATGCTTTCCTTTTCCTGTCTTTTGACCCAGCTTTCCAGTTCATCCCTGGCTCTTTCGTAACACATGAGATCTTCCTTCTCCGATACTTTTACGATCAGTTTTCGGTCTTCGTATTCTCCCTGATAAATCTTTAAGGTTCCTAGTTCACCTTTTGCAAATTTTGCTGCCATGTGCAGGTTGTATTTTCTTCCGATCGGTCGGTAGACTTCAAAAAATCGTTTTACCGCTTCCTGATATCTGTTTTCTGTCATATGGTTTTCCTCTCTTTCTCTACTGCTGAAATGCTGTTTTCTTTCCAGATACTGTTGTTCGGTTCTTCCATATGGCTGTACAGTTCCAGTCCGCAGTATTCCCGCAGGACTGTTACCGCATCTTCTGCAGTGTAGCAGGTTGCGACATAATGTCCTGCTGCCGCCATATCCTTCAGGAACTCTTTCTGTGACTTCTGGTGTCTTCCGTTCCCGTATTTCATCTCAATATACAGACCACAGTAACAGCCCCGTGGGTACGGAAGACACAGGTCAGACACACCGGACTTTACACCCATCTGCTTTAATTTCACGGTTTCTGCTCCTGACCGCGTCCCTTTCTGGTTGGGGACATGATACAGCCATTTCAGTTCCGGATACGTTTTTTGGTTCCATTCTGCCCAGGCTATTACGTTGATCTGCTCCGTATCCTCGCTTCTTAGTGCATACTTCAGGTTCATTTCTGTACCTCCATGAGTTTTCTGATCAGCGCCGTCTCATTCGTTCTGCAGTCATGCAGGTGATGGTATCCCGGTTCCAGAAGATATTCCGCCGCATAGGTTGTCTCCGGATCCTTTCCGATGTATTTGTTTGTCCACCATGCGTTGTACTGCTTGTATTCACACATGACGATAGCTGATCCGTCCGGCAGCCAATACCGGTAATAGGTTTCTTCCGCCTGTGGCACTGTGAACCAGACTGGCCAGCTACGGTAATCCTTGAGAAATGCTTTTCTCTGCTCATTGTTTCGCAACCGCACAAATTCCGGCTGTGCGGCGATCTCGTCTTTTCTTGCCACTTCCTGTGCTTTCTCATCCAGATTCGTGGGCTGGCCCACGCCGATACAGATGTATGGATTGCTTATATTCTCATCAAAAATCACAAATACCTCTTCTGGTTCGTATGCCTTCCGGCTCTTTGGATCCGCAATCACAAAGCTGACCTCTTCCTCATCCTTGAATCGTTCCAGATATTCTCTCAGTTCCTTGTTTGTCATCTTTTTTCCTTCTTTCTATCTCTGCCCGGATCCGTTCTGTATACGCATGCGTTTTCCTGATCCGGAAGGTGATCTCTTTCTTTTCTGCTTTTTTTGCTATCTCCTGCCACAGTTCCTTATATTTCAGGTCAGTACCATCTGATTTTTTCCAGCCGTTTTCCCGGTATTTCTCCAGCCGGCTGCAAGTTCCCTGTAGATATGTCGAATCCGTATGGATCGTAATATCATATGGATTTGGCTTACATCGTCCGAGTGCTTCCAGGAACATCCGGGCATCCCTTCCATTCCTGGTATCCTCGACTTTTCTATATCCGTCTGCGATATGGAATTCCCTGCCCTGGTAAGTAAGGACATACCCGTACCAGCCCTGTTTCTTTTTCACATATTTCTCTGTATTCTCCAGATAAATATCTATATGTATCATGGATCCTCCTTCACCAGGATGTAGTAGATGTACTCATAGCCATCTTCTGTGATCCCGTACCGGATGCCGCCATTGTCCGGTGCTACCTGCTTGTCAATGTACCATCCTTTTGGTTCCCTGACTTTTCTCCGGAAGGTTCCGGCTGAGATCTTCTCTTTTCGTGGCTCCGGGCGTGACAGGTTCCGGCTCGGGTTGTATGCGTGTTTCTGGATCTGTCGGTCTGTCTCACGAGTTTTCTGGAAGTATTTCAGAAAATAGCTTGCCAGTCTGCTGTACTGTCCGGATGGATCCATCGGTTTCATGGTCACATAGCCATATTTCCATATCCCTCTCAGCTTTCTGGCATCGATCCCAGAAAGTACCATGTGAATATGGACAGCTCCACGCTTTCCCACTTCTGCAGTCCACACGTACTTGAGGACCAGTCCCTCTTTCTTATAGAGTTTCCTAAGATCCCGGAGCAGCTGGCTGATCTGCAACTTTAACTCTTCGATGTCCTTCGGTCTCAGATCTTCTCGATAGGACCAGGTCACATACCAGGAGCTTCCATCGAAGTTCTCGTTCAGGATCCCGGTCAATCTCCGTTCTGTCTGGCGGTCATTGACCTTCTGCTGTGACTCTTTGGTTTTATTCGCTTTCTTCTTTCTCTTCTCCCCGGGCTTTCCTGCATGGTAGCAATGGTACTTCCATACAATCTTGGTCTTACCAGCCCGGCAGATGCTCTCCATGTACATTTTCTGTTTCTCCTGGTCGATAATTTAATAAGCTTATCAAGTCTGGAGGGATGCCGTAGCATCCCTATTTTCTTGACATTTTGTGCCCCATGGAGTAGAATAATATCTGTGATATATGACTACCTTTTGGGGTAGAAAAGCCGATCAGTTGTCCGCTGATCGGCTTTTCTCTATGTAGGCCGGCCATTCTTGCACCGGTACCGTGTCAAGCATTGTTTTCCAGTTTTCAAGTTGCATCATGTCTTTCATTTTTCCGATCAGATCCGGAAGTTCCACATACGCAGAATCTCCATACGGGGTTCTCTGGATTCTTAAATCATCATTGATCAGCGGCATCCGGTAGCCGGTTCCCCGTCCCGGATTCTTGATCGTATACCGTGGTTTCACTTCTTGACCCTCCTGGTTCTCCCGGATCCTCGGCTCACTGCTACCAGCTCAGTGGCATCCTCTTTCAAAATCAGCCAGTTTTTCGGAACCAGTCCGGATGCCTTCATTAAGATCTTCTGCTTTCTGGTTGGCTTCGTTGCTCTCGGTCTTCCCATTATTCATCATCCTCCAGACACTTGTATTCATCCTTCCCGCATTCCATCCGATCCAGTGCTTTCTCGAACCGGATAGAGAAAATCGTCACCAATATCAGCCAGATCAGTGCCGGTAAGGCCGCTTTGCAGGTAAATAATCCGAATACGGATGCGATTGTTCCTATTAATTCTCCTGTGCTCATTTGTTACCTCCCGGAGTAAATAAGTCATTGAGAAACTTCCACATACTTTCTTTTAAAAGCTGTTTTTTCGCTTCATCTTCCTTGTCAAGTTCCTCTTCACTCATAATCGCCAGTTTAAATACATCTTCCATCTCTTTATCTGCTACTTTTTTTCCTCTGACTTTTTCGATTTCTCTATGAATATGTTTTACTGCGTAAGTCAGTTCCGACAAAACAGTGACCTCATCTCCCGTAATTTCCGATTTTACGATGTTTCCTTTACCTTCTATTTTAATCATTTGCTTTTCTCCTCTACTTGTCGTACAATAATAGTGGTTATTTTGTTTAGTGCCGGAACGGGTGGCAGCCCTAACGGCACTTATTTTTATGCTTCATTTGCCAAATCAAAGATCCTTCTCAGCTGCTCTGATGTGTATACCTGTTTTATTGAAGCAGTCACCCAGCCTATCAGAAACATGCTTTTAAAAGCTCTACTTTCTTTCTTTACATACCGTTCAGCCATAGCATCTTTTGTCCTTTCTAAATACAGCTGAAACTCTTCTTCTGGCATGATTCTCTCCGTTTCTTTCTGGCTTTCTTTCTTAATACTCAGATCCCGGAGTTTTTCTATCTGCTCCAGTGAATATTCTTCTTCCGGAAGTGTCGCCATCATTCCTGTCAGAACAAAAGCGATGTCTTTGTTGTCGGCTCCCAGAAGTCTCTGACGACTGACTGTTCTTTCGCATAACGAATAGAATTTTTCAAATTCTTTTGCTTCCATAAGCTTGTCCTCCTCTCCCCGCCCTCAGGCGGTCTTCTCCTTGTATGTCTTTTCAAAACCGATTCCCTCCATCGCCTGATCAACCTTCTGTCTGATCAGTTCCATAGCCCTCTGCTCTCCGATCTGTTCCGGAGAATACAGCTGACCATTGATGATGAACCGGGTTTCACCGATGATCGTTTGCCCTTTCATGGGTACCACCTCCCTGTGGTATGGTATGTATGGTGTTGATTGGTTGCTACATGTTACAGTTGCGCTATTGTAACTTAATTTGCTATAATTTCTCTATCAAATGATGAAAGGGGTGCTTTTAGTGAAAACAGCAATCTATGCACAAGATCTAAATCCATATAGTTTTAACTCCAGTATTAAATTTTCTTTAGATCTCCCTGCAAAATGTCCTTGTTGCGGAACTGCGTATTCTCGTACACCTGAATACGCTAACTACTTTCAGGACTCTTCCGAAACTATAACGGCATACGCAACTTATTTTTGCCCTACCTGCAGTAAATGTTTCTTCGTAGTTTACTCGGTTCAAGAAAAATATTCTGATCTGCATGGTTTCGCAATAACTCAATACCCAGCATCTTCTGAAACAACAGATTTTTCAAAAGAGCTTGCTACATTGTCACCAAAATTTGTTGAAATCTATCACCAATCTGAAAAAGCTGAAAATTCCGGTTTAACAGAGCTCTGTGGTATCGGCTATCGAAAAGCCCTGGAATTTCTTGTAAAGGACTATGCCATGTCTATTCATCCGGAGTTAAAAGAACAAATAGAATCTTCTATGCTTAGTAAATGCATCACTAATTATGTCGATAACGAAAAAATCAAAACGCTTGCCAAAGCTTCCGCTTGGATTGGAAATGATGAAACTCATTATGTACGTAAGCATCAAGACTACAACGTTCAAGATTTAAAACGCTTTATTAAAGCAACTGTTGCTTATGTTGAATATGAGCTTAGCTTTACTGAAGCTTTGGACTTTTTGAATAATCCTCAACGATAGTTTTCAATCGTTCCGATTCCCAGTTAACCTGATCAGAAATGAATTGCGGATCACTATCACTTTCTGCAAGAAAATTTCCATCCATATCCCAGTACTGCGTAATCTCGCGTACTGGGTCTTTTTCTATCCCTAGTCCACGTTTTGCTTTTACCTCGATTACATTAATTACTTTTACACTATTTGGGCCATCTAATCTTTTCATCTACTCACTCCCTTCATCCGTTGCAAACAGATAATCCAGTGTTTTATCTGGAATCTGTTTTATAAATAGTTGAACATTTTTTCATGTTATGATAAAATTCTTTCATCAAATCACGAAAGAAGGTCTTATTATGGATGACTACACTACATCAGAAGTGCAAAAGACTATCTCAGCACTTTCATCTCTTATTTCTTCCAACAACGGCATCGCCGTAAAAAACATTTCCCTCGCACTAAGTTCTCTATCCAAGTCTTCTCTGAAATCTACTCAAGATGCTACTCTTGCATCCATGACAGCTTTTTGTGAATCCCTAAAGAAATTCAATAGTATATATAATTCTCAATCTATTGTTCTTGGCGAAAGTTTTGCTACTATATCAAAGCAAGCCAATTCTTTCCGCAATGATACCGCCCAAAGCATTGCCTCACTTTCTGCTGCTCTCATGCAGGCATCTATTTATCTTAATAGACCCCTTAATCTTAATGTGTCTCATAATTCAGATGCCGCTTCAGACTCTTGTGCCATATCTGATTCCGCTACTTCAGTAGATGACTATGTAACCGTAGACAAGTCTATAGCCAAAGAAATTGATCTAACTGGTCCTGTTACCATTCCCGTTGGGAAATGCCGCATCAAAGTAAGTTCTGATTTACTCTTAAGCTTTTTGTTTTCTCTCCTTTTAACTCTCGCAGGTACCCTTTTTCAAAGCAATGACTCTAATGCTACCGAGGAATATCAGACTGAGCATTTAGAAGCACATAATGAGCAAATACAGTTACAGCGGGAAGAAAATCAGTTACTTCGTGATTTTTTTGATTCCATCGATTCCTCCCCTTCTTCTCAAAGTGAATCGATAAATCTTTTAATCGATACCCTTACTGATTTGCTCGAAAATCCTCAAGTTCAGAAAGCAGCTCCTCCAGTCCCTGATGAATCTGTCGATCAAATTCCAGGGTCTGGTAATAGTAATCCTGAATAGTGCAAGATTGTTTTGTCTGTGCAACAGCAAAAAACAATACATTAATCAAAATTACTAATATCAAACAGTATAATTGGGAAGTCTTTCGTTTAAGGCTTTCCAATTCTTTTTTTGTTTCTTCCACTCTTATTCACCTTCCGTCTATTCGTTGCTTTGATTATTTGCCGGAGCAAATGTCTCTGCTGGCAGTCCAAGCACTTCACAAATTCTGAAATACTCTTCTACACTCATCTTTCGTTTTCCATTTAATGTTGGACTCAACATATTCATTGGAATACCTGCTTTTTCAGACAAATACGAATACTTTATTCCGTTTTCGTCTAAATATTTCTTCACTTTTAATCCAATCACTTTCACCACCTCCTATTCATCTGTTGCAAACAGATAGTCCAGTGTTTGCTCTAGTTGCATTTTTCACTATATTCTTCTATACTCTTCATACAGGGTATTGCCGTACCCAAGTACATACGAAAGGAGTATTTCTTGTATGAAAGATTTCAGTGAATTCGAAAAAGAACTTTATGATTCGGGAAAGCTTGAAGAATTCATCAACTCTCAAATTCCAGAAGAAGGTGAAACTATCAACATTCATTCAGCTGACGGGATCGCGCATTTATTGGGAATGTCTCAATCTGCAACAATATCCGTTTTTATGAATTGTCTTGCCGCATATCACGAATGGCTTGCACAGCAGCTTGAGAAATAGTTTTTTTACTGATCTTGCAATCGAGCTTCAAATTATTATTAATAGTTTGAAGCTCTTTTCTTATCATCTCAAGTTCTTTGCATATCTTTGTAATTTTTTTTAATAATTCTTCCATACTTTCTCCCTTTATTTGTGTCATTTAAGACACTTTCTCGGCAAAAAAAATGCCCATTGGGGTTTCTAATCCGAGATAATCTACAATTCTTTGAATCTCTGTGATTGTGAATTCTGATATTCCACGACACTTTCTATAGAACGCCGACCGGCTCATTCCTATGTCCGCACACATCTTTTCCACTGTGACTCCTCGATTTTTCATCTCATATTCTAATTTAAATCTGTCCATCGATTTATCCTCCTTTCCGTGTCTTTTAAGACACTTATACGATAACATGTCCGTTCTCGGATGTCAATAGTTTATTGATACTTTAAGACACTTTTTACCTTTATATGAGTTTTATGTTGCGTAAAAGACACTTTTGTGTTATACTGACATCAATTAGAAGGGAGTGTGAAATTACAATGGATGTCGGTCAAAGAATTAAAGCTTTAAGAGAAGAAAAGGGTATGACGCTAGAAGAATTAGGTAACAAAGTAGGTGTTGGAAAAAGCACCGTAAGAAAATGGGAAACTGGAATAATCGCAAATATGAGGAGAGACAAAATTGCAAAAATTGCTGATGCACTCGAAACCAGCCCCGCTTACTTAATGGGATGGGAAGAAAACGCCTCTCATTTTTCTAAAAAAGAATCCCTTGCAGAAGTCTGTGACAAATCCCAAAACGATGCTCTAAAATTTCAGGGGAATCAAAAAGAGTTTCATACTATATATCAAAAATTATCTTCTGCTAATCAAGACCGGGTTCTTTTGTATGCAAAAAACCTTTTAAGTACCCAGCAGATGGAAGATGCCGTAGCTCTTAACGCTGCACACGATTCCGGAGCAACACCTGAGCAGAGGCAACACGCTGATAATATTATGGAAGATCCAGATGAATGGATGTGATGATATGAACTACGAAGAACTTCTCATAGAATCAGATCGGGAAAATCTGATTGTAAAAGAAAAAGATATTCCTGGGTATGGTGGACGTATTTATAAAAATCGAATTGCCATCCATAAGGGATTGACTACCTCTGTAGAGAAAGCTTGTGTACTCGCTGAAGAACTCGGGCATCACTACACAACCTACGGAAACATCCTCGATCAGAGCGATACCTCGAACAGAAAGCAGGAGCTTCGCGCCAGAGCATGGGCATATAACAAGCAGATCGGACTGCTCGGTCTGATCAGAGCTTATGAGCATGGATGCAGGAACCGGTTCGAGATTGCAGAGTATCTGGAAGTGACTGAGGAAGTGTTAGAAGAATGCCTGGTCTTCTACCGGAACAAATATGGCATGTGCCAGAGCATCGATAACTATGTGGTGTACTTTATACCGCATCTGGTGATTATGAAACAGATATAGCAGTCTTCTTTTTTTGCAGGTTGCAAGAACTATTTTGAATTGAGGTGATTGAATGGGTTTGTTTTCAAAATTATTTGGTGGTACTACTATTAACTTTGTACCCGATTTTTCTAAAACTGAATACGATAATTGGCTTAACTATCTTGGTTCAGGAGGAACAACCGAGTCATGGAAAACTTTAAAAAAGAAAAATAATTGGCGCTTTAAAGCCGATCCCGTTGAAAAGCACATGCAGTACGAAAAAGAGATGCGTCCGATTTTCGATCTATTTTCCTGGACAACTGCCAAAATAGAAAAAGACTGGGTTCAACTATATGATTCCAACGACTATCATAGTAAACTCGCCCATACTATTGAAGATAATTGCTATACTGCCATTGGCTATTATGAAGAACTTCGAAAAATCGATCTAAAATATCATGAACAACCGATGAAACCTAAAGTTTTTCAAAGACTCGCTTTATTATATGAACGTCAGGGCGAATACGAAAAAGCAATTGAGATCTGCAAGCAGGCTTGCCTTTACGGGATTGATGAACGTAATCGTTTAAAGCGAATGATCAAAAAAGCCGGTCGCATACCTACAAATCAGGAAATGGCGCTTATTAATCAATTTGACCAATCATAGAGCATTTTTGATTGCAAAGGTCGGAAAGGCTCCCGACACACTCGCAAGAGTACCTGAGATGATGGATACGCCGCCCATCTTGCAATCTGATAAGTATCAATATAGAAAGGATGTGTGTCTATGAGTACCTTAGAATTTATCGAATATCTGATCCAACGTTTCAAAATCGAACAACAAAAGCGTGATCGTTCCGGTATCTACGGTTTCACGCAGCGTCTGATGGCGTACAACTCCAACAAAATTGAAGGAAGCACACTAACAGAAGAACAGACTGCTTCTCTCTTCGATACCGGTACACTGCCAAAATCGGATGATTACTACCGGGCCAAAGACATAGAAGAAATGAACGGACATTTTCTGATGTTCAATAAGATGCTGGATACACTGGATGCTCCGCTCAGTCAGGAGCTTATCAAACAATTTCATTATGAATTGAAAAGTGGAGTCTTCGAGGATCGTGCCAACGGATATGCAATCGGTGACTATAAGAAGCGTGCCAATATTGTCGGTATGCAAAAAACCGTGTTTCCAAGCCAAGTTCCTGCAGAAATGGAAAAATTGCTGACCTGGTATGAGAATCAGGATGTGTCTCTGGAAACACTGGCAGAGTTCCATGCCAGATATGAGAGCATCCATCCATTCCAGGATGGAAACGGAAGAACCGGCCGGATGATCCTGTTCCGCGAATGTCTGTGTCGTAAGATCTCACCGTTCATCATCCAGGATGCAAACCGGCCGGAATATCTGGAAGCGTTAAAAGCGTACCATAATACCGGGGCCGTAGCAGGGCTTACTGCCCTCTTCCGGAAAGAACAGGATTATTATCTGGATCAGTGCCAGTATTTTTTCGCTGAATAAAATAAAATTTTACCAATCGCCAACTGCAATGTGACTATTGCAGAGACAAAAATAACATACTGGAGACAATCTATGACTGATAATGAATTTAAAGCACTTATGACTATGCAAAAACATATAGATGATGCTAAAATAGAATTACCTTTAATTGGTGAAACAGGGAAAACTATTACTGTTTTCTCCGATACTACCTCTGACGTTTTTGCTATTGATTCTGATCGAAAAAGCAGAATCAGTTTAATAAAGAAAAAATTGCAAAAACGTCATATGAATACTCAAGAAAGACTTATTCGCTTAGAAATTGATGCCAGACCGCATACAAACCCAGATGGGCAAGTTTTGTCTCGAAACCACATTCACATTTTTAAAGAAGGTTATGGTTTATCTTTCGCATATGATCTGGAATCTTTTGATAATAAATTGTTCAAAGACTTATCAAGCTTCGAACAGGTCTTTTACGATTTCTGTGAGTATTGCAACATAAAAACTGATGGAACAGAAATACAAGGTGTGATATGACATGAAAACTGATTTTAAAAAAATTTATATGGATTGGTTAAATGAAAATATCGAGCAGGCTAAAGTTCGTGATAATTTATATCGTATTACATTTCCCTATTTGGATCGTAATAACGATCATACAGAAATATATATCAAAGAGGAATCTGATGGTAGCTATACTCTTACTGACGACGCAGAAACTATTAGCGAGTTAGAATTTTCCGGATTAGATATTTTCTCAAGCCAAAAGAAAAAAGATATTTTAAGTACAATACTATGCTCACATGGTATTAGTATTGATAGTGAGCATTGCTTATACGTAAATTGTGATAAGCAATCTCTTCCATCTAAAAAGCATATGTTAACTCAATGTATGATAAAAGTTAGCGATATGTTTTATCTTGCACGGCCCAATATAAAATCGTTGTTTATCGAAGAAGTAAAGGACTTCTTTACCCAAAATGAAATCTATGGTATTCCAAATTTAAGCTTTTCTGGTAAAAGCGGTTTGCTTTCGACCTATGACTTTGCGATTTCACCATCCCATAATAGTTCTGAAAGACTAATCAAAATAGTTAATAATTTGGATGTTACAAAAGCAGGATATATTACATTTCTTTGGGGAGATACTAAAGAAGTTCGTCCTGCTGGTTCGAAATTATATGTATTCATTCAAGACACAAATAAAGCAATTTCTCAAAAAGCAATTAATGCTATGAAAGAGTATCAAATTGAGCCAGTATTGTGGTCTGAAAGAAAGTCGTATATACGTGAATTAACTGCCTAAATAAAAACCGGCTCCTGACGGCAATCAGGAACCGGCAAGTAACATTCCGAAGAATGATACCCTAACTCGCAAAAATATTGTATCATCTTCGGAGCAGCTATGCAAGCGGAACGCCTGTTCTCTCGCTGGCTGTTATTTTTGTACTCATTTTTACATAAAATAGGAAGGTGATATTTATATGGCAAAGTTAAGAAATGGTGCCCTCTATATCCGTGTCAGCACCGCCGATCAGACGGAGTTGTCCCCGGATGCACAACAGCGGCTCTTACTGGATTATGCCAAGAAGAACGGAATCATCATCAGCAAAGACTTTATCTTCGAGGAATCCGTCTCTGGGCGGCATGCGGATAAGCGACCGAAGTTTCAGGAGATGATCGGGATCGCCAAGCAGGAATCGCATCCGATCGATGTGATCCTGGTATGGAAGTATTCCCGGTTTGCCAGGAATCAGGAGGAATCGATCGTCTATAAGTCTCTGCTGAAGAAAAGTGACGTAGATGTGATCAGTATCTCCGAACCACTGATTGATGGTCCCTTCGGCACGCTGATCGAGCGTATTATCGAGTGGATGGACGAATACTACTCGATCCGTTTATCCGGAGAAGTGATCCGCGGCATGAAGGAAAAAGCACTGAAACACGGCTACCAGTCCACGCCCTGTCTGGGATATGATGCGGTGGGTGGCGGACGTCCGTTTGTGATCAATGAAAACGAATACCGGATTGTCCAGTACATCATGGATCAGTACGATCTTTATGATCAGGATGCAACCGCTATCGCAAGAAAATGCAATGACCTGGGCTTTCGGAGCAAGCGGGGGAATCTGTTTGAACAACGGAACGTGGATCTGATCTTGAAGAATCCGTTTTATACCGGCACCGTAGTCTGGAATGGGATTTCTTTTGAAGGCAGCCATGAAACCAGATTATCAAAAGATCGGTTTGAAAAGCGGATTGCACTCATGAGAGCTCGCAGACGCCCTGCCAAGGCAAGGAATATCTCCACCTGCAAGCACTGGCTGTCCGGTCTGCTCAGGTGCTCTGTGTGCGGTGCTACGCTCTCTCTGGCCGGTTCTGGAAGTTACAGGTACTTCCAGTGCTGGAAATACTCCAAAGGATTCCACAAAGGTTCCCAGTCGCTCTCCGCTGCGAAAGCAGAAGCTGCAGTCTGTGATTACTTTGACCGGATCCTCGCCGGAGCTGACTTCACTTATACCGTCCGGAACATTCCTGATCAGAAGGAAAGTGATGAGCTGGATCTGCTCCGGCAGGAACTGGATCAGGTTGCCGTGAAAGAAGCCAGGGTAAAGCTGGCATATGAAAACGGGATTGATACGCTGGAGGAATACAAAGAGAACCGGCGCCGCCTGAAGGAGAGCCGGGAAGAACTGCTGGAAAAGATCGATGTCGCCACTGCTGCCACGCAGCCAGATGATTCTGACAGCCGTGCCAGGGAAACGCTTCTGAAGGAGATACGGTCTGTCAGTGAGATCCTGAAGGATCCGGCCGAATCCTACGAACGGAAAGGTCTTCTGCTGCGCTCGATCGTGGACGGTATCACCTATGATAAGGAGAAAAACCGGCTGTATTTTAACTTTTTCATTTCATGAAAAAAACGCCGGGAAGCCCTATTTTTGATATGCTCCCCATATGGTAGACAATGGAAATATCCAAAAATCTATCATATGA
>OGDF01000468.1_pt1 | contig 64931 bp, 61 predicted proteins | sample 1570141 | NCBI WGS metagenome assembly OGDF01 (sample SAMEA4370581, study PRJEB24528) | human gut metagenome
TATCGGGCATCAATTCATTTAAAAATACCAAAGAGTTTTGCTCACTTCTGGAGGTAGAAACACCTATCAATATATCATTTTCCCTGCATTTTTTTAGAGCTGATAACGTTCTAGTTGATATTGTTTTGTCACTCTGTAATAAAGTTCCGTCTAAATCAAGTAAAAGAAGTTTGCATTTCTTCATATCATTTTTTCCATTTCATTCATCTCAATAATTACATTTGCATCAATTACTCTCCCCACAAATAGAGCCAAACTAGAGCCATTCGATAAAACAAATGCCGGAAGCCCGCATAAATACAGGATTTCGGCATTCTAATCCGTTATTCAAACTCCTCTTTGCAAAGTTGTTATGTGGTATTTTTTGTGGTTTTTTGTGGTAGAAATCCGGGAGTTTTGTCCAGATTGTATCCAGTGCATGAATTTTTAAGGGATTGTATTGTCATTTTGTTGTCACACATTGATTTAGAATCTAATTCCTAACAAACCACCCGTTTCTTGCTCATCAGAAATTTTAAGCACAATAGACTTATCAAACTCCTTTGAAAAATCTTCATCAAATTCTCTATACGGAATCATATCTGAGTTTATAAGACTAATGTACTGCAATCCAACTTCTTCACATTTAATTTTTGCGAGCATTAACGCACGTGCAACTTGTCGTTCATCAACCCCATCAAATATGGTACTATCATGAATAAGAAAATCTGGGAAAAAATTTCTTTCCATTCCCAATTCAGCAATTACCATGTCATAACAAAATACCTTCATGTATCCCACACCTTGGCTTCTAGAATTTTTTATTTCTACATCAAAATCATAGCCTGTTTCTTTCAAATCTACTGTTAATGTACCTGCGTGAGGGTATAAGAATTCTGTATTGCTTTTAAATAATGATATTGCTTTTTCTCTTAATGAAACTCTTTCATTATAATCTTGTCTAGACTTTATCAACAATTCTTGATTTTCAATCTTCAAGTGACTTTTACTGTCTTCAATATATTGCATTGATTCTAATCTTTTTTTAGCATCCTCAAGCAAAGTCTTGGAAGTGGCATATCTATCTTGTAATAAAACATACTCTTCTAATGCTCCATGCGTTTCTAAGATTTTCATTAACTCCGCTCGTTTACCATCCATTGTTTGAATCTTATTTTGGATTTCACACACTTGCCTTTTTAATCTCAATAATTCTTCACTTAAATAATTCTTTCTATTAACAAGAATTTCTTTATGAAATCCCATGACTTCGTCTAATGTTTTATTAATTCTATCACCAAACAGAACTCCTGCTTCTTCATATACTCTTTTAATGTCCTCTATAGACAAATCAATTTCTTCTGTTTCTATACTTGCCTCATATCTATTAATTAATCTCTCTTGTGTAATAAGTTCATTTGTCAGCTCATGTATCTGGTTTGTATATGAATTTACTTCTGTTGATATTTCTTGATATTGAGGAAGAACTTTAAAACTATCCAGTTGCCTTTTTAATTCGTCCGTTTCTTTTTGTCTAGAAAAAACTTCCGTACTTAATTCACCAATATTTAAATTTAATTCACCCAGAACACCAGTTTTTGCTGCACTCTTATAATTTTCTATTCCTTTTTTCTTATCCTTAATTTTTTGAAACTCAGCCGCATAATCTAAATTTAGATTCAAAAAATAAGCATTACAGATTTGACGACTATGTGCTTTCTGTTTCCCAAAGAAGTCAAACGGATTAGAAAACCCATCGACTCCCCTTCTTATTGAATATGAAATCAGTTCTCTAAAAGACGGGTAATAAGAATTCTCTCCTTTCTGTATCAATCCATACATCTTTTCAAGCATATACTTATTAAAATTTGAGACAGTAAAATAGTAATTATGTTGTTTTTCCTGCCCCATTTCTAGATTTTAGCTTACCATTTGCAACATCGTTTATTCGATCAGCTACTATAATATTATACCCTTTATTTAGTTTTACCGTTTTAAAACTTGGGTGATTGCTCTTAATTGCTAAAATCATATGTCACACCTCCTTATTAATCCATTTTCGTTTTCTATACCATTTATCATATACAAAAAATCTATTGTAAGTATAAATTTTTCATATCCAACAAATACCTTCTGTTCCTTTAGTTTTTCCCATAATGCAGATATTGTTAAGGGAACTTCTAACGATTCAAGTACTAATGCACCACAATTCAAAAGAGAGTACTCTAATTTTATATTCTTATCAGGAAGTATCATTTTTCAAACACCTCACATTCTTCAAAAAAATATGCAAGAATTCCCAATCCGGCAGCCTTATATACAAATTCATTCTTATTCCCGCTAGTCAGACTCCATAATTCATGAAAAATAGTAATACTGTCTAATCCCTCATCCTTTAGCTTCTTATACTCATTAGCCATAATTGAGTTTAGTGTAGATGCAAAAGATGGACTTGGATACTTATTAATAAAATCAACTATAACTTTATTACTAGTTAACCCCATTGTGATATAACCCTGTACATCTTCTAACGAATTTTTCTTAATCTTATCCTCTATCTTTATTAATTCAAAAGAAGTAGGAATATACAAATTCCCCTTCACTTCCAGTATGTATTTCGCCAAAACTTCTAATTCTGCAAAGGTATAATTTAATGTTTGTTCCTCTAACATTTGTTTAACCCACATTTCATGCTTGTGCTTAAGTTCAAACAAATATTCTACACTATATGAATCAACATCTGTATCTATCTTTTTATGGCAATTACAACATAAAAAAATCAAATTCTTCTCACTATTAACATATTGTTCATCCTTACTTGCATCATACCTAGCTGCATCTGGTTTTTCCCCATATATATGCGCATTTTCACCTATGCAAGCAGCATTTTCATTCGCTGGATCTGTCAAAAGCATTTTGCACATTGCACATCTATTTCCACTTTTAGAATGTAGTAATCTCTGATTTTTGGGTGAAATGGTTACTTTATTTGCCATACGTTCTCCTTCATTTGTCTCAACATTATTTTCATAATTATTTCTATGATATCTCCCAATATTTATTAATCACTGGTAACTCTCTTTTAAATAACTGTGTAAATGTAATTATTCTGGTTCCCATCTGATTTAATAGAATTTCACAAATATCCTTCTTCCCCAAAAAACCTTTCCCAATATCCAAACCTTTATCTATCAATTCAATATTCTTATATAAAAGTTCCTTAATTCTCTCTTGGACGTCCGGAAACACCACCAATGTCATTTTATCTTCATATACTATTTCAGAAACCTTCTGCACGGTTATATCTTTATTATCTTTTTTGGTAAAAATTCCTACACCTGTAGGGGTTGCCAAAAAACAATTCATATCTGTTGTTATGGTTTTCCCTGATGACAATCTAAATCTATCTTTAAGTGTAGTCTGACATTCTATACTTGCTGAATGAGTGGGATTTCTTTGTGCTTCTTCAATTGACGGAATCACAAAATCAATGATTGTTTTACCTTCCCTCTCTTGCTGCTGTGATTTATTCCTTATTTCACATATATCTAGCAACTTTTGCAAGTGATTTTCAAAAGCAGCTCCTGCTCTTGATTTTGAACTTTGATAAATAGAAAACGAAATTAAGTGTGTAATAGGATTCATCCTCGAAGAAACCTTTTCAAGAAAAACTTCCCTCGTTATCTTTCCATCCTTAACTTCATAATATATTTCATCTAGTTCATCAATCAATTTTCTGGTATTAGGATAACAATCCTCCAATGTTCCATATATATTTTTCCTATAGTAAGGCAAGGCATTTGTTAAAAGTTTATCTGTGCATTCTTTATAATAATCAAGTTCAAGAAACAACAATTCTTTTAAAATTGTATCTGCATCATTTTCGATATCGGAAGGTTCCAACGCATGTCCTATTTTAATAACATACCTCCTATATGCTTCTTCTGACATTTGTTTTTCGCTTAATAAAAATTGCTCACGAACAACATTAATTAGTCCCTGTGTTCCTTGCAATTCCTTCTCCACGCCACCTTCTATATCTTTCTTTTTAAACGCATTATCCGGGTCTTTCTCGTACAGGCTCACCCATTTTTTTATAGTTCCCGTAGAAGCTCCACACTCTAATGAAGCTTCTTCTACAGAAATTTCTTCTTCAACAATTCTCTTACATATTTGATATTTTGTTTCTTTTGCATACACCATAAGTTATTTATCTCCTTTAAATTAACTCATATGTCTTCGGCTCTGGAAATAGCAAGTCCAAATCCTTCGGAAATATCTTAAAAGGAAAACCATGATCTCTCACTGTACCATTTTCTTTCCTATGCATTATGTAGTCTACTGTAATTATTCCTTCATCTATTAACTGCGGAAATAAACTTGCATTTGGATTCTTAGTATGAACAATCTTGTCATATCTAAAATACTCCAATCCATTCTCTATCTTACTCGTAGCTTTCACCCAAAATGTTTCCTTATGCTTTTCTAATAGTCTCTGCTTCAATAGCAAGAAGCTCCATTGTGCCACATAACGCCTTATAACATCATCTTTAGTGTAATAATTTATCAGCAAATCATTATCTACATCCACTTCCAAATATAATCCCTGAGGATTCGGTACATTGGCTCGCAAAGTACAATTCAAATCAAATCTTTGAGAACCATCTTTTTGCTCTGCCCAATAACCATATGTATCAAGTAGTTTTACTCGATCCATCCCTCTACTATTAGCCCAATCCGGTACTTGCGTAAACAAGTTCACTCTGTTGTTTGTCTTTGGCTTGTTATATGTTACTGTCCTACTTGCCTTTAATTCTATTCCCTTGTAATCTGGTAATTTCGAAGGATTTCGTGATATCCCCAAAGCATTTTCAAGAGTATCTCCCACACCTGGGTCTCCCACTGTAATACTTGGCAAAAATCCACGATTATGTATTTCCTGAATCTTCGCTAACAACTCTTTTGCAATAGCATTATCATCATCAACAAACTGCTGAATAACTTCACTAATAAAACCAGAATTCATTGATTTCACAATTTCTTCATTGGACAAATTCAGCACATATAGATTTCCTTTATTAGCCAATACCGCCAACAGATTACATGGCACACAATACTGCTTTAGGTTATAAAACCATATTCTAGGATCCCCCTGCTTAGTTATAGGTCTATATAAAGAAGCTTCTGTTTCTATCATCCTGTCTGGTGTTAAAAAATAGGTTTTTACCAACTCTTTAAATTCAGGTTCCTGCTTTTGTTCAACATAGTTATGAATACCCGTTTCTCTTAACATTTCTCTTAATGGTATCGTCGCATCCATAATAGATTTTTGGTATCCTGTTGGTGTTGGTACCAAAAAGGCCACTTGTAATCCTACGTTAGCAAAAAATGGTAAAAAACCTCTAATAGGCGTATCTGACATTTTCAACATATTGTTCACTCTTCTTTCCTTCAAAACAGCACAAGGCAACCCGAATAATCCGGATTGCCTTATAAATGTATACATTATAGAACTCTCATTATTTCAGTAGCTACCGCCTTAGCTAATAGTGGTGGTACTGCATTACCAACTTGTGAATACTGAGGAACTTCTACACGTCTTCGCAATCCGCCGGTTGTTCTTTTTCCCAAAAACTCAAAACTATCATCAAACGATTGCATACGCGCCAACTCTCTAACTGTAAATGTTCTAGGTTCAAATGGCGAAATATAGTCATCCGCAATGGTCATAACTGTAGCTGATGGTCTAGTTCTATCTAACCTAGTACGGATATTTTTCTTGGTCAGTAAAATATCTGTATTTTCTTTACTAACATTTCCTTCTCTAAATAATTCAACTACTGCTTCAGCATCAATCCCCATCTTTTCTACACAATTTGCTATCAATGCAGGAGAATTTGCAATATCTATTCCTTCAGACATAACACGATTTTTTAATGCAGCTCCATCTTCTCCTTCTCTAAATAGTGCAAATCGTTCGGAAATGATTTGTTGATGTGTAGATACTTCATTATTGTGTATAATTCCATTACTATTAATTGTATTTCCATTAATGTCTGGTGTACGTCCTTCTCTTGACCTTATTTGAAATTCGTTATCACCTATATGTACCTGATTACGCACATTGGCATCCCGAATTAAATCGCTTATGGCATCTGTAATAGTTAAAGCCGTTTCATCAGTATGCGTTGCTTCTGGATATGTAGGTGCCACCATATCATTCCTATATGCCATAACAATTATTCGATTTCTCCTCTGCGGTACACCATAATGAGCTGCATTTAAAATTCTCGGTTCTAATGTATGATATCCTATCAAATTAAGTTCATTACGGAGTATATCTGGCACTAATTCTCCATCCTCATATTGATGTCCTGTCGCCCCGACAAAACCGTAAAATCTTGTGTCTGTGAATCCAGTTACATTCTCTAAAACAACATACTTTGGACGCACCTCACTAATTACTCTAACATATTCTCTAAACAACATATTTCTTGGATCATTAGGATTTCTTCTCCCAGCCCTACTAAATCCTTGGCAAGGCGGACCTCCAAATATTGCATCTATCTCCGGAATATCCTGTCCTCTAAATATCTCCAAATTCTGAATAGATTCTCTAATCATATCTCCATTCAGTTCCCTTATATCTCCTCTATGGAAATAAGTATTTACACCTTGATGTAATCCCAATTGTTCATGTCTATTCATGTATGTTCGCTGAACATCAGAATTAATGTCACTAGAGAAAAGAATATGAAATCCCGCTTGAATAAGCCCTTCGCTCATTCCACCGGCACCACAAAACAAATCTATTGCATAAGCCATTATCATTTCCTCCTTCTTCTTAATTCTATCATCTACATCACAAAATGTCCAGGACTTTATGTTCTTTTATTTTAGAACATACGTTCTGTTTTGTCAATCATAGTCTCAAATTTATTCATAATAAAATCCCGTTTTGTGTGCAAACATACAGAAGCATTTTAGCATAATTTCTTTCTGTTTTCCACACAAAAAATTCAATTTTCCTCTTGTTTTCACCTTCCTCTCCCAACATCCTTGACCTTCTCTCCAATCCACTCCATAAACTTCTCCAGCAGATTAATCCCGCCAATCACAAACTGTTTCATAAACTCATATGCCTTTTCCAGCTTGTCCTTTAGGCTACGATTTTCCTCCCGTAATATCTGATTCTGATACCTCAGCTCTATCACCTGCTCCTTCAGATAATCATCTCCATCGACCGCACCAACCAGTTCCTTCTTAAGCCTTTCCGCCTCTTCCAGTTCAAATTCAGCCCGTTCAGTCTGTAATTTTGCAGTATCCGATATCATCATCCACTTGTCAGCCTCTTTTTGAGCTGCCTCAATTTCCTTCTGTTTATCCGTGAGCTTATCTGCATTCTCATAATATTCCAACCGTAATTCCGAATTCTTTAGGCGTAAATCCGTTGTTTCCGACTGTAATTTCTGATTTTCGGCTATGGTATCGTCAAGCTTCTTTTGAGCCTCAGACTGTTCTTTTCTGAAACTGTCTCGCTTACTTTCAATTTCTTTCTCCAGAGACTCAATCCGTTCCTCTTTTAATTCCAGAACAACCTGTGCGCCCTCTATCTCCTCCTCAAGTGCAGCCACTTCTTTTGCCCGCTCCTGCTTCTTATAATCCAGTACGGATAAATGCTTATTGTGTGTATCTTTCTTTTTCCAATCAATTCCGTACCGGCTCATAATAAGAGCAATATCCTCTTTCTCTGCCTCCGCCCACTGCCTCCATTCGGTATTGCCTTTTCCTTCACTTACAAATCCTCTGGTAGCAAGTGCCGCCTTAAGACTTGTCTTTGTCTCCAATCCTCTCTTGCAACCGGATACCCAAGGGATAAAATTCAGATGCAAATGTGGTGTTTCCTCATCCAGATGAATATAAGCACCAATCACATAAAGCTGTAGATTGCGAAGTTGAAACTTTTTCACATAATCCTTTAGCACCCATGTTGCAACCTCTGCAGAAGAACTACCTACTCCGGTATCATCCCTATTGCCTATCTGAACGATAACCTCATAAAATAATTTTTCCTGCTTGCTTCGGGAAATCTTATCATAATAACTTTTAATCTGCCTGTCCTTGCGTTTCTGCTTTGCATTGTATTCCTTAAGTGCCTTGTCAAACAATTTATGATAAGCCTGCTTAATATCCTCGTGGATAAGAGTGATGTTATTCTTGGTACGGCTGGCATCTACATTGTCAGCTATAAATCTTCTAGTGTTATGCCCGATGGAACCTTCTCCATTCATGAAACTGATTGTTCTTTCCATTGTCAAAATCCTCCTCTTTTGGTATGTATATAGGCACCACCTTCTTATCCGTAATGAGTGCCGGATACGGCACGAAACAGCAGATTTCCTTGGGAAGGTTTTGTTACTTTTGCCAAAAGTAACGCAAAAGCACTTTTGACAGCTTCGCCATCAAAAATGCAGACCCGCAAGCGGGTTTTGCGCTCCTCGCCGGAGTGGCTATACGGCTCTCCCCGCCGGATAAAGCTCCCATTCGGGAGCTTATAAGTCGCGGATACACGACATATTATTTACCAGCCACAGCTCCGATACAGAACTCCACTTATCCCCTAATGAAAACAATTCACCACATCATGCAGAACTACTTCCTCTGCTATCATTCTCGCCTGAGTCCGTAGCTGGTACATTTCCACAAAAGAATTCGCATGTTTTGGTTTGTGTTTACTCAGCCACTCATTTTCAATATCCTCCAGCAATTCATAAGCCACTTCATTTACTTCTGCTGCCTTATCATGTAATTCGCCAAACCGCACCAGACTTTTGTATCGCTGTGGATACTCCGTCCTTATGTAATCAATCCACATGTGACCATATTTCCCAACATCTGTGTTTTTCTTCTCGCCACATAATGCAATCAACGGATAAAAGATGCCGTCATTTTCTATGTATTTCACGCCTAATTTTTCAAATAATGTTTCTTCGCTCATAGCCGCCACTTCCTTTCTAAAATATTTTTCTATTCTTCATTCGGTACGGTAAGTTCCTTCATACCTGCTAATGTTCTCGGTTGCTCCTTGAATCCTTCCAGTATTTCCAGCATGGAGCGGATGGGAGTTAGCAACTCCCCATCCATATCCGATGCCTTTTCAATTCTTTCAAGCTCACGCCCTATCTGTTGCAGATTCTTCCGAAATTGCACCAGCATCAACGGATTGCCCGTTGCAACCACCTTCTGATGAAGAACACTCTGGATAATATAATCCTGCTTGGTGCGAAATCCGCTGAGTTTCACCCGATTATTTAGTTCTTTATTCTCCTCCGGTGACATGCGAAATGCGATTGTCACATTACGCCATCTGTTTTTATCATCTCTATTCTTTTCTGACATCGACCAACGCCTCCCTTTCTGTTTCCAGTTGTGCTGCCATATCCGTCTGCACCGTTGGAAATAAATGTGCATAACGATAAGTGATATCTACCGCCTCATGTCCGACTCTTTCCCCTATTGCCAATGCTGAAAATCCTAAATTGATTAACAGGGAAATATGCGAATGTCGTAATCCATGGATTCGGATTCTTTTCACTCCTGCAAGCTTTGCTCCCCTATCCATTTCGTGATGCAGATAGCTTTTTGAAATGGTAAAAATTCTGTCATCCATCTTGATTCCATATATGCTTTTTATAAAATCCTCCATCTCTATAGTAAGGAAATCCGGCATGACAATGGTTCTGTTACTCTTTGGTGTTTTCGGGTCTGTAATTACATCTTTACCTTCCAGCCTCTGATATGACTTGTTTATCCGGAGCGTTTTCTTTTCAAAATTGAAATCACCCGGTGTCAAGGCAAGCAGCTCACCTTCACGAATACCAGTCCAATAAAGTATTTCAAATGCATAATACGAAATAGGCTTATCTGCCACACACTCCAAAAATGCCTGAAATTCCTCCTGTGTCCAGAACTCCATTTCCTTATTTTCTTCTTTACCCATGGTTCCTGCTTTTCGTGCCACATTATCTTTCAGACCATACATATTTACCGCATGATTTAATATGGCACTAAGCTGATTATGAATGGTTTTCAGATAGGTAGGGGAGAACAACTCCCCATTATCCTTTTTCAGCTTCATAATCTCATTTTGCCACTGGATGACATCCGAGGTTCGTATATCATCCAGTTTTCTTTTTCCGAAATAAGGCAGAATCTTTGTCTCAATAATGTGCTTCTTTGTCAGGAACGTATTGCGTTTTATTCTCGGCTCCAAATCCGTCAAATAAATATCCACAAAGCTTTGAAAGCTCATACTGATACTCTGATTCTCTTTCAGCTTGAAGTTCCGCTCCCATTCAAGGGCTTCGCTTTTCTTCGCAAAGCCCCTCTTGGTTTTCTGTTTCCTTGCTCCAGTCAAATCCTTATAATAGGTTCTCACCTCCCACATTCCAGTCTTATTATTCTTGATAACCGCCATCTATCCCACCTCCTTATCCGTAGATAGCCCGTAGATTCGTTCCATAAAATACTGCGTGCTGACACGCCCTTTTATTGTCACAAAACCTTCAGCCTCAAGTTCTGCATTCAGCCGCCGTATCAGCTTATAAGCATAGGATAATGATACGTCCAGCATTTCCATGACATCCTGTGCTGTTAAAAATCGTTTGTTCTCCATAAGCAAATGCCTCCTCTCTTTCGTTTATTATTCAGTTCATTTCTGAACGGTTTTGATGTGTTTTATATTAACAGTTCATTTTTGTACTGTCAATACTTTTTAGCAAAAAACATTTCACTTTTGTACTGTTAATGTTATAATCTATGTAAATGCATGATTTGTACCTCGTGTTTTCGTGCATGCGACAACACTCATTACACTTACAAGGAGCTGTTAAAATGGGCGAAAAATTCACCAGCCGGGTAGGCTTTTTAATTAGAAATTTCAGAATTACGGCAGAAATGACGCAAAAGGAATTGGCAGATAAATGCGGACTAAACGAATCCACAATCCGAAACTACGAGCTCGGAAACCGATATCCGGACGAAGCGACTTTGCTCAATATCGCCAACAATCTAGGTGTCAGTTTCTATGCATTATCAGACCCAGATGTTACCAACATCTTCAGTGCGCTCCATGTGCTGTTTGATATCGAATGGGCATACGGACTACGTCCCACTATAAAAGATGGCGAAGTATGCTTCAAATTTGAAGAACGCCTTCCAAGTGCCGGTCCCCGCCCACAGGAAGACCTTGATAACTTCCGAAAAATGGTTGAGTATTGGGCACATTTACGAGATAAGTTGGAGGATGATGAAATATCAGAAACGGAATATTATCTCAAAGAGGTAAAATACCCAATGAACCCAACAGACCCAAATAAGGAGTATACTGTATCGTTGAATCTTGATGATGATGACCAACTACTGATTCAGAAAATGAATGAAGAAGACGATGCAGAAGAAACCGCAGAATTGTTAAAAGACTTGTTTCCGGATTTCTCTTATGTGAAGAGAAAACGGAAACCGAAGAAGGAGTAAACTCTCTCTTAACTCTAACACTAATTCCAATCACAAATTAATAAGGAGGATTCACAATGAAAAGTTTTATTTATCTGGATACGGATACCGTTAATTCATATATTGCACAAATTGATAATGGATTAAAAACTTTACAAACCCAAACAAGTCAATCATCTTCATCAACAGAAAAACAGTCATCCCATACTACAACCGCTGAAGGAGAAGCTGATTTTTCTATTCTTGGAAAAGGCTTTGATGCGAAATTAGATTACATATATAATCATATAAAAAATAAAACCAATACAAATCTATATAGCGATGTTGAAACCAAAGTATTACACGACAATGCCTTTCATCAAGTTATAGATTATCTAAATAAAAATAATTTATTTTCAAATGAGAATATAGAAATAGGAAATTTTATCAAAGTAAAAGGCGAATATCATCTTTTAGATTTGGATTATTACAAAAAACTATTTGATGATGCCGATTTTATACAAATGATGAACGAACCCAAACTTGCAGAGTTAGACAAAATCTGTGAAGAACAATATAATGAAGCTACTAAAGGTATGACAATTAACAGGGATATTAAGCGTTCTTCAGAATTTAAGGAGATTGAAAATAAGATTAAACAAATCAAGACAGAAACAATTGATAAATTGAATAATGAAAATAAAGAGCTTCAAAAGCAGCTCTCCCTACTCTTAAAGATTTTTCCATACAAATCCTTTATTTGTATTGATAAATATTTGGTAATTTTTGATGAAAAATATCTTCGAGAAGACATCCAAAAGGCACCATTTAAATATGGTGGTGAAGTTAATTTGGTTGGATATGTGACTAACACCACTCATGTAAATAAAATTTCTTCATTCTTCTCTGGCCCCAGTGACATGATAAATAGTATTTTAAAATCACTATTTGAAACATCGGATGATTTGTTCATCGTTCATCCCATTGCACTATATTATGAATAATTTCCAAAATTATTGTCATTTGATTGTCACGCGACATAAAACGAGCCAAGAAACTCCGTAAATTCGGTATTTCTTGGCTCATGTACATTATTCAAACTCAATCGTCCCAGGCGGCTTACTGGTAATATCATAGAAGCAGCGGTTTACCCCCTTCACTTCATTGATAATCCTGCTCATAACTCTCTGTAACACCTCGAACGGTATATTGGCAGCTTCCGCTGTCATGAAATCGACCGTATTGACCGCACGCAGTGCAACCGCGTAATCGTACGTTCTCTCATCGCCCATGACACCCACGCTTCGCATATTGGTGAGCGCGGCAAAATACTGGTTTGGCATCCACTCCGGTGCCTCTCCATGCTCTTTGCGGTATTCCTCTACCGCGGCATCCACTTCCTCACGGTAAATGTAATCGGCATCCTGCACGATACGAACCTTCTCTGCAGTTACCTCACCGATAATACGGATACCAAGTCCCGGTCCCGGGAATGGCTGACGGAAGACAAGTTTCTCCGGGATGCCAAGCTCCAGACCCGCTTTGCGGACTTCATCTTTGAAGAGGTTGCGCAACGGCTCGATGATTTCCTTGAAATCCACATAATCCGGGAGACCGCCGACGTTGTGGTGGGACTTGATCACTGCGGATTCTCCGCCAAGTCCGGACTCTACCACATCCGGGTAGATGGTTCCCTGTGCCAGGAAATCCACGGCTCCGATCTTCTTTGCCTCTTCCTCGAAGACACGGATAAATTCCTCTCCGATAATTTTACGTTTTTTCTCCGGTTCTGTCACACCGGCAAGTTTTCCATAATAACGCTCCTGCGCGTTGACACGGATAAAGTTCAGGTCAAACTGTCCGTTCGGTCCGAAGACTTCCTCAACCTCGTCTCCTTCGTTCTTTCGGAGCAGACCGTGATCGACGAATACGCAGGTAAGCTGTTTTCCGATTGCACGGGAAAGAAGTCCTGCTGCAACAGAAGAATCCACACCTCCGGATAATGCAAGGAGAACCTTTCCATCACCGACTTTTTCACGGATCTCTTTGATTGTATGCTCCACGAAAGAATCCATGCGCCAGGTGCCGGCACATCCACAGATATTTCTTACAAAGTTATGAAGCATCCTGCTTCCCTCTACGGTATGCAATACTTCCGGATGGAACTGGATTGCATAAAGTTTTTTCTCAGGGTTTTCATCTGCCGCTACCGGACAGTCAGCGGTGTGTGCTACCACCTGAAATCCCGGTGCCGGTTTGGAAATATAATCAAAATGACTCATCCAGCAGATGGTAGATCCTTCTGCCGAATCCGTTGCCACTCCCTCAAAAAGCGGAGAAGACTTGTCCACGAACACTTCCGTTTTTCCGTACTCACGTACCGGTGCCTTTTCTACTTTTCCACCGAGGATATGATTCATCAACTGCGCACCATAGCACAGACCGAGAACCGGGATGCCAAGTTCAAATAATTCTTTCGTGTATGTCGGGGAATCTGCCTCATAGCAGCTGTTCGGGCCGCCGGTGAGGATAATTCCCTTTGGATTCATTGCCTTGATCTGTTCGATGTCGGTACGGTAAGAATAAATCTCACAGTACACATTGCACTCGCGGACGCGGCGTGCAACCAGCTGATTGTACTGACCACCGAAGTCAATGACGATGACTTTCTCCTGATCCATATTGTGTTTCCTCCTGTTTTCTAAAATGCATTTTTGCATTTATGTGGTGCATTTTTCAAAAGTACACCATTTTTCTACCATTATAATAAAGCCCCTGTGATTTTACAAGTCACAACCTCACGTTTTCTTGTAAAATGCAATCACATCCGCGTAAACTTTTTCATTTTCTTTCTCATTCAGTATTTCATGGCGCATATGCGGATAGGTAATTGTGGAAATATTGGAAAAACCTGCCTGTTTCAGCGTGTCCACACTGTCTTTGGCACCTTTTTCATACCCGGTGCACGGATCTTCGCTGCCGCGGATCATCAGAATCGGTAATGCCTCATTTACGTCCCGGTAATTTGACACCTGATGCATAGCAGTTGTCAGCATATACAGATCGTGAAAAGCGGAAACACTAAATCCGTGCCCGCAATACGGATCCTGCAAATATGCCTGTACCACCTGCTCATCGGAACAGATCCAGTCCGCTTCGGTTTTTGCATGTTTTATCTGCTTATTGAAATTTCCCACCGACAGTTGCTGCACCAGCTTGGAATGATACATCGGTCCACGCGCCCTTGTGAGCAGATTTGTCAGGAAAAACCCTATGCGGATAATCTGTGTTCCCGGATAATTCGGGAATCCGCTCAGTACCACCTTTGCGTAACTGTGTGACTGGGTACAAAGCAGATTCCTTGCAATGATGGTTCCCATGGAATGTGCAAAAATCATCACCTTTTCCGTTTGAAACCGCTCCCTGATATATGCCGTGATCTGTACCTGATCCGACAACAGATAACGGTCACCATCTTTTTCTTTAAAAAACCCCAGCTTTGGAGCATGTTCCCCATGCCCCCGCATGTCCGATGTCACCACCGTAAATCCCGCCTGCCGCAGCTGTTCAGCGAAAGCCTCATAACGCTCCTTATGTTCCTCCATCCCATGAATGATCTGAATGTATCCCCGCGGATGCTCACTTTCAAATACCGCCAGACTCAGCGCGTAACCGTCGGACGCTTTCAATACTATATTTTCCATTTATATCCTCTTCTGCGTTCGTACTTTTAAAACCAGTCCACATTTGTTCCATGTTCCAACTGTTCCGGTGTCATCAAAGACACGGCATCGATAAACCAGTTGCGAAATGTCATCGTCCCTCTCTTTTGTGCGGTCGTTTCTTTTGCGGCAAGTTCTCCTGCAATGCCAGTAAACGCACAGCATGCCACTGCACTCTCCACCGAATTTTCCGCACTTAAAAAAGCGCCAAGCATCACGGTGGACATACAGCCGCTTCCCGTAATCCTTGCCATCATTGGGCTTCCATTATGACACCGGTAGACGCAGCTTCCATCCGTGATCAGATCAGCTTCTCCGGATGCGACAAGAATCATCTGATTTTCCTTTGCATACTGCTTCATCAGCTCCGGCAAATCCGTTTCTTCTGCTTCCGCCAGCGCATCCTCGGCTGCATCCACCCCGGTAACCGTTCCACAGTTGTGCAGCAATGCCTGTATTTCCGAATAATTTCCCCGGATACAGGTCGGATGGATTATTTTCATCAACTCCAGACATTTTTCACGCCGATAGGAAGACCCCGACACCCCGACCGGATCAATCACGATCGGATGCCCCAGCGCATGCGCCCGCTTTCCGGCAGCCTTCATCGCCTCATAATCCGAGATGGCCCCGAAATTACAGATCAGTGCCGCTGTACCTGCCGTGATCTCTTCCACCTCACAGGGATGGTGTGCCATCGTCGGTGACGCACCTGCCGCCAGAAGGATATTCGCACAATCGTTGACCGTCACGGCATTTGTGATACAGTGGATAATCGGACGTTTCTGTTGTATTTTCTCATAAATTTCCACCACTTTTTCCCCGGAAAATTTCATCACAGTTTCTCCCGTCTTTGTATTTCACCGTCCAGAATTCCTGCCTTTTTCATTGGAATGGTCACGATAATTGCAATGATCGTACCACCACAGGTACTGATCAAAAACGGCACTACAAATGTAAACAATGCCGCTGCTTTATTCCCCATAATCAGATACGCAATCGGATAAGAAAGCATTCCACCGATGATACCGGTTCCAAACACTTCTCCCACGTATGCAAACGGAAGCTTTTTCCCATACTGGTAAAGCAGTCCTGCAAGCAGTGCACCACACATACTTCCCGGAAATGCCAGTGGGCTGCCAAGCCCTGTCAGATTACGGATCAATGCCGCCATAAAAGCCTGTGCCAGCCCCCACCATGGTCCGACCGTTACCGCGCACAGTACATTCACCAGATGCTGTACCGGCGCACATTTTGAGCCCAATACCGGGAAAGAAAACATACTCCCGACCACAGCCACCGCCGTGAAAAGTGCCGTCAATGTCAATTTTTTTATCTGCAGATGATTCTTCATTTTGCTTTTTTACTCCTCTTTTGTTCCCTTTATATGATCTGTTCTACAAGTTCTCCAAGATGCCGGGTGCCTGTCTCAATATCCTCGCAGGCAAAAATGCCGCTGACAACTGCGACACCCGCGATGCCTCTGCCTTTTAACTGCAAAACATTCTCTGCCGTGATTCCCCCGATTGCCACAACCGGAATTTTCACGCTGTGGCAGATTTCTTCCAGCAGCTCGTGCTTCATCGGAATGGCATCCTTTTTGGTTGTAGAGCCAAACACAGCACCACTTCCCAGATAATCAGCACCTCCCGCTTCTGCGGCTTTCGCCTGTTCCACGGTTTTTGCCGTCACACCAATGATTTTATCCGGCCCGAGAATCTCACGCGCGTGCGCCAGTTCCATATCGGACTGTCCAATATGAACCCCGTCCGCGCCGACTTTTGCCGCCAGTTCCACATCATCATCCAGAATGAGTTTCACTCCGTAACGATGGCAAAGTTCCAGCAATTCTTCTGCCTCCTTCTGCACATCCGCTTCCGGAAGTTCCTTCTCCCGCAGCTGTACCAGAGTGGCGCCACCTTCCAGTGCTTTCTCCACCTGCTCATATAACGTTTCATTGCCCAGCCAGGTGCGGTCGGTCACCGCATAAAGGCGGAGCTGTTCTTTTTTCATATTATTCACTGTTTTTTCCTCCTGCATGTTATCCCATTATAACACGCACGACAGGAGAAAATCTATACTGCATGCAAATGTGCATATTTTTCCTTTGTTGCCATTCCTCCGCGGATATGACGTTCGGATTTATTCACATCAATAATCTTGCGGGTTTCTGCCGCAAGTGCCGGATTCACCTGGCACAGCCGGTCTGTGATATCCTTGTGAACGGTCGATTTTGAAATTCCGTAATGTTTGGCAGCCTGCCGCACAGTTGCCTTATGTTCAATGATATAGTTTGCGATTTCCACGGCTCTTTCTTCAATATAAGCTTTCAAAAAAATACCCCTGCATTCCTGTGTTTGTACAGTTTATGCAAGGATATGTTTGCTTATTACTTACTTTCTGACTTACTTCCCACAAAGACTCTTCTGTCACAACCTGTCCCACAACAGTTCCATCAGGTTTGACTTCAAAATAAAGTTTCCTTTTCAATACCAAGATTCAAATCAACACCTGCCTTCAACGCATATAATTAAATTATATACTGCTTATAATGATATGAGGTCAAACATATAAAGCAAATATTCTTGTCTATGTCCCATGACGAACTGAATAGAGGACATATGGCAAAAAATAGCCGTCCATGTCCCATGACGAACTAAATAGAGGACATATGATAAAAAAGTGCTCATTTATGTCCTGTTAAACAGATCCTGTGGGACTTTTTCATGCGCTTTTTCTACATATGTCCTTTTACCAACTTCTCTCGGGATTTTTCAATGCACTTTTTCTACATATGTCCCTTTGCCAATTTTTCCCGGGATTTTTCAATGCGCTTTTTATACATATGTCCCTCCGGCAACTTTCACCGAGACTTTCTGGCTTACTTATTCTCTATATGTCCCCAAAACACAAGGAAACATGCACGAAAAAGAGAATGTTCCACACACGGAAACATTCCCTCTTTCATTTATGTATTTATTTTTCCAGTTTTGTCAGTTCATTGCTGTCCACATCCGCCGCATGACTGCCCTCATTATGGCTTGATGATCCGTTCTCGAACCACCATGCCACACCTGCGGCCAACACAACAACTGCTACTACAACTACGATAATGACTTTTTCTAACATGAAATTTTCCTCCTGAACTCTTTGAAAATGGTCGCTTATTTCAAAGAGTCAGAAGCTTTTTCCCCGTCCTGCCAGTGTATGTATGCCATGATCCACGCATGGCTGCGCACAAATATGTTTTCGATACGGCAGGATGCCAGATAAATCCGGGTAGCATTCCCGGCAAATCCGCTTGCAAGTCCTGCCCACAAAATGATGTTGCGTTCTGCATTCAGCCGCGTGACCCGTGCACTGACGGTCAGACGCGCCTGTTCGGACTGTGTCAGTTCGGAACGTCCGAGGATATCAAGGAAGGAACCCTGCTGCCGCTCCATCGTATGTACCGCAAGATGATCCGGCTCCGCCTGCGTGATATCGTGCATGTTTTGCGCACCATAGCTCTGCTGCACCGCAAAAAAACATATGACAACCGCCAAAAAGATGCCTACACACCGCATCCGGCTCTTTTGTATCCGCATGATTCCCTCCTTTCCCGGGCATGCCCGTGTTATGTAATCATTCCATCACTACTTTGTCAGTCCAGCCTTCTTGCGAAGCAGGTGATACAGCCACCTGCCCTCGTCACTCAGCTCACTTTTCTTAAAACCGCTGACTTTTGAACAACTGCTTTTAATAATCGAAGAAGATTCCTGTTTGTTTGACAGATTCCACGCAATGTAGCTGACACCGTATTCATCCATCGTCTGTACCCAGCGGTTTGCTTCTTCTTTGTCAATCGCTCCATTTCCGGAAGCGTCACAGATTCCATACTCTGTAACAAATACCGGAAGCCCTTTGTTGATGGCTGCGGTCATTTTATTGCGCAGGTCTGCCTTGTGGGTAGCCGCATAAAAATGCAGTGCATACATAAGATTCTCCCCTTTAATTGGGTCTGCCGCTGCCTGATCCACATCCTGTGACCAGGTTGGCGTTCCCACAACGATCACCGCTTTTTTATCATTTTCACGGATGGTAGAAATCACGCTTTTCGCATAAGACTTGATCTCTTTCCAGCTTGTTCCGTTGTTCGGCTCGTTGCAGATCTCATAAATCACATTGTTGTAACCTTTTAATTCCTTTGACATCTCCTTGAAAAAGGCTTTTGCTTCTTTTTTATGGGAATTTGGATTGCCATCACTTAAGATGTGCCAGTCCACAATCACATACATCTTGTGTTTCTTTGCCAGCTTTACACCTTTTTTTATGAGTTTCTTTAAATCACTGCGGTTCTTTGCATCTCCGCTGCAGTAGCCGTTATATTCTTCGGTATACATCGCCAGTCGCACGACATTTGCCCCCCATTTGTCATGCAGCTGGGCAAAACACTTGTCGTTGACATACTGCGGATACCAGCTCAGTCCATGTGTGCTGACCCCGCGAAGCTGTACTTCATGCCCCTTTTTGTCCACAAGTTTTGTTCCTTTGACGTGCAGTCTGCCTGCCGATGCATCATAATACGTTGTTTTTGCTTCTGTCATTTGAAATCCCCCTGTCATACACAATCCAAGTGCAAACGCACACAGCAGTGCGAGTACACGCAGAACTTTTGTTTTTTTATGAAATAAATACATGTTTCATACCACCCTTCTCCAACGGGAACAGGCGGCTCCACGTTCCATTGAACCGCTGCAACATTCTTAATCAATCGCTGTAACCTTGTAATCTTTCTCTTCTACTGTTTTCTTTAATACATCATCTGCCACTTCCGAGGACAAGGTCACAACAGCAGTGCCAGCCTCATGGCTGACTTCTGCGGATGTCACCTCCGGAAGTACCTCAAGTGCTTTCTTTACCGTTGCCTCACAGTGTCCACACATCATTCCTTCAATATGCATTGTCTTTGTCATTACTTTTTCCTCACTTTCGCTTGTTTTTATTTCTACCGGTTCTGCTGCCGGTGCAGCATCTTTATTTGCTTTTCCGTGTACGGAAAACAGGTTCAGCCGTAATGCGTTGGTCACGACACAAAAGCTGGATAAGCTCATTGCTGCCGCGCCAAACATTGGATTTAATTTCCACCCAAATATAGGATACCACACTCCGGCTGCAAGTGGAATCCCTATTACATTATAAAAGAATGCCCAGAACAGATTTTCATGGATGTTCCGCAGCGTTGCCCGGCTTAGGCGGATGGCCGCCGGAACATCCCGCAGACGGCTCTTAACCAGGACAACGGATGCCGCATCGATTGCCACATCGGTTCCGGCACCGATGGCGATTCCGGTATCTGCTCGTGTCAGTGCCGGGGCATCGTTGATTCCGTCTCCGACCATGGCTACTTTGCCCTGTTCCTTCAGCTTACGGATCTCTGCCTCTTTACCTTCCGGCAGTACACCGGCTATGACTTCGTCCACTCCTGCCTGTGCACCGATGGCTTTTGCTGTGCGCTCGTTATCTCCGGTCAGCATAATGACACGGATTCCCATGTCACGCAATTCGGCCACCGCCTGGGGGCTGTCCTCTTTGAGCGTGTCTGCTACAGCAATCAGGCCGGCACAGGTATGATTTTTGGCAAAAAGCAACGGTGTTTTTCCCTCTTCTGCCAGCTTTTGGGCCTGATCGAGCAGGGTGGAATCTACAGTTACGTTCTCCTTCATGTAAGAAACGCTGCCACCGAGCAGCAGATCTTCCCCACGCACCGCGGAAAGACCATTTCCCGGAAGTGCCTGAAAATCATGTACCGCCGTCTGGGAAATCCCCGTCGCTTTGGCATGCTCCATAACTGCTTTGGCCAGCGGATGTTCACTCGAACTCTCCAGATCTGCAGCAAGCTGCATGAGATCACGCTTCGTGTAGCCTTCTGCCGGTAAAATATCGGTCACGCGTGGCTCTCCTGTTGTGATCGTTCCCGTCTTATCCAGTGCTACAATCTGTGTTTTTCCAGCATTTTCGAGTGCCACCGCATTTTTGAACAGGATTCCGTTTTTAGCGCCCATCCCATTTCCGACCATGATCGCTACCGGGGTTGCAAGTCCAAGCGCACACGGACAACTGATGACGAGCACGGAAATACCGCGCGCTAATGCAAATCCGATATCTTTTCCGGCAAGCAGCCATACCATAATGGTGATTACTGCAATGGTGATAACGGTCGGAACAAAAACACCGGATACTTTATCCGCAATTTTTGCAATTGGGGCTTTGGTCGCCGCTGCATCCGATACCATTTTAATGATCTGGGAAAGCGTCGTATCCTCGCCCACACGGGTTGCCTCGCAGCGCAAAAATCCGGACTGGTTCGTGGTTGCCGCACTGACAGAGGAACCTTTCTGTTTATCGACGGGAATACTCTCGCCGGTGAGTGCTGCCTCGTTGACCGCACTGCTTCCCTCTAGGACAATCCCATCGACCGGAATGTTTTCGCCAGGACGCACGACAAAGGTATCTCCCTGCCGCACTTCGGTGATCGACACGATAACTTCCTTCCCATCCCGCACTACGGTCGCAGTCTTCGGTGCCAGCCGCATCAGGCTCTTTAAGGCATCGGTCGTCTTTCCTTTGGCATGGGATTCAAGCATTTTTCCGACGGTGATGAGTGTCAGAATCATGGCCGCGGACTCGAAATAAAATTCATGCATATATCCCATGACTGCATCCATATCGCCGCGCACCTGCGCTCCGGTCATGGCAAACAGGGCATACGTACTGTATCCAAACGATGCTCCGGCGCCGAGTGCCACCAGTGTATCCATATTTGGTGCGCCGTGGAGCAGGCTGGTAAAACCGCTCACAAAGAACTTCTGGTTGATCACCATGATGATGATGGTTAAAAGCATCTGCAACATTCCCATTGCCACATGATTGTCTTTCATGGCAGCCGGTACCGGCCAGCCCCACATCATATGTCCCATGGAAAAATACATCAGCACGACAAGAAAGATGACCGATGCGATCAGACGCTTGCGCAGTTTCGGTGTCTCGTGGTCTTTTAATGCTTCTTCCTCTTCTGCTGCGGTCTGTTCTTTTTTTGCGCCTTTGGGTGCTGCGCCGTATCCGGCTGCGACAACTGCATTTACGATTTCCTGATCGGTTGCCGTGCCTTCCACTCCCATGGAGTTGGTCAGCAGGCTGACAGAGCAGGAAGTCACACCCGGCACTTTGGAGACGGCTTTTTCCACGCGGGCGGAGCATGCCGCACAGCTCATGCCGGTCACTTCATATTGCTTCATAGTTGCCTCCTACATTTCTTACTTCATTAATTTTTGTAACATCGTTACTAATTCGTCTACTTTATCGTCCTCGCCGTTTCGGATGCCATCTGCGACGCAGGTACGGATATGTTGTGCCAGCAGGACTTTATTAAAACTGTTGAGTGCCGCATTGGCAGCCGCTACCTGTGTGATGATATCCGGGCAGTAACAGTCTTTTTCTACCATGCCTTTGATGCCGCGGATCTGTCCTTCAATGCGGCTCAGGCGATTGATCATATCTTTCCGTTCCTTCTCGGAACGCTCTTTTTTCTTACAGCATTCACAAGTATGTTCTTTTTCCATTCGGATTATGTCTCCTCTCTCTCCGATACCCTGTATGGGTATCCTTCTGCATCGCATTATATACCCCCTGTGGGTATTATGCAAGAATTATTTTTCTCAATAAAAATGAGTGTCTTCCGGTTTTTGGAAAACACTCATGTATTATTTATTATTCCTCTATGGATACAAAAGGAAATTCTTTTGTGAGATTTCGATCCATCTCCATCATATGCAGAAGACGGCTTGCTGCACCTGACGGATGATTGATTCCAGATTCCCATGCCTCCACAGTCTTACAGGAAACACCAAGATAACTTGCAAATGTCTTTTGCGACATTCCGGTTTCGTTACGAATCTTCTTTACTTCGCTGGCATTGTATTCCTTAACAGGAACAACTGTCACGACACGGCGCGGAAGTTTTTTTTCTTTACTTTTTGCATCCTCAATGGCTTCCTGTAATCCAGCCACAATACTTTCATATACATCGCTCATATTATTTCTTCTCCTATAACTTCAATTTCAATTGTTCAATTAAACTTTTGATACCATTACGTTCAGCTTGCGACAGATTTTCTTTTTCATTTTTAGAATACACGGTAATCAAATAAATAACCTCTTGAACCACAAAATCCACATAGCAAACACGGGCACTGCCACTTTTCCCTTCATTTGCAAAAGGAATTCTGATCTTTCGAAGTCCTCCTGTTCCCTTTATTACCGGATGTAAATCAGAATTTTCCAGCAATTCTAATTCCAGCTTTCTTAAATCTTCATCCTTAAACCCAAGTTTATCCCAATTCCTGGAAAATTCGCGTGTCTGTATAAATGTTCTGACCATCTTTTCTCCTTTACATTACCCTATTCAATAGTAGTATGTCAAGTTATCATGTAACCCTTCATTCTGTTTTTTAAATTTCATGGAGTCGTGGGAGAATCCCCCGTGATTTGTTCCTGTTGACATTTACTAATATAATATTCAGAAACAATATAACTTTATGAAATAACATTATCAAACACGTTTTTACCTGTCAAGAACAATTTCTATTATTTTCTCCAAAAGTGTGGTATGCTCTGTCATAGATTATATTTAAATGAGGAAGAAAACATTGAAAAAATTAGTACAAAGATTATTATTCGGAATCGGCATCCTATCCCTTGGCATCACGTTCACCGGTTGTCATGCCAGCCATTCACAGACGGATTCACAAAAAACTATTTCCAGACAGACAGAACCGCAGGCCGGACCAACAGAAACGGAAACTTCTTCCACGCTTTCTCTGATTGACGCTTCCGGCATGACATTAGAAAGCCGCATCCACACATCGGACGGTTACACAAGAACCAAAGAAGCCGACGGAAGTCTTGCAGAGTTTTTGCGAAACTATGCCATGGAGCCTGATCAAAGTCCCGTTCTATTATATGACGGCAGTAAAAAACGCAATCAAAAGGCTCATGTTGCCGTATTTGATCTCCCACTTGAACATGAGGATCTCCAGCAATGCGCGGATTCCGCCATCCGGGTATATGCAGAATATTTTTGGAGTACAAAGCAATACGATCGCATTGCTTTTCATTTTACGAATGGATTTGACGCCCAGTATACGAAGTGGGCAGACGGTTACCGTATCCGTGTAAACGGAAATAATGTAAGCTGGATCAAAAGTGCACAGCCGGACACTTCCTACGACAGTTTGAAAGACTATCTGCGTATCGTTTTTTCTTATGCCGGTACCGCCTCCATGGATACCGAAGCACAGCCGATCCCGCTATCTGATCTGCAGGTGGGAGATGTGTTTTTAAAAGGCGGAAATCCGGGGCATGTTGTGATGGTCGTTGATCTGTGCGAAAATGCAGACGGCAAAAAAGCCTTCCTGCTTGCACAGGGATATATGCCGGCACAACAATTTCATGTATTAAAAAATCCGGCGCACGAAGATGACCCATGGTATTATGAAGATGAAGTCACCTATCCGTTTCACACGCCGGAATATACCTTCCAGAAGGGAAGCTTAAAACGATTAAATTATGGGATTACCCACACTGCTCCTGAATAAGCCTGTGGATTTCCTCTGTGTCTTTATCCAGTGCCACTTCCAGTTCCCCATACAGCAGATTCTCTGCCAGTTTAAAATAACGCCCATCCACCGCCGTAACTTTTCTGCCCTGCCGGACACGCTCTTCTTTCCGGTCGCAGATCAGTTTGATGATCCCCACCAGACGCTCCGGATCATTGCTGGTGATAGTACAGTTTTTTAGAATCTGTATCTGAAAAATCCAGATGCACCAGATCCTTTACCTCACATACTCCGTTTGCAGCTTTGACAATAAATTCTCCTATCTGATACAAGATAATTCCCCCTTTTCCCTGTATTTCTATTGTACCACAAGGAAAAGAGGGCATTCAAAGGTCGAATTCAACGAAAATTTCTCATTATGAGGTTGGGGACGTTGCACAATTTTTCAAAATCTGTCTCACTTTTGAAGCTGCTGCAACACGGGCTTTCTTTCCCTTATCGATCTGCGTAAGTACCTCTGACCACGCATCATACAACCGATCTAAGTCACCATTCTTTGCATTTTTCCACTGTGTTTCATCGGACTGTAAATTTTCCAGATACCCTTCAAACTCAGACACCATCTGTTGAAGATCATGTTCCTTCCATGATGCCCCATAACTTGTTGTTATATACGCGTTTACAGCCTCACGGCAATACCCAAACGCCACCCCGATCCTAAAATCTTTTTCGTCCGGCTCACATGTTTGTAAATATAAAATCTCCTCCTGTATGTGTCCCAGAATACCCTGAAACATCTGATCCTCTGTCGTTTGGTTCCATACAATCTGGGCGTCTTTGTTCCGTATCACCCTGTACTGATAAACATTTGCTGATACGGATACTATGCATACCGCAATTGTGATTATCAACGCAATTTTTTTCTTCATCTTATCCCTCCCACCAAATGAAAATCTTCCATTTTGATATGCCCTTGCTATCACATAGGATGGTTCATAAAATGCACTACAATTATAATTATCATATTTCCTCTTCCAGTGCATAGTCTTTTATCCAGTCATCTTCTACTTTTAGCGGATTTTCACAGTGCAATACACCCGCACAACTGAGAAGATGGTAAATCTTTACAGCCCCAATATCAACAAAATTTAAAAGCCGGTGGATTTTACTCTTGCACTGTCAAGTCAGCACTGGTACCAGTTTTCTGCATTATCATATCTTCCCGATGTATCGACCGCTGCACATTCTTCCAATATCTGTCTCACTTTTGAAGCTGCTGCAACACGGGCTTTCTTTCCCTTATCAATCTGCGTAAGTACCTCTGACCACGCATCATGCAACCGATCTAAGTCACCACTCTTTGCATTTTTCCACAGTGTTTCATCGGACTGTAAATTTTCCAGATAATCTCTAAACTCAGCCACCATCTGTTGAACATCATGTTCCTTTCCAGATACTCCATAACTTGTGCCTGGATACATATTGTGTGCATCCAGGCAATACCCCAACGTTCTCCCGATCTCTGTGTCTTTTTCTCCGGATTCACACTTGCTTAATCGAATCATCTGATCCCCTATGTATGCCAGTTCCCCCTGAAACATCTGATCCACAACCTTTTGGTTCCATGTTATAGACGCGTTTTTATTCTGTATCACCCTGTACTGATAAACATTTGCTGATACGGATACTATACATACCGCAATTGTGATTACCAACGCAATTTTTTTCTTCATCTTATCCCTCCCACCAAATGAAAATCTTCCATTTTGATATGCCCTTGCTATCACATAGGATGGTTCATAAAATGCACTACAATTATAATTATCATATTTCCTCTTCCAGTGCATAGTCTTTTATCCAGTCATCTTCTACTTTTAGCGGATTTTCACAAAATCTGGTAATACTGTAGCATTTTTCAAACAGAAAATCAATCGTTTTCCTCACCTTCACCGCAACACAAATTCCATGTTTCTTTAATTTTAGCCGTAAGCGTCTATTTTGTTCGGCAGGAGTGGTGCTATACTCCAGCCATCATGGGTATCTTCGAAGCGTGAGTCTGTCAATTCTGCAATTGCTGCCGCTGACACATAATATGCTCCATCGATCTTATAACAAGGAATTCCCACTACTTTACCGTCCCACACAATGCTGGTAGCAGGCACTGTCACTTTATGATTTTTGCCGTTGCCTTTCTTCAAAGTCACGGCTTTCCCCTTATATGACGTCATACTGTCAATGATAATTGCATCATTGGCTTTATCATATATCACGTTGAAGGCTTTATTAGTTTTTGACATCAGATACGCGATATCATCCAGTTTATAGTAGTAATAGGACCCGTCTATTTTATAGCACTCCTTTGAATTAAACCACACCTGCAAATAACCATCACCGTAGTTTTTCTTTACAACCTGAAGTTTTGCATCTTTTTTCACGATTCCTTCCACAGATGAAGATGCATTTGCCTCGGAGGTAATGTTTACCGGGTTTTCTGCCGTGACAACAGCCTCATATTGCATGACCGGTTTATTTTCATCTGACTGACTGCTGGTTTCGTGCATCAGTTATGTAAACATTCTTGCGCGGGATAAAATATACTCCCGGCTTCCAGCTTCCATACTGCTCCGTTCCAAGTCCACCACAGGTACTTGTAAGCCCCTGACCAACATCGATTCCACCCGGATAAAAATAGACTTTTGCTGTCTGGGTGTGAACTACGGCATGAGCCTTGACCCCATAGTTTTTAAGGCTTTGCGGCATCTCACGGGGCACCCATTCTTTCGGGATCGCGCGTCCATAGGTCGCATATACTTTCCCCTTCGTGTTTTCCTCACTGCCGTACAGATATTTCGACAGGACTTTCATGTCTAATGGGAATGGATAAAGATCGGCATTCGGATCTTCTGTCAGATATGCTATGGATTCAGCCGATACGTTTGCCGTCGGCACCAGCGTGATCAGCATCGCCATTATCAGTATGACTATGACGGTTCTTTTTCGGTTGGTAACTTTCTCCTTTCCTCCGCCCGGTGGTGGAACAAGGTCATACACATTCTCTCTTACGCCTCTTTGTTATTCTTTAAGATAAGTCTCTTATGCTTGCTGGAATAGGTCCAGTACTTTGATGACAATTTCGGACAGTTTGCTGACGTAATGGAAGAAACTTTCTTTGCCTTTGACTGATATGGTACCCAGCTTGTATACTCGCGTCCGCTCTTCTTTCCGGAACCGGTATAATAATTATCCGATACTGTATTTTCCCCTGATACATAACCGGCGATCTCACCAGCCATGGCATATTTTCCTTTTGCCGTAACTTTTCCTACGTTGTAATTGCAGCTTCCATCACGGAATTCTCCGACAACACCACCTGCATAACCTTTTCCGGTAAGGCTGACCGTTCCTGTATTATAACAGTTTTTAATCTTCGTTCCACAGTAACTTACACCGCCAACATTGGTAAATCCGTTTTTCGTATTGACGGTAATCTTTCCGGTATTGTAACATTCGCTCATTGACGCTGCAAATCCTACACCCGCAACTTCATTATCTCCTTCATAGTCTCTTCCGGAGCAGACACCGGTAAAGGAAACCGCCCCCTTGTTATAGCACTGTTTAATTTTTACAGCGGCCGCTTCGATACCACACACTTTGACTACTGCGCGCGAGGTCTTTCCTCCCTGATTTGTCACAGAAATTTTACCGGTATTGCCACATCCCTTAGCCTGTCCATAACACGATCCGGCAACACCGCAAGCCTCAAATTCAAGCCCGAGTCCTGCATCTCCCTTTGCTGTATTCTTAATTGTAAGATTTCCGGTATTGACACACTTTTCTATTTTCTTCGTGATCATGGCAATACCATATACCGAAAACGAAGTATCCTCATTCTGTGCTCCTGTCAATGTGATATTGCCCTGATTCCGGCAATTCCTGAAATTGGAATTTTCATCTCCCCAGGAGATTCCGGCAAAACAGCCTGACAACGCATCCGTTACTTTAATATCTGCATTGACTTTACTGGTACAATCGGTAAAATCACAGGATTGTGCGCTATCGACAATTCCGGCACCACCGATTGTCGCTTTTCCGGATACTGTGATATTGGAAAATCTGCACTTTTCCGCCTGATATACCAGGGCTGCTCCCATTTCTTTTCCCTGAATCGTCACATTTGTCATAACAATGTTTTTAAACGTTGCATTTTTTGCATTGTTGAACAGTCCCATTCCCGTATAGTTCTTAATCGTATGTCCTTTGCCATCCAACGAACCCGTGAAGCACTCCTCGTGCTGCACCTTTGTATCATAATCATAATAATTCGGAAACAGATTCAGATTCCCATTAATCGTGATATCTTTCGCCAGATAATAATTTCCATCCGGATTCTCCTGCATTGCAACCAGATCGGCCTCGGAACTGATTGCGACTGCCTGCGCTGCGTAAACGGTTTCGGTTGCTGCCCCTGTATGCAGATCCGCCGGGCTACTGGTACATGCCAAAGCCATTGCCATCACAAAAACTGCCATTTTTTTCATATGCATTACCTCTTTTATATGCGATTATTTAACATTAATTCCACAGTGTCGTAAATCTACAACCGACACATTCTTAACTTTAAACGTATATTTATGAATACCTTTTTTAATTACTTTATTTGCCGGGGATCTGTACTGATAAATCAGTTTACCCGGACAGGAAGCATAGGTATAAAACGGATAAGCCAGATCTGCTCCCATCGTATTTACAGTATATCCCTTTACAATAATGGTATTTCCACTGTAGGAAAGAGATTGGGTTACAAACTTGCTTTCATCTTCTTCATAGTCGCTCAGCTTGGTGCTGACCTTCAAGGAATATGTATTTGCCTTTGGAGACACTGCCTTACTCGTCTTTGCATCATTTTTGTTTTCGATCATTTCGACTTTCGCCTTATATTTTGCCGATCCTGCCCCTTTTGCCTTATAAGTAAATGTGTATTTACTTGTGGCAGCACTTGTAAAAGTCTTGATCTTTTTTGAGCCTTTATAAACATAAATTTTGGAAACACCACGGACTTTTGCACCGCCATTATTGACATCCACCTGAATGCCAGCCTGATCCGCAGACATCTTCGTCACTTCAATCTTCGGCTCTTTTTTTACGACTGTTTTATACACCGGTTCATCCGTAACGGTGATTCTTGCTATAACCTTAAGGCGTGGCAGCGTTTTCACATTCTTGTTTTCTTCTTTTATATAGCCATACTGTACGGATACCTCTTCGCCAGGCTTTGCGGTCTGTCCTGTAATAACGGCTGATTCACTCCGATTGATCGTCTGACTCATTAGTGCCGGTCCAAAATCAGCAAACCAGGTTAGTGTAACCGGGCTTTCCGTAGTCACATACATACCTACCCGGATAACTTTATCCGTGTCATTTTTTACAACAAATGTATCCGGTTTCTGTCCGATATAAATGTATCCGGTAGTATTTGCTTCACCAAATATTACACTACCACTTTTTGCTTCTGTAAGTGTGTAAGTTACCTTATTTGCGTCCAGATCCATTTCGAAGTTCTTTGCAAAAACAGGCTCTGCATGACAGATTACCATGACCAGCAAAAGCATACATACTGCCATTCCAAGATGCAGCAGCCTTTTTCCTTCTATTGATGTTTCCTTAAATTGTTTCACCATAACCAGTCCTCCTTTTTCGTGCATTTACTGTAAAAAAGTGTCTTCGACACTTCAACTCCCCTGCCCCTCATTCATGAGGGGTGGGGTTGCTTTCTTGTTCTTTTTCTTTCATAATAGTCTTATGAGTAACATACTTCAGGACGTATTCAAAGATTATTACGAAGAAATGATTTATACTTTACACCCTCGCAGATCTGTCATCGAAAATGTTGATCGTATGATCAACTGTGGTGATCCTTCTTTTGGTGGTGCAATGTACGGATGCAGCACATGTGGTACTCTTAATTCTGGTACATTTGCTTTAACTGTATGTTTGTGCAGTAAATACCCATTTCTGCGTACTGCTTCCGCTCTTGGGTGCAAAGATCAAATGTGCACCGCTGACCGCCTGCCCATCCTTAATATCCAGATACAATCCGTCTCCGTTTATAATGCATACGGTTCCGTCATTATTGTATTGAAAACGCATCTTCTCGGCTTCATACTCTCTGTAATCCTGATACACCTTCTGCGTCGTCCCGTTCATTGTTTTCTGCGCCCACACATTGTTGATGATCGTGAAACCATTCACATTGTACAGGAAGAACTTTTGATTCGTGTCACCATTCTTTTTGTATAATCCGATCTCCGCACCGCTTTCATTCGCCTTATTAAAGACATCCAGACAAACGTTCGGATTATCTGCCGGCGAAATCTTATACACCACATCATTGTCGGCATACTCATCACCGGCAATCAGATAATCTTTTTTCTGTACCATTCTGTATGCCCTGTAAAATTTACGTATTGCCTGTGATCTCGTAATCTCGTACAACTTCACATAAGGGGAAACCTTTTTTTGCACCTTTGCAACACTGAGCATACTTTTCATCAGTTTATTAAATTGTGTGTATGACACTTCTTTATTCGGCTGAAATTTCTTATCCGAAGTACCTTTTATAATTCCAAGCTGGTAAGCCATGATCACATAAGAATCATTCGTATCGGTATACGGAGACTTCTTGCTCTGCTTCGGCAGCTTATGACCGGTTGCCTTGTACCAGTTGACCGCAAGTCTGCAAAATTCCTTTTTTGTCAGTATTTTGTCATAATCTTTCAAAATCTCACTGTAGGTCAGCTTTGCTTTTTTTGCTTGTTTGATATCCTGCTGACTCCTGACATCCAGATAGCCCAGATAAGCATCGGCATAATTGAGACAATCTTTTTGAATATATCCGATGAACTCAGACTTCCATAATACCTCCGCCCATTTCGAGTTGTAGTTTGCATTGATGACCTGCATCGTATCTCCCACACAGACGGCACCGATGCAATTCTTATCGGACACTTTCGGTTTCGCATAGACATAGTAATAATGCAAAGGATCCATCACATTTCCTACCACAGCATCCTTTTTTGCCTTAACTTTCTTTCCTTTTAACTCCCTGTTCTGCTTTGTTAAATACGCATCGACAAATGCAGTGTCTTTCAGATTCAAAATATTGTCGGAATAAGCAGACCATACTCTTCCCTCATAGTACACGCGGTAGAGTTGCTTTCCCTCACAGGTGGATCTGCTGTCTATGACATAAACCGTCTCTCCTTCCGGAATACCCAGCGAGGTACTTGGAAAACTTACTCCGCCCTTTCCGGCTTTTCCATATGCTCTAATCATCTCCCATCCATTCAGATCAACCAGATCTGTGGTAAAGCTTGCAGCCGACGATGCTGCCTGCACATTCTCCGGCAGAATGGTTACGAACATCACAAGCACCAGCATCAGACAGATTGCGGTTCGTAAAGATTGCTTTTTATTCTTTTCTCTCATATTTCTCCCTCTCTTAATTATATTTTTCCACTGTTGGATCAAATACAAAGTTCTGCGTACTGCTGCCGGACTTTAGTGCATAGATCAAATGCGCACCGTTTACTGCCTGTCCTCCCTTGATATCCAGATACAGTCCCTCTCCGTTTCTGATGCAGACTGTTCCGTCATCATTATATTCGAATGTGATCTTCTGGCATTCATATCCGTTGACATCCTGGTACACCTTCCTCGTTGTTCCGGTCAGTCTTTTGTGGGAATTGTTGTTATAGAGAATGTTAAATCCGTTGGACTGATACAGATAGAATACCTGCTTCTGATCGTCTTTTTTATCGCATAATCCTATCTCTGTTCCGCTTAACAGTCCGGTTGTTCCCCAGACGCCCAGACAAACATTCGGATTATCTGCCGGTGAAATTACATAATGTACGCCAATGTCCAGATAATCTGTCTTCTTGGTCAACGCGTATGCACGATGAAATGCATGGATTGCCACGTCACGTCTTACATCATTTGTCATTCCGGCTATGCCTACACTTGCAGGTTCGCCTGCAATCTGCACAAGTTTTTTCATTTGCGTATTAAATGAATCGATCGACAGTTCTTTCTTCGGATAGAACTTCTTGTTTGAAGTACTTTTTATGATCCCAAGCTGATGCGCCATGATCACATACGGATCCTTCGTATCGGTATACGGAGACTTCTTGCTCTGTTTTGGCAGCTTATGACCGGTTGCCTTATACCAGTTCACTGCGAGTCTGCAGAATTCTGCCTTCGTTAAATCCTCTGAATAGTTTTTTAGGATTCCGCTATAAGTAAGTTTCTCTTTTTTCGCCAATTTTATAGCCTGCTGGTGTGAACGTTCTGCACCGGCCAGATAAGAATCGGCGGAGTTGATATACTTTCTTTGAATATATCCAAATATATTGTGACCGTTTGGTGTATGCCATAAAATTTTTGCCCATTTCGAGTTGTATTTTTCCTTAAAGATTTCGATCGTCTCTCCCGCCGCAACGGCACCACGGCAATTCTGTACTTTTTCGGACGGCTTGGCATAGATATAGAAATAATGATTGGGATCTGTGATGTTTCCTACTACGGCGGATCCCTCCGCTTTCTCACGATCTTGACTGCTATAATGATCCGGCGCTGCTGTATCTTTCAGATCCGCAACATATTTACTGTCCATGTTAAATGCCCTTCCATTATAGAACACTCTGTAAATATGCATGCTCGAACAGGTAAACCTGTCATCCGCAACATAGATTGTTGTCCCCTCCGGAATGCTTATTTTACTTGTATCCATAAAACGAGCCCCTGCAGTAGCCTTTCCGTATGCGGCAAGCGGCATAGGCGATGCCAGATCCGTCAGATCCAAAGTAAATCCCGGTGTCGATGTCGCTGCCTGCACATTCTCCGGCAGAATGGTTACGATCATCGCAAGCACCAGCATCAGACAGATTGCGGTTCGTAAAGATTCCTTTTTGATAATATTCTTCATATACTCATTCCTCCCTTTTGGCGTACAATTTATTACAGTAATTATATCAACTGGAGGCCTTTTTGTGCTTTCAACGACACGAATTACACTTTTTTCGACATGAACGATTTTTATCAGATTTTTATTTGTATGCATAATAAATAAATTTTGCAAGTTCCACGCGCGTAACGGCATCGTCCGGTCTGAATTTATGATCACCATTGTCTTTGATGATGCCCTTGGACTCAGCCCATGCTACCGCATCCGCATAAAATACCCAGTCCTTGTAGTCCGTAAATGTCGATTTCTGGGATGCTTTCGGTGCACCGATACTCTGCCATACATAATACAGTGCATAGCCACGCTGGTAAGCATATTTTCCTTCAAAGATTCCATACTCAATCAGCCCCTTATCCACTGCCCACAATGCAGCTTTATAGTAACTGTCTTTGCTCTTGACATCCGGGAAATAATTTAATGCTTTCGGTGTCGGAGATCCGTTTGCCTTGTACAAAGCATTAAATACATCACCCTTGGTGCAGATTGCCTTTGAATAAAATTCGTTCTTGCTGGTAGGCTCCATGATCTTGTTTTTTACCACCCATGCAACTGCCTTGGCATCGGCAGCATCCACATCGGTGTACGAGGATGTGGAAGATGCATTTTTAATCTTGATCTTCACGGTCTTTGTCGCATTCAGATTGATCGTATAGCCGCCCTTTACTTTTTTCATATAGTTTGTATCAAGTGGCAGATACGATTTCACACCTGCCTGATCCGTACAGATCAGATATTCGCCAGCCATTGCCTCCTCATCTGCAAAAATGGTCTTTCCGGTGCTTGTTGTGTAGGACTTGATCTTCTTACTGGAAGATGCAAAGATCTGCACTGCCTCTGTCTTATAAGTTCCAACGCCCAGATACTGATAATTTTCCCGTAAAATATTTGCCTTATGACTGGCACTGTTCATCCATCCACGCATCGCAAGCTGTGCCGTAACAGTTTTTGTACATTTGTACATATTCTCGCCGAGTCCGGTATTCTTAAAGGAAGACGGAACGGCAGTCTTGTAGCTGGTTCCATTTGGTCTGGTATGTGCTGGCTGTGTATTGTTGACATTTTCCTTGGCACGGACTGCGGTTGCTTTTTGCAGTGCTGCCGGCATGGTAAGAAGCTTTTTCCCTTCCTTTGCACGCTCAATATTAGTCAGCCGCAAAATGTTCCATTCATCCTCAGAAACGGCAATTCCTTTTTCCGGTCGGTTGTTTCCCAATGTCGGAATCACTTCATTGATATAAAGTTCCCTTGTCTTTCCATCCAGTGACAGATTCAGATAGGCTGTAACGCCTCCCTTACTTTCATAAGTTGCATCTACTTTGCGGAACGATTTCCACTCTGCTTGGGTTCCGTTTTTTGCTGCAGCAGTAATTACTTTCATGACCTGTGCTTTGGTTGTTGTATTGGTCATATTCATTTTGCCTGCTGCTGAACTCATTGCCCCCCAGTCTTCCTCGAGTTTTTCCTCTGTCGTACCCACATTGTCTGCTTTTACGGTCATCTGCGGTATGATGCAGATCATCATAATAAGTACCAGTGCCAGACTGCACAAATTTTTTCCTATTTGCAGGATTATTTTTTTCTTTGCTTTCATATACATTCCTCCTATGCTTCTTTGTTGTTCTTTAAGATCAGCCTTTTATGTTTGTTTGAGTATGTCCAGTATTTGGAAGAAAGCTTCGAGCAGTTTCCTCCGTTGTGTCCATTTTTCAGACTTCTGGCACATCTGGTCTGATGTGCATTCACTCTGTGAATATAGTACCACATTTCAAAAAAGATCTGCTGTTAATTGCGCGAATTACAGTTATTTCGACATGAACGATTTTAAAATGCCGTCATTTGCGGTTTATAGTTATGAAAAAAAGGGGAACACCTCTGCTTTATGCAGGGTGTTCCCCATTTTTCTCTATAACAGCCACTTCATCTCCGCGAAAAATTCCCGCAGCATATTGTTCGGCAGATATTTTGGTGTGGAATCCGCCGCAATTCCACAGACATCGGAAAGTCCGTACTTTTTGGCAATCTGTAAGGCACGGAATACATGAAAATTGTTGGTCACAATGCCAACGGATGCGCCTTCTTTCATCAGCTTTTTACTGTTCGTGATATTCTGCTCGGTTGTCTGCGATTTATCTTCCGGCAAAATCCGCGCAGTATCAATTCCTTTTTCCTGCAGATACCGTGCCATTCCCTCTGCTTCAGACCACGGCTCGTTGCCTCCCTGTCCTCCGGAAACAATGCAGACCGTGTCCGGGTTTTCATTCAGATATTCCACAGCCTTATCCAGACGATATTTAAGAACCGGACTCGGACCGTCCTTTCTCACCTGTGCACCAAGTACGATAATATAGTCGAGCCCCCCTCGTCCATCCGCGTGCATCTGGCTGATCACACAGCCCTCTACGATACAAAACACAAGCAGTCCGATACAGACAATCATTCCTGCAAAGATTTTTACCGGATGCGGAACCTTTTTCCACACTTCCATGTACACGGAAATTCCAAACAGAAACACCACGATCCCGATACCAATCCATATAAGGAAAAAAGCTGTGCCGGAACCGGTCGCATGAACCATTACCGCATAAATCACACTCAGGATTCCAAGCAGTAAACATATCCAAAATACCATCATATTCTTTTTCATTTCTCCATCCCTTTTCACTCCGCTAATACCGGATATGAAAGCCATTTTCCTGTTCATCCGGTGGTATGTTTTGCCGATCCATCCCGGTAATATCAATATATCTGTCCTGTTTCAACTGCTGGATAATCTGATCAATCTCTCCGACAAGCCCCTGTAGTTCGGCACTGACCGATCCATCATATTCATTTCTTACCCATCCGGTCACACCATAGTACTGGGCCAGATGCGACAGACGGTAGCGAAACCCTACCCCCTGCACATATCCGGTGAAACAGATGTGTTCTCTTCGTTTACTGTCTGACATAATTTCCCCTAACGATAACTCTGATACAATTTTTCAAATGCCAAAAACGACCGCTCAATCATATCGTAATCGACACAGTAGGACACACGCGCATACCCCGGACAGCCGAATCCATTCGCGGATACGATCAGAAGATCCTGCTCCCTGGCCCGCTCACAGAATGCGTCTGCGTCCGGCTCCAAAGCCTTGACAAACATGTAAAACGCACCCTGCGGCTTAAAACATTCGTAGCCGATCTTTGTCAGTCCATCGTAGAGCAGATCACGGTTTTTCTTATACAATTCGATATCCCCTGTATTGCCGACACAGGCTGCAATCACTTTCTGGAACATGCTCGGTGCACAGACATAACCCAGCGCACGCCCGGCTCCTGCAATTGCCGCATAGACCGTCTTACTCTCGGTCACTTCATCCGGAACGATCACGTAGCCGATACGCTCGCCCGGCAGTGACAGAGATTTGCTGTAGGAATAGCATACCAGAGTGTTTGCATAATATTTTGTCACATACGGTACTTCCACGCCATCGTATGCGATCTCGCGATACGGTTCGTCCGCAAGAATAAAGATCGGTGTGCCGTTTTCTTCGGATTTCTTTGTCAGAAGTGCGGCAAGTTTCCGGATTGTCTCTTTCGAATAAACAGCTCCGGACGGGTTATTCGGGGAGTTGATGATCACTCCTTTGGTGTGTGCGCTGATGGCTTTTTCTAAGGCTTCAAAATCAATCTGGAAATCGCTGGTGTGAGGCGGTACAACAACAAGCTTTGCACCATTGGCTTCCACAAACACACGGTACTCCGGGAAAAACGGTGCGATCGTGATGAACTCATCTTCCGGTGAAGTGGTAAGTGCACGGAAACATACCGACAAAGATGCGGCAGCTCCCATGGTCAGGTAAAAATTGTCTGCCGAAAACGCAGTCTCATATGTCTTGTTCAGGTAATCTGCGATCGCCTGTCTCGTCTCGATATCTCCCTGTGCAGAAGTATATCCGTGCAAGGAAATGGAATCCAGTTTCTGTGTCAGGTCACGGATGGTCTCATTGACACAGTCCGGTGCCGGTACGGTCGGGTTTCCGAGGGAAAAATCATAGACATTTTCCGCTCCCACCACTGCGGCTCGCTGCTTGCCATACTCAAATAATTCACGGATTGCCGAACGCTGGCTTCCTAATTGATACATATCTTCTGCTACGAACATTTTATTTTCCTCCTCATATAATCAGGTGTTTTTATTAAAATTCAAGGCTTTTCAACCTTTTATATCTCCTGTTTTTCAAGTTATTTTTACAGATAATTTCTTGTTCTTTGTATTTTTAATGACATTGTATGTAGATTCTTCAAACTTATCGCTTCTGACTTGCCAGATAATTTTCATACTCCAGCCGGCTCAGCCGCTCGATCTCCTCCCGGAGATTGTCCGCCGACATGCGCAGCGCGCCCTGACTCATGACCGTAAGCTGCTCCAGCCCGTCATTTGTCGCAACCGTGACACGGTACTTGTGCCCGATCTCATGCACGGTGCGCTCGATAAATGCATCCGCGGTCTCATCGGTTTTCGTGTAGACCACATCCAGATTGTGATATTTGCTTTTGGCACCCGGATGTTCCTTGCGCTTATAGGCATCAAACACCACCAGCACCGGACAGCTCTTGTATCCCTGATAATTGCTTAAAATATCCAAAAGCTTGTCCCTTGCGGAATCAATATTGACACGGGAAAGTTCGTTTAAGTCTTTCCATGCAAAAATAATATTGTAACCGTCCACAATCAGATATTCTTCCTGCGGTCCCTTCGCCGGATAGATCGGATTGCCTTTTTTATCATATTTTACCACATTCGGCTTCGGCGCGTCGGATTTCTTTTTCAGCCACTTGCGCCGTTCCTGATCTTCCATATCTTCGCGGCTCATGCCAAACTCACGGGCATAAATCTGCTGCAGCTCCTGATCCAGTTCCCAGCCGGTCTTGCCGGAAGACTGCTGCCGGTGCACCGGACCAAAACTCTGCCCGTTGGTCTCATAACTGCGCCCGTCCGCAGGTGTTTGGGTTTCCTCCTCCGGCACAAACTGCTGCGGCAGATGCATATAATCATCCACCTGATCCCACGGCACGATAAATCCGGCACCGTGCGCACAGAATACCGATCCGGTCGGATTTGCCGTATCCGCTTCACTGTCATACCCAATTCCCGCGATCACTTCCTCACTGTTGTGACAGACATCATAGCCGGAAAGTTCCAGTGTAAGATGCCCGAGTCCGCGGGTATACGCATGCACCTCACTGCTGTAGTCCTGCATTGTTGCGACCGGAACCGTGCCCTGCAGCACGGCGTAGTCCATGCCGTTTCCAGTGCCGAATTCCGGCGAATCAAACTTGCCTGCACGCTGCTTTAAATCGGTCATGGCACGACCGACCATCTCCTGCGGCACTTCAAGCGTAAATGCGTATACCGGTTCCAGCAGTACGCTTTCCGTGCTCTTTAACCCCTGCCGGATCGCGCGGTAAGTTGCCTGCCGGAAATCACCGCCCTCGGTGTGTTTGATATGGGCACGTCCGCTTAAAATCGTGATTTTTACATCGGTGAGTGCTGATCCGGTCAATACGCCCGGATGTTCCCTCTCCATAATATGTGTTGCGATCAGCCGCTGCCAGTTGAGGTCGAGCACATCCTCACTGCACACGCTCGCCACCTCGATTCCGCTGCCCGGTTCGCCCGGCTCCAGCAGCAGATGCACTTCCGCATAGTGGCGCAGTGGCTCAAAATGTCCCACACCCTCCACTGGCTTTGCGATCGTCTCTTTGTATACAATGTTGCCCTGTCCAAAGACAACCACAACACCAAAGCGCTCTTTGATCAACTGCGTCAGGACTTCGATCTGCACCTGTCCCATCATCTGGGCATGGATTTCCTGCAGCTGCTCATTCCAGAGGATATGAAGCTGTGGATCTTCCTCCTCAAGCTGCTTTAATTTTTCCATCATCTCCACGGCATTCACTTCATCCGGCAGATAAATCCGGTAGTTAAGCACCGGCTCGAGTACCGGCACACTGTTCTCCTGCTGCGCGCCGAGTCCCTGCCCCGGTACGGTTGTGGTAAGTCCGGTCACAGCACAGACTTCCCCGGCCTCCACCGCCTCCGCAGTCTCAAATTTTTCTCCGGAATACAGACGGATCTGGTCAACTTTTTCCTCCAGACCATCATAGGAAATCCGGTCTTTGACATGCAGCGTGCCTCCGGTCACTTTCAGATAGGTCAGCCGCGCTCCTTTTGTATCTCTGCCGATCTTGTATACACGGGCAGAAAATTCGTCTTCATACTCCGGTGCCCTGTGATATTTTGCAAAGCCTGCAAGCAGTTCTTTCACACCCTCCACTTTGAGTGCGGAGCCATAGTAGCACGGAAACAGTTCGCGCTTTGCCACCGCATGCGCCAGATGCTCCTCTGCAATGCTACCCTGATCCATATACTCATCCAGAAGTGCTTCGCTTCCCATCGCAGCTTCCTCGAAAAATGCTTCTCCGCTGTCCTGTGTAAAATCCACACATCCATCGGACAGTTCGGTTTTTAACTGCTGCTGCACGACTTCCTTGTCCGCCCCCGGCAGATCCATCTTGTTGACAAACAAAAAGGTCGGAATGTTATAGTGCCGCAGGAGCCGCCAGAGTGTCCGCGTGTGTCCCTGCACGCCATCGGTTCCGCTGATAACAAGGATTGCATAGTCGAGCACCTGTAACGTGCGCTCCATCTCCGCGGAAAAATCCACATGCCCCGGCGTATCCAGAATTGTCAGACCTATTGTCTGTTCGCTATGCAAATTTTCATCCGTCATTTGCAGCCGAAACCGCGCCTGCTTGGAAAAAATTGTTATTCCACGCGCCCGCTCCTGCGCATCCGTATCCAGAAATGCATCCTGATGATCCACACGCCCCAGCGCACGGATCTGCCCGGTGGCATATAACAGTGCCTCCGACAGTGTGGTCTTTCCGGCATCGACATGCGCCAGCAGACCGATATTTATATTTTTTGCGGGATTTTTTCTGCTCATAAAAAAGCCCCTTTCCATGTATCATAATCCAATAGATTTATGATAGCACAGAAAGGGGGAGATTTCATTCCAAATGCCTACTTTATTTAAACTTTTTCCAGCAGATAATATTCACAGTCAACATAAAGGATAATCATACGGCTTATGTATTTACCTATTGGTTTGCTTCATATTAAATTGTGTATACACTTGTTCTATAATTTTCAAATTACAGCAACGTTCTTTTATCCGCTTATCAAACGTTGTCAAGTTCTCATCTCCGGTCATAACAAGTTTTCTTAATCTTGCTGCCGTCTTTATAATCTCCTCACTGTCAGCCCTTATAGCGCGATATTGATTTTGTAACAGACGTCTATACTTCTGATCTGACTCATTATCAATATCAATCAGCTTTAATGCGCAGTCAGGAACCGGAATCATGTTATTGAAATTAATCGCCCCATACTCCCCTCCCTGAATCTTTCTAAAATCTTTCCCATTCTTCATTTTGCGGTGTTTCGCTTTGGGGGACGTGAATGGAGCATAATATTTCATTTCCTCAATTTCAATAACTACTCCAATATAAGGACGACTCTCCTGTTTATTTTCGGACACTTTCGAATCAAATGTGCGCAAAAAATTTATGTATTCATCAGCTATATTATAAAATTTCATATTTCTCCTTTGGTAAAAAAAGGAGGACGATTTCTCGCCCTCCTGTTTTCGGTTCCCTCTTTTTGGTGGGGACTCACCAGCTTTTTTCAGTTCTCTCTTTTTGGTGGAGACTCACCGCTTTTTTTGGTTCCCTCTTTTTGGTGGGGACTCACCAGCTTTTAAGAATTAACTTCTTTCTTTACTTTATTATAAGCAACTCCAGAAATTTTAACAACCCTTTTTTGCAAATTTTTCTTTTCAACTATACCGTCGTATTCACTCCATTGATCGTGGCGTGCTCATCCTCGCCCATCGGGATCACCAGACATTTCTGCCCGTTGATCACCTGTGACTTGATCTGCGATGCCTTCTCCGGCTTCACGCGCAGTACCACATCATACGTCTTTGTCTCAGCGATATAATTGTCGATTTCTTCCTGCTTTTCAATGAGCTGGGAGGTACGCTCCGCAAGCGCCTCATCCTTTTCATTAAGCTGCACGGTCAGTGTGCCGACCTGATCCTCAAGTGCCATTTTTTCCACACGCAGTTCATTCTGCACAAGCGCCTTGGAGTCGATCACATTCTCTGCTGCAGGCGGTTTCTCGCCAAATGCCTCATCCACAGACTTTTCGATCTTTGCAGCCTTTTCCTCGCTGATCTCACTGTCTGCGAGAAGCTTTGTGACCACTTCCTTATCGAGCAGGAAAACATCTTCGTCATCGTCGTGTGTCTCGGCATATTCATCGATCATATCACTTAAATTCTGTTGCAGATCCAAAAGCACATCATCCGTGTGCTCATCCTCTGCGCCAAGCACGTTGCGGACAATAGAATGGAATGCCATCTTCTGCTCGGTTGCAGTGCGCTCAATGCCGCAGCCCAGTCCGTTTGCCATAAATTCAGAATGTGGCTCCTTGGTATTTTTCGTGTAAAACAATGTCGAATGGATATCCGTACTGCGGTCATTGAATGCCGGGAATAAAAATGCAGTGTCCACGGCTCCTACCACCCAGTCGCGCACACGCGGCCCGATCCGGTGCTCCTCCTCGAGAAAGCCAAGCCCCGGCTTTGACAGATCGACCGGACAGATCGCACAGATCAGATATTCGTACACTTCCTCGGACTCATCGAGATTGTTATTGTCACTCGTCCGGCTCATCACATCGTATGCATCGTGAAACAGCACGATCAGATAATTTCCGGCATGATCATACGTGTCGATTACCAGATCATAAAAGGTATCCAGCAGATTTTCATCTTCCAGCTTCGATGCGCGCAGTGCCATCAGAATATGCTGACGACCGCCCACTTCCTCTTCCTCAATCGGAAACTTCAATTCCAGAAGGTTATTTCCGATGGTTCCGGACAATGCCTTATTTGCAATTTCCAGATATTTGTAAAATTCATCTTCTTCCAGATTCAGAAATGTATTTCCAAACTTACAGACTTTATTGTGATTTCCGTCAACGTAACAGCCACACACGCGCGTAAACGTTGCCGCCTCTTTCTTGAATCTTCTCTTTAACTCCAGGACTTCCTTTTTATTCATTTCTTGGATTCCTCTTCCCTGATTTTCTCTTTCAGTTCCTCAAACAATGAAAGAAACTCTTTCTCCACATCAGCCATCGGCTGAAATTCATAGCTCGGTGTGCTCACCATAACCGGCTCCACCGAATACATTTTTTCATCCATAAAATGAAGGAACTCATAATACAGGCAGCTGTCATCAATGTTTGTAATCAGTTCTGCCTCTTCCCCCTCCGGCACATATCCCAGAAATTTAGTGTAGATCATATGCTGCAGCTGTTCTTCGATCTGCAGATACATCGTCATGTTTTTCTTGACCGGGCGGGTAATGTCCGCCAGATAAGCTTCACTTCCATCGTGAAGCAGACAGGCAAGTGCCGTCTGTGGCAGATAGTTTCTCGCAGTTGCCTCACGGCAGCACTGGATGCAGTGCTGACCTACAGAAAAAAACTGCGGGAAATGCCCATTTGCCCGCGTCATCATCGACAGGGCATGTGCAATATCCTCAATTCGTATTTTATCCTCTTCCGGCTCAAAGGTATTAAAGTCGACCTTTGAAAATGTTGTCAGACAATCCTTTTTCATCTGTACTCCCCCATATTACACGCATACATCAAAGATGTATGGCATACGTGAACCTTTACCAGCTAAGTACTTCATGGCCATCCTCAGTGACAAGAACCATGATCTCCCACTGTGCAGATGGCATTCCATCCTCGGTGTATACTTCCCAGTCGTTCTCTTCGTCGATGAAAATCTCCACACCGCCCATGTTAACCATCGGCTCGATGGTAAAGATCATACCCGGCGCAAGTACCATCTGGGTTCCGCGCCTGGAATTGTAACCAACCCACGGCTCCTCATGAAATTCCAGGCCAACACCGTGGCCGCCAATTTCACGTACAACGGTATACCCGTTAGCATAAGCATGATCGTGAACTGCCTGACCCATATCACCCAAAAAACCCCAGGGCTTTACTTCCTTAAGTCCAAGTTCTACACATTCTTTCGTTACCTGAACCAGTTTCTTTTTCTCCGGGCTTACTTCCCCAATGCAGAACATCCGGGAAGAATCGGAAAAATATCCGTTCAGAATGGTAGAACAGTCTACATTGATAATATCCCCCTCTTTTAAGATCACCTTCTCGGAAGGAAATCCGTGACATACCTGCTCATTCACTGAAGTACATACACTGTATGGATATCCTTCGTAGTTGAGCGGTGCCGGAATACCTCCCATGGAAGTGGTCATATCATAGACAATCTTATCAATTTCCGCTGTATTCATTCCTGCGTGAATGTTCTTTTCTATGTAATCAAGTACTGCTACATTGATTTTGGCACTCTCCTTTATCCCTGCAATCTGATCCGGCGTCTTGATCAGGTCATGTGTCGGAACAACGTGACCCTCCTGTGCCAAACGTGCAAGTTTATCATCGAAAGCCGCATGACACGCCTTATATTTCTTGCCGCTTCCGCACCAACATGGATCATTTCTTCCTAATTTTACTGACATTTTTTAATCTTCTTTCTTTTTATTATTGTATGTGACATTTCCAAAACTCACACGATTCCATACTTTAGCATTCACTTTGTATTTTTGCTTTTTCAAAAGCTTCTGATAGGAATCCTCCATATACGCATAATCGTCATAGGTACGGTTATGCAGCTGTGCATACACCTCCTGATATTTCTGGGCGTATGCAATCCTTTGGATCGTCTTTTTTGCATCTTTTCTGGAAATCCCCAGTGCCGTTTCCCCCTGACGTTCCGTCAGATCCTCCCAGAAATCCTCCAGTTTATTGTCCATATGTTTTTGGTCATTGTCATCCAGTGTAATGCCTTCCTCCATGGCCATCTGATAAAAAAGTTCATCATGAAGTGCCATCTGCATCGCATTTTTGCGTGCAACGGCATTCATAAATCCCCCTTCTACGCGCATACTCCAGTAACGGTTCGGATCATCCGGATCGTATACCAGTGCCTCCTGCTGAATCTGATATTCCTCATATCCGACATAAAATGCCATGTCTCTGAGGGTCAGTGTTTCATCATTGATCTGCGCTGCCACTTCATCCAAAGACTCCCGGTACACAAGCGGCCTTGCATTCATCATGCTATTATTATTTCTCATGAGCATCACAAGCACAACTGCAATCAGAACAATGGATACCAGATGTTTTGGTCTCATCAAAAACTCCTATACCAGTCTGCGTATTGCGGTGATCGTGTGACAGTTCACCGGACGGCTGTTTGTAATGCCGGCTCTTGTTGACTGCGCCTCCACGATATTTCCATTTCCGATGTAAATTGCCACATGTCCCGGATATACCACGACATCTCCCGCCTGGATATTCTGATAAGACACCGGCTGTCCCACACTCTTAAATGCCTGGGAATACCGTGGGGTACTGATTCCAAAATGTGCATAGACCTGATGTACAAATCCGGAACAGTCAACCCCATTGGTCAGACTGTTTCCTCCCCATACATAAGGATTTCCGACAAACTGCTGCGCAAAAGCCACAATATCTGCGCCGCTCACATCTGTTGTCTGTGAAGGATTACAATCCGGATCTTTCAAATAGGAATCGCTTGCAATTCCACCGCTGGCACCGGTACCTCCACCGTCATAGGTGTTGGCATTGGCACGCGCTGCCGCAGCCTCCTGCGCACGGATAATTGCCTCCTGTTTGGAAATTGTCTTTTTATAGTCCTGCGCCTGCTTCTGTGCTTCTGCCAGCTGCTGCGCATAGGCATCTTTTTGTTGTTCGAGCTTTGCCATGAGGGTTTTCAGTTCCCCCTGCTGGGTCTGATACTTATCCTGCAAAGCAAGCAGACTGTCCATCTCATCTGCCAGCTGCATAGTCCAGTCCTCAACCTTCTTTACCGCATTCTGATAAGAAGTCATAAGTTCCCTGTCAGATTTGTACAGATCGGTCGCATATTCAATACGGTTTAACATATCGGAAAGTCCATTGGACTCCAGAATGGCAGACCAGATGGAATTATCCGTACTGTTCTCATACAGATACTGAATCCTGAGCTTCATGGCATCATACTGGTTCTGTTCTTCTTCCTTTGCTTCTTCCAGCTTTTTGTTTGCCTGCTCCACTTCATTCTGCTTGTCCTTAATATCCGACTTCAGCTGTTCCTGCTTGGAAAGAAGTGTTTTCATTCTGGCTGCGGCAGCAGTGATGCTGTCTTTTACATCCGACTGACTGTCTTTGATATTTGCAATATCGCTGTTTTTTGCTTTCAGTTTTTTCTTGTACGCATCACGCTTCTTTTCTGCCTCGGTCTTTGCATACACATTCGGTACCGCACACGCACCTGCGGTAAGTGACCCGGCCAGAACAAACACCAATACTGCTGCACAAATCTTATTCTTTGTTTTTACATGTATTTTCTTATGCATATTATGCCTCCAGACTTATCTTCCATGGGAGTGCTCCCATACCTTCCTTTATTGTGGCACAAAATACATATTTTTTCTACTGGTTTTTCTTACTAATTAAGGAAAAATTCATAAATTTTTTCAAAAACAGCCATTAATTCCGCAAATCAGCATTATTCATTAACCAGACCGTACTCAGTTTTCCATCTTCCCCATATTGTGCCTGCAGGCTGGTATAATATCCCTGGTCTTCAAAATACCACTCATAGGAAGTATAATTGCTCATGCTCACATAATTTGTGAGCTGATATCCCAAAACCTGTCCAAAATCATCCGGCTGACTCTCAAACCCCAGATCCCCTGCCAGTTTCAGATCGTTTTTTTTCACCGGTGAACCCGGATTTAATGTAAGTCCTCCAACGATTCCCTTTTCCGGCACAATATCCTTATCTGATGTATTAAAAATAAAGATCGTCCCGCGGTAAGTTCCATCCTCCTCATAGTATGCATAACCATCAGATTCTCCCGGCTTAATCTTTTTCTCTTCATCGTTACTGATGGTAAATCCGGCTTTTTCAAACTCCGAAAATTTACACGGAATCGAAAATTCGTTTCCAGCAAGGGCGAATGTATTAAATCCATGCACATAAGACACATTCTCCCCATTCAGATTCTTAAATTTTCCATCCGGCGCCTTACTTTTTGAATCTGCTACAGCATCTTTGTGGGAATTTTCAGGAGTATGGGAACTGTCATCGTCCCGGATTGTCTGAATTGCCTCACGAATCAGACCCACAGTACCGTTGTCGGACTTTAAATATATTCCCACGATTCCGAAGATTGCAACCACACCCAGAACAATCACAACAATTGCGATGGCCTTTTTGACTCCCGAATTGTCCTTGACCGGATTTCCCTGCGCATCAACCTCACTTTCCCTCTGCTCCCGTTTCGCCCGGCAGTGTATTTTTTCGCGCTCCGCGCGCTCGTATTCCCGCTGGCTCCAGCTCTTCTTGGGCTGATCATCCAGCCGCTGTCCGTCACGCGAATAATACACCCCGTTTAAGTTGTATCCCCCCGATGGTTTCTGCTCCGGTGGTGCATAGTCCTGAAATTTCTTTTTTCTTTCGTTTTCCATAACTTTCTCCTTTTGACGCTTTCTATCATCAATTCTAACATTCACTCACTTTCTTTACAATGAGTAACTTATCGCCCTGCTGCACATCTGCCGATTTGAGTCCGTTTGTCTCCATAATTTCTGCCTCGGTAGTATGAAAATGTCTTGCAATGTCCCATAATTGTTCTTCTTTTTTAACAATATAGCCAACAATTCCCGGCTGCTTCATCAGTTCCACCGCGTCTAGCGGTTCCTTATGGATATCCACAATTTTTTCCATGCACACTTCCTGCTGTACAATTGTCTGCAGGGAAATAACCGCCTTGACCTCAAATCGTTCGTTATCCAGCAGATTCACCGCAAGCTGATCAATCGCCGGCTCGATTTCATAAGAAATATCTTCCGTGTGCCCTTTCATGCCAGGAACATCAACAATCTGTGTAAACGGAATCTGTTCCTGCGTATGTGCAATCGGAAAACTGTCATCCGTCGTTGCATACAAAATATCAACCGTCAGGATTCCTTCTACCTCTAACCCGTTTTCCACCGGTTCCACATGATCCATCTCTGCATGCCCCTCAAAAGAACACAGCTGTAAGATCCGTTCCTGTTCTTCCGCCAGTTTCATCTGTTCAGAGATCCGCAGTTTTGCTTCATTTTTAATCAGCAGTTTTTTTGCACAGACCATTTCTTTCTGTGGCACAAGATTTGTTTCCAGCGAATAGACATCTGCCAGAAGTTCCACATTCCTTTCTTCCCACAGCTTCATTTCCACATCCATAGAAAGATTCAGGCTCAGCGCCCTCATTTCGCCATCATAATCTTCGGCTGGTTCCACCTCATATTCTTTCGTCTGGCAATGTACCCAGCAGATCGGCTGTGTTCCGGTCATTCCCCCTTCTATTGATTCGGAAAACGGAACCATCGTTTCATACCACTCCATTTTTCCTTCCGGACTGCTGTACAATACATTCACATACACTTCTCCCTGAATCTGCATCTGCTCCCCGGTGCAGATCACCTGCCGGTTACGCACTTCAACATAATCATAAAGCAGATGTCCGATATTCGGACTGGACTGTGGCAGTGCAATATCACTGTGCACACGCAAGATATCCTTTTTCGCGGATGTCAGTGCCAAAAGCTGCATCGTCCGGCTTTTCTGCTGAATATCCGGATCATTTTCAACACCACTTACAATTTCTTCTTCCACCGGCACCTCACACACGGCATGAATGCCAAGCAGAGCACGCACGGCAAGCTTTCTGGAATTGATGGCACTGATATTCAGATCCTCCAGATCTCCGCTCAGATTGACGGTATCGCGTTCTTCCACCTCATCCATAAAAATTTTTTCTCCGAAATTTATACTGTCCGTAAAAGATTCCAGCCGGTTATCTTCACTGCGGTATAACACGACAAAACGCAACTGTCCGGTAACCCACACCGTCTGGCTGCTCACCTTGACATCCTCAAAAATAACAGAACCCTTGGTATGTATAATGTTCAACAGATCCGGTTTGTTGTCTTTTACAATACAGTCATCATCCAGCGTAATCTGGGTAAACGCCCTGCTCCTTAGTAAATTCTGTCTGAACAGCTGTCTCTTCAATTCCAAAACAAAAAAATCCCCTCTCTTTGAAGTAAGTATACTAATACTTATTCAAAGAAAGGGAATTTTATTCATTCCTAACAAAGTTTCATTCGAATGTCCTTTGTAATAATATCAGTGTAACTGAATGACAATAACTGTGGAGGATTTTCCTCTCGCTCGTCATCTACAAGTATTGTAAAAACGCTTGGATATGCGCCCTGGATAACGCCTTCCTGAATATCTACCTTGTTACGTCCACGGTCTAACTGAATTTTCACTCTGTTACCGCGCTGCCGATGAACGGATGCCCGAACCTTGCTAATCTGTGCCTGTTCCATTGTTGCCTCCTCCATTTGAGTTGAATATTCTAGAAAATACTATATCTAGTAGCTTTAGTATAGCAGAGTGTTAAACTTTTTACAATAGTTCTTAAGTACCCTATTGAAACAGTACCTCTTCCTCCCGCAGTTCCAGCTTCAGTACAATAAACGGATAACTAGGTGCTTTTGTCACCTCTTCTCCGTTTTTGGGTCCCTGCAGTCTCGTCTTTACACAGATGGCGGTATCACTCAGATAACAGTCTTCCACGGAGATGCTGTATCCTCCGGTCTCCTGTATTCCATAACCTCTGGCAACGTATAAATATTCATTATCGCTGTATGTAAAACGGAAATCCCCCTCCTTTTTTTCTTCAATCTGTTGTCTTAAGGCTTCCGGAAGTTCTTCCTCCTTTGTCACGGTAAACTCCAGATCCTTTACCTTCTCCTCACATTCTTTTCGCACACACCCGCTCAGCAGCATAAGCACCCCCAGCAAAATGATCATCAGGATATACTTTCTTTTTTTATCTTTCATGGTTGACCACTCTATTTTCGTTCTTATGCTATCCTATGCAGCGGTCGTGCGATCTATTCTTTTGTATTTTTGTGTTCCTTCAGCATTTCATGAATCACATTCTGGCAGTATGCGCCGATATGTTTCTGATCTTCCTTGGAAAGTTCGGCAAAAATAATCGGCTCCCCATAGGTCAGTTTTACCTCTGCACGGTGCAGCCACGGAAAATGATTTTCAAAAATATCCGCCGTCCCGGTAAGTGCCATCGGAATGATCGGACATCCCGTCTTCTGTGCTATTTTAAAAGAACCATCTTTAAACGGCAAAAGCATCGTTGCATCCTCCCGGTCACGATTTCTCGTTCCCTCCGGGAAAATACAGATAGAAATGCCGGACTTCACCTGATCGATAGCGGTCAGAATGGTCTTAAGTCCCTGCTTTAAATCCTTGCGGTCAAGAAACAGACAATACAGACGGCGCATCCATATTCCCAGCAGCGGAACCTTATTGACACCATCTTTGGAAATATACCCGGTCAGATTCGGACACTGTGCATAAGTAATGACAATATCAAAAATGCTGCGGTGATTTCCAATATAAAGTACAGCCTGATCCGTTGGTACATGTTCTTTTCCCTCAACAGTCAGATGAACCCCCGCCAAAAAAGATACACAGCGCAGTCCCCACTGCACAATCCGAAGCTGGCTGATATCGGCTGCATGTTTATCAAATTTTGCGATAATCCATTCGATTCCGAGAACCGGCAGTCCAAGAATCAAAAATAAAAAAACATAAATGACTACGATAATTGTCCGCATTTTCTTCCTCCATAAAAAAAGCCTGAAGCATTTCATCTTCAGGCTTTTTCACTTTTTGCTTAAACCTGGAACGTTGACAGTGCATCCAGCAGGCTCTGGGCCTTGGTCGTAAGACTCTGGGATGCTTCATCCAGATTCTTGATTGCATCCAGCTGCGTACCTGCTGCCGAATGTACCGATGAAGAACATTCTGCCGTCTGGGTGGACGCATCGGAAATACTCTCGATTGCACTGAGTGTCTCGTTTCGTGCACCATTCATTTCCTGCACATTATTCGAAATCGTCTGCAGTGCCTGAATCAGCTGCGCTACAAGCTGGTCAATCTGTTTAAAGGAATTTGTGGTATCCTCTACAACGGAAGACTGGGAAGAAACTGCATCTTCCGCCTGTCTTGCGATATTTACCACTTCTCCCGTCTTGGAAACGATTTCATCTACAATGGAAGAAATCTGGGAAGAAGAAGCAAGACACTGATCGGCAAGCTTTCGGATTTCTTCTGCGACCACAGAAAATCCTCTGCCGGCATCTCCCGCACGCGCTGCCTCAATGGACGCATTCAGGGAAAGTAAATTCGTCTGTTCCGCAATATCATTGATCGCAGAAACAATGTTGCTGATGGATTTTGATTTTTCTTCCAGTTCCTGTATTGACTGAATGACATTTCTTGTAATGTTTGCAGTGGTCTCGGATGTCTGCGTAAGTGTCTGTACAGAAGATATACCGGTGGTAATGGTTTCTCCGGTTGCAGAAGTAAGTTTTCCCAATTCATCTGCATTGGAGCTTACATTATTAATCTTTCCCGATAAGGAATCCATCTGACTCATACAGTTATCGGAACCGGTATCCAGTTTGTTCACACCACTCTCAATCTCTTCAACTGCACTCTGAATATTCTTAGAGGTTTCAAGGAATGTTCCGGATGCCTCTGCCACATGAATTGCCGCTTCTCCAACCTGCTGACTCACATCATTGACATCCAGAATCAGCGATTTCATATGCTCTACGGTATCATTGACACCATCACACAGTAAACCAAACTCATCTTTGTGCTTTGCGGAAAGATGAACCGTAAGGTTTCCATTGGAAACTTTGCGCAGCTGACGCAGAATATATTTGATGGTTCCTGTCATCTGACTCGAAAGGAATAATCCAAGTGCAAGTGCGATGATCATACAGACAATCACAAGTACGGTTGTCAGCTGTTTGATTCCGGATGACTGCTCAAGCAGACGGTCAGAAGGAATCAGTGCCGTAACCATAAGATCTCCGGCTGAAAGTTTACTGTATACAAACATGTATGACTTTCCATTAAATGTAATCATCTGGTTTCCGGAATCTTTTTTCCCGTTCAATGCTTTCTTATAAAAACTTGTACCGTAAATCAGTGCTTTTTCCGTCTTGACGGATTCATCGGAATAAAACTCTTTTCCATCCGTATCCGTAATTAATGCTACATAGCCTCCCTTTCCAGGATCCAGTGACTGCATGGCGGAACGGATAAAGGAATCACTGATGTTTATGATCATCATGGCCGGCTGATTGTTCATTTTTTTTACAATTCGCAGACAGTAGGAATCAATTCCCAGATCCAGTGCTTTATCTGAACTTTCATCTGGCCCGAAGAAAAACCAGTTTGTTGCACTTTTGCTGACCAGTTTTCCCTGATCGCATCCGACATAGTCCGTATAAACATTTCGGTCACGAACAATTCCCTGACAGTCAATCGTACGCTTGTTGTCCGCGATAATATAGGCTCCCTGAATCTTGCTGTCGAGTGCCATCTTATTGCGCAGTCTGCTCTGATAGTCTTTGCGCACGGAGCTCTCATCATACATATCCATCAACCCCGCAAAATACTTACGCAGATCCGACTCGGTCAGATAGGTCTTAAATTCGTCCTTCTCACTCGTGATAACCAGATTGATATACTGCTGCATCGTATCAGCAGTCTGCTGTACAGATTCTTTGTATGTATCCACAATGGCATTGGAAGCGTTATTGTAAGAGGTAATACCAAGAGCCAGCACACCAATAACCGGAATCAGGAAAGCAACCACCAGCCGCATCGCAATACTGCGATAGAACGGAATTTCCGCTTTTTCTCTTTTCTGTTCGCCGGCCACCTTTTTTATTTTAGGAATTTTTGTCTTTTTTTCCTGCCGGGAAGCATTGTCACGTTTCGGTATTTTCTTTGTTTTTTCTTTTTTGACCTTTTCTTTCTTTAGTTTATTTGTTTTCTGCTCATCGTTTTTTCTCATATTGCATACGCCTCCGTTAATTCAGACGATTCCTCCCCGCCTATAATATAGATAATATACTACAATCTGACAAAAAACTCAACTTGAAACTACTATAATTTGTTATACTTTACTATTTTAACACAGCAATACTGCATGCCGGCATCTCCAGTTTCCCATCTTTCAGCTGTACCGTCTCTTCCTTCAGTGTCAGGCTTCCCTCCAGGTTCATATTTTCAAGTGCTGTTCCCTTCAGGTCAACCGTACCGTTTCCTTCCCCAAGATTATACACAATTCCGATGGTACTGTCCTGATACGTTTTCGTGATTGCCGCCTGTGAATCTTTACACAGACTTTCTACTTTTTCTATGGTTCCCCTTGCAATTTCCGGATTCTGATTCCGCAGACGAAGCGCATTTTTATAGTAACTTAAGATAGAATCCTTATCCTTTTCCTGTTCATCTTCTGCCGGAAACGGAGATTCAATGCCGGCATCCATATCTGCCGGTCCCTTTGTCATTCCTGTGGTGTCAGTTTTTGACCACACCATCGGAATACGCTTATTTTCATCCTTTGTTCCGGAACTGTTCATGCCAATTTCTTCCCCATAATAAACAAACGGACTGCCGTTCATTGTCATCAGAAGACCTGCTGCTGTCTTAATCTTATCCGGATCATTCACCAGCGTATTGGCAATCCTTGCCATATCGTGATTGGACAAAAACGGTGCATCAATATAATCCGGATTTTTTTGGGAGAAATCATTCTGATATTTCAGCATGGAATTCACAAGGCTTACCGGATCGCCCTTTCTTACCGCATTGACCAGTGCCCCTTTTGCCGTTCCCGCATCAAAATTAAACATGCTTGGTGTTCCACTCGCATAATAATCCGCAATGACATTCTCACTCGCCCACACTTCGGATACCATATAAAACTGTGGATTTTTTTCTTTACAGTATGTGTACAGTTTATTTAAAATATCACAATTCGCATTGGTTGCATTTTCTTCATAATGCATGGCCGCATCCATCCGGAAACCATCCACACCAAGATCTATCCAGTAATCCGCAACTTCTTCAAATTCCTTCTGTACTGCCGGGCTTTTCAGGTTCAGATCCGGCATTTCCGACCAGAAGGATCCCTCATACCACCAGCTGCTGCTTCCCGGCACTGCATAGTAGGTTGTTCCCTCCTGCTTGTCAGAAAAATGATAGTAATCCACATACGGACACACCGTATCGTCCGGTTTTTCTCCTGCCTTCAGACCTGCAAGATACTCACATGCCTGTGTAAACCATGGATGCTGGGAAGAACTGTGATTCATTGCCACATCAATGATCAGCCGGATACCTTTTTCATGACACGCACTTGCCAGCTCTTTAAAATCATCCGCCGTACCATATGCCTCGTCCACCGCTTCGTAATCCGTTGTATCATATTTATGATAGGTTGGGGAAGGCATGATCGGCATGAGCCAGATTCCGTTGCATCCCAGATCTGAGATGTAATCCAGCTTTTCTTCCACACCCTTTAAATCACCCATGCCGTCCCCATCACTGTCATAAAAGGAGCCGACAAAAATTTCATAGTAATTACGGTAATTATCATCAATTATATTTAATTTTGCATCCTGTGTACCGTTCCCCGAAATACAGCCTGCAAGCACCCCGGCAAAAAGCACCAGCACAACAACTGCCGACAAAATTCTTTTTTTCATAACCTTTCCTTTCTTCATCGGATGAAAAAAGCCGGTGGTCAAACGACCACCGGCTTTCTATCTTTCATCATTAACCCTTTACAGCGCCTGTCAGACCATCTACATAGAATTTCTGCATAAATACGAAGAGAATAGAGATCGGGATAGACACAATAACTGCGGCTGCAGCCCATCTTGTAAACCATCCGTTTACAAACTCTTTCTCCAGCATATTGTACAGGAGAAGTGATACCGTCCAATACTTATCCTTTGGTCCAACAATGACACGTACAAATACGAAGTCAAGCCATGGAGCAAGGAATGCCGTAAGGATCGTATATACAACGATTGGTTTACTGAGTGGAAGAATGATCTTGTAAAATACCTGGAACTGATTACATCCATCCAGAATCGCTGCCTCTGAGAGAGACTTTGGTACCGTATCAAAGAATCCCTTTGCGATATAAAATCCAACACCAGATCCTGCAGAATAAATCAGAATCAGAGCGATACGAAGCCCACTTCCCTCGGTCAGTCCAACTGCTTTTAAAATAAAGTATACTGCAACCATGGACATGAATGCCGGGAACAATCCAAGGATCATGGCCAGATTCATAAATGCTTTACGCATTCTAAAGCGCAGTCTTGACATACAGTAAGATACACTCAGTACGAATGTCGTTGAAATCAAGCATGAAAAAATGGAAATGATCAGCGTATTCATAAAAGCTCTCGGGAAGTTCAACAATGTTGTCTCCGTAAAGAGTCTCTTATAGTTATTAAATGTCAGTTCTTTTGGGAAGAAATATGCGGTATATGCACCACTTTCCCCTCGCAAACTTGTCATGATAATCCAGAAAATCGGGAATAACCAGATCACTACCAGGATGGCAAGGATTATATGTACCAATGAATTTTTTGCAATTTTCTTTGCCCGGCCAGCGGTCATAGGGCGTTTGCTTACTTTTGCACTGCTCATTACATGAATCCCTCCTCATCTTTGTATGCTTTCGTATTTCTGTAGGTGACTAATGCCACAATAGAAAGAACTACGAATGTTAAGATACCAATCACGGCACCGATGTTGTAATACTGATAATCAACCGTTAACTTGTACAGCCATGTTACCAGAAGATCCGTCTTGCCCGCTGTTTCACCAACCGGAGTCGGCTTACCTGCGGATAACAGGTAGATAACGTTGAAGTTATTGATGTTACCTGTAAACTGTGTAATGATGTATGGTCCCATAATAAACATAATATATGGCAATGTAATTTTGCGGAAAATCTGTGCGGCATTGGCACCATCAATCTTGGCTGCCTCATACAACTCTGCCGGTACATTCTGCAATACACCGGTAACCTGAAGCATGGTGTATGGAATACCAACCCAGCAGTTAATCAAAATAACCGATACACGCGCCCACATCGTATTCGTCCAGAACGGAAGTGGATTCTGGATAAGCCCCCACTCCATCAGCAGGTTGTTGACCGCCCCATGTTCCTGAAGCATCTGTCTCATAACCAGTAAGGATACGAACTGTGGCACTGCAATGGAAATAACAAAACAGGTACGCCAGAATGCTTTACAATGTGTTTCTTTGCGGTTGATTACAATTGCAAGGATCAGTCCTAAGAAGTTACATAAGAATGTAGCAAATACAGCCCATACAATTGTCCAGCCTAAAACCCGCCAGAATGTCTTGCCTATCTTTCCGCCAAGTCCAAGTACCGTCTTAAAGTTCGCCAATCCAACCCAGTCAAACAAGGTCAGATGCTTGTTGATCGTAGAATAATTGGTAAATGCCATTGGAATCATGAATAACAATGGTAAAACTGTAAAAATAAGAATTCCCATCAATGGGAGAAACATTAATGTCTTGTATAAATTTTTATCAAATAAACTTTTGACATCCTTGCCAAAAGAATTGATTTCTTTCCCCTCTTTTGCGAGGCACTCTGCCATATATGCGCTTCTTAAATTTTCAGCCCACATATAAATAAATAAAAGAGTGATCGCAATCGTAGCAACACCGTATAACAACAATAATACGGAATTGTCACCCTGTACATACTCATATATCTGTTTCTGTTCATTAAATACCTCTTCCTGTTTTCTCCATCCTAATGAAGGAAGCATGGAAAGATAATATGCACCTGCATTGACCATAAACATAATATAGCCAATCTCAATTGCCAAAAAAATTAAACCTTTGATAATCTGCTTGTGGGCGATGTTTCCCAATCCCATTATAAGCGCTGATAACTTAACTGCAGCCCCGCCCTTCGTAAGCGCATTGGATACAGTGTACGGTGTAGCGAAGTCCGACTTCTTTTTGTTTGCACCTATCATACTTATCCTCCCGGCACATGTTACTCTATGCCATATTTATAGACTCATGCATTCCAAGATTCCGGGGAATCCCCAGAACCTTGGAATTGTTTCTCTGTCTTTTCCTTTTGGAAAAAGATTACTCTGTAAGTGAGCTGTTTAACTGCTCGTTTAATGCTTCTGTCTTTTCCTTAGCATTGTCTGCTGTGATCTGTCCTTCAGCACCGTGTACGAATGCATCACCGAATGGTGTAGCTGCATCCCAGTAAGCCTGCATTGGGATGATTGGCTGAGCGATAGAGCAATTTGCTGCTACGTTTGCCAAAGTTGATGCAACTGCATCCTTAGCAACTTCTTCGTTAGAAACAAGGTTTGTATTAACAGGAGCCTGCTTTCTTAACTCAAAATGCTTTAACTGTGCGTCTTCGCTTCCTAAGTATGCAGCAAGCTTAACAGCAACTTCCTGATTCTTGCAGTTCGGGTTAACACCAATAGCCTTAGAACCAAGGAATGCCTTCAGCTGGCAGTCTTTTCCGTCAACGTTGATTGTAGGAAGGGCTGCAACACCAACGTTCTCCTCACCAAGGTTCTTAACTACTGCATCATAATTCCAGTTACCATTGAAGTAAGCATTTACAGATCCATCCTTTAATCCGGCAAGACCAAGGGATCCTTCGTTATTGTCCATTACGAAATTCTTGTTATTGAATAAGTCAACAATGTACTTTGTTACTGCTACAGCGTTGTCTCCGCCGAAGTCATATCCCTTAGATGCATCTGTACCATCTCCGAAGATTGTACATCCGTTTGCTGCATAGAAGGAAGCAAGATACCAGCCGTTGTCAAATGGGAAAGAAACTTTTCCTTTCTCAAGCATTGTATCAAGGCTCTTTACATCATCTTCTGAGAAGACTCTCTTATCATAATACATAAACCATGTATTTGGTGTATAAGGAACACCATAAATATCTCCGTTGTATGTAACAGTTGCTGCCATAGCTTCTGGGTTAGAGCTCTTAACATATTCTGCTGCATCTCCACCGAGCTTTGTTAATGCTCCGGCATCAACCAGCTCAGCAATCTGGTCATTTGCAAACATGAATACATCCGCTGCACTTGCAGGATCCTGTAATACGGTGTCTTTTGCATCAGACTCTGAACATGTTACATAATCAAATGTAATGTTCCACTCCGGATGTTCCTCGTTAAATGCCTCACACTCTGTCTTTAACCATGCCCCCTGTGCATCATCCTGATCCTCGGAAGGTCCCATAACAGTAAGTTTTACATCAACTGGTTCTGCTGACTCGGAAGTGCTTCCATTGTTTGCTGCCTGTGTTCCATCATTAGATGCTCCGTTGTCCTTGCTGCCGCATCCAGCGAACATTGTAGCTGTCATTGCTACAACAAGCATTGCTGCTAATACTTTCTTTTTCATCGTTTTCCTCTCCTTTTTTCAAAAATGATAGTTCAAAAGTATCTATATAAAGCGCCTCTGCGCTCTATATCGTAATTTCTGCGTCATCTGCGGTATACCGCCGCAAGATTCCGTATCCACGCCCGGCGGCTTTCCGCGAGCTGTTCTTTGTTCAATCTCCACCGCCAGTTATACCCCACGGTAGACGGTGCATTCATTCTTGCCTCGTTCCCGAGTTTCAGCAAATCCTGCATCTGTATGATCGCGATATCTGCAATACTTGCGTATGCACACCGGATCAGTGCATCCGGGATTTCTTCCTGACTGCTGATGTTGAGATATTCATACAGATAAGCCAGTTCATATTCTGTCTTGTCCCTGAAATATCCTACAATCGTATCATTGTCATGCGTTCCCGCGTATACCACTGTGTGGCTTCCCGGATAATTATGTGGCAGATGTTCATTGGACGGATCTCCGTCAAATGCAAACATCAGAACTTTTGTGTCCAGCCACCCTGTCTTTGCAAGGAGTTTTTTCACTCCCGGTATCAATGCCTTGCCGCCGTAATCATCGGCGATCACTGTTGTTCCATTCAAAACGGAATTCAAAGCGTCAGTCAGTTTGCGCCCCGGTCCCTTCATCCACCGTCCGCTGGAAGCATCCGTGGCATCTTTCGGAACCATATAATTTTTGACGAACCCGATGAAATGATCCATCCGGATTACATCAAAGAGCTTTGTACTGATCTGCATTCTTCGTTTCCACCAGGAAAACCCATCCTCCTGCATGAGAGGCCAGTTATACAGTGGATTTCCCCATACCTGACCTGTTTCGGAAAACTTATCCGGAATTGCAGCTGCCACATAAGCAGCTTCGCCATTCTCATCCAGTAAAAACTGTTCCGGATGCATCCAGGTATCCACGCTGTCCTTTCCCACATAAAATGGTACATCTCCGATCAGCTGGACTCCTTTGCTGTTGGCATATTCCCTAAGTTTTCCCCACTGCTGGAAGAACTTGTATTGGCAAAACACCCAAAACATGATGTTATTATACATCTCTTTTCGGCACTTTGCAAGCGCAACCGGTTGTTTTTTTTGAATATTTTCCGGCCAGCTCTGCCAGTTCTGGTTTCCATTGGATACTTTCAGTGCCATATACAGTCCATAATCTTCGACCCAGTCCCTATTTTCTTCTACAAACTGCTGAAATTCCGGTTCGTGTTCGTCAAACCGACCAAATGCTTTCTGCAGAACCAGCGTCCTGTTTTCAAAGAGTGCTGCATAATCAATGGCAGATTTCTGTGTTCCCCAGTAATGGCTCCGGATTTCCTCCGGCGTCAGAAGCTTTTCTCTGGCAAGCTGATCCAGATCAATCAGATAAGGATTTCCGGCAAATGCCGACAAGCTCTGATATGGGCTATCCCCAAAACTTGTAGGTCCGACAGGAAGCACCTGCCAGTACTTTTGTTTCAGATCCACCAGCAGATCCACAAAATGGAATGCTGCATCACCCAGAGTGCCAATACCATACTCTGACGGTAGGCTTGATACTGCAAGAAGGATTCCGGAACCTCTTGCTACTTCCTGTCCTTCCAAGATTCTTCACCCCGTCTTTTAAATCACGAATTCTCCTTCGGATTATTGGAAAAACCATCTAAAAATCTTTTCGGATTGTTTCGTGTTTTTTCGTATCTGTCTTAATTTTAGTTTCTCTACGTCATTTTGTCAATGATTTTGCGTTTTCGGACACCATTTTCCCCACTTTTCACGTATTTTATATCGTGTTTTTGTATATATTCACAACATTATTGCTCTGTTTTTTCGAAACTTTTTTTGAGAAAGAATTGCACAGTTTCCCAAACTGATTTATAATCATTTAAACATAAGAAATCACAGGAGAAAATATATGGCTACAATCAAAGATATTGCCAATCGTCTTGGAGTTTCTGTAAGCACAGTCTCCAAAGGTTTAAACGGCGCAAGTGACATAAGTGATGAGCTGCGGCAGATGGTTCTCGATACCGCTGTGGAGATGGGATACAGCACCAAGCGTTCCAAGAAAGTGGAAAACCGCAAGCTTTGCATTTTCATAGAAAACATGAATTACGAAACAATTGATGAATTCGGATATGACATAGTTCTCGGCTTCAAACAGAATGCGTTCCGCCGCAAATGGGATGTTGATATTCTTCCCATCACCCCGGCATTTCAGGAAGAGGAAAAATACGATACCTTTCTGTTGAAAAACGGCTATTGCGGAGCCTTTCTGATGGGTCTTGCATTGCATGATTCCTGGATCAAGCAGCTGGAAAACACTACCATGCCAACTGTGCTTTTGGACAATTTCATCTCTGGCAATCCAAATGTCTGCTATCTTGGAACCGACAGCTACGAAGGCATCACCATGGCAGTAAATCATCTGGTTAATCTCGGGCATAAAAACATTGCATTCTTAAACGGTTCCTTATACTCACTGGTTTCTGACCAGCGGCAGGAGGCATTCGAAAGTGCTATGGCTGCTGCCTCACTTCCTGTGCAGAAGGATCTGACAGCTTACGGCTACTATGTATCCGACAGTGCCAAATATCATGTTCCCGGATTTCTTTCCGCCGGTGCCACTGCCGTGGTCTGCGGCAATGACCTGATTGCCAAAGGTGTCATTGACGAATGTACGAAGCGCGGATTCCGCGTGCCGGAAGACGTCAGTGTTGTTGGTTTTGACGACATATCCATTGCTGCCACTTTTGACCCGCCGCTTACCACAATCCGTCAGGAACGCAACGAGCTTGGCCGTTGTGCTTACGATATTTTAAATTCCCTGATCCATCACATCCCGATCAGCAAAACGCTGCTGCGTCCTAAGCTGATCGAGCGTGAATCTACTGCGCGCTGTGCGCACCGCGACTGACAATATTTTATTATTTTATCCGCATAATCGCTTATGCTTTATGCGCATTCTTTTTAAGATTTTCCAACAATACCTTATTTCATTTTTTAATAATCTGCACAAAAAAAGACCGACACAATGTCGGTCTTAAAAGAATGGGCAGAGGTGGATTCGAACCACCGAAGCAATTTGCAGCAGATTTACAGTCTGTCCCCTTTGGCCACTCGGGAATCTGCCCATTTCCATCAGAATGCGAAGCACTCTGACAATTTGGAATTATAGCATAATTTTTATTCTGTGACAAGTCTTTTTTCTTTTATTATTTATCCAGTGCCACCGGATCCCAGCCGTAATCTTTGTAATATTGGATGTCTAGATGATTCTGCTTTACATAATCACGAAGCATTTTTATACGAATTTTTTTATGTGCCTCCGCGGTATCCATCAGTTTCTGCGGATCTACCTGATATCCTTCGCAGAATTCACGAATACTTGTGTCATAGTAAGATCCGTCCCCTGCCACTTCTTTATCCTTAAAAATATAACTGCCATTTCCATACGAAACAAAATGTAACCGTGCAGGCATTTCACTTCCACTGTCACTCATCAGCGTATTTCCGTTCCGGTAGTATGTTTCCCACCAGAAATTTCCAAAAATAAACAGATCATTTCCGGTTCTGACTGTTTTCACAATGACCGGCTCCGGCACATAAATATAAATTCCACCGTTTTCCAGATATTCATACTCGTTTCTGTTTTTAATCATGTAATCACAGACAAGTTTCATAATTTCATCGTCTCCCTGATAAGCAAATTCCGGCAGTCCTGTATGCTGCGTATTCTCTTCCGTCGCAGTTTCCGTCTGTATCTCATCAGAATACGTCTGTACCAAAAGCTTTTCCTTCGAAATTTTCTCCGTGTCATCCGCCGGACAGGAATACAGTTCATAATCATCTCCACCGATAATAACTAAAGCGCTGCGGTACTGTCTGCCAGCCCTATCCGTCCATACAATACACTGCTGACTGTAAACGCCCGTTTCTTTCCCATCTTTACCGGAATTTATCAGACTGTTCCAGTAGTCCCCGTCTGCCATACCAGAAAATGTGTCCAGGGAATTTTCTGCGGAAAACGTTTTCCACTCCCGGTAAACCAGTTCCAGTTTTCGAACATCCTCCGTCACGGAAAGCGCGGATGATACATCAGTCTTTTTAAGATCATACACATACATCTGCGTTGGCTGCTGTTCCTTTTTCTCATTAAAAATATATATCGTGTCTTTCTGCAGCAGCGCACGGGTATGGATACTGTCGGTATTAAAATAATTGCAGTCCATTGCCTGCAGATCCAGTGCCGCCAGAAGCTTTTTTTCCTGCCGTCCATATACTATCAGTGCGCGTTCATTGGCAAATACCACATATTTTTCAGAACATCCTGCCAGTTCTGGTGCATACACTTCATTTTTCAGCTTCAATCCTTCGTCTGCCGCTTTCTTCTGCTGTACCGGAAGTCCGCAAAATTCCCGGATAGAATCCAATAATGCACCATCCGTTGCGGCATTGACACCTACGCCGGTTAACAGGCAGACTGCAATCACACAGGTTCCGGCCAATGCCGCTGCAAATGTTTTCCGGCCATGTGGCTGCCACCCGGATCGTATGACCTGCTTCCGCTTCTGTCCTCTTCCTGAAATTGTACTCTGAAGCCGGTTCCACATCTGCTCTTTCCGTTCCTGATCCGGTGACGTCTGATCAATCGTATATTTGAAAATTTCTTCCCATTTTTCAGGATCACTCATCATTTTATTTTCCCTCCCTTTCCCAATTTTGTGGAATCTCCCCTGCTTTTTTGAGCTCTTCTTTCAATTTCCTGCGTCCTGCAGCAAGCTGCGTCTGCAATGTACTTTCTTTTCGTTTCAGAATCGCAGTCAGTTCCCGTATGGAATAGCCTTCATAATAATACAGATACAGCAGAATCCGGTATTTTGGTTCCAACGACTCCAATGCCAGCCACACAACATTTTCCATATGGTTTTCCGATGCAATACCTGGTTCCGGCATCTCTTCGAGTGTACCGCAATGTTTCCTCTCATAACTTTTCAGTACATCTTTGCACTGATTTTTCGTTGCGGTCAGAATCCATGCCGTTTCATGATCTGTGTCCCGGAAACTTATTTTTTTCTCCCAGACTTTCAGAAATACCATCTGTACCATGTCTTCCGCATCACTTTGGCTGCCCAGCATAACCAGTGCCAGTCTATAAACACGATTCACCTGTCGGTTATATAATGCCTGAAAATCTTCCATTGGAGTGTCATTTGTTTTTTTCATGCCTGCCCTCCTGTTTCCAACTATTATATACACGATTCATCATGGGGAAATATCTTTCAGAATAAAATTTTTGAATAATTTCAGATAATAAAAAAGACAGCTTCGAACGCTGCCTTTTAGGAGAAGGTATTTTTACTATGGGGTATAGCAAAAACTATATATAATGTATTGGGGGGTTTTTACGGTTATTATAATACCATGAACCCCTGCGAAAGTGTGCACAAACCTCACAAAAAGTATGACTCGTTTTTGGTTATTTTGTATAAGTGAAAACAAGATAAAAAAGACAGCTTCGAACGCTGTCTTTTTAGGAGAAGGTATTTTTACTATGGGGTATAGCAAAAACTATATAATGTATTGGGGGGTTTTTACGGTTATTATAATACCATGGACGGCCGGATAAGTGTGCACAAAGTCGAAAAAAGTTCCTGCGTTTTTCTGGTCAGTTCTACGGTACTATATTCCCAGTTTTAAGAAAAAATACGAAAAATTGCACAAACGCGCAACCGTTTATTCCTGTTTTTTGCACATGTGTTTCCTGTGGGTTATTTTCATACCCAATTTGCATCCTTTCCCGAATGTGGTCGTACACGATGCACTTTATAAAATAAAAAAGACAGCTTCGAACGCTGCCTTTTTAGGAGAAGGTATTTTTACTATGGGGTATAGCAAAAACTATATAATGTATTGGGGGGTTTTTACGGTTATTATAATACCATGGACGGCCGGATAAGTGTGCACAAAGTCGAAAAAAGTTCCTGCGTTTTTCTGGTCAGTTCTACGGTACTATATTCCTAGTTTTGAGAAAAAATACGAAAAATTGCACAAACGCGCAACCGTTTATTCTCATTTTTTGCACATCTACTTCTTTATAATTAGTTTTACATGTATAAAAGAAAAGTCCTATAAACGCATCGTTTACAGGACTTTTCCTTTTTATTTGGAAATATACAATTAGCAAACACCCTGAGCAAGCATAGCATCTACTACCTTCTCAAATCCGGCAATATTAGCACCTGCTACATAATCTGTCTTTCCACCAACGGTTGCATTGTATCTCTTAGCAGCATCGCTGATGTTAGCATAAATAGTCTCCATGATTCCCTTAAGCTTTCCGTCAACTTCTTCGAATGTCCAGGAAAGTCTCTCAGAGTTCTGGCTCATCTCAAGTGCAGATGTAGCAACACCACCGGCATTGGCAGCCTTACCACCTACGAAGAGAACACCATTCTCCTGAAGATACTTTGTAGCCTCAAGAGTTGTAGGCATGTTAGCACCCTCTGTTACAGATGTAACAC
>OGDF01000484.1_pt1 | contig 63605 bp, 55 predicted proteins | sample 1570141 | NCBI WGS metagenome assembly OGDF01 (sample SAMEA4370581, study PRJEB24528) | human gut metagenome
AATAAATGCGATAGAGTTTTATTAACTCTTTTCGCATTTAATTTTAAAACCTAGCATCAATCAAAAAGCTGTCATTTAATAAATTTTTAAGACCTTTATCTGGTAAGCAGCATCCTGTCATTATCAAAATCCTGTCTTGTTTTTGCGGAATACATCTTAAGCAGATCATCAAGAGACATTGCCTTACGGCTTTGCTCATCAATATCAAGAATGATATTGCCCGAATCCATCATAATCGTCCTGTTGCCCGTCTCCATTGCAGACTTAAGATTATGCGTAATCATCATTGTTGTAAGGTTATATTTTTTTACAACATTCTGTGTAATCTCCATAACCTTTTCTGCAGTTGCAGGGTCAAGCGCCGCAGTATGCTCATCAAGAAGGAGTACCTTAGGAGGTACCAGTGTACACATAAGAAGTGTCACTACCTGTCTCTGTCCTCCTGACAGCAGCCCGACTTTTGTCTTCATCCTGTCTTCAAGCCCCATGCCAAAATCGGCGAGTGCATTGCGGAAGAATTCTTTATCCTTTTTATTAAGTGCAAATCCAAGCCCCGGTTTGCCTGCTCTTGAATACGCAAGCGCAATATTCTCTTCAATTGTCATTCCCGGTGCAGTGCCCTTCATCGGATCCTGGAACACACGCCCTATAACATGTGAGCGTTTATGTTCCTTCATATATGTAATATCATCACCATCAAGAATAATCGAACCGGAATCAAGTAAAAATGTTCCGCATATTGCATTAAATAATGTTGACTTGCCTGCTCCGTTAGAACCGACTATAGTTACAAAATCACCTTTATTCAGTGTAAGGTTGAGGCTGTCAAGTGCAACATGTTCATTAGGTGTTCCCTTGGCAAACACCTTAACTGCGCTGTTTATCTTCAGCATTGCATTGTCTGTCACCGCATTATCAGTCATTGCTTTTTCCATGTTACCTGCGTCCTCCCATTCTTGTTCTGTACATTCCGATATACTGTTTGATTGCCGGTATTGAAAGTGCAATTGCAACTATCACTGCTGACAGGAACTTAAGCATGTATGCAGGGAATATACTTGATTTTATTGCAAATGCAATTATAAATCTGTATATTACGGCGCCGAATACAGAGCAGATGATTCCTGCTGTTATATTTCTTCTGCCGCCGAATACCTCACCGATTATTACCGATGCAAGACCTACAACCAGGATTCCCACACCCGAATTAATATCCGCATAACCCTGATACTGTGCAAGCAGCCCACCGGCTGCCGCTATGCAGGCATTGGCGATTGCAAGTGCAAGAACCTTGGTCATATCTGCATTTATCGAAGATGCCCTTACCATGTCTTCATTGTCTCCCGTTGCCCTTATGCATAACCCGAGACGTGTTCTGAAGAATAATATCAGAATCAGGCTGAATACTACCGCAAATACTGCCGGAATTATAATCTTTACAGCATCCCTTGAAAGCCCCGGAAACATCTTATAAGCTATTCTGAATATTGTATCTGCCTTGATGAGACTTAAGTTGGAGCTTTCTCCCATTATCATGATATTTATCGAGTAGAGACCGCTCATTGTAAGGATTCCTGATAATACCGGATGTATCATAAGCTTTGTCTGTAAAAATCCCGTAACAACTCCTGCAAGAGCTCCGGCTGCCATTCCGAGAAGTATTCCTATTACCGGATGGCCTGCTATTGACAGAACCGCTGACACGGTAAGTCCCAGTGTGAAGCTTCCTTCAGCCGTAAGATCCGGTATATTCATTATTCTGAAAACTATGTATATTCCTATCGCCAGCAGACCATATATAAGTCCAAGCTGGAGTGAGCCTAACACTAAGACCATTGCGTGCCTCCCAATTCAAAATCGTATTAATTACTTTGCATCTGTTATAAGCTGTGCTGTTGACTTAACGCTGTCAGGTATTGTAACACCGAGTGCTTCCATTGTGTTCTGGTTGATGACAGTTCCTGATGCAGGAACTACTACCGAAGGAACATCTGCGACCTTCCTGCCTCCAAGAATCTCAACTGCCATGTCTGCGCTCTGTGAACCAATCTGCTTATCATTCATAGCTACTGTTGCAAATGCACCTGACTGCACTGTTGTTGCGCTGCATGCATATACAGGAATCTTATTTTTTCTTGTTATCTCTGTAATCTGTGCCATACCTGACTGAACAACACTATCATTAGGTACAAAGATTGCATCAACGCTTCCTACAAGACTTTCTGCTGCCTGCTGAATCTCTGACGAATTAGTTACTACAGCCTCAACATACTTAAGTCCCTTGCCGTCAAGGTAAGACTTTGCATCTTTAACTGTATTTACTGAGTTAACCTCACCGGTGTTATATATAAGGCCATATGTCTTATTACCCGGTGTGAGTGAATCGCTGAGATTGAATATATCGCTTACAGGGATTGCATTAGATGTACCTGTTGCATTCTTATCAGGCTTTTCCATGTTGCTTGTCACACCCGCTGCCACAGGAGCAGATACAGAAATGAATACTACAGGGATATCTGAATCCATATTAACCATAGCCTGAGTTGCCGGAGTTGCAATTGTTGCTACAAGATCCATTCTGCTGTCAACCATCTCCTGGCAGATTGTATTAAGTGTTGCCGTATCACCCTGTGCGCTCTTAACAACTATGTCGCACTTATCTTCTGTGTATCCCTTGGCACGGAGCTCCTCGATGAATCCGTCCTTCATATCGTTAAATGCGCCATTCTCGATAAGCTGTATTACACCAACCTTAATCTTGCCGCTGCTCTTCTCTGAGCTGCTGCCACATGCCGCCATTCCTGTTGCCATAACTGCTGCGAGCATCATACATGCTGCCTTCTTAAACATCTTTCCAAGTCTCATAATTTTTCTCCCTTTCAATTATAAATTTTTACCACAAGATATAGAATCAGTCGTTGCATTAAAAAATCCCCGGCAGATATAAATCTGCCAGGGACGAATTGTTCGTGGTACCACCCTAATTCAGACTCCATGCGCCATCACGTCTTATTGGAATCCCTCTTGCCCTTAACGCGGGTCATACGGCACAGGCTACTCAAAAACTCAATATAAAGCTTCATCTTTCACCCTGCGTCTTGCAAGTCCATTCCCTATCCCTTCCATACCGGATTCCACCAGCTCCGGCTCTCTGTGATGTCAGTAAAACAGGTACTCGTCTTGTTCATCGACTTTATCTCTATCACTTAAAACGCATTATAGCAACATCCATTCCGAATGTCAAACATTTTCTTAAAGAAATGTAAAATTCAGCCACGTATTAATCGTTATAGACCTTACGGAACTCTGAATAACCATCTTCCTCAAGCTTCTGGATCTGGAACTTGGCATTCTTGTTAAGCGGCTGTACAGTTACAATATTGCCCTGTTCACGAAGCTTTGTTGCCTCAGCAAATACATCGGCAAGCTTGTCTGTAGACACCTTGCTGTCAACAAGAATTGCAATGCATTTTTTGTCTCTTGCAAATGCCTTGTCACCAAGCTTATCCTTGAGTATTGTGATGATGCGCTCAAAGCCGATTGAAAATCCGCATGCACATACCTTCTGTCCGCAGAACTTGCCAATCATCTCATCATATCGTCCGCCTCCGGCGATTGAGAAGTTATATCCGTCAATTGTAATCTCAAATATTGTTCCTGTGTAATATGACATTCCTCTTACAAGTGTAGGGTCAAATACAAGGCTTACATCGCTGCTTATCATAGGCTTCACACATGAGAGTATGCCATCGAGTGAGTCAACAACTGATGAATCTATCGCATCGGCACCTATAAGGCTGCAGAAATCCCCGCATGATATTCCCTCTGTAATTTTCGTGAACATCTGTGTATACTTTTCAACTGCATCAGCAGCAAATCCGCTCTTTACAAGTTCTTCCTTAACTCCGTCTATTCCAATCTTGTCCATCTTATCAAGAATGATGAACACAGTGTCGAAGCTCTCTTCGTCAAAACCTGCGCTCTTAGCCATTCCCTTAAGGATTCTTCTGTCATTAACGTGAACTGTAAACCTGCTTATTCCGACCTCTTCAAAAATCTTTGTGAGCATTGATGTTGTTGCAGCAATAAGCTCTATCTCTGCCAGAATCGATGAATCTCCGAGAATATCGATATCGCACTGTGTAAACTGACGGAATCTTCCCTTCTGCGGTCTGTCGGCACGGAATACGTTGCCAATCTGAAGTGATTTGAAAGGAGTTGTCAGTACTGCCTGATTGTTGGCATAATAACGCGAAAGCGGTACAGTAAGATCATAACGGAGAGCCGAATCCGCAAGTTCTCCGCCATTCTCGATTGCACGCTGAAGGTCCGCGCCTCTCTTCATCACAGGGAAGATGAGCTTCTCATTCTCTCCGCCCTGCTTGCCTGTAAGATTCCCAAGGTGTTCCATTACAGGTGTCTCTATAAGCGAAAATCCATATGTTGCATATGTTTCTTTAATCATATTAATGACATGTTCACGAAGTCTCATGTCTGATGGGAGGAAATCATTCATTCCCTTTATTGGCGTTTTGATAAATCCCATTGTTATTATCTCCTTATGTTCCGGTTAATAAATACAGTTACATATCTTATGATAAATGCTGTTACATGTCCCACGCATGGTGGTCTGTATGAAGCAGCTTGTGTGCCACAGGTGAATTAGGCTTCTCGAAGAATTCCTCATACATCTTAAGCACATCAGGGTTCTCATGACTGAACCTGATATTCTTACTGCGGTCAAGACTGTACAGGATAGGTGCTCTGTCTTTTGCAAGTTCCTGTCCGTCACGGATAGGCTGTCCGCCGCCGCCTACGCATCCTCCCGGACACGCCATTACCTCAACAAAATCGTACTTCACTTCACCGCGCTTAATTGCATCAAGCAACTGTCTTGTATTGCCAAGGCCGTGGACCGTTGCTGTTCTTATCTCATTGCCGCCGACATTGAATGCTGCCTCTTTCCACGGGTTCATTCCTCTCACTGCACTGAATGCATCAGCATCAGGATTCTTACCTGTTACAAGATAGAACGCTGAACGGAGCGCTGCCTCCATAACACCGCCTGTCGCGCCGAATATTACGCCGGCACCGCTGTATGTTCCGAGTGGTGAATCGAAGTCCTCCTCCGGAAGGGCTTCGGGAATTATTGCCTCTCCTCTTACAAGCCTTGCAAATTCTCTTGTTGTGAGCACATAATCAACATCCTGTCCGTATCCTGCAGAACTCATATTATCATATGCCGCTTCCGCTTTCTTGGCTGTACAAGGCATAATAGAGACTGAACATATTCTTGACGGATCTATATCCGCTTTCTTGGCAAAATATGACTTAACAACTGCGCCGAACATCTGCTGCGGTGACTTGGCTGTTGACAGATTATCCACGAATTCAGGATACTGTGACTTAACAAATCTCACCCAGCCCGGGCAGCACGACGTAAACATCGGAAGTCTGCTCTTGTCAGGATTCTTAAGCCTTTCTATAAATTCATTTCCCTCTTCCATTATCGTAAGATCCGCTGAAAAATTGGTATCGAATACATAATCAAAGCCTATATGTCTGAGCACCGACGCAAGTCTCTTCTCTGTAGCCACATCCCCCGGCATGCCGAGATCCTCGCCCCATGCCGTTCTGACGGCAGGTGCCACCTGAACCACAGTTATCGTCTCCGGGTCATTAAGAGCTGCAAGCACCTTGCCGATATCATCCTTTTCTCTTAGCGCTCCTACAGGGCAATGTGTCACACACTGTCCACAGGCTGCACAGTCCGCATGCTCAATCTTACGGCCGTTAGCCACATCCACAGTTGTTCTGCTGCCTGTATTAACTACATCCCATACATGAAGCGTCTGTATCTTTTCACATACCTGAATACAGCGCATGCACTTAATACATTTGGCATTATCGCGGATAATAGGGAATTCAGGATTCCAATCATTATGCTCTATTCTTCCATTATACGGATTCTCTATACATCCCAGATCATTAGCAATCTTCTGAAGTTCACAGTTACCGCTTCGTACACAGATTGCACATCTGCAGTCATGCTGCGAAAGTATAAGACGTACGATTGTCTTGCGTGTCTCTCGTACCTTAGGTGAGTTAGTGAATATTACCATTCCCTCCTCAACCTTATTATTACAGGCCGTTATGAGCTTTTCCTTGCCCTGAAGTTCCACCTGGCATACACGGCATGCTGCTATCTCATTAATATCGCGGAGATAGCACAGATGTGGAATCATAATTCCGATGCCTGCCGCAGCATCAAGAATTGTTGTGCCCTCAGGTACACTTACCGGACGGTTGTTTATTGTAAGATTTACCATATCTCTGCTCTTCCTCCTTTAAAGTTACCATAGCCAAAGTGGTCGCACCTTAAGCAGCGCGAAGACTCCTGCTCAGCCTCTTCAAGAGTCATGCCGCATTCGATATGATCAAAATTGCATTTTCTCTCATCCGCAGGCACATTGGTAAGATTAACCCTTCCGCACGCCGGCTTGTCCGCATGGCTTGCCGCCGGAATGTCTATATCAACGCTTATGAGATGATTATATCCGAGATATTCATCTATATTGGCCGCTGCCACCTTACCTGCGGCAATAGCACGTATTACAGTTGCAGGCCCGGTTACACAGTCACCTCCGGCAAATACACCCGGTATATTGATAATCTCGCCATCATCCATGGCTGTTATGTTGCCTCTCTTGACAGGCATTCCCGCCTCCTCAAAATGACGGCTCTCAATACCCTGTCCGATTGCGACTATTACAATATCACATGCGACCCTCACCTCAGGCTTTGATGAATCAGATGGTCTGGCCCTTCCCCATTCATCCATTCTTCCGATTATCTGTGGCTTAACCCACAATGCCACGGCATTGCCGTTCTCATCAGCCTCTATTCTTACCGGACTGCTGAGCTCCATAAGTTCACAGCCTTCCTCAAGTGCTCCTTCCACTTCTTCAGGAAGCGCTGTCATATCTTCCTTACGCCTTCTGTAGGCAATTATTGCTCTCTTAGCACCAAGTCTTACCGCTGAGCGTACACAGTCCATTGCAACATTACCACCGCCGACAACAGCAACCGTCTTGCCGGTAAAATCAGGTACATTATCGTTACCTATATTATCAAGCAGCTCAACCGCCGACATAACATTATTGCTGTCTTCACCCTCTATTCCTATCTTCTTATCGTTATGGGCACCGATTGCAATATAAACGGCATCATACTGGTCTCTAAGATCCTTAATTGAGAAATTCTCACCAATCTTTGTATTATACTTAACTTCAACTCCTGTTGACAGAACACAGTCAATATCTTCCTGAAGGCGTTCTCTTGGGAACCGGTAATTAGGTATTCCGTATCTTAACATTCCGCCAAGCTTGGACTTCATCTCATAAACAACGCACTTATGCCCCATAAGCGAAAGGAAATATGCTGCACTGAGTCCGCTTGGACCACCTCCGACAATAGCAACTCTCTTACCGGTTGCCGCGGCACATGGAGGTGCCGGCACAACTCCTGCATTATCCACAGCAAATCTTTTAAGTCCTCTTATATTAACTGCCGTGTCAAACATACTTCTGCGGCATCTTGCCTCACATGGATGCTCACATATAAGTGCACACGCTGTAGGGAAAGGATTATCCTTTCTTATAAGACGCACTGCATCTGCATATCTTCCTTCATTAACAAGCGCGATATATCCCGGAATATCAACTCCCGCAGGGCACAATGCAACACAAGGTATTGCCTGGGTTATGTGATTGGTACATTTGCCATTCTTGATATGTGCAACATAATCGTCACGGAAACCTTCAAGCCCCCTGAGTACCATATTGGCTGCCTCATATCCGATTGCACAGTCAGCCGAGTTACTTATTACCTTGGCAAGCCTTTCTATCTCGCCAAGCGTCTCCATTGTTGCCTCTCCTTCAAGAACCTGATTAAGGTAATCTGCAAGCTGTCCGAGTCCTACACGGCACGGCACACATTTACCACATGTCTGTGCATGGCATAGTCTGAGGAAATTAAGTGCAAGATCTACAGGGCATATTCCCGGAGGACTTGCCACAATACGTCTCTCAAGATCCTTATACAGTCTCTCTACAGTCTGGCCGGCAACATTCTTAGTTGCAATTTTAAGTCTGCTCATATACGCTACGTCTCCTAATTATCTGTGTTCTTCCAATATCTTCTCAAGGATAATAACTGCGTCTTCAATACATCCCGGGCAGCTTCTTAACACTTCTCCCGTCTCAACACCCTTGAGGTCTTTGCATACTATTGACTTATTTTTGTTTTTAAATGTCTCGACAAGCTCTTTTGAAAGCTTATATGTCTGTCCCTTTGAGTCTGGCTTCTCAAGGTTAGCCGAACTGTTAAGCAGTCCGAGTATTGTAACCGCTCCGTTAACCGCACCACAAGTTCCTTCCATACATCCCATTCCAAGCCCCATGCCTTCTGTCAGACGGAACATCGCTGCCTCATCAATCCCAAATTCGTCACAAAAGCTGCATGCTACAGCCTGTGCGCAGTTATATCCCTTATTGTGTAATTCTGCTGCTTTATCAGTTCTGTTTCCCATATATACATTCTCCAATCCTGTATGCTTTACGTGTTAAATAGCATTTAATTTTCATTATATACATTTTGCCGGAGCTATGCAATATTTGTTTATTTTATAACATACACAAGGCCGAGCACCTCTAAAATGGCACTTGAATAAATACCTGTATCATATTAAAATAAATCATATTTTTCGTTGCATGCATACAGCATGCGGGAATGGGTATATTTATGATACAGACGCTTTACAATGTAGACGGATATGATGAGGATAAGATATACAGTGCTATATGCAGATCTTTTGAGACACTCGGAATAATTAATGATATCCACCCGGGAATGAAAGTTGTGCTGAAGCCTAATCTTGTCATGGCAAAGAGCCCACAGTTTCCCGTAACTACACATCCGGCAGTAATTAATGCAGCCGCACGGTATTTCCACGATAACGGAATAACAGACATAACACTTGCCGAAAGCTCAGGCGGACTGTATAACGCGGAATATATCAAAAATATATACCGTGTATGCGGTCTTAAGAGCCTTCACCCGTATATAAAGCTTAATATGGATTTTACATCTAAGGTGGTTACATGCCGCGAAGGTTTTGTGAACCATACCTTCAACCTTATAACTCCAATCGTCGAAGCTGATTATGTTGTTAATATATGTAAGCTTAAGACACATTCCATGACCGGCTATTCCGGCGGAATAAAGAACCTTTTCGGAACAATCCCCGGTCTTGAGAAGCCTCAGATGCACTATCGCTGGCCTAAGATTGAAGATTTTTCCAATATGCTGTTGGAGCTTGCACAGACAGTTAACCCGGCTGTTACTATAATTGATGCCATAGATGCCATGGAGGGTAACGGTCCTACAGGAGGCACGTCGCATCCTCTTAACCTCATTATGGCTGCAAGAGATTTTTACACACAGGATTACTTTGCAGCACAGCTTATGAAGCTTAATCCTATGGATGTTGTTATGATACGTCAGGCCGTAGAACGCGGGCTTGCCCTGCCTGATGAGATTGAACTTGCCGGTGAGCAGATTCCTGAAGGACTTACGCCGTTTGAGAAACCGGATACGCATAAGCTTGATTTTTCTACGAGTGTACCTCCGTTTCTTGCACGTCCGGCCACCATGCTAATGAAACATTTCCTTAAGTCTTACCCTAAGGTTAATCCGTATATATGCGTCGGATGCGGCAGATGCGCCGAGAGCTGTCCTGCCCATATAATAAAGGTAAAAGATAAAAAAGCACATTTTACAAAGAAAGGCTGTATCTCATGCTTCTGTTGCCAGGAGATGTGTCCTGCCAAAGCTATCTCTGTAAAACGTGCATTATAAATGCATATCCGGTTGCTTATTCAATCCAAATCACATTGCCCCATAATTATTCCGGCAATATGTTCATAGTCATTAACAAAGTCTGCGCGATGATAATCCATCGCGCTTATTTTATTCATAACCTTACTCATGTCATCAAGTTCCGTTATATCTATACTCACAGCCGCACCCAGATTGCACATCATTGCAATGTTCATTCTGTCCTCTGCGATATCAGGCCGTCCAATCAGTGCAGCCGGTGTTCCGGCAAGCAGCACTTCAGCTATCGTAGACCAGCCAGGCTTTGTTATACAGTAATCACATGCCGCAATATAATTATTCGTATCCGGCACTCCTTCCGGTAATTCATATACGTTATCACTGCCTTCAGCAAAATGTATTCCACCCGTAGCGACAAATCTGTACTGAAGACCGTTCACATCTATCTTTGTGTCAATTCCCGAATTACTTCCGCCAACCGACATGAATACAAGCTTTTGTCCACCGCATGACAGCTTTCTGCGTATGTTATCCACACGTTCACAGTCAAATGGCCGCGCCGCAAGTCCTACCTGTATTCCATCCGGAAAACGTTTCCTTGTCGGTTCATTAGCCATGGCATACAAAAGTACCCTGTCTGCATCCTCAAAGCACTTTCTGTATGGTGCAAGCAGCTTTTCATCAAGATATTCTTCAAAGACTTCTATCCACGTAAAGCTTGCCATAAAAAATGACGGCACTCCGGCTCTCTTCGCCGCCGTAAGAGCCCATGGAACAATATCACATATGACAGCTGCCGCGTCATATCTTTTAATGAGTCCGACTGCCTCTTCTATCCTTGATTCAAATGTTTCCACATATGCTCTGACTCCGCGTTCAAGTGCCCTGGCATCAATCTTAAGTGTTCCCGGAATTACAGGTGTCCCATAATCAGTATCCCCCTCAATGCAGACAAATCTCCCTTTACCACTGCCGCCGCATTCTTCGTTGTCATCAATTATGTGTCTGTCCGCCATATAGCTCCTGGCAGCATTAAGCTGTTTTGCCCCACAAATGCAGATAACCTGCATGCCGCACTCTAAAAGCCGCGCCATAACAGGTATCTCACGCATTATATGTCCAAAACCATGATTGGAAATATAGAATATATATGTCATTAATCTGCTCTCTTTATACTTCTGTGAATCTGTCAGCCTCTGACTTAAGTGCATCAGCTATCTGCTTATTCTCCTGCATTACATCAGATACCTTAGACATGTCTTCAACAAGATCATTAGTGTTCATTGCAGCTGTCGTTACTGCACTTGCACTCTCACCTATAGCTGTTGCAATTCCGTCAATAGCCTCTGATATACTGTTCACAAGCTTCTTCTGCTCAGCTGTAAGCTCATGGAAATGTGTGACAACTCCGTTAATGTGAGCCGCATCATCATCATACTGTCTTCCTGACGCAACAAAGCTGTCATAATCAGGAAGTATCGTCTCGTTAATATATGCAACAAGCTCATTAGAACTGTCAACAAGTGCCTTTACCGCTGCAACAACCATTGTATTAATATTCTGGATATTATTAGCCGTATCCCTGCTTGAATCAGCCAGCTGCCTTATCTCATCCGCAACAACAGCAAATCCGCGTCCTGCTTCGCCTGCTCTTGCCGCTTCAATCGATGCATTCAGGGCAAGCAGATTAGTCTGTCCTGATATACTCAGTATCTCATCAGTAAGTTCATTGACACGCTGTACACTCTTACTGTCATCAATTGCCTTATTAAGTGCAACAAGAATTCCTTCCATTACCGAATTGGTGTTATCCTTGTTATTCTGTGCCATCGTGCTGAGTTCCTCAGCCCTCTTCTTCATATCCTCAGTATACTTAAGAAGATCGTCAGATGCATCGGCAATATCATTTGTATTATTGTAAACAGTACCCGTATTGTCATCCACAGTAGTCACTGTTGCAGATATTTCCTGCATTGTTGCTGAAAGCTCTTCCATTACAGATGATACATCACATGAATTCTCGTTGGCTTTCTTAACGCTTTCGAGGACATTACCGACAATATCCTCAAGCTTGTCAGAATCACTGGTAATCTCCTGCATTATATTCTGCAGTGTTCCTATGAATGTATTAATTCCATTACCAAGCTGTGCAATCTCATCCTTGCCATCTACTGCTATGCGTTCTGTAAGATTACCCTGCCCTTTATCAATGCTGCTTACTATCTCTCCAAGCTTCTTATTAGTAGCCGTCATAGGCTTTGTAACCTCAAAACGGATAATAATAATTGTAACTGCAGCTACCGCCATCGCAATAAAAAGGAATACCGCCGATGTAATTATAGCCGAATTATAAGCATCTGTCTGATGCTGTATTGCCATATCCATGCCATCATGATTGGCATCGATAAGCTGTTCCATAAGCTTGCTTATCTGATTGCCGAGATTAGTAAGTGATGAATTAGCAATACTTACAGCCTGCTGTGACTGACCGTCGTTACTGTACTTAATCGCCTGCTCAAAGTTCTTTACGTAGTTGGCATAAGCCTCTTTGAACTTCTGATATTCCTGTCTTGACTCATCATCAGCAAGTCTGCCCTCAAGCTGCGCGCACTGGTCATCAATCTCCGACTTAAGTTTTTCCGATTCAGTAGTAAGATTACGCTTTGTTGATCCGTCAGTGGCAATGCAATGTGCAAATATTACCCTCTGCAGTGATTCAAAATTAGCCGACATATCTCCTAATATTGATATGCTCTGTGCGTATTCTGATGATATCTTCCTGCTTGCATCCATTACCGAATTAAAGCTGAAATAATTCGTTACTGCCATAACAATCATACATAATACCATGAGCAGTGCAGGTACAAGAAGCTTTATCTTAATGCTCAGATTTTTTATAATACGCATAAATACCTCCATTTCTGTGCCCTTTACAAACATCAGCAAATCTGCTTATGCTAAAGGTACTATATCCATAGTAATTATTATATGGATTATATTATTTTAATCGAGGTTTTTCAACATATTTTGAGTTCATTTATATTTTATTACTGAAATTTTGCCATTAAAGATGTACCAATTGTTCCTTCCGGCATTGCGATACCATAATTATCCGCTATTGTAGCACCTATAACGCCAAACGTATCCTGCTCATCGAGTTGTCCGTAACCGCTTAGCGAAGGTGAATATACAAGAAGAGGGACCTTCTCTCTTGTATGGTCCGTTCCATTATACGTCGGATCATTACCATGGTCAGCCGTAATCATAAGCAGGTCATCACTTCTCAGATGCCCCAGAAGTTCTCCAAGCTTCACATCAAAGCGCTCCAGTTCGTCACCGTATCCCTGTGGATTCCGCCTGTGTCCCCACAATGCGTCAAAGTCAACAAGATTCACATAACACAGGCCGTCAAAATCCCTGTCTGCTATTGCAATAGTCTGCTCCATTCCATGAACCGAACTCTTGGACCTGTTCACCTCTGTTATCCCCTGCATGTTGAATATATCACTTATCTTGCCGACTGATATCACATCTCTGCCAGACTCTTTAAGCGCATCAAGAACAGTCCTGCCTGTCGGACTCAGTGCATAATCGTGCCTGTTGGCTGTTCTTATAAATTCACCGCGCTTCATTCCCGTGTACGGTCTTGCTATTACCCTTCCGACGCGCCATTCCTCACGCATCGTCAGTTCTCTTGCTATCCTGCAGTAATGATACAGCGTATCAAGCCCCATTGTCTCTTCATTGCCGCATATCTGAAGCACCGAATCCGCTGATGTATACACAATAAGTTCGCCGTTATTAATCTCACGCTCGCCAAGCTCATCAAGAATCTGTGTTCCGCTCGCGCTCTTATTGCCTATTATCTTCCGTCCTGTTCTCTTCTCAAGCTCATCAATAAGTTCCTTCGGAAATCCGTGCTCACTGAATGTCTTAAACGGTTTCCGTGTATATATCCCCATCATCTCCCAGTGACCGGTCATTGTATCTTTACCATTGCTTCTCTCATTAAGCTTAAGATAATATCCCTTAGGCCTGTCACATGGTGCAGCCTGCTTCAGGTTCACAAGATTCGCCATTCCAAGCTCTGCAAGATTAGGTATTGCAAATGTATCCCTGCTCTGTGATATATGCCCGAGCGTATTGACACCTATATCACCAAAATCTGCCGAATCAGCCATCTCTCCGATTCCAAGTGAATCAATTACTATAACAAATATCCTTTTAAAACGTGCCATAAACCAAGTACCTCCATGACTGATATTATAACACAGATCGGAATTTTATACGATCAATTCACACATAAGCTCATCAACTGTTATTATGCGGTCTATCCGTGAAACATTGCTTCCACAGAATATAAGACCGTTTTCAATATCGCCCCTGACCGCATTTATAAGTGCCTTTGTTATACAGTACGGAACCTGTGAAGGATTGCAGTGTGCAAGGCATCCGAAGCATTCCGTTATGCGTTCGGGATTATCCTTTATGCGGCGTATGAAGCTGTTATTAAGCGCACGTCCTGGCATGCCTACAGGGCTTTTTATGATTGTTATGTCATCAGCCGATGCATCTATATACGCCTGTTTGTATGCATCACTGGCATCACATTCCTTCGTCGCCACAAACCGTGTGGCTGCCTGCACTCCGTCTGCCCCAAGAGACAGTGCATGCCTTACGTCATCGCCATTGAATATTCCGCCCGCTGCAATTACAGGAATATGTACACCAAAGCGTTCTGCATACCCCTTAACACACTCAATTATCCCTCTTATCTCATCATCAAATCTCTCTCTGATACCTGATTCTATATCTTCCCTGCTGAATCCAAGATGACCGCCTGCTTCCGGTCCTTCTATCACAACCATGTCCGCCGTTCTTTTATACTTCCGCTCCCACATTGACAATATTACTTTCACTGCCTTAACTGACGATACAATCGGTGCAATCTTTGTTCCGGTTCCCGCAACAAGCTCCGGAAGATCTACCGGAAGTCCGGCTCCGCTTATTATTATATCAGCACCGGCCTGTGCTGCTGTCCTTACATGCTCCCTGTAATCCTTAAGCGCAACCATTACATTGACACCTACAAGCCCCTCACGCTTCATTGCAAGTGCATTTTTTATATGTCTTGTAAGCGCTCTTATATTGGCTTCTCTTGTATTAGTCTTAAAATCAGGCTCGTCAAAGCCAATCTGAGCTGACGAAATAACTCCCACTCCTCCTGCGTGTGCCACCGCACCCGCAAGTTGTGAAAGACTTACTCCCACTCCCATTCCGCCCTGAATAACAGGGTATTTTGCGCATTTATCACCAAGTTCCAGACATTTCATTAACATATATCTCTCCTTATTATTTTGATTATCAAACTATTTTAGTATAAAATAAGACAATGCCCATGTCAAGCATTGTCTATCTTCCCTATCTTATCAAGTGCATCCTCTATTATCACATTAATTGACTGGTCAGTTATTCCTGCCACAAGATTATCGCATCTGTTGACAGGCAGAAGAATCTTCACTGCAGCACTCTGTCCGACTGCCACAGCCATCGCCGGTGATATCTCACCAAGCAGCGCATCCGCAATGACAATTCCGACGGGTCCTATAATCACATCTGCTTTTCTCGCCCCGACAATAACCGCATTCTCACCTGTTGCCCCGCGCAGCTGTGTACCTTTGAGCATAGATGATGTTGCGACGGCATTGGTTCCTGCAACAGTCACATTATGTTCCGGATATCTCTTTAAAATTGAATTAACAAGCTGTTTTCCAAGCTTGCCGCCCTGACCGTCTATAATAAGTATATTCATATACTGCTCCTTTCATGCAGACATCATCTGAATAAATTTCTCAATCATGTGACAGACTATAATGAAGTTTAATATTAAATATCGGAACGTACGCGTTCCCGGAAAGGTGGTCACAATGGGAAACAGCACACTAAACTGCATTGCGCATACACTTATAATCATAGGTGCAATCAACTGGGGGCTTATCGGATTCTTCGGATTTGACCTTGTTGCATTCCTCTTCGGCAATATGTCATGGATCTCAAGAATCATATATGCAATAGTTGGTCTGTGTGGATTGTATGCACTGTCCTTCTACTCAATCCTCGCTCATCAGGAGTCCTAAACCAGACATATTATCACATATGCCAACAGAGAGCCGCTGCATCATACAGCGGCTCTTATATCTATCTGAAGCGTTCCTTAAGCTCCTTAAGTGCTGCACCAAATCTTTCAGATGCTGCAGTAGGGTTGCCGCGAAGCAGACCCCTGTGGAATATTGACATTCCTTTTGTAATACTCTCTCTGTTAAGATTAAGTTCCTCAAGTTTTGCAGCAAGTACAGCCATCTTCTGTACTGCCTCTTCCTTTGCATCCTGTGCCGTAATCTTGGCACTGCTCTTAGCTGCATATACTTTATCAATTGCAGCTTCCTTTTTCTCAGATGCTATTCTTGCAGCCTGCGATTTCAGGAGGCTTAACTGTACCTGTATGTCATCAATCTGTGCGCGTATATCTGTCATCTTCTCAAGTGCCTTACCGACATCTACAGCCACCTTAGCAGATTCGATAGTATCAAGTACAAATAACACTCCGACAACAGCTATGACAACATAATCAACAACCGGCGGTATCTTATTAAGGACAAAATGCTCAATCGGCGGATGAAGCACATATGTCATCAGCAGTGTAAAGAAGCCCCATGCTATACTTGATGTAAGGCATATATAGCCCTTGATATTGAACCTCTGGTTACTGTAATCCCAGTAACGCATTTTGAAAAGCTTTTCCATCGCCCATCCGGTAAAGTATTCAAGTATTGTCGGTCCGATAACACCAAGACAGTACTGAAGCACATAATTACCCGGAAAAGGCAGTGTAAGAAGCAGCATAATCGTTGCGCCCGAACCATACAGCGGCAGCATAGGCATTCTTAAGAATCCCCTGTTGACCCATCGGTGTGACTTAATCGAAACATAGCATGATTCCCATACCCATCCGAGAAAACTATAAATAAAGAAAAATGTAATCCATTGATTCCAGCTGTAATAATACATCCACATTCTCCATTCCATGTTACTATGGCAGATAATTACCGTAGAGCTCTATATCATCGAATATAGAATCCCATTTGTTAGTTCCGCCCGAAGTTACACACACATAGTGTTTATCTCCCTTGACAGCATAGCTTACGAGGCAGTTGCCTGATTCCGTGATATATCCGGTCTTACCGGCAGTAATCGTAACACCTTCCGCTTCAGTACCATACATTCTGCTGAACATTGTACTTGTAAGAGCTATTCCGCCCGGATGCTGCGGTGATGGTGCCGTTGTATACTGATAAGTTGAAAGCACCTTCGCACACAGTTCATTCTGCATCGCATACTCCATTATCATTCCCATCTCTACCGGTGTTGTATACTGGTCGGCATCATATAATCCTGAAGTATTGGCAAAATGAGTATTTTTAAGGCCTATCTCTGCGCATTTGGCATTCATGAGCCCGGCATATTCCTCTTCTGAGCCTGCAATCATTCTTGCAAGTGCCTGCGCAGCATCCGCTCCCGAAGGAAGGATAAGCCCATAAAGCAGATCATTAGCTGTAACCTTTTCCCCGGGATCAAATCCCGCTCTTGATGCATTCTCCCTGACAAGCGGGTCTATAAGCTCCGTCGTCATTGTAAATGTATCATTCATGTCCCTGATATTCTCAACAGCTATTATGAGCGTCATAACCTTCGTCATCGAGGCCGGATATATCTTTGCGTCATACTGTCTTCCGGCAATAATCTCATGACTGTCTATATCCACAAGCGATATATATGCACTCTTGACCTTTTCCGACGTTATATCTTTGTAATCAGCAGACTTCACCGGCTGCGGAATTGTAATCACCTGCTTAACCGGCTCCTGCGATGAAGGTTCAACATAGGCCAACGTCTGCACAACTTCATCTGCCTGATTGCTGCCGCCCTTTATATGTGATATGGCACATCCTGCCATTCTTACAATTCCTGTGATAAGCACCGCAAGAATTATAAGTGCTGCTGTTCCGTATTTTATTCTGTTTATAAGAATTTCGCGTCTTCTTGCGCGTCTTTTCATCTCTCTTCTGTATGCCTGACTGCCCTGATTAGCAGTTCTATAATCTCTGGAATTGGTATTATTACCGTTATAATTCCTTCTTTTGGCCGAATTACTGCTATTTTTCAGCCTTATGTTAAGTCTGGCAAGCACTCCTGCATTCCTTCTGCGCCTGCCTCTTGTAAATCTTTTATTCCCCATGACCAATCCCCATCTTAAGCAACTTTTTCTTTGTCAAGCAGACTTACTGCTATAAACACAATTCCACATACCGCAAGCATGTAGAAGCCTATCTGATTAAAGAAAACCTTACTGATTGCAGGGAATAGGCTCCATGTAATGATACATACAATTGACGCAAGTATTGTGAAGAACCCTGCTCTCTTACCGGCAAACTTAGGGAAGAGAAGGCCTCCAAGTACAATAAATGATGTTCCTATTGCAAGCGAAAGCGCCTTCTGCATAGCACCAAGAATACTTGTAAACTGTGTTGAAACAATATACGTAACAGTTCCGACAATCGCAATTATTATCTTATTAACAAGAAATGTCTTTTCTTCAAATCTCTTTCCAAACTTAGTCTTAAAGAATACATCACGGCTGCATGTAGTAGAAAGTCCGATAAGCATGCTGCATGCTGTTGACATGTCTGCCGCCCACAGACCTGCAAGCGTAAGTCCTGCAATCCCCGCAGGAAGACTCATAAGTATTACAGGAAGCGCTGTTGAAGCTGCGCCTTCAGGATAGAGTGCCTTTGAAGCCACACCAAGAAGTGCACATAAAAATCCCACCGGTATCATCATAAGCGCACCAATCCGGAAGCCTCTTACCGCATCCTTATCTGACCTGGATGTAAGTGCAATCTGTACAGCTCCCTGAACAGAATTGGTATTACCGCACATTACAACTATCCATCCGAGAATACCTGATACTCCCATACCTTCCCAAAGGCTCATGTAAGGCACGTCAGGATTAGCTGCTGCCATTGCAACTGCCGCATCCCAGCCGCCCTCATTAAATAAAACAACAAATGTTGCTACTATAACACCTACATATATAAGCGTAATATTCATAATATTACTCACACTCACTGAGCCCATTCCACCAACAAACGCAATAAGCATGAATATAATAAAACTGAAAAGTGTTGCGGTCTTAACATCACTGAATACTCCCGGAAGGAGTGAATACAGAATGCTTCCGCCTGCCTTATACTGTAATGCAATGATTCCGCACTGGATAATAATCATGGACACAATCATTATCTTCTCTGCCGCAGTACCATACATATTCCTTGTCATCTCACTTATTGTTGTATATCCGCTCGCACGAAGCTTCTTTACAAGCACAAGACTGCACACAACTGCACCGATAGCCCACGCAAGGTCATACCAGCCCGCTGACAGTCCCTTGGTAAATGCATTCTCAGCAATACCGATTGTTGACGCACCGCCGATTGCAAGTCCGGCAATCGTAACTGCCGTCAGCCACATATTATTCTTTCCCTTGTATAGCAGGAAATTCTCACCGTCCCTGCGCGCCTTTACTGACATAAAAATGCTGAGCGCAAAAAGCAGAGCTACATAAACAAGAACTATAATAAATGGAATATTAAACATCTGTAAATCCCCCGGAGTATTATTTTGTAAATTCACTGTTGATTGCATCGTACTCTTCTTTGAGCTGAGGCATAACGCTTCCGCCGTAAGGGATTACATACACGCTCTTATCTTTAAAATCTACTGTTGCAAGCAGGTCTTCTATATTATGATATGAATCAATCTTCATATCGCGCACCACGTCAGGATCCATCATGCTTAACATCTTAAGGTTACATTTGCTTATGGCTTCACATGCTGCATAGAATATATATCCGCCTATTGTAAATGCTTTTCTTAAGTCAGCATCAAGAGTTCCTCTCTTAAGCGGTTCCATCCAGTCAAAGAAATCCTTGGCTCCGCCGCCTTCCCTGCACTCTGCAAGGAATATTACCGTGCCGCCCTTCTTAACTGCCCTTGTTGCATTAAATACTGTCTTAACAGCCTGATAAAGGTTAATATCCTTAGGAAACCCTCCACAGCTTGCTATAACAACATCCGCTTCATAATCAATAGGCTTGCCATAACCTTTCTGACAGAATTCACAGCTCTTAAGCCATGCATTATGAAAATCTCCGCAGAAAAGCCCACTGTGCTTAGATGATGTATTAACTACTATATTAACACCAAATGTCGGATTAAGCAGTCTTGCCGCTTCGTCCATATCTTCATTGATAGGGTTCATTGTAATCCTGCCGCCACCTACCTTAAGGTCTGTTCTGGGTGCAGACGGGTCAAGTGCCCTCGTATGGTTCTGACGGATAGTCTGTCTTCCGCTGATTCCCGGAAGCACGCTCTTACGTCCTCCGCCGTATCCTGCCATTATATGATGTACGGTTCCGCCTATCATAATAGTCTTACGCCCGACTGCAAGCGGATTAACCCACACTTCCGTTCCTCTCGACGTTGTTCCTATATTAACAAGATCATCAGCATCACAGTCATGATTAACAACCTTAACCCTGTCATATACTTCCTTAGACGCAAGCTTACACAGCTCGTCTTCTGCTGCCGGTCTGTGTGAACCAAGTGCAACAACAACTATCATATTGTCATATGGAACACCAAGCTCATCGTGCAGATACTCAACAAGAATTGCAAGCACCTTGTCCTGTCTCATCCAGAATCTTGTAAGGTCACTTATTACAAATGTAACCTTATCATCTGCCTCAATAAGCTCTTTAAGTGGTTTTGAATCTATAACATCCTCATTAACTGCCCTGAGAAGCGCTGCCTTAAGATCTTCTATCTCAGGCATCCGGTTCTCAGTCAGATACTCTATCGACTTTGCCCCTTCTACATTAATGGTTACTTTGCCTTCACCATATTTTAACTCTACACTTTCCATCCGCATATCCTCCTTAAGCCTGCAGCTTTATATCTGCGAAGTCATATTATGTCATGTGCGGAAAGAAATCTCAATCCACTCCTTGGGCACACAAATACCTATTAATTTTAAACAATTTTCATATACAGTGCAATAGTTTTTCGCTCATTAACGCGCATTAATTCAACACTTTACGACAGCTCTCTCCCAATGTTTTAAGGAATTGTATAAGTTGTGTGAAAAAATTTTAATTTTTTTCAAAAAACCTGTTGACAAATCATTAGACCTATAGTATATTATCAAATGTGCTCAGCACGGAGCGACAAAACAAAAACTTTATAACATGCGCGAGTGGCTCAGCGGTGGAGCACCTCCTTGCCAAGGAGGGGGTCGCGGGTTCGATTCCCGTCTCGCGCTCTTAAAAAAGGATTCTCGGTTGAGAATCCTTTTTTGTTGCAGAAATCATAATTAATTCAGAATGAATAAGTAAGGAGGTCAACGCCAAAATGAAAACTCAGGAATTTGCATACAAGGAACCGCAGACCGTAAAAATGGCAACACTCTATGAATTAAGACTGATGCTCACAAACAGTGCAAAGGAACAGTACACCACAGAAGAGCTTGTTGAACTGTTTGACAGGATTGCGGCTGAAAAGGAATTCTAAAATTCTGATAAGCCGTTACAGACAAGCATCTGCAGCAACTTCAAAAGGATTTCTTTTCTTTCTTGCAATCTCTTCCAAATACATTACTATCGCTGTCTCCATATCAATTCCAATTTCATCCAGAATGCTCTGTACTTCGTTCAAAAGTTCAGAATCCAAAGTTACAGTTATGGTGGTATCAGTGTGGTATGAGTCAGGCATTGGGGCTCCTTTCTGATGAATATACTAACATCATTAATATATTTATATTTAACACTATACTCTTTTACATCATTCTCAAACAGCTTGTCAGGGATTACAGTCGCAATAAGTGTTTGAATACCATACTCTTTTACATCATTCTCAAACCACGCTGCTGTGTTCTTCCGTCATGCCGAGTTTGAATACCATACTCTTTTACTTCATTCTCAAACAGGGTGATAGCGGTGACCAATTGGGACGAGTTTGAATACCATACTCTTTTACATCATTCTCAAACCCGTGCATAAGCTGTAACGAAAACGCCCCAGTTTGAATACCATACTCTTTTACATCATTCTCAAACATCGCGAAAATGATAAACAATCTTGTTGATGTTTGAATACCATACTCTTTTACATCATTCTCAAACAATAATAGTTGCAGATTCTGCTGCTGAATTGTTTGAATACCATACTCTTTTACATCATTCTCAAACAAATCAGGTGAAATAATTCCTTGTATTTTAGTTTGAATACCATACTCTTTTACATCATTCTCAAACCAGTCAAACTACAACATGAAGCGTGAGAGCGTTTGAATACCATACTCTTTTACATCATTCTCAAACAATATAATCTAAGTAATTTTGATTAATGCTGTTTGAATACCATACTCTTTTACATCATTCTCAAACCAAGTACATCATTATCAATCAGGGGCAATTGTTTGAATACCATACTCTTTTACATCATTCTCAAACACTCATGCACCTTAAAAAGCGATTCTATAAGTTTGAATACCATACTCTTTTACATCATTCTCAAACGTGGTTACACATACATTACCAAACAACTATGTTTGAATACCATACTCTTTTACATCATTCTCAAACGGTATCGTCATACAGCATGGACGCTCTAATGTTTGAATACCATACTCTTTTACATCATTCTCAAACTGTTTTCTCTTTTACCTCACTTTTAAAATAGTTTGAATACCATACTCTTTTACATCATTCTCAAACACAGTAATTTTTCAACATTTTAAGCTTACAGTTTGAATACCATACTCTTTTACATCATTCTCAAACACTATCAACCGTATACGTCATTACAGCTATGTTTGAATACCATACTCTTTTACATCATTCTCAAACATGAGCGCATGCAGGCTGATGTTGATTACGGTTTGAATACCATACTCTTTTACATCATTCTCAAACCAGTCAAACTACAACATGAAGCGTGAGAGCGTTTGAATACCATACTCTTTTACATCATTCTCAAACTAGCCGGCTGTCTGTTTTGATTCTCTGTTCGTTTGAATACCATACTCTTTTACATCATTCTCAAACCTATCCTGTAAACCTTTCCATTCAAACATTGTTTGAATACCATACTCTTTTACATCATTCTCAAACTGATTCGGTAACGCGGTGTACTCGTCATGAGTTTGAATACCATACTCTTTTACATCATTCTCAAACAATGTCAAGTATGTATTCGAGCGGCGAGAGGTTTGAATACCATACTCTTTTACATCATTCTCAAACAGTATGTACAAAGATATGTCACTAATACTGGTTTGAATACCATACTCTTTTACATCATTCTCAAACTTCATTTATGCACAACATCTTTCTTGAAACGTTTGAATACCATACTCTTTTACATCATTCTCAAACACAAGGTTATATCTTTACCTACATGTTTAAGTTTGAATACCATACTCTTTTACATCATTCTCAAACATCAGATAAAAGGTGACAGCAGTAAGGGTGGTTTGAATACCATACTCTTTTACATCATTCTCAAACAATGATTCATTCTTCCATTCCTGACATCACTGTTTGAATACCATACTCTTTTACATCATTCTCAAACCTCAAATTCAAAAATAATATGCTATCATATGCATAAAGAATTACGTATTCAAACTTTAAGCACTATATTTCGCACCTATCTTTATCCATTATATATCTTTTACCAATTTTCAAACAATCCCTTTGTACATTCTCAATAAACAAAATTTTGATGTCATAGTGTAATAATTCCTCCAACATAAGCACAATTTGTTCTGTTTCCATAAAACTTCTCATATTCAAAATTACAAACAACTTCTTGTCAAAAACCTTAGACATAATCTTTATGTATTCACATAAATTCTCAAGCATATTGTTTTTATCGCATTCAATTTTTGCTCCAAAAATTCTAAACAACTCTCCTACACATAAGTCATTGCTTTCATATTGCAATATATATGGACTTTCCTGTTCAATTGTAAGCATATAATTTTTAATCGCATTAAGTATCTCAATCGTCAGACCATACATTCCTTCAAGTAACGAAATATCCGTGAGCTCTGAGTAAACTCTATTTAAAATTTTTTTATCATTCAGATTAACTATAAATGGATTTAAAATCAATTCAACATTTTTTGATATATCTAGTTCTTTTCCGTTTTCACATAAAATCAGTCTTCCACTTTCCCCACTAACCTGTTTTTCAAACCCTTCAACCAACATTGTTAAAAAAGTAGGTGATTCTATAACCCATTCACAAAAATTTTCTTCCGAAAATTCTATTTGCCTCTGCAATACTTCACTAATTATTTTCATATAACCACCAATCTTTCGTCTGAATCAAGAATTTCACTTTTGACAGTTCCTATTATCAAATTCATTTTTGAATATTGTTTTTCTGTTACTGTCAATAGCTGTATAAGACCTTCACTCGGTGCATTTTTCCTCACATTTTCTACTATTGCATTAAGTACTGTACTATTTAATGCAAGCTTGCAATAAACAGATTCCTGCACCATCATAAATCCATTTTTAATCAAATATTTTCTAAATTGTGAATATGCTTTTCTCTGTTCATACGAAGCAACTGGTAAATCAAAAAATACTAACACCCTCATATATCTATAACTCAAGGCTGTAAAAGCGAATCAGCGAACCATCATTCTCATTTAATGCATCAAATACACTTTTGCAATATATCTTTATTGCGTTATTTACATAATAAATTTTTCCATCTATTCTTATCTCATGATTAAGTATATCCACAAGATGCATCCTCTCATCATGTTCAAATTTTAACAGCTTCATTTCCGAGACCTCTCTGTCTACAAGTACCCTAAAAGGCTCCATCAAATCCGATGCAAGATTAAAATCATTAAACATATTATCATGAAATAATCCAAGCTGTGTTATATATCCATTAGATACAACCTCTCTAGACACCGCAGACAAAATTATGGAATATCCATAATTTAATGCTGCATTTATAAGATTATCCGCAGTTCTGGTAAAATCCATTCCAAATAATGCATTAAAATATACCTTTGCAGCATGTCCCTCACGATTAGTTTCATCATTCCACTCTATTTCACGTATGTATGATTCAAGCAGCTTCGCCTCCTCCTTTCCTTTATTTTCAAGTAGCTGTTTTTGTTTTCTTATCTTTTCAGTAACTATTTCTGTCCATATATTTTCCTTTGTGCTTTTATTCCATTGAATCTGTTTTCTTACTTTATTACTTGTATCATGACTTCCATAATACCCTACCAACTCTGAACTTGGCATCCTCTTTTCATCACAAAATATCACTTTTATCTTTTTCTTTATTAATTCAGACAGCAGCACTGCTGTAAGAGATACTGCTGTCGATTCAATAATAACTGTAGATATTTCACTAATATGTATCTTAGTAATCTCATCTGTCCTTATAACCATATACCCTAATTGATAATCAAGTTTTGCTCTGCGAGAGACTACCACTATACGCCAGCTCATTTAACCCTCTTTAAATCAATTTCCTGTTGAAATATTCCTGTTGGAGATTGATTTATAATTGATATCTGATTGCATTTTGATATGTTACTTGTCATCTTTAAAACTCCTGCATAGTGAGCACCATTTATCAAGCGTAAATCTGATTTAGTACTATTACATTGAAACAAATGTAATATCTCATATAAAACAATACACTTATCCTCATCACTAAGTTCTATAAATACCTGCTTATTATCCTCAAGCAATTTCCCATAGTCTAATTTTATAGAATAAACTGTTCCCAAAAGTTTCTTAGTAAATGTATCATACAAATTAATCAAATCTTGTGCTATCACTCCTTCCCAATTTGTAATTTCCACATTTTTATTATCTGCCCTTTCTTTAATAAATTTACACACTTTCTTTAATGTAAGCATGTCTTCATCTCCCAACACAAGCTGATTCGCGCCTTTAAAAATCAGGCTATTCTCGCTTCTTCCTGATAAATACATATAAAATCCATCAACTTTAAAAAGTGTATCAATTTTTATTTTATTAATTATTATCTTTGGATTTTTTAGCGAACGTTCACTCTGCAAATACTCAATCTTAGAGATATCACTCTTCTCTATCTTATTCTTAAGGTATAATGGTACATATTCTATGCTTCTAATCCTTTTACCGTTTTTCCCATCTGATTCAACAAGCATAAAATAAGCACCAGACACCTTATTATATCCACCATATTTTTTTATAACTCTTAGTCTTGAGTCGCTATCTTTAATAGCAGCTTGACCTTTACCCTTTTTCATAAGTTGTTGATCAAATAATTCCCCCTTAACTTCATAGTTTCTTCTAGTCACCAAAACACTGTTCTTTTTTAAAGTATTTTTGACAGTTGATATAGTCCCTTTACTACCTGCAATCCATGCCACACACCCCGTTATACCGTCTCTTATATCATATTCAGACGTAAACATCTTTCGCAGATTGTATGTTCGTCCGGGATTATTTTTTATATACATCATTGGATTTTTAGTGAATTTGGTATGATATGCATTTCCACATACTATGTTCAGATATGCGTCTTTCGCATGATGCATATCATTCATATCTCTAACTTTGATAATACCAAAATCCTGCCTAAACTGTGAGACTATGCCTGCTTTCACATAAACAATATCCGTTTTCGGATATATCTGTTTCAGAATTGCCGCCAAGGCTTTTGTACTCTGTCTTGTTTCAACAAGCTGTCTTTGTATAAATCCCGCAAGTTCATCCGGCTCAAATTCACTTGATCGTGTGAGTCTACTATACTTTTCCTTAGATATAAATCCACCATCCAATAATGACTTCCAAAATGGCATCATATTGCTTCTTATTTTAGCATTAATAGGATAAATATCGGATTTTTCTGCATTAAGCTTTTTCTTTACAAGTACACGATTATCAATGCTATCATCCATCGTCTTAGATTGCGGATATATATGATCTACATCGTACTTATTTCTATCAAACAGCTCCCCTATATCTATTATTTCACCGGAATACATGCACCTTCCTTTTTGTGTATAGTATAAAAATAATCTATCGCTCTTTAATTGATTATCTTCTTTTACTTCTAACTCTGATGCAAATTCTCTTTCATCTTCTTTGCATTTTTTATATAATTCTATAAGTGATTTTCTTCTTGAAATAGTCCTTTTACTCACCGTTTTTTCTCTTGCCATTTCAACAAAAATCCTTTTTGGTGCCTCTCTTAATACGCCGTTAATCTCCTGCAGGACTTGTAATGTCTGCCATATCTGCCTTTTAACAGATGGTGATACATACATTTTATCAACCACATCATATGTTATTTTATCAATATACTGTAAATTATTTATTCTCTCTATTTCGTCAATGTATTTATATTTTGCTCCTAAAAGCTGCATAAAATTATCCTCAGTTTCCCATAGCGCACCTATTATAGTACACATTTCTCCTGTCTCAGGATTGCATGACTCAATTCCAGATAATAATTTTTCAGATAATCTTCCCCAGCCCTTATATGACAATCCACATAATGCCTTACACTGATTATCTGTTAATTGAGGAAATAAACTATGTAACCTGGCTTTTAACATTTTTTTATCTTCGCAAAATAATGTTATATTAAGTATTATCTTCTCTTTCTGCTCATTACTCAATTGTACATCGGTCAATTTTTCTTTAAAATCATGATATGCGGTCAAACTACCTTTAAAATCACCATCTGTTCCAGTTATATCCACATTTTTACCGTAACCATTATTTGCAAGATAATTTTTTAATTTTTTAATAGTAACCCTTCTATTATGTTCAAATAAATCTGAATATATTTTCTGCTTTAAACTTACAGGCAATAATTGTCCATCTATCCTTACATTATTCAATTCATTGAGAACTATAAACTTACTATAAAGTAATGAATATTTAGGTAATACATCCTCTTCAGATAAATAAGTACATTTATTCGTCATTCTCCTTATAAATTTTTCAGCACTTTCCTCAAAATTAACCACATCTTCAAAATTCCATGGATATATTTTTTGACCTTCGGTTTCAGCTCTCCTTACTACCCAATTTGTTTTTGAGCCATTCTTTACCACTCCATTTAAAGGTCCGATGTAATAAGGAATTCTAAAATTGAAAATAGAAATAATTTTATCTTTATATTCTTTAAGTACCGGAATTCTATCTTCAAGATTTTCAATGATTGCATTAAGTTCATACAAATGAACCTGATTAGGCAATATGCCATTATCTTTTGATGTCTGCATTGGCAAAAAATCACCTTTATCAATCTCTTCTTTTATATATCTTTTATCTTCTGATTCCGGAAGCTTTTCTACTATTGCTTTCTCAAGGCATTTATAAAAATCTTCTTTTGTGCATTTTACTCCATTAATAGGATTCTTTTTACCATTTTTCTTCGTCATCCCTATATAAGCAACATAATTGTTATACTTATCCTCTGTTTTTTCAAAAAAATCTTTGTATGCCTCTATACCCAATTCACATTTTACAGTTTTCTTTAATTTAGTAAGGTCCTGCCTATGCTTTTAATATATTGCAATTTTAGCTTCTGATATTGAATCGTATTCTCCCAACAACTTAACAAACACCGACCAATCATAAACTGCTTTTGCCAATCTAATTATATTGAATAATTCATTCAAATCACTTTCAAGTGATACTTGATATTCATCATACTTAAAATCAGAAAATGATATTTTTGAATACTCAATGTTATCAAACTCCTCATTATTAAATATATCACTTACCTTAACAGTTGCCCCACATAAAAGATCAAACACTGCCTTTTCAGAGCGTGTTTTTGCTCCCGTAACTTTTCTCAACTGCATTTTCTTTTGTAGTTTTGTTAATTTTTCATTTTTCAAAATCGATTCAATTTTGTCATTCATTTCTTGATCAGGATATATGCTAAATTCCAATTCTTCGGCTATAATTTCATCTATCAGTTGTCTAAACACCTCGTTAAAATTTTTAATTTTTTCTAGGCTTCCTGTGAATAAAGCGTGGCCTCTATGTTTCATAATGTGATGTATAGCAAGATAAACCAGCCTTATATCGGGAGTATCCTGTGTTTTCATAAGATATCTTCTCAAATGATATATTGTTGGAAATTGGCAATGATAATCCTTATCAGTATAATTTTTATCAACAAATAAAGCATATGGAAGTTCAGGGCATTGTCCCTCTATATCAAGCTTATCTTCAGGTACATACTTACTCTCCTTCATTCTCAAAAAAAATCCATCGTCTATCTCATTAATTGCGTCTGCAAATATTTCCTGTAACAATTCGATTCTATGATTACGTCTCTGAATTCTTCGTCTTGAGCCTCTAAACTGCCTCCTCTTTTCAGCCGTTTGTGCCGATTCAAAAAGCCTAACTCCCCATAAATCCTTTCCGTGCTCCCTTAATACATTATAATTTTCATCAGTCACTGCCCAACCAAGTGACCCCGTTCCTAAGTCTAATCCTACATAGTAATTCTCTTTCATCATTAACCCTCCTTATAATCCAATACCTTTTATATAAATAATCCAAATTATATATATCATATTTAATGTCCAATATTCAGTACATTAATTACTTTTTTTACAAAAAAGGAGCTTGCTTAGAAGCTCCTTTAATTCACGCAATGTGAGCCATCAACGATGACGATTAGAATAAATTTTTATTTGAACTTATGATGTAATTTAGTATGGTACTAAACTATTTGTAGTATACTATCTAATATTATACATGTCAAGTACAAAAATAACTTATTTTTCAGTACTTATTTTATATAAACCCCTTAATCTTCAGATATTCCTTAATCAGCTTCACGCTGTCATCAATGCCAACGCGTGCGCTGTTTATGGTCATATCGTAGTTAACCGGGTTGGTCCAGTAGTTGCCGTGAGTATAGTATTCGTAGTAGTCTGCCCTGAACTTATCTGTGTTCTTAATGGTGGCGGCTGCGACTTCCTCTGTTACGCCCATGTGCTCAATAGTGCGCTCAACGCAGAAGCTGCGGGGTGCTTCAACATATATGCTGACCACGTTGGTGCGTCCGCGTAATATGTAGTCGGCACATTTTCCAACTATACAGCATGACTCGGTATCCGCAAGATTTTCTATAATCTTTTTCTGGTATTCAAAGAGCGTATCATCCGATACGAATTTCTCATTTCTTGTAATATAACCGCGGGCTTTGGGAAGTCCTCTCAAGAAATTCGAGAAGCCGCCATTGGTGCGCACCTTTTCATCAACAGCCTTAAATACCTCCTCATCAAGACCACTGAGCTGCGATGCGAGTGTAAGGATTCTGTTCTCGTAGCAGTTGATACCAAGCTCATGTGCAAGCTTGGAGGCTATCTCCTTGCCACCGCTTCCGAAGCCTCTTGCAAATGTAACAACAAAATTATTATCCATAGCTATCTCTCTCCTTCCTATCCGCCCTATCCTGCAATGTATCTGCTCAGGAACTCACGCGACCTTGGATTCTTTGGATTTGTAAAGAATTCGGCAGGCGTTGTATCCTCTGCTATGTAACCCTGATCCATGAATATGATTCTTGATGAGACATCACGCGCAAATCCCATCTCATGGGTTACAATTAACATTGTAAGTCCGCTCTGTGCAAGCTCCTGCATTACACCGAGCACTTCACCGACCATCTCAGGGTCAAGCGCCGATGTCGGCTCATCGAACAGTAACACCTCAGGATTCATGCAGAGACCTCTTGCAATTGCAACCCTCTGCTTCTGTCCGCCTGACAGATGCGCCGGAAGTGCATTTATATATGGTGCCATTCCTACTTTCTTAAGATGTGTGATTGCGCGCTCCCTTGCCTCCTCCTTCGGAAGGTGGAGAACCTTGCGTGTGCCTGCCATACAGTTTTCAAGTACTGTCATGTTATTGAAGAGATTAAATGACTGGAATACCATTCCCACTTTTGAACGGTACTCGTTTACCTCCTTCTGGGAATCCTTAATCTCATTGCCATGATAGAAAATCCGTCCGCTCGACTGGTGCTCCAGCCTGTTGACGCACCTGAGGAGTGTTGATTTGCCTGAACCTGATGAACCGAGAATACTTATCACATCACCTTTATTAACTCCAAAGCTTATGCTTCTTAATACCTCATGGTCACCGAATGACTTGCTCAGGTCCTTAATTTCAATAATCTTTTCTTCGCTCATATATGCCTCCGTTTCTGCTGTCCGTCATTCCTGCTATTATCCCTACTGTCCGTCATCAATGTACTCAACCGCAAGCACGTAATCCTTCTTGGCTGCCAGCTTTTTCTCAAGTACGAGGAACAGTCTGTTGAAGATAAAACAAAGTACGAAAAATATTACTGCAATCAGCAGGTATGCTTCAAAATATCTGTAATAGATTGCGCCGGTTGTCTTTGCCACAAGGAACAGCTCCGATACACCGATTACGTTAAGTACTGATGTCATCTTAAGGTTAGTAAGAAACATATTGGCCATTTCAGGAATAATATTTCTGAAAGCCTGTGGAATAATAACCACAACCATTGCCTTAAGCGGTGACATTCCGAGTGCAAGTGCTCCTTCACGCTGCCCGACATCGATTGACTTGATGCCGGCCCTTACAGTCTCTGCCATATATGCGCCTGTATTTAAAAATGTTACAAGAATACCGGCAGGTATCGGTGAGATTGAGCCTCCCGCCAGCCTGATTCCGTAGTAGATTACCATTGCCTGTACAATCATTGGTGTGTCTCTGAACACTTCAACATATACTGCAAAAATTATTTTCACAAGCTTTATAATAATCTTCTTAAAAATATTGTCTTCCCTGTTAATCTGTACATCCTCTATGACACCAATCAGGAATCCGAGCAAGAATCCTATTATCGTTCCTATTATGGCAACATAAAGTGTAATCCACGTTCCCGATAAGAACATGTTAAAATATTTTTTTGCCAGAAACGCTACCCACTCATAGGATGCGACCGGTTCTTCTATAGATAATAATGCAATCATATCTCTTACCTCCTGTTATCCCAATTGCTGCCCAGCAATGCCTAGTTGCTTGATGGCATAAGCTTTATTGCCTTGTCCATGAGCTTATCCATTTCATCCTTGTTATTCCAGTTAAGGTCCTTCATTGCCTGGTTAAGTGTATCCTTAAGTGCTGTATCTGACTTTCTTGTTGCGATACATACATTCTGTGAACCTGTATCATTTACAAGACCGTCACTTGAATCAAGCTGCAGGATTACAAGGTCAGGATTAGTAAGCTGTGCTGAGATTGCTGTCGGAAGGTCGACCATACATACATCAGCGACACCATTTGTTATAGCCATAAATGCTTCTGCACATGTCTCATAATTGGCACCAATCTTAGCATCCGGAATCTGTCCCATCATATCTACCCAGCATGTACCAATCTGTGTTGTCGTTGTTACGCCCTTGCCCTTAAAGTCTGAAAGCTTTGTATAATTCTCATAAGCTGAGCCCTTCTTTACCACAAGGCAGTCAGATCTGTAATAATAAACATCTGTAAATGCATATGTAGCTTCTCTTGCCTTTGTCTTGCCCATACCGGCTATAATACAGTCATAATCACCTGCATCCATGCTGAGTCCGATTGAATTCCACTCAACCTTATGAATCTCAAGATCCATATCAAGCTTATCAGCAAGCATCCTGGCTACCATTACGTCATAGCCGTATGCGTAATAATTCGTTCCGTAGATTGGAACTGCCTGTGAACCGTCTGACATAGTTGCTGATTCCTGAGTCCAGTTAAATGGAGCATACGCACATTCCATACCAACTCTCAATACCTTTTTGCCGCTTGCATTAGTCGGCGTCTCATTACCCGACTTGCTTCCGCATCCTGTGAAGCAGGATACAACCATCACACATAACATTATAATCGCAAAAATTTTCTTCTTCATAAGCCCTACTCTCCTTTTCCCATATCCTGTTTTAAATGCTTCATTTTATTAAAAAAAGACGCCCGCCGATTGTCTCCAATCAGTCAGACGCCTTTGTCTAATTAACAAAAAGCGCTATCTACTTATTAAAGTAAATAGCGCCTTTGCTTTTGCTTAGTGGTAATATAACACCTGCTTATTGTTTTGAATTGGAAAAAATGGAAATAATTGTAAAAATTTAAACATATTACTATTACATTTATACTATCAGCCTGTCGCCAAACGCCTTAACAAAGCCAATCGGCGTGTATGTCGTAAATTTCTTAAAATCATTAATCAGATGCGACTGGTCATAATATCCAAGCTCTTCATATATCGCATCGTAATCAATGTCATCATTCTGCAACAGCCTTATTGCCTTCTGCATGCGTGCAATGCTCGCAAACTTTTTAATCGTCATTCCCATGGACTGTTTGAACACCATGTCACAATATCTGTGCGTATATCCAAGTTCTGCCGCAAGCCCGGCAATATCAACATTGCCGCTTGACCTCACGACTTCATCAATAATCCAGCGTGTTATGTCATGAACCGGTGCCATGTTCTCCTTCGGAAATGCATCCGCAAAGAAAGCCACCTTTTCATCAACCGTCGCAGCCTCACTCATCAGATACTTAAGCTGCCTTACGTCAAACATCTGCGTAATGTCACGATTGCCGGATATGACCTCATTGATGTCACTCTTAATCGATGCCGGTATCACGCCGGGTCTGAATCTTACTGCAATAAGCTTCTCATATCCTGATGCCTGCGCACGCCTTGCATTCACCGCGCTTCCGGCGAACTGCACAATCACCCCGCCATTCTTCTGACAGCACTGCGCATCAAGGCAGGCATCAGGAATAACCATTATCTCCTCAAGCTTAGGATTATCAATCTCATAATATTGGAAAAACACATCACTCTCAAGACTTTGCTCATAATAGCTTACGCCTTTGTCCATGCAGAAGGTTATTGGGTTCATTATTGCCTGATTCATTGGCGTGGCTCCTCATCAAAAACTTTTTTAAAAGACTTTTCTACTCTTCAAATATCCTCAATCTTTTAGCAATCTCCTCAGGCTCCGGCAACATTTCTTTCATATCTTCCGGTAAAGTATTCCTTAACTTGTATGTTGCTACTCCAATCGGAGAATTACTATTCTTCAATGCATATTCCACATAAGTTTTATCCTTGCTTTTGCAAATAATAATTCCAATTGATGGATTCTCCTCCGGCAATTTCACCTGCTCATCCAATGCAGACAAATACAGTTGCATCTTACCAGCATATTCAGCTTCAAATTCACCAATTTTTAGTTCTATTGCTATCAGACTTCTTAATCTTCTGTGAAACAACAATAAATCAATATATAAATCCCTATTTCCTGCCATCAAATGATATTGATTTCCTATATACGTATAATCTCCACCCATTTCTATCAAAAAGGCTCTTATATTATTTACCAACTGCATTTCTAATTCATGTTCAGAATATTCAGGTGACAACTCTGCAAAATCAAATGTATATTCATCTTTTACCGCAAGTTTAGCCTGTACTCTTTGTTCAACAGGAAGTACCAAATCAAAATTTGTCTGATTCAGTAAATATTTTTCATAGGTCTGCGCCTCAACAAAATTAGTTAAAACTCTTTTAGTCCAACCATACCTTTTCGTCATTTGAATATAAAATTCTCGTTGCAAGTCATCCTTGCATTTTTCCATGATGATAATATTATTACTCCAACTAATTTCTCGCACCAATGGTGCGAGTTTTATAATTGAATTTATTTTAAATAACCTCTGACAAATTTACTATCTTCCGTTATTATTCTTCCTCATCCTCAATCCCACGCATCAGAAAATCATTCCACCTCGCATTAACCGCCTCCAGCTCTTTCTTCTCCATAATGCGGTTTCTGTCGCTGAGTATCGATATCATCTCATCTGCAATCTCCTCTACCGGCGGATGCTCATAATGATACAGATATCCTATCATCCTCTGCGCCGTAAAGTCCGTATTAAGATTCTTTGTCACAAGGTCGCAGAATTCCTCGCGGTACCCGCGCTGCAGCATAAGATTATACAATTCAACACTTTTTGGTGATTTTGGTTTCATGGTGCTACTTCCTCTCAATTCTTTGCATAATAATTCTTCATTGCATATTCAAAATGCTCATTAAATCTCTGCGCAGCCTCACAGCTCAGCTCCCACTCCGGACGCATCATGTCAAATGCATGCATGTCGCAGTGGTACACATCCGCCTCCGCCTGAATACCACACCTTTTAAGATTTGCAATATAATCAAGTGTCTCTGCGTAAAATGGTTCTCCGTCCCCTACAAATGTATACGCAGGCGGAAGTCCGCTGTAATCCGTCTGCCTTGCAGGGGCAGCGTACACAGGAACACTACTGTCTCCCGGTTTCCTGCCAAGTCCCTTCAGATACATCCGCCACGCCTTATGATTCTTCCTTGTATTCCAGATACGTCCGTGATTGTCGGCAGAGCTTGGCGTGTCCCTGTCATCGAGCATCGGGTAAAGTGGCATCTGATAAGCAATATTTATGGTACCTCGGTCTCGCGCTGCCATGCAGACTGCTGCCGCCAGACCGCCTCCTGCACTCTCTCCGCCTACAAATATCTGATTCTTACATATTCCAAGTTCTTCTGCATGCTCCTTCATATAAACAAGCGCCGCATAGCAATCCTCAAGTGCCGCCGGATACGGCTTTCTAAATGCAAGCCTGTACCCCGGCGATACAACAACTGCTCCGTACTTCCGCACAAGGTCAACCGCACGCGACATAAACACCATCTCTTTCATTCCACATATATATCCGCCTCCGTGAATCCACAGAACGCCCGATGATTGGGCGGGCTGTGAAGCAGTTTCAGAATATGTCTCCGGATATAGTGCGAGTGCCGACATCGTATTAGTTGTTGTTTTGATTTTAAGCTTTCGGACTGTTATTCCTGATGGCGGGGTAAGACGCATGGCTGGCTCCTTGCATATATATGTACTTTTAATTTAATCTGTCACTTTCAGATTATAGCAAAAAAGAGAGGGGTTTGCACCAATGTCTTAGCTAAGCAAGGCATTATTAGCATTTCTTGACACAATTTAATCCGCACCGTCTGATTACCGATATTGCACTTCTTATATAACAACAGGGCTGCTACCTTACTTATCCAAGCATTAAGGTAGCAGCCCTGCACTAAAATTCCAGACTGTCTGCATTCAGCAGAAAATATTTCATTCCCATTTTTTGTGCATATGCACACTTTTTCGTAATGTTCCTACACTCCCGAGTACGCTGCAAAGCCCGCATCTATCGGAAGCACTACTCCCGTGATTGCGCTTGCCGCCATGTCATCACACAGGAATAGCACTCCACCGAGAAGCTCTGAGCTGTCAACAAATCTTCCGGCAGGCGTGCCGTTAAGAATCTTACCGGAGCGCGGTGTCGGCGTTCCGTCCTCATTGAACAGCAGCGCACGATTCTGGTTGGACACAAGGAATCCCGGTGCGATTGCATTACATCTTATTCCGGACCTGGCAAAATACGTCGCAAGCCACTGTGTGAAGTTGCTTATGGCTGCCTTGGCACCGGAATATGCCGGAATCTTGGTTAGCGGCGTGTACGCATTCATTGAGGATATATTAAGAATATTTCCCGACTGGCGCTCGACCATATCCTTTGCAAATACCTGTGCCGGTATAAGTGAGCCCTGAAAATTAAGCCTGAATACAAAGTCTACACCGGCAGCATCCAGTTCAAAGAATGTCTTCTGACCGGGTCTTGCTTCGTGCTGATATTCATTGTCGGTTGTTGCCTTGGGATTATTGCCTCCGGCTCCGTTTATAAGGATGTCACACGGGCCGTACTTTGCGAGTACACTCTTATGAACCTCCTCAAGAGCTTCTGCATCAAGCACATTTGCCTTATATCCGGTACACTCAAGGCCTTCATTTTTCAATTCATCAGCAAGCCTGCGCACGGCATTCTCATTAAGGTCGAGTGCCGCAACTCTCGCACCCGACTGTGCAAATGCCTTAACCATCTCTGCACACAGTACTCCGCCCGCTCCTGTAATCACAACTGTTTTTCCTGTGTAATCAATATTTAAAGGTAAATCAAGCATTATTCTATAATCCCTCCGTTAGCCTCGATAAGCCCGTTAATATATGCGCTTCCAAGCGCCCTGTCATATAATCCGTAGCCCGGTCTGCCTTTTTCGCCCCATATCATTCTTCCGTGGTCAGGGCGGAAATATCCGTCAAAGCCTGTCTCCACAAGAGCCTTTATAATCTCATTCATGTCAAGGCTTCCCTCGCGTGACAAATGCCCCGATTCCTCGAATGAGCCATCAGAAAGTATTTTTACATTGCGAAGGTGCATAAAGCCTATTCTGTGCATGGATGAATATTTTCTCACAAGCTCAGGGACATCATTACCGCGCGAACATCCAAGCGAGCCTGTACATAAGCACAGTGCATTGCTTGGGCTGTCAACTATTGCAAGGTAACGGTCTATATTTTCCTCGCATGTGACTACACGCGGTATCCCGAATATCGGATACGGAGGGTCATCCGGATGAAGTGCCATAATCACGCCGCACTCCTGCGCCACAGGTATTACTTTCTTAAGAAAATACCCTATATTCTCCCAGAGACCCGCCTCTCCAAGCTCAGCATATGCCTTTATCAGCTCTCTCACTTCATCCTGTGAATAGCTTGCATCCCAGCCGGGCAGATGTATGTCATCCTTAAGCGGGTCGAGCCCGTTCAACTGCTTCCAATACATAACAAGGCTGGTTGAGCCGTCTTTGGCTGCCTTATCAAGCTGTGTGCGCGTCCAGTCGAATACCGGCATGAAGTTATAGGTAATGCATTTTACTCCATACTTTGCGCATCTCCTTATAGACTCGCAGTAATTTTCAATGTGCCTGTCCCTCTTTGCGGTTCCAAGCTTTATATCCTCGGTTACGGGAATTGATTCAACAACGTCAAAGATAAGTCCATTTTTGCGGCACTCATCCGCAATGTGCTTAATACTTTCCTCAGGCCATACCTCCCCGGGCTTCACATCATAGACCGCAGACACAATTGAACGCATTCCCGGTATCTGCCTGATATTCTGTAACGTAACAGGGTCGCTGTCTCCGTACCATCTGAACGAACTCTTCATAAATTATCTCCATTTCCCATCATTTATTTTTTGCTATCTCCGCAATATTAATTATTGTGTAAATGATATTAAGCACACCGCACAACGGTATTACAAAGTAAAATATCCCGACAGGCACACCAAGTGATGATGTCATCTGCCCCATTGCAAGCCTGCTTATCTGCCAGCCGCCGTATACAAGGATTGCGAGCGAGAACAGCAGCGCAATCAGCTCATGTAATATTCTCATATATGAACGCATCTGCGGATTCAGCCGGTCAACCAGAACCGGTATGTTCATGTGACCGCTCTCTGATGTCACAATAGATGCTCCCATAAGACTCATCCATGCAAACAGGTATGACACAAGCTCCTCTGACCACGTTGACGGATTTTTAAGGACATATCTTGTGAATACCTGCCAGCATGTAAGTGCAACCATTACAATAAAACTCATGCCCGCAACGCCGTTTAAAGCTTTCGTAAGAACCGTTTTTATCTTCATTCTCCCCTCTCATTCCGCAGGCACATCCCGCACATCTGATGATATAATTATGTCCGTAAATACACAAAAAATACACGGCAGAAGCTTAAACTTACATGCCGTGTATCATATCTGTCATAATATATGTATTATTATAATTCCGGTCAGTGAATATCGATATACTTTCCAAGCATTCTCTTAAGCTTTGCAACTTCAATAGGCTTGGACAGGTGTGCATTCATACCCGCTTTGAGTGCCTTATGCACATCTTCACTGAAAGCATTTGCTGTCATTGCGATTATCGGCAGCGTCTTAACATCATCACGTTCAAGTGCACGTATATTCTTAACCGCATCATATCCGTTCATGACAGGCATCTTTATATCCATAAGAATAACGTCATAATAACCCTCTTCAGCACCTTCAACCTTAGCAACTGCTTCACGTCCGTTAGCTGCCGTCTCTACATCAACCCCCATCTCACCTATAAGTATTGCTGCAATATCGCGGTTAAGCTCATTATCCTCAACAAGAAGTACTCTGCCGTGCTTAAACACGGATTCATCCTCCGCTGCCGCATGTTCACCTGATGGTGCCATCGTCGCAGCCGATTCATCCGCCGCCTTGTTATCTGCACTGACATCACACACCTCAAGCGGAATAGTTACCGTAAATACAGAACCTTTGCCAAGCCTGCTGTCCACATCAATAGTACCGCCCATAAGATTAACCAGATTCCTGGCTATCGCCATTCCAAGTCCTGTTCCCGTGACATTGCCTATTGCGTTGTCCTCAGCACGTTCAAACGAATCGAATATATGCTTCTGGAACTCGCGTGACATTCCTATTCCATTATCACTGCATATAAATATATAGCTGTGCCGGCGCCCATTCTTCACGTCACCGTCTTCCCTGAGTGTAATTGTAATACTGCCGCCTGCCCATGTGTACTTGACAGCATTGCTGAGAATATTAAGATATATCTGCTTTATCCGCAGTTCATCCCCTATAACATTATCATGCTCTATAGATACAATATCTGATATAAATGTTATGCCGGAGCCAAGTGCCTGCGGACGCACAAGCTCAATCAGCTCTGACATCATCACCCTGATATTAAACCCGGATTCCTGAAGGCTCATCTTGCCACTCTCAATTCTGGACATATCCAGAATATCATTAATAAGCTCAAGCAGATGTCTTCCTGACATGCTTATCTTATCAAGCCCTTCTTCGACCTGCTTCGTATCATCCGGGTGAGACTTAAGTATATCCGTCATTCCCATTATAGAATTCAATGGTGTCCTGATGTCATGGCTCATATTGGAAAGGAATCTGCTCTTAGCCTCATTGGCGAGCTTCGCCGCACTGAGCGCATCCTGAAGATTCCTCTTCTAATTAGCTTCTTCTATCTTCTGTTCGTCCGATATTCTTGCAAGAAAGACAGCATTAATCTCTTTGCTGTTGTTGCGGTTACGCACATGAATAATCTGTATTGACAGCCAGTGATATATTCCATCATCGAGCCTCAGCCTTATATCAGTCCATATTCTGCTGCGTCCCTTGGCAAAGCTCAGCTCTACCTTATCCGGAGCAAATCTCTGCCTGAACTCATCTTCGTATTTGGGTTCTATGCGCTCCGCAATTCTCTCATAAAGTTCGTTATATGTTCCCGCCCTTGATACCGAATCAGCAAAAAGTTCCCTGAGACTTATAAATTGTAATTCATCCCTTGTAATATTAAGTGAAGCTATTATAGAGTATGATTCTGTTACCGCTGTAATAAGCATCCGTCTCTCCCGCTTATTCTTAACAGCTTCCTCTTCCCTTGCAAGCTTTTCTTCTGTAATATCATGAAATGTTGTCATAAGAATATCATTGCCATTGTTGTCATGATTCCTCTCAACAATTCCCGCTATCCATATCAGCATTCCGTCAGCTCTGCGTATGCGGCATTCATATGTACACGGACCTCTGCCCTGCGCTGCCTCATCGAATACACCGGTAACATGGTCATAATCTTCATTATATATAAAATGATCTATGCACACATTATTCTTGGAGTCATTATCATATCCGAACATCTGATAGCCCGCATAGTTCATCCTTATATTGATATATGGGGCATTAATTGTTATCAGTGCTATTCCTTCAGGAACATTATTGAAAATGTGCTCAGTGTACAGATTCTGGTTCTCTGCATCCCTGGATGCCTTAAGCGTCCTTCTCATCGTTATTATCATGATAACTACGATTGTCATGATTACGACTGCAAGAAGCGCATATGTCTGGCTTACAATCTGATCCGCTTCTCTTGTGATAAGCTCCATATCAACAACTGATACCAGATGCCAGTCACTGCCAACTCCTATAGGCATATAACAGTAGAAAATATCATTAAGTATCGTCCATCCTGTCATTGAGTTCTCGGGAAGTGCTTTAAGATAACCGCAGCAGGCTATACTGTCCGGTATATCACGCTTATCAGCCGGAGGTATAAGTACCGTTCCATTGCTGTCTGCAATATAAGAGAAACCTTTCCCGCCATAATATGACAGGGAAAATGTATCTATTATATCGTCAATTCTGAACTCCTTAGTCAGATATCCTCTGCGCCCATCAGCAAGCTTGCAGCTTACATATACATCCATCACCTTGTCCGCGTAGTCTGCTGCGTTAGCGGTACCGTTACTGCCTGACCTTACATGCGGAGCCATGATTCCTTCTGTATCCCCGGCTGCCATCCCGGCAAAACTGCTGTCCGGTTCCATGTCATATGGCATCACCGTATAATCATCCAGATAGAGCATTACTCCGTCTTCCAATTTGTTATAATGAATAAGTATCTCGTTAATATTGGAATAGTCATCAACCTCTTCAAGTACTTCCGCAAAATTGTTCAGTGTATCATGTGCAGAATCCATCTGTGCACGCAGTGTCATCGTTCCCTGCTTCGTTACCTCCATTATATCTTCTACAGCCAGATTCCATAATCTCTCGCGTACAAACTTTTGAAACTGATACATTGCTCCTGCAAGCGCACATGCAACAACTATATATACTACTGCCAGCATCCATATATTTTTCTTCATATTAATATATTATATGTTACAGCAATATTCAGTCAATAAAATATCCAAATTTTAAGTATCCATTAGTTTTTTTTGATAAACAAAAAGCGACATTGCTGTCACTTTTTGTCGAAATAACATTCACGTGCAATATTAATAATCCTTATCCTGCTTGCTTTAGATTTACCGTCATGATAGAATATACATCAGTTTGTATACGTATACAGACTTCAGATGTCCGCAAAGACGGAGCAGGAATGGAGACTACTATGAGTATTTTAAATGTTGAACACCTTAATCATGGTTTTGGGGACCGTGCAATTCTAAAGGATGTGTCTTTCCGCCTCTTAAAGGGCGAGCATGTAGGATTTATCGGTGCCAATGGCGAAGGAAAGTCCACATTCATGAATATAATAACCGGTAAGCTTATGCCTGATGAAGGTAAAATCGAGTGGGCAAAGAATATCCGTGTTGGATATCTTGACCAGCATGCAGTTCTTGAAAAGGGACAGACGATTAATGATGTCCTTAATGATGCATTCAAATTTCTCTTTGAGCTTGAAGCACGTATGAATACAATCTGCGACAAGATGGGCGAAGCTTCACCTGAAGAGCTTGAGGTTATGCTTGCCGAGCTTGAGGAGATTCAGAATACACTTGATTCACATGATTTCTATATTATAGATACAAAGGTTAATGAAGTCGCCCGCGCCCTTGGTCTTACCGATATCGGACTTGACCGTGACGTGACAGAACTCAGCGGCGGTCAGCGTACCAAGGTTCTGCTTGCCAAGCTGCTTCTTGAGAAGCCTGACATCCTGCTTCTTGACGAGCCTACCAACTACCTCGATGAATCACATATCGAATGGCTCAAGCGCTATCTCAATGAATATGAGAATGCATTTATACTGATATCACACGATATCCCGTTCCTTAACAGTGTAATTAACCTTATATATCACATTGACAATGGAGAGCTTACACGCTATGTCGGCAACTATGATGACTATATGCGTGTATATGAAATGAAGAAATCCCAGCTTGAAGCCGCCTATAAGAAGCAGCAGCAGGAAATTGATGACCTTAAGGATTTCGTTGCCCGCAATAAGGCGCGTGTTGCCACACGTAACATGGCAATGTCACGCCAGAAGAAGCTTGATAAGATGGATGTTATTGAACTTGCACAGGAAAAGCCAAAGCCTGAATTCAATTTCCGTGAGGCGCGTACACCTGGCCGTTACATTTTCGAGACAAAGGACCTTGTAATAGGCTATGACACTCCACTTTCACGTCCTCTTAACCTTACAATGGAGCGCGGCCAGAAGATTGCCATGACCGGCGCTAACGGTATCGGTAAGACAACTCTTCTCAAGAGCATAATGGGCTACATAAAGCCCATCTCAGGGCAGTCCGTTCTCGGTGACTATCTTTATCCGGGATATTTTGAGCAGGAGAAAAAATACGAGAGTAACATCACATGTATAGATGAACTATGGAGCGAATTCCCGGCAATGACGCAGTATGATGTGCGTACCGCGCTTGCCAAGTGTGGTCTAATGACCAAGCATATCGAGAGCCTCATGAAGGTTTTAAGCGGCGGCGAACAGGCAAAGGTTCGTCTGTGCAAGCTTATCAATCATGAGACTAATCTTCTGCTTCTCGACGAGCCTACCAACCACCTTGACGTTGACGCCAAGGATGAGCTTAAGAGAGCGCTCAAGGCTTACAAAGGCAGCATTCTTCTCATATGCCATGAGCCTGAATTCTATGAGGACATTGTCACAGACGTGTGGAACTGTGAGGAATGGACTACGAAAGCGCTGTAGGGGTATGATTTCCGGAATATGATTGTTGGAGTATGATTCCATTTTACATGTATATGCAATTATAAAATCAGGCACAGGTCCCGGCATGGCTGTATCAGTTCTGTATTGATGCACCATTGCCGCAATCTGTGCCTGATTTTGTTTTTAATATTTTATCAGTATATTATGTCAAACATTATGTCGATGATTTTATACTTACATTTTTACCTGAAAATGCTATTCCCATTTTTACTATGTCACTTATCCCTCGTGACCTAAGCTCTGAATCATATCTCTTATCACAAATCTGTTCCAATGCTTTTTCTGCCATATCCGCCAATGCCGGAGCACCTTTATCCGAAGCTGCCTTAAGTTCTATGATTATACCGGGATATCGGCTCACTCTCGGTATCATGCATATATCATATCTTCCATTCCCGGACTCTCTGTTGGATTTTATCTCATACTTATCATCCATCAGTGCTATCATTCCCAGAGTAAGTCCATGATAAAACCCTTCCGCAGCCGAATCATAATAGCTTATTGACTTATCAAGGTACTCTTTTATTGCATCATTCAGCCTTTCCGTATCAGCCTCATACAGACTCTCGGCAATCTTATTGGCAGTTGCCTGTGACACAGCTCCTATCTGTAGCATGTGAGCAGTCACTTCATTCTTATATACAGCAGCAATCTCTCTGTTAGGTATACTTATTCTGCACATATAAGTACCATCACTCTGAAGCTTTCTGTCAGTAGCTTTCAGGTATCCGGCAACGAGAAGCATACTGTATACATTATATGGGTCATTGCCTAATGTCGAATACACAACATTCTGGTCTATACGCGCAAGGACTGTTTCCCCCTGCATAAGCACATTAAGCTTTTCAGACACATCTTCTCCTGCTGCACCAAGAACTTTCCCAAGTATCTCGTTTCTTCCTGTATTAACCCAATATGCCTGAGGTGTACATCCTTTTGCGACATAATTTATAACAGACCATGGATTAAATATATCGGTATTGCCAAACCTGTAGCCGTCATACCATTCCGTAAGCTCCTGATATCTGTCTGTTATACCATAATACTTAAGCATGTCTGTAATCTCATCTCTCGTAAATCCAAAATAACTGCTGTATTCCTCGTCAAACACCGAATCTACCACCAGATTATTAAGTCCACTGAAAATACTTTCCTGAGCGATTCTAAGAATACCTGTCAGAAATCCATACGTTATATGTTTGTTATCTTTAAATGCTCCGGAGAAAAATGTTCTCATAAAAGAAATTATCTCATCATAGAAGTCCTTAGTGTGACCTTCCTGAATCGGGGTGTCATATTCATCTATAATTATTATAGGTGCTGCTCCGTAGCACTCGTCCAGCATTCTCGACAGGTTCTCAAGAGATGCCGTAAGCTCGACTTCTTCTGCTTCTCCCCTGACTACTTTTTGGAAATACTCTTTCTCATACTCAGGTACATTATCACTGTCCAATATCTGCGAATGCCGTCCATATTCAACCTGCAACAGACTTTTTATCTTATCTAATGTGTCATTCCAATTATCAAACTTCACATCCTTGAACGTGAGAAATATTATCGGATATCTTCCCTGATGCTTTGTATATTCCTCACCGCACTGCCATATCTTTTTATTGTAAAAATACTTTGCTGTATCTTCATCGGATATCTCAAAAAACACCCTAAGCATATCCATATTGAGTGTTTTACCAAATCTTCTCGGTCGTGTAAATAATGACACAAGCGGCTTCTTATCAAGAAAATCCTTAATCATAAGTGTCTTATCGACATAATAATACTCTGCCTGGGCTCTTATATAGTCAGATATTCCAATAGGCAGTGCCTTCTTATCCGTGTTCTGATTTTTCTTACTGTATCTTCCGGTTACAACTCTGTCATCTGTCGGTTTCTTTGCATTCTCCGGAATATTCCATATTTTTCCTATTTTTACAGCCCCCTCTATTCTTCCAGAAGAACACATTCCACTTACAGCTCTTACAGATACTCCCCACTTTTCAGCAACTTCCTTACATGAAAGCATAACAATCTCCGTTCCCGACCGTTCACATGCACTCTGAATCAGCCCGTATGTGCAATAATCAATATTTCTTACAATATATTATAGACATTCTTCGGAAGAATATCAATGTTCTTCGGAAATATATCAAAGATTTACAGAAATATGTCAAGAATTTTCAGAATAATGTCAAAAGCATATTGATATTCTTCCAAAAAAAAGAGACAGCCATTTTCCCACCAACCGGTGGGAAACGCTGTCTCATTCTCTAAATGTCAGTTGTGAGGAGTTAACGATTCATAAGCAGACGCTTTTAGAGCGGCCGGTACTTGGGCAGCGTCCTTTGCTGCCCTATGTACCCGCTGCCAGCTCTAAGCAGCGAAAGCGGGTCTGCGTTGAATGTTAACTTCTCCGCAACGTCACTTTAAGAATTATTCTTTTACCCCATCTCACCGCGTATATCAATCTCCGGCGGTTCTATCGGATAATTACCTGTAAAGCATGCATCACAGAATCCTGTACCTCCGCAGATCATCTCGCTTAACTTGTCCACTTCAAGGTATCCGAGCGAATCTGCTCCGATAAGCTTACATATCTCATCAACGGAGTGACCTGATGCAATAAGCTGGTCCTCTGAAGGAATATCTGTACCGAAATAGCATGGATGCAGGAATGCCGGTGAACTGATTCTTACGTGAACCTCCTTTGCACCTGCTGCCTTCAGGAGATTAACTATTCTTGCACTTGTTGTTCCACGCACGATAGAGTCATCAATCATGACTACCCTCTTGCCTGCAACAGCTTCCTTAAGGACATTAAGCTTAACCTTCACGCTGGATTCTCTCTGTGCCTGCTTAGGCTTAATGAATGTACGTCCTACATAGTTATTCTTTATAAATGCATTGCCATACGGAATACCTGACTCCATTGCAAATCCGAGTGCTGCCGGATTACCCGACTCAGGAACGCCTACAACAAGGTCTGCCTCTACAGGATGTGTCTTGGCGAGAATCTTTCCCGCGTTAATTCTTGACTCATACACTCCCATTCCGTCAATCTTGCTGTCAGGCCTTGCAAAATAAATATATTCAAATATACATCTTGCCGTGTTCTTCTGGCAAAGCGTCTTATCAGACTTAATTCCATCCTTCGTTATCGTAACAACTTCGCCTGGCTCAACATCTCTTACAAATTCCGCACCTACAGTATCAAGTGCGCATGTCTCTGATGAAAGGAAATACGCATTATCTCTCTTACCGATACAAAGCGGTTTGAATCCAAATGGATCTCTTGCTCCGATAAGCTTTCTCGGGCTCATTACAATAAGCGAATATGCACCCTTAATCTTCTTCATCGCATTGAGAACAGCATCCTCAACAGTCGGAACATTAAGTCTTTCTCTCGCTATGAGGTATGCAATAACTTCCGAGTCGATTGTTGTCTGGAAAATAGCTCCCGTATAAGAAAGCTCTTCCCTCAACTCAACGGCATTAAGAAGATTGCCGTTATGTGCCATGCCGAGAGTTCCCTTAACGTAATTAAGGACAAGCGGCTGCGCATTCTCACGGATACTGCTTCCTGCCGTAGAATATCTGACATGTCCGACACCGATGTTACCGTTAAGCTTCTCCAGCTTCTCCGGATTAAAGACTTCATTAACAAGTCCCATATCCTTATAAGAAAGAACCTTTCCCTTAGGACCTTCCGTATCACTAACTGCTATACCGCAGCTTTCCTGTCCTCTGTGCTGAAGGGCAAAAAGGCCATAATAAATTGTAGATGCAACATCATTGCCGTCAAAGTCATATACACCAAAGACTCCGCACTCCTCATGAAGCTCATCCTCAGCATAGTAGCTGTCGTTAATATCAATCTGATTCATAATTCTCCATTCCCTTAAAGACTGTTAAAAAGCGGTAATTATCAATGCAATTATCTGCGTGAAAAATCCTTGCCTGTAAGGAGCTTATATGCTTCCTTATACTTCTCAACTGTCTTATCAATAACATCATCAGGAAGAAGGTAATCACTGTCCGGATTAGCCTTAAGCCAGTCTCTTACAAACTGCTTGTCATATGAAGGCTGTCCCTTGCCCGGCTCATAGCCTTCAAGCGGCCAGAATCTTGAGCTGTCAGGTGTGAGCATCTCATCACCGATTACAACCTCACCATTCTCATCAAGACCAAACTCGAACTTAGTATCTGCAATGATGATACCCTTGCTTAATGCATACTCTGCACACTTCTTGTAAAGTGTGATTGTTGCATCCTTAATCTTGGTTGCGTACTCAAGACCCTTACCAGGGAACTTCTTCTCAAGTACCTCTATACTCTTCTCAAATGAGATATTCTCATCATGGTCACCAATCTCAGCCTTCGTACTTGGTGTATAGATTGGCTCAGGGAGCTTCTCTGACTCCTTAAGTCCTTCCGGAAGCTTGATTCCGCATACTGTTCCGTTCTCCTTATAGCTTGCCCAGCCACTTCCCGTTATGTAACCTCTTACGATACACTCTATTGGAAGCATTGTAAGCTTCTTGCAAAGCATACTTCTTCCGATATATTCATCCTTGTGGAAAAACTCTGGCATGTCATTAACATCCACAGATACCATATGGTTTGCAACAACATCCTTTGTATAATCAAACCAGAATCTGGACATCTGTGTAAGGATTGCACCCTTATCTGTAACCTTATTCTTAAGAATGTGGTCAAATGCTGATATACGGTCTGTAGCAACCATAACAAGCTTATCCTCACAATCATATACTTCCCTTACTTTACCTTCATAGAGTAATTCACACTTTCCCATGAGTATTCCATCCTTTTCTTATATTGATTTGTTTATAAAATCATTCCGCTGTAAATGCAGTCTGAAAACGAACATAAACATTATATAACAGCCACATTGCAAAATCAACACAATTTGTCGGAGGGCAGAGCAAACGATGGGCAGGTACTTTATTCCCACCCCATCTCATGTGCAACATATTCCTTAAGCCGGAATATTGTATATAACGGAATGCTCCACACATGTGTATCTCCGTCAATATTATCTCCGACATTCTTTAAAGATGTTCTGACTGCCATCCTTGGATTATACCTTTTGCAGAATATATGCAGGCTTTTTGCCTTTGTATTATCTGCTGATTTCACTTCAATCGGGAGAAGGATTCCTTCATAATCAGTAATAAAATCCACCTCCGCATCAGCTTTTGTTCTCCAAAAATAACTCTCTATCCCCATATATTTGAGCTGTGTCATTATATAATTTTCCGTCAATGCCCCCTTAAAGTGAATATATGACACATCTCCATCAATAATCGTTCTATAATTAACATTGGACTTTCTTCTAAGAAGCCCTACATCCGACATGTATACTTTAAAATATGTGCTGTCTGCCATTCCTGCCAATGGCAGTTCCGGATTAGGCACCATATTAAGTTTATACGCGATGCCTGCGCTGACAAGCCACTCCAACGCATCCTCAAGATCTTTAGCCCTCGCCCCCTGCTTTACATGTGAAAATATAAACTTATTGTTATCACGCGCTATCTGTGACGGAATAGCATTCCATATAAGCCTTACTTTATTAGCCGTGTCTGCATTCGTGTGCTTGCCAAAATCATCTGCATAATCTCTTAATATCCTATCCTGAACCTCTTCCACCGCACTGTAATCATGAGTATCAACCCAAACCTGCACAGCCTCAGGCATTCCACCAACAATGTAATAATTCTTCAGATATTTTTCCAATGGTACAGTATATAATTCCGGTATTTCACGCTCACACCGGAGTTTACATACCCCATCGATATATTTACCGCCGCCATCTGCATTTACAAATTCCTCAAAGCTCATCGGATACATATCTATACGATCAACCTTGCCTACGGGAAACGATACTCCCTCTTGTCTAAGCGCAACACCCAACAGAGAACCTGCCGCTATAATATGCAGCTTTGGCATATTCTCGCAGAAATACTTAAGTGACTGTATTGCACGCGGGCAGTCCTGTATCTCATCAAATACAACCAGTGTCCTGCCCGGTTCAATTGTATCTCCATATATAATACTTCCAAGCTCATCAACTATTCTCTTCACATCAAAATCATATTCAAAAACCGACTGTAATCCGGCATTTCCATCAAAGTTGAAATATGCCATGTTCTCAAAAAAAGCGGCCGCTTTCGCGACCACTTCTTACATGTTATCCGTTTTTTATAATTCCCCTGCTGCATATATAAGTCAGCACAAAATATCCTCCATATATCAGTACAAGAAATACTGCCGTCGTGCCAACCGATGCCATCATAGAGCTCATTCCCATTGTTGATAGTATCAGGTTGACAAATTTCAAACCGAATATTGAGTGGATGACTGCCAGCAGAAGCGGAAACGCAAAAAATATTCCTATCTGCCTGAAAAGTGCCATATCTATCATTCTCTCATCAACACCGATTTTCCTGAGCATTCCGTATCTTTCCTTATTGTCCGCACTGTCAGACAATTCCTTAAGTGCAAGAATCGCAGCACTGCTTATCAGAAAGATAATTCCAAGATAAAGTGCTATGAATGTTACAAGTGCTCCAAGCCCTACACCATTCTGTGCTATTCCGCCCTTTGTCTCACAGTTAACAAGGCTGCCAACGCTTCCTGAAGCTTCGGAATCATCAGAATCCATAGATTGTGAATTCTTCTTATTAATCAGCTTAACCGTATCAACCAGCTTATTGTCGGCGCTGTTCTTCCATGCTTTATCACCGCTCTTATAATTGGCACTGATTCCTGTGATATACAGCCTGCTGCCATCAAATGCATCGTCAGGCAGGACAAATATTCCGTCATTGATACGCTGTGCCGAAATCGTGACAAAGCCATCCATACATTCCGAATAACGCGGTCTGTAGGTCTTTTCACCGACGGCTATCGTCTGACCGTTCTTAAGTGCAGCATTTCTTATATCTACCATATATTTATAATTGGCAATCACAATATACTCGTCCTCATTAAGACTGTGCTGCTGTAATCCGTATAAGCCCGCAACTCTGTTATAATCGCTGAGCTTCATGAATAACTCCTGCCCCGATAAATCCACAAGCGGATTTGTACTTATAAGAATATCCGCATATTCCCCAAGTGTATCTGCTGCCGTCAGGCCTGTCCTGTACATATTATATGCCGTGATATCCTTAAGATATGTGTCTGTATCAAAGCCGTTATCTGTAAGAAGTCTGCATATCCTGTCAGCGTCTGACGCATCAGATTCATCTGAATACTTCAGCCTTACCTGCATATCAACCGGTGCGCATTCACTAAGGCTTTTCTTAAGTGAATCCTTCATTGACAATGCGCCGGCAAGTACGCTTATCGTTATAAAAAGCATCAGGCATATTACTGTTGTCGAGAATACCATTGTATTAATTTTGCTTCCAAACTGCCTGAGCACAAAACTGTTCACGCCTCTGTAATAAACGCTCTTAATGCTTGTAAATATTCTTATTAAAAGTCCTGAAACAGACCAGAATATAAGAAATGTTGCCACGCAGCCAAGCCCGACCGGAAGCCACAGCTTATCCATCACATTAAGCTTAAATGCTCCTGCCGTAACCAGCCAGTATGCGTAAGACAGCAGGCCCACCGCAATCACAAAAACAAATGTGCAGATAAGAGGATTTTTCATTGTAATCTTTTCATTCTTCTTTCCTGCATTCAGAAGATCTATAAGCCTGCATTTACTTATGCTAAATGTATTAAACAGCATTACAAGCACATACATGATTGCAAAATATACAATCGTTTTCACACATGCTTCTGATGAAAATATAAACCTGAAGCCCGTCATATCAGCGTCAAACATGTTCGCAACTATAACGCTCATAAACTGCGATGCCACTGTTCCGAGAACTATTCCGACCGCAAGCGAGATAACTCCAATAAGCATTGTCTCAATGAAAAGAATAAGTGATATCTTTCTTTTTCCCATGCCTAATATCATATATATTCCAAATTCCTTATTACGCCTCTTTATAAGAAATCTGCTTGCATATATAATAAGGAATCCCAATATAAATGATACAAATACGCTTACGCCTGAAAGAATATCTGTCATCAGTTTTATAATCTCATACACGGATGAATTGACCTTAAGCATTACCGTCTGGCTGTCAATCGCATTAAATACATAGAACACCGCAACGCCGAGAATAAGCGTAAAGAAATATATCGCATAATCCTTAAAGCTCTTACGGATATTTTTTATTGAAATTTTAAACAGCATTGTTAAGATCGCCTCCTAACAGTGTTACAACATCAATAATCTTATCAAAGAACTCCTTGCGCGTACTGCCGCATTTGAGAATCCCGTTGAATATCTTTCCGTCTTTTATAAATATTACCCTGTCCGCATAGCTTGCCGTGAATGCATCATGTGTTACCATGAGTATCGTTGCCTCAAGCTCCTGATTGAGATAATTGAAGCTCTCAAGCAGCATTCTTGATGCCTTCGAATCAAGAGCACCTGTCGGCTCATCTGCCAGAATCAGCTTTGGATTGGTTATTATTGCCCTCGCACTTGCAACTCTCTGCTTCTGTCCCCCTGACATCTGATATGGGTATTTGTCAAGCACATCACTAATACCAAGCTCACGCGCAAGCTGTGATACCCTCTTTTGTATCTCCTTAGCATGGACTCCCTGTATTGAAAGCGCCAGCGCAATATTTTCAAATGCAGTAAGTGTATCCAGCAGATTGAAGTCCTGAAAGATAAAGCCAAGCTGCTCTCTTCTGAACCGGTTGAGCTTATTCCCCTTAAGCTCCGTAATATCCTGTCCGCCTACATATATCCTTCCTGATGTAACCCTGTCAATCGTTGATATGCAGTTGAGAAGCGTTGTCTTACCTGAGCCGCTGGCTCCCATAATCGCAACAAACTCGCCCTTATCAACCTCAAAGGATATATTATCAATCGCTTTGGTGAGGCTTGATCTGTTTCCGTAATACTTTTCAATGTTATCAATTCTAAGTATCGTTTCCATAATTATGATTCCTTTCGTTAAGATTAATTATGTTTTATCACATCACTAATCTTATGTCGTTCGTTCAACATTACGGAATATTACATTTTTGTAACATTGTAAAAGTCATTTTTATAAAACGTCATCTTCACTTCCGTATATTCGCCAATTGCCGATTCTATGTATATATCATGTCCCATCTTATCACACATTTTTTTGACGATATAAAGTCCCATTCCTGTTGCCTTGGAATATCTTCTTCCGTTCTCCCCGGTAAATGATTTGTCGAATACTCTCGGAATGTCAGATCCGCTTATGCCTATGCCGTTATCATATATCCTAAGTTCAATGCTCTTCTTATCCTGTACTGCCGATATCCGTATTACTGACGTATCCTTATTATCATCCTTATATTTGATGCTGTTGCTCAATATCTGGTTCAGCATAAATTCAAGCCATTTGGCGTCAGTGTATACCGTGACATCCACATCCGACACCTGAAAATCTATATTATGCTCAAGTATATCATCCTTATTGCGGACAGCCACCGCACCTACTGTTCTTGCGAGGCTGCATTCATCAATGATGTAATCCTTCTCCGCATTCTCACTTCTTACATAGTAAAGAATCTGCTCTATGAGATTATTTATTCTGCGCACCTGTGTCAGCATGCGGTCATTTTTATCATGGCTGTTGTGAAGTATAAGTGTCATTGACGATATCGGAAGCTTAATCTCATGAATCCACATCTCGACATACTCTTTAAAATTCTCCGCCCCCTGCCGGTAGACATTTACATTGTCAGCCATCGATTTGCCTGTATCCCGGAGTACGCTCTCTATTATTCTTCCTTCGTAGAAGCCCGGTGAGGATATCGTCTCAGGCACAAGATATTTTTTGTCGAGATTATCGGTATTATCCAACAGCGTATCATAGAACTTCTTCTTTCTGAAAAAATCAATAAGAATCTCTGATATGAAAAATATCACAAATATAACTGATACCGCCACTATTGCCGGCGTCTCAAGCCTGTACGCCCTCATAAGCAGAACTGCCGGCACAAGCAGCACAATCAATATAACCAATGAATATATCCTGTCTTTAAAATAATCCCTGAATCTCATAATCTACCCTATAAGTATATACCCCTGACCTTTTCTGGTCTCTATAACGTCTTCAAGTCCCGCTTCTTTGAAATGCGCCCTGAGCCTGCTTATATTCACGGTCAGTGCATTATCGTTGAGATACTCCTGATTGTTCCACAGTTCAGTCATCAGCTCGTCCCTTGATACTATCCTGTCCTTATTGGACAAAAGATACATAAATATCGTCATCTCATTTTTCGTAAGGAGTATCTCACTGCCTGAATTGTATCTGATTACGCCCTTCTGCGGAAGTATCTGCGTATCTCGGAATACAATTGTACCGTCGCTGCCATGCCTGCTGCTAAGTCTCTTGAATATGGCATTAATCCTTAAGAGAAGAATTGTAGGGTTATAAGGCTTCGTAACATAATCGTCCGCCCCGTAGCTCATTGAAAGTACCTCGTCAGCTTCCGAATCCCTGCTCGTAACCATAATAACAGGGACCTCTGACCTTGTGCGGAGCTGCTTAAGCAGCAGCTCCCCGTTAATATGCGGAATATTTATATCGAGAAGTACAAGGTCTGCTTCAGCTGCAAGTATCCCCTCACAGGCATTATCAAAATTCTCAAGGGCAACTGCCTCATACCCTGAATTATCAAGCAGTTCCTTAAGTTCCCCGCTTATTGACTTGTCATCCTCAACTATGCAGATTCTTTTCATAATTCTCCCAGTATCCTGCGCGCAACATACACACCGCTCGCGCTTGCATGTGACAGTGAATGTGTAACACCGCTGCCGTCACCGATAATGTACAGTCCCTTATGAAGTGTCTCAAGGTGCTCATCAAGTTTCACTTCCATGTTATAGAACTTAACTTCAACTCCATACAGGAGTGTATCATCGTTAGCTGTTCCCGGTGCAATCTTATCAAGAGCATATATCATCTCAATGATGCCGTCAAGGATACGCTTCGGGAGAACAAGGCTTAAGTCACCCGGTGTTGCTGCAAGAGTAGGTACAACCATGCCTTCCTCGATACGCTTTGGATTGCTTCGCCTTCCGCGGATAAGATCACCGAATCTCTGGACAATTACGCCACCGCCAAGCATATTGCTAAGACGCGCTATACTCTCTCCATATCCGTTGCTGTCCTTGAACGGTTCAGAAAAATGCTTGCTTACTAACAGTGCAAAGTTCGTATTCTCTGTCTGCTTTTCCTTATCCTCATAGCTGTGGCCGTTGACTGTAATGATTCCGTTAGTATTTTCATTAACAACGCTTCCCTTAGGATTCATGCAGAAAGTACGCACGTTATCCTCAAACTGCTGTGTTCTGTATACAATCTTGCTTTCATACAGCTCGTCTGTAAGATGTGAGAATATAACCGCCGGAAGCTCAACACGCACACCTATATCAACACGGTTGGATTTTGTTGGAATATTAAGCTCATCACAGACCTTCTCCATCCACTTGCTTCCGCTTCGCCCTACCGAAACGATGCATTTGTCACATTCATAGCCTGCAGTTTCTGTATTGACGCGGTATCCTTCACCTGCGTCACCAAGCACCTCTATATTATGTACAGGCGTATCAAAGAAGAAATCAACCTTATCCTTGAGGAATGCATACAGGTTCTCAAGCACAATATAATTAATATCCGTTCCAAGGTGGCGTACAGATGCATCAAGGAGATTCAGCTTATTCTGCATGCATATTTTCTTGAATTCCGTCCCCGCAGTTGAATAAAGCTTTGTTCCCTCTCCGCCATACTCCATGTTAATTCCGTCCACATAGCGCATCAGGTCAAGCGCCTTCTGCCTGCCTATGTACTCATACAGCGTTCCGCCAAATGCATTGGTGATGTTATACTTTCCGTCTGAGAATGCACCGGCACCGCCAAATCCGCTCATAATTGAACAGCTCTTACAGCCGATACATTTCTTGATCTTATCACCGTCAATCGGACATCTGCGCTTCTCAAGCGAATGTCCTGCCTCAAATACGGCAACCCTGCAGTCAGGTGCATTCGTAACCAGCTCATACGCTGAAAAAATTCCTCCCGGGCCTGCTCCCACAATAATTACGTCATACTTATTCATAACTTTTCCTCCAATCCGCAGCAATATAACATTAATTGTAACGTAAAAGGCTGCCGTTAAACAGATGCACTGATTCCTTGTTGGGAATCATAGTCTTACTGTTTAAGGCAGCCGGTAGAAACTCTCGTCCGTATTACGAGTTTATATGATTTTTAACCTTAGTGATTATAGCGTATCTGAGTGGTGGATGTCAATTACAAACGCTGTTTACTTCTGTACAAAATGCCGTTTACCTCTGCCGCGGCTGCCGTCACCGCCATGCTACACCTGAAAATTCTGCATAGTCACCTGCAGCGAATTAACACTGCCCGGCACATCTGATAGAATTAATCATATCATTAATCAGGTCATCGAAGTATGTACGTTATCTGCGGCATTTCCGATACTTTCACTTGTCTCATTATATCTTTCCTTTAATTGTTCCAATCATACAATTTCTCCTTTGCCTCAAAATTTATATTATGCACGTTCCTATTATAACTATACAAAAATATTATCACGTGCTTACTCTGTCGGCAATAAGAAACGTCATGCAATTATCCTGCAAATCCCCTGATACTAATTACTTTCTAAACTTGTATTTTCCTTTTCCGTGACCTGATACAGGTTCAATAATCTCTGCCTGCACCAGATTGGATAGAAGTTTGGAAGCACCTGAGCCTTTTAGATTGAGAAGTTCCATAACTGCACTTCTACCAAATATTTCATCAAAACCAAACTTCTCAAAAAGACCGCGGATATGAGTTGTCGTCTTTACCGAAAAATTGCTGACTTTTCCGGTAAGCACACTTTCAATATCCACTTTTTTATCTTCAATGTCCACTTTTCTACTCTCAATATCCACTTTTTTATCTTCAATGTTCACTTTTTCTTCATTCAAAAGACCACTTATATGAAGATTTCGATTGTGAAGTTCATTATAGGATATTATCATAGGAATAGACTTTTTGAAATAGAAAAAGCCGGTAAGCTTATCAAAAAGCCAACCGACTTATCTTTACCACTGTTCACTTATGAAACTGCAATTTGTAAACATATCCTATTTACATAAAAGATGAAATATTCTACTCTAATTAATAAATTCAAGTTGACCGTTAGGATAAAATGCATTTCTATTTGTCCATATCAATCCTAACAAATCAGCCTTTACAACTTCATCAGAAACATCCTCATCAATAAATTTCACGCAAGTACATTGCATATAATCTCTTCCGCATTTGTTACATTTATCTTCAATAATTCTATAAAATGGTGCACCGATTACCTTATGTTGTATTAATTCGTCGCCCTCCTCTTTACCCATATTAAATTGTGCATGTACACACCCATCTTCCATCCACATTTTTCTGATTTTATCCGGATGAACAATAAGCCTCTTGAAGCACACCACATCTCCATGAATCAAACGGAATTTATCAGGATAATCTTCTCCCAATTTAAACTTATTATTCTCTTGATATATAGCCTCAACCCACTCCTCAAACGTAACATCAGACAGGTGGGGAACAGCATCAAACAACTTAACAAAATCATTTACATGACCTGCAAAAGATATATGCCCCGCTTCATCTGTCAAATTAACCATAAGTCCAAACGATATTAACCTATTATCTTGGTTTCTTACCCAAGCCTGACATAATTCTTTTATTGCCGTAATTGCAATATCCGCAACATGTAAACTCTTGCAACACAATGTGGGGAAATTGAATATCATATCATTAAATGCAATCATTGTAGTAATTGGCATTCTCAATCTAAGCCCTTTACGTTTTAAATACTTCAAAAGAGTTACTGTATCTGCATCAATTATCTTAATCTTTTTCCTATCTTGAAGAATGAAAGCATCTTTATTATATATCCCGATATCTCTGTCCTCAGCTATGTCAAACTTATTAGTGTATCTAAAAAAAATCCGAACACCATCTCCTTCATTTAATTCAATATCAGCAAAATTATTCGGTCTTTTAACCACAGAGTTATGTTCATTACTTTCTTTTCTTATTTGATCGAATTTTTCATCAACACCACCAAAATATTCGCCTATTAGGGCATTTTCTCTATAAAATGAACTGATAAGTTCCTTCCACATATCTACAGAAAAATCATTATCTATTCTCCAAAGTTTTATATATTCCGAATTTTTTCCACATTTACTTATATCCGTTTTTGAATCAATTCTTTCAAGGATTTGCTCATCATTATAAAGTCTAATTGCACCATCAAGATGAGTTGGCAATCCTGTACTCGGATTTATCATGCTATGGACATATCTGCATCCCCATAACATAGTTTGTCCATCATCAAAAGAAACGTTTTCCTTATCACATAGTTCCTCGCATTCAAACGTTCTTTTTCCATCTTGAATATGCCAATAGAACTGTGTGCTTAATAAATTTGAAAATACATTATCATAATGCTCATTTTCATGGCACGTAACACCTTCTGGAATACAATCCAAATCATCATTAAAATGTGGTCCTCGAATATACTGATACTCTAATTCTGGATGTTCTGTACCAACAAGTCCAATCATATCCATGTCTATCGCAAGTTTTATTTCAACAGCTGGAACATCACGCATTTTTTCAAACGAATTGAAAAATTCCTCATTTGTAGTATTCAATATAGATAAGCTTCTGCGAAAAAACTGGTGTGCAAAGAGCAAATATCCATCTTTATGATAAACGCCTGGCACAAGAAATCCCTTTTCACCATTTTCACTTTTCGTGTAAACAGGTTCTAAATCCCGCACATCTGCAAGTCCATCTTTCATTGTTCCTGACCATTCAGGAAAAAGACGAGATACAATATTTTTGTCTTTGATAGCTACCGCTTGACCAACTGGTGCAACACGAAATTTATCAGAAAGAATGCAACCCAACTTATTAATTAAAGTATCAAGTTCTTTCCTATGTTCCTCACAAAATATCTTGTAGTCATAAGCCATTATCATTTCGCGCATTTTTTCATATTCTTCATCGGTTTCCATAATTGCTGACTCATTCGTTACATACGCTTTTCCTGGCTCCATATATACACCAGTTAACATGGTATAGCCTATCGGCTTTGTTCTGTCATGGCCTAAATTCATTGGAATAACCGTATTCCATGTGTCACGGTATGCCTTAATTATCGAATTCAATGGCAATATATGATTTTTTCTGTTTACCCCATCTGTTATTGCAACACCCTGATATTTTTCCATTTATCTACCTTCTTACCTTACATAAATACACTCTATATCGTATGCTATACATTTCATTATTTTCTTTTTTACATTCTTATTCACATCACAGCAAATACTTCTTCATCGTATTCTCTACATAGTCAATCACATTTTTCCACTCTAGGTCCCCTACATAAAAATTGCTTTTCTGAAACTGCCCCCAAAGCTCTGCCATGTGCAAATCGTCAGATATCAAATGCAATGTAGCTTCAATATCATCCTTGCTAAAAATAGTTTTCCGCTTTTCACAGGTGGCAGAAAATGCATCGTATAAAACCTGCTTCTCTATCTGCTCCCCATAGAAATTCATAATACTATAGACATCATAGAAATCTCTCAATCTTGTATTAGCAATACCTCTATTTATGATTGTCTGCATCTTCTCTGCTAGCAAAGTTTCCTTGTTATATGTAAGAACAGAAATTGTTCTATCCTCAAATATTAATTTATAGTCGTACTCTACAGCCTTCGGTGTGATCACATCATCTGTAGAAATGTCGATTTTAATTGGTTGACGCATCCTGTCCAACGTAGCCTCCAGCATTACACGAATACCTGGGTAATCAAACTCTTCCATAATAGTTCTTGTACTTTTAATTTGAAAGCTAACATTATCTTCCAGCGGGATGTTACAAATTTCTTCAATTATCCTCTGTACATAAGCCTCATTTAATGGTAATGCTTTTACTGTTGTATCAATATCCATCGTAGCTCGCATATCCACACCAACAATTGACGCTACCAGCATTCCACCCTTAAGAATAAAATTATCTCGATATGACGATATAGATACTCTTTCCAGAAATCTTTCCATCATAAAATTTCGAATTAGCGTAGTCGCTTTATTACTGTTCCCATACGAAATATTTCTCACCTTATCTTTTAATTGTCTTGATGAACTAATCACACCAACACCTCCACGTACTTCATCACTTCATCTCGAATTCCCATCATATCCGCATATACAATCAACTGCGATAGCTTTTTGTCCTTCGATGACATATATTCCTTGATAGCCGTTTGAAATACTTGTACTTCATACTTATTACGATTCATTATCAAATTGCAAATGCAACGCTCCTTATCGTAAACCTTAACTAAATTTCCACTGCTGGATGCAATCTCACAAATTCCTATTTTGTATAAATCCGGTGCCGCATATTTCACCGAAACATCAAAATCATTATCCTTAAGATGGCTCGCATTATATCCCTGTGGCACAGTAACACACACAGATGAGTACTCCCTATCTGTCAAACCGTGCAAATATAGTGCTGTTTCTCCGGAATAAATAATCGCACCATTTCTTTGTTGCAAAATGAACAACTCATCCGGCCACACATCATCCATTATATATAAACCTCTTGAGACCTTCTCCATGCCGTGTTCCTTAATATATTGTGCAACATAGGTCTTAGAAATATCTTCATTACACACCAAAGAGGTAATAAGATAACCGTTATATTTTTCAATAAATTTTTCAATTTTTTCCTTTTTAGTCATTCTATTCACCCCTTCACTTTACCTCTTTACTTTACCTCTACGCTTTAATTATATGATTTAAAAGCGAGAAAGTAAACTCTTTTTTTATTTTTTGGCCTATGCCTCTTTATTTAACCTCGCCAGCACCTTCACCTGCTCAATCGCCACTTTTCTCACATCCTCATTCTTCATCCATCAAATATCCTGCTGTAGTATTTAGTACCTTTGCAATATCTCTGAGAATGCTTACCTTGATATCAATTTTTCCTGTCTCATAAGCAGAAATCCACTCCCCGGCGGTTTTTTAGCACCATCACTCTCTCTTCGTCAATCAAAGCTACTAGTTTGCACGAACAAGTGCATTTCTAAAATACCATGCATTTTCCACAAAAATATCATTGGCAGCAGAGAATCCAAGTGTTCTCAAATATTTAATGAAGAACACTGCTGTTGTTCTGGTATTGCCTTCCCCGAAAATATGAATTTGCCATAACCTTGAAATAAATACTGCAAACATAGCCTTTATGAGCTTTATCCGGTTCAGATTCCCTCAAATATTCTTTAAATATGTCTTTTTCCATTTCAACCACCTCTTAAAATCAACTATTCTGCTATTACCAAAACCACTTCAATTGCCTGCACCAGATTAAACTATTCATGTCAACTCCCGTACTGCTCTGCCAGCCTTTTGATTTCAGTTCTTATTTCTTCCACAAGGCTTTCCGGACCGATAATCTGTGCTCCCGCTCCCAGTGCCATAATCCAATGGATAAAATGACTGCTGGCTGCGACCTTAGCTTTAACCTTAAAATGTTCTTCATCCGCTTTATACATTCTTACATCTTTTCCAAAACGGTCTATCATAACTCCTGCCAGATTATTTGCACATAAGATTTCAACATCCATTTCTTCTCCGTCAAACATGTTGAACATCTTCTTGGCATAGGCAGCCATATCAACCGCCTTGAATTTATATCTTCCTTCACGCTTTGTCTTTTCCACTTTGATATTAAGCATTTTGTCCACACGATAATGCTTTATCATATCAGCATCTGAATCGTAGCCCACCAGATAATAGTTTTCATCATCCCATGAAAGTCCCCAGGGGCTGATCAGATATCTTGCTCCACCTTTTCGCAGTTCCGGCTGTTTCTTTACATTCCATTGGAAATATTGGAATGATATCTTTAAATTCAGTGAAATTGCATTGTGAATCGCATCCACATTTTCCATGATATCATTATTCATGGCTTTGACACGGCCCGCCACATACACCTGACGTTGGAGCTTTGACGCATCGTGCCTGCTTGCCAGCCGCTCTATCTTCTTAATCAGCTCATTGGATTTTTTCTCTGTAATAAATTTTGCCGATGCCACAGAATCCGCCAACAGCTTTAACTCTGCTATTTCAAAATCCCGGTTCACTACCTGATAATGAAATGTTTTTCCATACTGGGTCTTCCTGATTCTTATTCCAAAATCATCCAGCTGGGCAATATCATCATAAAGGCTCTTTCTCTCTGCAGTTACATTATTTGCAGACAATTTGTCTATTATTTCCTGTAATGTGATGTCATGCTCTGCATCTGTATTTTCCAACAATATCTTTGCCAGATATAAAATCTTAAGCTTCTGATTGCTTCTTGCGCCACGCCTCTGTACCTTTTCCTGAATCTGCTTATCATCCGTCATAAAACACCTCCGGCATGCTTTGATATCTGTATTATATCAAAACTTCCAGGAATTTGGCAGTACATAATTCCGGTCTTACTATTTTAGCTGCCAATCTTACAGCTCCAATCCTACAGCTCATATAAAATACAACATCTTCTTTCTACTTTGATGAACCGGCACAGCACATTGCAATAATAACAATCAGTGCAATAACAATAATCAGCAACACCGGTTGTGTAAATAACCACATTATTGCTAAAACGAGAACTGCTCCGCCGACAAATTTTCCGATTACTTCCAATCCGGAAAAATCGCCACCACATGCGGCTATAATTGAACCAATTACAAACATTAAGATACCTGTTAATATATACATACCTACCGCCTCCCTTAATCTGTAAATATAAATTTGTCATCCTTGAATACTTATCTTTCTGCTTCCTTAGGATGACTCCATTATGGCAAATTGTAAGTCCATAAATCCTCTCTTGTGTCTCGAAACTTTGTTCTTTTTATTAATTGATATGAACCAAAAAGGTCAAAAAAGACGCAGGATTTCTCCTGCGTCCTCACACCTATCCGGCAGCTTTAACATACTGCCAAAGCTGCCTGCCGAACTCCGCTGCTATGAATTCGGCAATAATCAAATCACAAGCTGTTAAATTGCTCTGGAGAGAACACATTTGGCTGATACCAAACACAAATATATAGAGCATGGTGCTACTACTTTTGGACAAGTTGTCCAAAGGTTCATTTTTAATTATTTTTTAACTCTCCATACCTTCAATTGTACCATCTGAAAATCTAACCATCTTTTTTTCATCAATGTCGAATAATACTGTGAATTCTTTTTGGAATCCATAACTAGACCAAAGATGTAACATTTCATAATGCTCTTTTGTAAAAATCATGTATCTTTCAACATATAATTTCCCTGTTTTAAAGTCTTTATATCTATAACCGGGAAATTCGTCTTTACAATGTTCATTATCTCCATATCTAATATGTGTTCTATCACTTTCACCACGCAAAGCTTTTAATTTATTGGTGGAAGATGTCTTCCATGTAGAAGATTGAGCTGGGTAGATGCCACCCAGCTCTTTTTATGTTTGAATCGTCAACCTTCAATTCGATTATGTTTTCATCTCCAAACACATTTTTTCATCCAATGCAATGTTATATTAAATGAAAAAATCATTTGATATCATAACAAAAGTTATATTATTCTCTTCTTATATGTGCATATAATCCCAACTATAATGATAGTTATGTAATAAAGAATAGTACGAGCATTTTTAATTTTATCAGCTATCATAATTCTGTATGCCTCCTTCTTCCATGAGATTACAGCAAACGTAGTAGTAATGTCTATCAAAAGGCTTTTACATATTAGATAAAAGCATGTAAAATTTCTTTTACATAGCTTAATTGCGG
>OGDF01000486.1_pt1 | contig 63456 bp, 49 predicted proteins | sample 1570141 | NCBI WGS metagenome assembly OGDF01 (sample SAMEA4370581, study PRJEB24528) | human gut metagenome
AAGGACTGTCGGTTTCGGTAAGGAGGAGATTACGAGCAACCTTGGTTGCGGCAGATCGCACCTCATCGGCCTTTTTGAAAGTGATAGGACCGCCATACGCAATGTAGCAACCGTGCTCCGCCCATGGAGCAAGCGCTTCAGCGTCCAAATTGAAGCAATGCAGCAATACCCCGTTCTTTGGGAATCCTTCATCTTCCAGGATGGCCAGGCCCTCTTCATGGGCTTCGCGCATATGCAGGATAAGCGGAAGACCAGCAGTTTTAGCAAGCTGAACCTGACGACGGAATACGCCGCGCTGCACGGCACGAGGAGAAAGGTCGTAATGGTAATCAAGACCTACTTCGCCCAAAGCGCAGACGCGAGGATCTGCCAAGCGCCGCATCAACGTGCGCTCCATGCGCACATCCCACATCTTGGCGTTATGGGGATGCACACCCATAGCAATACGCAGATGAGGAATGGCTTCCGTACAAGAACCCAAGCCGGCTTCCTCAAGAATGCCTTGAGCATCTTGCTGCCACGCTTCCAAATTGTCGAAGGTGGTGTGGCTGTCTTCAGCAGGATCGCACATAGCACACACGAAACGCACGTTATGGTATGCGCATTTAGCCAGTTCAGCAGCTGGATTCTTGAGCATTTCCAGATGTGCGTGCGTGTCGGCAACCAAGCCTGGCAAAACGGGTGCAGCTACTTCACGGTACTTGTGGTGCTTACGTTTCTGAAAAAAGGAAACGCTGAACGCCCCCTCTTCAACAAAAGCAGCGTTCAGCGATTGCGTTTCCTCGGTCATGATAACGGCCGTTTCCTGCTATTCGATGGAAAGATCGATGGCGTCAGCATCCAAGCGAGGATAGAGCGGATCGCCCACGGCAACGGCAGAACCAGCCTCAAGCTGGCCCCATACCGAAGCAGCTTCAATATCGGTGATTGCGAAGATATCGCCCAGACCCAGACGATTGAATACCTCAGCAGAGGTGTTGGGCATGAACGGAGCCATGTACAACGCAATAATGCGGATAGCCTCCAGCGCGTTATAGATTACTGCAGCAAGCTCATCAGCGGTTTCTTCGCTCTTTGCCAGATTCCACGGTGCGGAATCTTCAACATACAGGTTTACGCGGCTAGCCAACTTCTGAACAGCAGCGGCAGCATTGGTGAAATCAACCTGACCCATGCACTTGTCGTATTCGGCATACAGTTCGTCAGCGATTTCGCGCAGCGGGTTTTCCTCGGCGCCAGCAGGTGCCGCGGGAACCTTACCCTCGAAATACTTCTTGGTCATGTTGAACACGCGACTGCACAGATTGCCCCACGTATTGGCAAGATCAGCGTTGTATACCTGAACCATGCGCTCGATGGAAATCGAGCCGTCATGACCGAACTGAACGTCGGAAAGGAAATAGTAACGATACGCGTCAACGCCGAACACCTTTACCAAATCGGCAGGCTTTAGCGCATTGCCCTTGGACTTCGACATCTTTTCGCCCTTGGTAAGCAGGAAGCCGTGTCCGAATACCGTATGGGCGACCGGCAAGCCAGCAGCCATCAGCATTGCAGGCCAGATGACGCAATGGAAGCGCGTAATGTCTTTGCCTACGAAGTGGTACTGCATAGGCCAACGCTGCTCGAATTCGCCTGCGCGCTCTTCGCTGCCGTAGCCGATGCCGGTGAAATACGCTAGCAAAGCATCAGCCCAAACATAGGCAACATGACCTTCATCGAAAGGCAGCGGAACGCCCCAGTCGAAGGTAGAACGGGAAATGGAAAGGTCCTTCAAGCCGCTTTTCACAAAGGAAACAATTTCATTCTTACGGGTTTCAGGACGAATGAAATCGGGGTTTTCCTCATAGAACTTCAGCAACGGTTCTTGGAATTCGGAAAGCTTGAAGAACCAATTTTCTTCGCCGCCAGCTTTCTGAACAGGGCGCTTGCAATCAGGGCACACGAATTCGCCTTCGTCGTTCTTCAGAAGGTCGCTTTCGTTGTAATAGGTTTCCTCATGAACGCAATACCAGCCCTCGTAGGAACCCTTGTAGCAATATCCCTTGTCGTACAGATCCTGCCAGAACTTCTTAACCGTTTCAGCGTGACGAGGCTCGGTGGTGCGAACAAAGTCGGTGTAGGTGATATCGAGCATGTCCCAGCAATCGCGGAAGGCGGGCTCCATGGAATCGCACCAATCCTGAGGCGTCATGCCCTTTGCCGCTGCCGTATCGGCAACCTTCTGGCCATGTTCATCCATACCGGTTACGAAGGCAACGTCATAACCATTCATGCGCTGATAACGCGCAACTGCGTCGGCAGCGATGGTGGTGTAGGCGGTGCCCAAGTGCGGTGCCGCATTAACGTAATAAATGGGAGTAGTGAAGGAATAGGTTCCCTTGCTCATGCTCATGCTCTCTTTCTTGGCGAAAACGGCTGATGATGCCGCCCGCAGCTTCAGATTACTTGCTCGTTCTGCGCCCTTTTGGCACAGCGTATAACTGAATTATTTTAGCACGAGAAAAGCTGCGGCACTCACGCGTACCGGAGAGATTACTTACCGCGGATTCAAGATGTCCTCGCGCTGCTTCCAATCGGGCATCACCTTGGTCATGAGGGCCTTAAAGCCAGCGCCATGATTTGGCTCCAGCATATGACACAGCTCGTGAACCACCACATACTCAAGGCATTCCGGAGGGAAGAGCGCAAGGCGAATGTTGATACACACCCGCCCCGTTTCGGGCCGACAGCTTCCCCACCTGCTTTTCATGTTGCGATAATCAAGCTTCTGCACGCGCACGCCCAGAATACGCTCCCATTCGGCAACCAGCGGCGGAACACACGCCTTCACCACTGTGCGCCATTGCTCGATTTCTTCCCTCGATGCTCTTTCGGCGCGAGCAGCTGGAGAGTCTACCTGCTTCGCTTGCTGGGTCCGAATCCAATCAGCCTTCGACCGAACGAATTCGCTTATACGGGCTTTGCTGGTACCGAGTGGCGCCGACAACGTTACTTCACCCGTCGATTTCACCTGCAAGCGAATGCTTTTCATGCGCTTTAGCGTGACATGAACGTTGCTGCCGTTAATTTGCAGGGTGTATGTCGTAGACAAGGGCATGCATATCTTCCTTGAGGAGCGGGCAGAAAAATAGGGGCAGGCGCTATTTCCCCAGTCCCCGATTGGGATACCGACATTAAAAGCGGGAAAATGGTACCTGTCCCTATTTTCCCAGAGCAGAAACTCCCTAGCGCTTCACGCGCATGCAGCGCATAGCGTTGAGGATGGCCAGGATGGCCACACCCACATCGGCGAACACGGCAAGCCACATGGTAGCCAAACCAACAGCAGCCAATACCAACACTGCAAACTTCACACCAAGCGCAAAGACGATGTTCTGCCATACGATGCGCATGGTTTTGCGAGCTATGCGAATCGCGGAAGCGATCTTGGAGGGCTTATCGTCCATCAGAACAATGTCTGCCGCTTCAATTGCCGCATCGGACCCCATTGCGCCCATGGCAATGCCAATATCGGCGCGGGTGAGCACCGGCGCATCGTTGATGCCGTCTCCCACAAAAGCGAGCTTTCCCTTTTCGGACGTTTCGCCAAGCAGGCGCTCCACCTGGTTGACTTTGTCTTCCGGCAGAAGCTTGCCATGGTACTCATCGAGTCCGAGTTTTTCGGCAACTGCCTTTGCAACCTCGGCGCGATCGCCCGTGAGCATGACCGTCTTCCTAACGCCAGCAGCATGCAAACGCTTGATGCATTCGGCGGCGTCATCCTTAACCACATCAGCAATAATGATATGACCTGCATATTTACCGTCAATTGAAACATGAAGGATAGTGCCAGTAAGCTCGCAGTCGTGGTAAGCGATACCTTCTTCACGCATCAGTTTATCGTTGCCCACCAAAACCACGCGCTCATCAACCACCGCACGAACGCCATGGCCGCCTTCCTCGCGAACATCAGCAATACGGCTCTGATCGATTTCACCCGTGAAAGCTTCCTTGACGGAAACGGCAATGGGATGATCGGAATACGCTTCAGCATGGGCAGCGATGGAAAGGATAAGGTCGGGGTCAACCTCTGCTGCAGCATCGGGATGCACGGCAACCACGTTGAAACTGCCATTGGTAAGAGTGCCCGTCTTGTCGAACACCACCGTTTCGGTATGAGACAGCGCTTCCAGGTAGTTGCCACCCTTCACCAGGATGCCCAAACGAGAAGCGCCACCAATACCGCCAAAGAACGAAAGCGGGACTGAGATAACAAGGGCGCAAGGGCACGAAACAACCAAGAAGGTCAAACCGCGCTCAATCCAATCGGACCAACTTTGACCGAACAGCAACGGCGGCAACACAGCCAGCACAAGAGCACCAATGGTAACAATGGGCGTGTAGTAGCGCGCAAAACGCGTAATAAAGTTTTCGGTCTGAGCCTTCTTTTCGCTGGCACTTTCCACCAGCTCAAGAATGCGCGAGACCGTGGATTGCTCAAAGGGTTTGCTCACTTTCACCGTAATCTTGCCCGTCATGTTCACGCAACCGGAAATCACTTCAGCGCCCTCTTCCACGTGACGAGGTACGGATTCTCCGGTAAGCGCAGCAGTGTCGAGCTGGGTGGAACCCTCCACAATGGTGCCGTCAAGCGGAACGCGCTCGCCGGGCTTCACCACGATTTCATCGCCTACGCCAATTTCGTACGGATCGACCTGGACAAGCTTGCCATCACGTATAACGTTGGCGAAGTCGGGGGCGATGTCCATCATGTCGGCGATGGACTGACGTGATTTGCCCACCGCATAACCCTGGAACAGCTCACCCACCTGGTAGAAGAGCATTACCGCTGCACCCTCGGCCATATGGGGCTGAGAATCGGGAAACAGTACCAGGGCAAATGCGCCCACCGTTGCAATGGTCATCAGAAAGTTCTCGTCGAACACCTGGCCGTTGCCAATGTTGCGCGCCGCCTTCAGCAGCACATCGTAACCTGCAATAAGGTATGGGATAAGGAACAAGACGAATTCAAGGTACAGCGCGTTCGTTTCCCCGCCAACGTACTGCGCAAGCGGAACAAACTCCGTAACCGCGAATACCACAGCAAAAATGGCGAGCGCCGCAACAATACGGTTTCGCGTCCTTTTCTGCTTTTTATTCATGCAAATCCCCTTCGTAGCGTATACAGGCGCATCAGACCTTGGTAGGCCGGATGCACCGCGTTCGATTTTTGTTTAAAATCTCGCAGAATTTGGTGGCAACAGCAGCAGCGTTTCGACGAACGCTGAGGGCCCGAAAAGGCAGACCAGCATACATGGTGCCTCGGTCAATCGAAAGCTACCGATGCTGCTGAAAACGACGCACAGCGCCAGCGCGCTTTCGTGAAAGAACAACAGCCAGCAGACTATCGCAAAATGACCATGTCGGGCTCGATCTTGTGGCAGATCTTTTCGGCTTCATCCAAAATCGCATCGAGCTTTTCGGGGTCAGCGTCGATTACCAACTTCTGAGTCATGAAGCTCATCGATGCCGTGTTTACGCCGTCGATCTTCTTGATAGCGTCCTCCATCTTTGCAGCACAGTTGGCGCACTCAAGATCCTGCAATTTGAATACCTTACGCATGGCTATTTCCTTTCCTGAAAAGATTCCCCTTTGGGCAGACAGCCCACACAGTGGTCTGGCTATTCACAGATATGCGTCATTCCCTGGGCAAGCATCGTGTGCACATGGTTGTCAGAAAGCGAGTAGATCACGTTCTTCCCATCGCGCTTCGCACGAACCAAACGGCTTTGCTTCAAGGTTCGCAACTGATGAGAAACCGCACTTTGAGTCGCACCAATCTCCTCAGCCAAATCGGCAACACAGCGATCCTTCGTCATAAGGGCGTAGAGGATTTTGATGCGCGTGGTGTCGCCAAACACCTTGAACAAATCGGCCAAGTCGTAGAGCAGTTCTTCATCGGGCATCATGTCGATGGCTTCATCGGCAGCATCGCAGCCGCAGCCACAAGAGCTTTTCGACTCCGAAGAGACGCTACGATGAGCTTGCTTCGCTTCGTTCAATTCCTCTTCAGCCATCCTCACTCCTTTAATATGTGAACAACTGTTCATATGATAAACCGTGAATCGGTTCTCGTAAAGAACGAAGGTACTGTTCCAAAAAGAAAAGGATGCCAGATAGGAGTGTCAAGGATGCTCTTTTGGGAATATAAGAAAGGCCGCAACTCGTAGTGACCCGCATCTCTCGATCTGGGTTTTCCATTTTTTAACCCAAATCCGAAAGCACGGTTCACACAGAAGCTGCGGCCTTTCGAAAATCTAAAATGAAGGGTTCGCGCGCCCTTTTGTAAAGACCTACTCCCCTTTTCGCACCTTGCGGGCAATTTTGTCAGCAACGGAAAGCGCCTCACGGCGATCCTCGCCCCAGAAGGAGATAGACACCATGCCGGCACCAACATGACTGCCGATGGTAGCACCGATGTTGTGCTTAATGACCGTAATGGAGTCGTCTTGCTTGGCAAGCAGCTCGCATACCCTGTCGGCATCTTTTTCCGAATCGGCATGGCCAATAAGAGCGAAGTTGCTGTTTTCAGCATGGGCCTTCTCGTAGAAGGAGGCCAGCTGCTTCAGGCCTTTCTTGCGACCATGAGATGCTCCTGCCAGAGAAAGCTTGCCATTGGTGTCGAAATTCAACAGCGGCTTCAAGTCGAGCTTGGAGCCTGCAAAAGCAACCGAAGCGGGAATGCGGCCGCCACGATGCAGGGCATCGAGGTCATCAACCATGAACAGGGTCTGTACGAAATAGCGTGCTTCTTCCGCCCAGGCAACCATTTCTTCGGCGGTAAGTCCGCTTTCGCGCTGACGCAGAGCTTCCAGTACCAACAGGCCTTCAGGGGTAGAACCGATAAGAAGATCTACGATACAGATAGGCGCTTCAGGGTGTTCGGCCTTCAGCTGGCTCCAAATGGCATAAGCCGTGCTGTAGTTGCTGGAAAGCCCGCTGGAAAAACAGAGGTATACCGTGGGAACGCCCGATTCAATAGCGTTGCGGAACGCTGCCTCGGTTTCAGCGGGCGCAACCTGCGAGGTGCTGGGCGTGGCGCCGTTTCGAATGCTGTCGTAGAACTCCTTGGGTGTTACGGACTGATAGAAATCGTCCTTGAACGTTTTATCGTCAATGATGTAATTGAAATCGATCAGCTGAACACCCTCTTGCTGGACGAGCTCCAACGGAAGATCGCAACAAGAGTCGATGATGAGATTGCACTGAGCGGACACGGTGTCCCCTTTCAACAAGCGCCTTACATGCGCTTTATTCAATTAGCATATCGAAGCGTTATTGTAGCCGAATACGGGCGAATTATGGTATTGCGGCAGCAAGCTCCCATCAGGCACGATAAAACTCCCCAAGAGACTTTAGCGTGCTGAAGAGGGACGCCCCTATTGGACCACGAACCTGCGAAGATCTACCCCTAGGCGCTCGGCTATGCGGCACAGCTCTTCCCCACTGGCTCGTTCAATATCAGCCACATTAAGCACCGCGACAGGAAAACCTGAGAACATGGCCGTACCACAATAATCAAGCAAGTACGCCCGCAGGGCATCGATGTCTATATCCACTATTGTCATAATGCCACCTACTTAGTTAGCGTTTCTATATCGGCGGCGAACTCCATCGTCGCTTTCGAACCGAACGCGTTGTAGAAATCAAGAGCGCTTCGAGTAGCCGCTTCCACTACTCCTTCGCAATACTCGTTAAAACCGCTCATGTTCAAATGGTACAAGCCATTCACGTTCTGCATAAGTTTTGCGAAGCCGTACCAAAATGCATCAATATGTTGAGTTATATCGTCATCAAAGAAGTCGAGGTACTTCTGCTTGTTGAACCCCTTCATACGCTCAATGCTCTGCTGAAGGGTATCGCCATCAGGGCATTCCTCAACCCTATAAGGGATTTCTCCAAAGTCATCCTCTTTTGTCCTGGAGCTGAAGAAGATCCACCAATACTCGGGCCTACAGGCACCTGAGGTGGTGTCGGTTGAAAAAGCCGCTAAAATACCATTATCCCGCACCACACGAGAAAACGTATCGAATGAAGTGCGAACTTCATTCAGCAAAAGAGCAGTCTCTTTGGCACTACCCACTAACCTGCATGTGCTGTCAGGCCGAAACGGCTGCGGGCTGTCGAAATGCAACCTACCCGCAAAACCCTCTTTCTTCTTGAACGCCCTGGAACGAAGATCGGAGCCAACGGTCTCAGATGCATCGCCTGATGATTCGCCCGCTTCCTCGACGATCCCGGCCTCACCAGCAGAAAGCACCATAGCGTAGCCAACATACGAGGCAGCAGCATCCTTCAAAGCTGCGTCGGCATCGATCTTGGCACCCTCTGCAGGCCCTCCCCTCAAGATATCTCCCGCGAGTGAAAGCGTTTTGTCCAACCCTGCCAAAACATCATCAGTAGAATCCATCTGCCGCAATGCGGCATAGCACTGCAAATAATCTATCGTGCGGGGCATACGCTTATCGGCAAACAGCGCGGCAGAAACCTGCTCCTCAACCCATTCGAAATATCGCCCCAACGCAGAGCCAAGCGTCGCGCGGGCAGCTTGGCTCTGCAGGGACTCAACAAAGTTTTCGCTCATAGCTAAATCTCCAAAGCCTTACGGGCGGCGGACACCGCATCGCCATCGGGGTAGAAATCGGGGCTTACGCTGCTCATCAGCTCCTGCGGAACCGTTTGAAGCTGCGCAAGGCTGCTCATGGGAAGCAAGATCTTCTTTGCTCCTGCGTTCTTCGCCACACGGAAAATATCCTCCAAATCGCGCAGTTCATCCATACTGCCCGACATGCGCAAAATGCCCGGAATAACCAACGAAGCCGCCACCGGACGCCCACATGCCGCCGAACATAAGCCTACGAACTCCGCCAATGAAATCTCCGCTGAAAGGCCCTTTTTCTGCAGGTCGTTGAAGAACATCAGATAATCGTAAGCGCCTGCACGCACGCCCAGCGCAACCTTGTTGGCGTTGTTGCCGAAGTACTTGAACGCCGCCTCAATACCATCGTTAACTGCGCGGTTATAGCCTAGCCCTTCTGTTTCGAGCTTTAAATCGCCCGCCACTGCCTTGTTTTCCAGCTTGTATATGGCCATCTCGCCCTCGACGGAATGCCCCACGGCGAACACGTGACCCACCTGCAGGGGCCCATCAGGCACCAGAGTGCTCTTCGATTGCTCGGGCACATACACCACATGATTCTCGGCAGGATTCTCCACGTCGATGTAGCCAAGGTTCACGTCGATGAACTCAACACCCGCCATAATCTTCAGCTGCTCTTTCACGCGGCGGCGGCCCTCGATAGCGTACTCCATGAGCATCCGCACATCTTCCTTGGTCATGTTTTCGTCTGGAAACAAAAGCTTGGCCATACCGCTGAAGGTTTTGCGCACGCCAATTTCATCGCGCTTGTTGAAATCGCTGTTCAAACGGAGGTAATCATCCGCCAAATGCGTGAAATCGCGCTTACGCATTTCATGGCAGAACTCACTTAGGCAGTCGGTGATAAGCCCGTAGTGGCCAGTGAGCAAATCGCTGCGCATCTTGGGCACTTCCCAGCCAGGCAGGTACAAGTGAATGCGGTCGAAGAACGCCGAATCGTTGTTGAATTCGGGCGGAAACGGCTGGAACAAGTGCGTGGTTTTCAGGACGCTCTGAGGCGTGTCGTTGATATTTCCCTCGAACACCATGGAAGCGTCGGCATTCAGCTGATCTTTGCCGCGTGCGAACGATCCGGATGCCATGTAATCCTTCAGAATCTGAATGGCGTTCATATCCTTAAAGCGCATACCCGCCACTTCATCGAACGTAACGCAGTCCCAGTTGCCCACCAAGCCAGCACGCGCTAGCGAATCGGCGCGAGCGTTGGCATTCATACGGCCAAACAAGTTCGCTGTGGTGGTTTGTCCACCTGACATAAGAATGGAATACGGCGAGATCTCCTTATACACATGGCTCTTGCCCGTACCGCGTGGACCCAGCTCGCACAGGTTGTAGTTATGCTCCACCAGCGGCACCATACGCGCAATGAAGTGCAGCTTCTGCTTGGGCTTCAGCGCAGCGGGCTCATAGCCGCAACTACGTAGCAGCAAATCCATCCATTCCTCGGCCGTAAACTCACTGCGCAGCGCAATCATGCCATCCAAATCGAGATTAGGCATCTGAATAGGCTTCAGACTCACTACGTGGAAGGGGCTGTCCTGCGGGCCGCGCTTGCGGCTTTTCTTCTTTGATTTAGGCTTCGGCGCGTCGTCGAAAAAATCCGCCAGCGCATCTTCATCGGCATCTTCGGGCTGCAGGTACTCAATGCGCAGAATGCACCAAATACCACCCTGTAGGATCTTCGCATAGTTGCGCACATATTCGGCAGGCATCACGAATGGCTCAATGGCAAGGTTACTGAAACTCGCCACATAAATGTCTTCGTATTCGTCGAGCTTAGCGTGAACCTTGTCGATGATGGTGTACTGGCCCAACTCCTTGATCTTCGACTTGATGGTTTCACTTTCATCAGGGCGCACGTAGTTTTCGGTAAGGATCTTACGAATACGCTCGATGCCCTGAGCCACCATCTCATCATCTTCCGTAGAGCAGTACATGCCCAGCAGATACTCCAGCACAAAGGTTGGCACGTTGGCACCGCGCTTCATCAGCGCCGTTAAATCCTTGCGCACGATTTTGCCGGGGAAATTCGCCACGACTTTTTCATCAAGCGTGTCCAGCTCAAGCACGGGTATCGTCGACTTCTTCTTTTCTTCTTCCATTGCTTATGCCTTTACTATCGAAAGCGCTTACCGCCGCCCCGCTCGAAACCGAGCGGCGGCAAGCGTGCTAAAACCCAAAATCTATCGGAGCGAACGAAACCTCTATGCGGTATTCTTCGCGCCAGGCAATGGTGCCGGTTTTCTTATCGCGCGCCACCAAGTAATACGCATCTTTTGCCGAAAAGCTCAGGTCAGAGCGCAAGTTAAACCGCACTTCCAGCACACGGTCTTGCGGGTTTTCCGACGTTCTATCGGCATGCGCCTTCACCACCGTGCTCACTTCGTTGCCTGAAGCATCGGTGAACGCCAGCTCGTATTCGCACGGCAGCGTTTTCTCTACCGCCGGTTCGTTCTGGATAAGTTTTATGCGGAACAGCGAATTGGTAATGCGCCGAGTATCGTCAAGCACGCGCAGCGTGGCAAACTGCGTGTCCTCGAATTCTTTGGAACGCGCATTGACCTTGCGGAACCCCACCACGGGCACGCACATTTCCTGCAAGCTTACGCCACCATGCACATAACGCGAGGTGCCGCCGGGACGCTTGATGCGCACGCTTTGGCGCGGAGCCAACCCTACATATTCGCCACCCCCAAGGGCGTCCATATTCATGCGGACGAACAGCATGGCATCGGGGTTTCCTGCACCGAACCAACTTTTCAGCTGGGCAGACTGAGCAACCATATGGCGTTTCCCCGAAATGGCCTCTGCTTCCGGCAAGGCGCTTTTGCCCACGCGTTGGCACTCCTCTAATTCGTGGCGGGTGTACAAAAAGCCATGATCAGCGGTAATTACCACACGCGCAGCGGGCACATCGGTGCACACGCGGCGTGCCAAAGCGCACAATTCCTCAACCGTGTCGGCGCACGCGTCGAACACGTCCTGCTCGGTTGCGGGCTTTTCGCCGGTGGCATCGATTTTATTGTGGTACAGATACACCAGCCCTGCATCTTTCAACAGAGTCTTTCGCTGAGCACTGGGCATTTCCAAGTACTGCGATGCTCGCAGAGCGCGCGCCGTAGGGCGCGCTGTTTGTAGCACCGCTTCGCGCTGTTCGGCAGTTGCGGTTGGCTTGTTATCTGCGAAAACGGCGCCCTGTTCCCAATTCAGCGAAAGCGTTTTCTGCGGCAGAAGCGACGGCATGCCGAACTCCGTTATCGTAGGGAACGTTGCCTGCATGCTGCCCAGATTCACCTTGCCGCCGCGTTCACGATTCAAGGTTTCCGCAATCTCGCACGCCACCTCGTAACGCAGCGCATCGGACACTACAACCACCGTTGTTTTCATGTCGGAGTATTCAGGTAGCGTTTCCCAGAAGAAGCTGCGCTGCTGCGGCACGCCTTCCACATAACCCTGCGTCTCCCATTGCTGCGAAGCGGCACGTGTCCAACAATCGCACGACTTTGCCAAGAACCAATTCTCGTACAAGCCTTCCGCCCATTCGGCAGCTTTTTGGCACGCAGAATACGCCACGCACAGCTTACGGTACAGGGCATCCATATGCCACCAATCCTGCGTATAGGCAGCCCATACCTCTTGCGGGTTTGCCAAACCGAATGTGCCTGCGTGCGCTTGCTCAAAGCTCTGCATGCCAATAGCGGCTTCCAGCATTTCGAAGTAAGCGGAAACACGCCCGTACCAGGCCAAATCCTTACGACGAGCAATAACGGCACGCGCTTCTTCCGCACGGTTGGAGCCACCTGCAACAGAGGCAAACAGCTGCTGCAGAAGAGCTTCATTCACACAGGGAAACACATCGCATTCCATAATGCTGGCAAGCGGAAGGGCAGCGAAGCGAACGGGCAGGCCGCACTCGCTTTCCACCAGTCGGCACACTTCGAACAAGCCTTCCACCGCAGAAGGCTCACGGTCCCATTCCTTTACCACCGCCAGGCAAAACGGCGCGTACTGCTTGGCAATATGCGCCTCCAGACCCGAAAGCGCGCCTTCGGGCATAACGTGCGAAGCCGCCGTTAGCAGAAGGTGCGCAGCAAATTCGCTCAGCGAATCGCGTTCGGCGATGGCGCCCTGGAAACCCGTGCGGCGAGCAACCAAGCCCGCTAAGGTTTCTTCCGCGTTGAACTTGGCCAACAGCTGTTGCGCCTCTTCAAAGCCCGAATGCATCAACATCCGCAAATAAGCCCGCACCACAAACGCAACGCTTGCCTGTTCGGGTTGCGTGGCGCCAAACAGCACCGCCAAAACGCCCAGATCAACGTCTTCACCCGATGCGGGAGCGGGCATTACCTCAGAAAAATGTTTGATACGCGTTTGCGCTGCAAAGAACTTCTTATGCCTCTGCAGCGCTTCGCGCACTGCACCGGAATCGGCGGCACCAATCTGGTTTGCCAAAAGCGAGAAATAATCAGCCTGAAAATGGTCGGCGTACAGCTCAACATCGGCAAGCCAATCGCCTTCCACAACGCCACGGGGCTGCTTGCGGTACAGCAAAATGTCGTTTGCGGTATCTTCGCGGTTCACCAGGCGCTTCACCACAAACATCACACCGTCTTCAGCTTTCACGAAGTGAACGTCACGCGGGAACCCAACATTTGCAGGCATAACGTCATCTACGGCTCCCGTACCATCGAAGCCCTGCTGCGCCAGCTCATCGAACTGCTCTTCGAATTCACCATCGGCATCGTGCCACACCACAATACGCCGCTGAGCGCACTCCCCCAACGGCTCTGCAAACCGCTGCTTCAGCTGCTCTATCACATCAATTTGGGACATACACTATTCCTCCGGTTGGCCTTCAGCTCGCGAGGAAATGCTCTGCATTGCCTCAACTAGGCGCTGCGCCTCTTCAAAATAGCCCCGGATATCACCGTTGTCGTCTTCATAGGCATCGTTAATAGCGCTCTCAAGGTCACGCATCACACAGGTAAGCTTCTTAAGCAAAACCTGAAGACTATTAATCTTTGAACGGTCTTCTGGAAAAATGACCAAAATGCCATCCAGCTCAACGCCGAGATCCCTAAAAGAGATAGATCCATACATCTCATCCAACTTATGGGTCAGCTTAGACAAATTGGAGTAATAGAGATCGTCATCGTCTTCGGTAAGGATTTCAGGATGCCTGGACTCAAATTCATCCAAGACACTGTTCCTAAGAACCGCCCTGACGCCATAGCAGTCCATGACATTTGACTCGTCTGCCCTCTCATTTTCAAACGATTTGGCAAGCTCCTCTTCAAGCGTCTTCTCATCCATCATCGGAATCATCCTTTCCTGTTACTTAATCTTTGCCAGTACGTCTTGGAATTTGGCGTAGTTCACTTTCACGCCGTCGTCTAAGTCGATTTCGATCATCTGGTCGGCCAAGTGGTGCAGCTTTTCCTCGAAAGCGGTTGCCTCGGTTAGCTGATCGTTCAGTTTCTTGATGCGCTTGTCCAGCTTTACGCGGGCGCCTTTTTCGGCAGTAGCTAACTCGTTTTCCGCAAACTCAATTTGGGTGCGATAACGGTCTTGCTGCTGATGCACGTATTCGGTACGCACGCGCGCTAACAAATCGGGTTGGTAGCGGTGCATGTAGACAAGCGCACGGAAGCCCGCCTTCTTACCAGAATCAAACAGCCAGTAAATAGGGCGCTTCTTGTACATTTTGCAGTGGTCTTTGAAGAATTCCTTCAGGAAGTACTGGCGAATAACCTGGCGCGGCGAGCCTTTGCCGCCCAGTGCTTCGGCAATGAACTGCAAGTTCTGCTCCAGTGTTTCCGCACCGTACACCGCTTCCACGAATGCAACGAAGCGACCCACAATGTCGTCACCGAAATATTCTTCATCGGTGATAGGGATTACATTGTCGTCATCAGGCATGAAAGCAACGTTGTTCGGATCAGGCATCTTTGCCAGGTAGTTTTCCAACGTGTCGCCCTGGTCGGCAAGCACCAGCCCGTCCGCATCCAGCGAATAGCGGCCAAACATGCAGCCAACCGCATAGCTGATTAAGCTGGTAATTTCATCGCGCTTGGTGCGCACATACTTGTTGCCCTTGTACGATTCCGGGATTTCCTCTTCGGTATCGAAAATCTTTGCCACCGAAACATACTTATCCTCGACCTCGATAGGCACCTCGCCCATCATGTTGTAGATTTCAGCGAAAATGCGGTTCAGCTCTTCCTCGTTGGCGCGAAGCTGCTCAAACCGTGCGTTTACCTCTTCTTTTCGGGCTTCATATTTATCTGCAAGAAGTGTTGCCATGCTTTATCTCCTTAAACGGTGTAGGTTTGGATAGGAATCATGTTTAAAAGCCGTTTCACGGCCTGGGATTGGGCGGTTTTGCCGCTAGTAATTTCTTCTCGGTCGAGTTCGCTTAGGTAGCAGCCACAGAAATCGGGCATCATGAGCTTGCCGATGTCGGCATTGGGACCGCATTGGTACGGACCGCCATCCACCTGGTTGCCCAGGTTCAGGTACACGTAGCCCATTTCGTCTTCATGACAACGCGCGCCGGCAAACGCGTATTCGCCTCCGGGAAGCTGTTCGAAAAAATAAGCTAGCTCGCCAGCGAACAGCTCCATCGAAACCGCAAAAGAGAGCGTCAAAAACCAGGTGTTGCCACTTCTTTTCAAACGAAGGCAGTCGGCATCGGCGTAGGTGAACACCTCCGAATGGGCACTGAACAACGGAGCAAGGTCAAAGCATGTTTCAGCAATTACGTCAGCGATGTCGTAAAGCGCCGTTGCGCCCCTCCCGTTGGCAATCTCCTTAGCAAACCGTTCGCCTTCTTCGGGCATATCAGCAGCCGTACAGTATTCGCGAATCATGGCAGCCAGAACAGCGCGAATGGTTTCTTCACCACCCGCAAAAACAAGGCGAATCGGGTTGCAGGCATGACCATACGTCTCGCGCGTTTGCAACGCATCGCATGCCTTCTTCAGAACGGGGCGCAGCTTTTCGCCAACATGAATATCACCCACAACGTGCTCGATGCGTCGCACGGGCCTGAGCCCGTACTTTTCCAACAAGCCAGCATGCATCCCCAGTACCTGGTAGGCGTACAGATACACCACCGCTTTGTGAAAGCTGAACGCATCTTCGCGTTTCACCGAGATGGATATATCGTTTTCCTTGCCCGTTTTGGCAATCAATGTGTACGTAGAGTCGAAACGCGTGCGACCATTGTGATTGCGCTCGTAGCCGAATTTGCCCTCCAGACGGCACACGAAGAGGTTCTTGTTCGCCACCAAGTTGCCATCTTCTTTACGAAGTGCAAGACCGGCTATCCACTGCAGCATTTCGTCGGTAGTGGCTAGCGCCATCACACGCATGAAGTCGTCGAACGCTCTGCGTGCTTGCGCTGCCGTTTGCCGGTACTCCCTGGGAACAGGCATGACTTTGGCATCCACGAACATAAGCTCGCCTTTGCGGAACGGACGCGGACGCTCCGTTTCCTGAAGCTTCGTTAAACTAGTGAATAGCCGCCCCTGCGAGGGACACGAGACAAAAATATCCAGCCCGTCTACGGTTACGGTCTTTGCGATTGTCTTGCGAAAGGCTTGGTAAGGCGCTTCCTTTTTAGCGGCCACAGCACTCACCACCCTTGCGGTTTACCAGGTGTTTTAGAACATGCGTTCGGGTATAATAATGGTTTGAAAGAACACTCTGGGTCGTGATATAAAGCAATTGGTCCTCCCGAAAGGGTCGGCTTCCAAGAGCCGGGGTCTTACCCCCGGCATTTTTATTTTTAACGAGGTCGCAATGAACGAAGAGCTTTCGGTATTTGTGGACGAATCCGGCGACATTGGCGAAAAATCGCGCTATCACCTCATTGCACTTGTGTTCCACGAACAGGAGAACGACATCTCTCCTTACATCGAGGACAACCTTATTGACCTCAGCGGCAAAGGACTTCCCGATATACCCATGCATACTGGACCGCTTCTGGCCAAGCATGAAAGCTACGAAGAACTTCCTATTGAAATCAGAAAAAGTTATCTTTCGAGCTTCCGAATCTTTGCGTCTCATTTGCCGTTCAGCTATATGACTCTTGCATACAAGAAAAGCGAATTTCAAGACGATACAAAGAGGCTTCTTGACCGAATGAAAAGAGATTTGATCAATACTCTCTTCGACAATATTGTTTACCTTCAAAAATTCGCTGAAGTTAAGGTTTACTACGACAACGGACAGACAATCGTAACGAAGGCACTGCATGACGCAATCGAGTACGTCCTTGCTAAAGACGCAATTGTCCACAAGAACGCCAGCCCTGCCGATTATCGGCTTCTGCAGCTTGCGGATTTCCTTTGTACAATGGAATTTACCGCCATCAAATATCAGACAAAAGACCAAAGACCGACGGACATTAAGTTCTTTGGTAAATGGGGATCCTTCAAGAAAAACTACCTGAACAAATTCAGAAGAAAGCGACTCAATTAACGGTTTAACCAACATTACCGTATAAACAAAACAGTGTTCCGCAATGGAGGGCTGTCCAAGAGTTGAGGGGCTTCCCTTAGCAATTCCTTTGGCTTCCCCATTAACGAAGGCTGTCAAAGTAGCCGGATGATTTCCCTTGTTAATCGGGAACTTGCAAACAGAATGCACACAAACAGACAAGAAAATCGTTGGGTAGTATTTCTCCATGCATCTATTTCCCGACATGCTTGCTTTCCCCGAATGACCAGATGTCAGCTCTTGCTTGCTCGGCGAGTTTTTCTAAATACTCGTGAATATCAGAAACGGGAATTTTGCTCTCGGCCTTCAATTTGCGACATGCGAGTTCATAATCCCGATAGTCTCCTCTGAGCTCTTCTTGGTAATCGATCAATATGCCATCATCCGAATGTATCGGACGCATAATATGCCATTCGTCGTCGAGTTCTGCACATTTTGCGCGATAACAGCCATAGACATCAAAAACCATCTGGCCAAATTCAACAAAACAACCCGCAAAAGAGCTATCACAATACACTCGTACAGAACCACCCGAAGAAACAAGTGACGCACGATACAAATCGTCGAACAATTTATCGGAATCAAGCTTTAAATCAGCAACCAAAGAAATTGAACGATCATAAATTTCGCGTTTTCGGGCGTCAAGTAGCTCTAACTCGCTATTTTTGTGCGCGCGCTTAGTTTGAATGTAGCTGGCAGCAATAGAAGAAGCGCTGCCAATCACTGCACCAATTAATCCCGATAGGGCGGGAGTTACCGCCTGAAGGACGTTCAAATCCATACAGCACCTACACTAAGGAATGGCGTTTGAAATCCCAGGAGGTTTCAAACGAATCCCAATCGGCTTTCTCGGATAAAACCGAAGCCCATGCTAATTCGTATGCGCAATTGCTCCATTTAGCGTTGCCGCATCCAATTGAGTTAATAGTCCCTGGCGGAAAGTTAGTCGAAGGATTCAGCACCTCTAGCTCAAACTGGCACACAGACGAATTCAGAAAAGCAAGCAATTCAATTAGTTCGAAATCTGAATTCTCATCTGGAACATACAAACAAAGACCAGCCATATTAGGAATAAATCCACTTGGCAAATAGCGGAATGAAAGACGATTCGTACCAATTCGATTCCAAGTAATCGCAGGCTTGTAAAGGTTTTCGAACCCCGAAACAGAAGCATGACCCGTGCTCAGCATCTCTTCGCCATCATTCAAGAAATTGGTGACAACGTAATGAGAGCCAAACCACCTCCTGCTCTCGCCCGCTTTTGCAGTAATCTGCCATTTGTTGATCCTAGGATCCTTTGCCCAAATGTTGGTGTCGCCAAAAGAAACTTCGAACCAGTACCTCAGAAACCGATCGTTGTCCCCTGTTTTTATGCCCTCTTTCGCACTAGCCAAGTCGTTGACAGTCGTTTCGAACAAATCAAACATTGTATCGCTAGCCCAATAGGCTATGGGGGTGCCGGGGATTTGTGCGAAAGTTTTGGCGTTGCGGCGGTAGAAGTAACCACAATCTGGGTTGGCTATGGCTTCTAGGGCAGCGGCCTTCTTTGCCGCTTCGCCCGCAGGGTTCACAAGACGCAGATAAGTGCCCTCCGAATCAGGCTGACCAACCGCAAATACTGTTGCCGTAGTGGACACCACTTCACCGCCAATGGAATCAAAACCACGGGCGCCGATATGCGCCATAGAGACAATAGAGCTTTGTTCGATGAGCTTGGCGCGCATCTTTTCGAAGCTTCCCAAGAACATCCAGCTCTGCATGGTTACCATGGCGGAATAGCCGTGCTTTTGCACCAAATCGAAGCCACGTTCGATAAAGCACGTACACAAATCGCTCTTCACATCCGCATAATTCTTCTTGATCCACTTGCTCATGAAGGGGCTGAAACTGCTGCTGCCCATGTAGGGAGGGTTGGCTACTACGCAGGTAAACTTCCTTGCCAGGGTTTCGCACGTTTGCTTTGCTTGTTGCAACTTTTCGGCAACGTTCGCCCCAAACAGGCTTGCCTGACCTGCTTCGGCGAAGCGCTCAACGTCATCGCACAAGGCTGCAAGCTCAGCTTCGGCGGGGTTCAGCAGGCTGCCAATCTCATCCAAATGAGCCAGGGCGTCTACCAGCTGAGGCTGTTGCCGCAGCGCTGCACCTTCGGGCAGCTCACCCTCTTCGAATACTGTAGGCGCAATAACGTTGACATCCGCCTCTACCCCACGCGTAAAGAAGCGACGGTCGTGTTCGCGGGCGCACATAGCTAGCGCCAAGTGCGCAATCTGTGCTGCACGTGGGTCTATCTCCATGCCAGTTAAGTTGTTCTGCAAAATGAGCTGCGGAACTTCGCGTTCGCGGTAACCGCGTTCCGTGTACATCTGGAATAGCAGACTAAACGCATACACCAGAATATGGCCACTACCGCAAGCAGGGTCGCACAGGCTTATTTCCTCGGGGCCTTCGATGCGAATGAAATCCTCGTGCTCGGCATCGGGCTCAATGTAGTACTCCATGCTTTCGCGCAGGATACTTTCGGGATTATTCAGCATCCATAGGCGGCCCAGGGAATTTTCCACCATGTAGCGCACAATCCATTCTGGCGTGAACAGCTGCGTGGCGGGCGCAATGTCGCGCGCCGTTGCCTTGCGCTTCGACTTGAAAAAATCGTCTTTCACTTCAGAGTTATAGAACTGGTACATCCAGCCCAAAATCTCTACCTTGCTCCAGCCAATTCCGCCTTCCACTTCGCCACCCCAAGGAAGCTGCGCCACCAGCTGACCCACCACGCTTTCCTTGCGTAGAAGGCCGCTGGGCAGCAGCAATTCCAAGGCAGAGCCCACCGGCTCGAACACCGCAGGCAAGCATTCGGCAAGCTCGTTGCACTGAGCCAGAAACAAATAACGGAACAAGGGCTCGTCTTCGCCCGCCCGCACCAGGGGCACAATCTTTTCTTGGCTTGCACCAGGAAGGTCGATATCAAGCGCTTCTTTTACGATTTCCGGCTCAAAAGCATCCGCATCGTTCGCGGAACAGAACACGTGTATACCGCTGGGCAGATAATCGTGCAACTCCATGAATCGGATGGCGATTATACGGTTGAACCAGGTGTAGGCTGCTTTGTCGCGCAAAGCAGCGTGGCCCATGCGCGCCTGCATTTCCAACAACTGGGTGCGCTGCTTCTGCTCCTGGGTAGAAAGCGCCTGCCCGCCTACAGTTTGAGCATCGGCGGGTTCGGCACCTTCTTCCAGAATGCCGTAACGCTGCATGCGGTTTTCCACTTCGTTTAGCAACTCGGCACGTGCCCAAATGCAGTAGTTTTTGATTGCGGTATCGTTCATGGCCTTGCCTTTCTAGCCCAAACGAATGGAATCGACGTTGGCAAGCTCAGCCAGCAGCTTTTCGCGGACTTCAGCCAGGTACGCATCCACATCCGCCTCAGTGGAAAGCACTTTGCGGGCGCACACATCGGTACGCTTCACGGCCTTCACTTTTGGTTCCGGCTTGGGCGCGGGAGCGTGTGTTTGATGAACATGGGTTACCGTTTCGCCGCTTTCGGTAGTTGCTTTCACGACAACCTCGCGTGCCTTCTGCGCACGAGCGGTTTCAACGGCCTTGTCTACAGCGGCATAGGACTGATCGCACCAAGTTTCGAAACGCACCTTCAATGAGTCCAGCACCGATGCGGTTTCCGCTGCATGGATTTGGGTTTCAAGCGAATCGCAGATACGACCCGCGTCGGCAACAGCACGCTTTGCCGTTTCAACGAATTCGCCCTGCTGAGAAGCATATGCAGCAAGCTCTTCCCTGCCCGTGCGCACCACATCAAGCAATTCGTTGCGTTTGGCTTTCACAAGCGTCAGGTGAGCTTCTTCGAATTGCTTACGCAAACCGGGCAGCTCGCTGATGCGACGATAGGGCTGTTCAAGAATGAGTATTTCCTTGGTTTTAGCTATGGCATCCTGCGCGCTTTCGCTGCTGCTCAGATAAAAGCTATCCTGCTGGGCAACACCAAGCATCTTCACCGCATCGTCGAACAAACGCTGCTGGCGGCTGAAGAACTCGTCTACCGCTTCGATGTCTTCTGCGTAATCGAGCAGATCGTCCCCCGCTTCACCAATCGCTTTCAGCAAGGCGGTAGGCTGCGAGCGCTGCGCAAGTACGGCGTTAATAGCGGAAACGCCCTTTTCGATAACGAAAGAACCAGGATATGGGTACTCACGAATACCCACATACTTTTCGCGGTTCAAAGTTCCGCAGTGATCTTTTGCCTTTTCAAGCTCGGCAACGATACGCTGCACCAAGGCATCTTCATCGTTGGCGGGAATACGCTCATCACAGAATTCGCCGATAATGTCCGCAGCCTGCTTCAGCAGCCTGTCCGATGCGCGTACGCGCTGTTCAAGCGTTACCTGCTCAGCAGCTTTCAGGCTGGTTAACAGCTCGTAGGCACGCGGATCGGTTGCGGCAATACGCTGGCCTGCATAGCTCAGCGTTGCCTTTTGCGCGGCAACAAGCTGCGCCACTACCAGCAGCGTGTCAACATTTCGCCAGCCGTAGGGGCTTGCGTCGTACTTGCGCAGCAATTCGCCGAGGGTTGTTTTCTGATGCAGTCTTGTTTGCGTGTCCAAGAACATATTTAGGTCGTCAACCGCCTGTTGGTTGGCGCCACCCGTTCCCTCAAGCGCATCTTGCGCGGCACCCATAAGGGCACGGCGCACATTTTCGTTCGAAGCAGCAGGTGCGGTAATGTAGACCGCCTTGGTGAAGATGGCGCTTGCCAGCTTTTCCAACACCTGGTCAAACACCTGCTTGGCGTTGGTGGCGCGCACCGTTTCCATGTGCCCATTGATAGCGCAGCGGGCGTGCACTACGGCATCCTCCAGAAGCACCCTGGCTTCCTTCTTATTCGAAGCCGATTCTTCCTTCTTCGCTTTGATGATCTGCTGCGTGCTTGCCGGAAGCTGCGCCATGGCATGGGTACGTGCGTACTTGTCGATGCGCACAGCATTCAGCAGCACGTCGTAGTAGTCGGCTTCATCGGAAAGAACCACCACTGCCTCGCGGTTGGAGCACAGCTCGATTTCGCCATCGGAAGCGTTGGCAAGTTCGCCAGCCAACGTAACCACCGAAAGCTTCATGCCGTTCTGCGAGGCACCGTGGATAGACCCATCTACATAACGGTCGATGGGGAAATTGTTCGCGCCGCAGGTTAGCTTACGGAAGCTGTAGATGTCGTCGAACAGGATTTGGCTGATGAGCGCCACCACCTCAGCGGGCTCAACCTTCACATTTCCAATTTCGCGCGTGATGTCCTGCTCTTCGTCGGTAAGGAAGTTGTATTTGGTGCCCTGGCGCGCCACATAGCCTTCGCGCACCAAACGCTCCAGCGATGCCTTCACTTCTTCGCGCAGCAGCACCATATCGGCGCTCATGTCCTGCACCATAAGGATGGCAATGTTGTTCAGGCTTGCTTCCATATAGGTTACATAGCGGATAAGGTACAGCAGCTTCAACACGCGGACGTCTTCGGGCTGCAGGTTCTGGTTGGCTTCAGCGGCGCGTTCGGCGCGGTCGATTACGCGGATGATGCCATGCTCCAGGTCCTTCGAGATGGTATCGAAGAAACGCCAGAAGGGCACCAGCGCGGACAAGTCTTCATTCTGCACTGCCTGCGCCGATTCCTGGAAAGCAGAGAGCATTGAGCGCTCACCGGTAGACATATGCTGCGCTTTCACGCCGTGTTTGCGGATTTCCTCCATCACATCGGGCAGCAGCTTGAACTGGTACTCCGCGAAGGGGTACGCATCTACGAAATCGGCCTCGTTCGAATAGCCGAACAGATCGCCGCGGGAGCCTTCGAATGTGAACAGGTTGCGCAATACTGCACTTTGATCTGCGTATTCGGCTTTAAGCGCACTTGCAGCAGGCTTTGTTTTGTCCAGCACGCGGCGCTTGATAACCTCATCAACGCTGCTGCTAGAAAGCGAAAGGCGCGTGTTAAAGCGGCCCTGAATTTTCGAGAAGTCGTCGCCAACAATCATGGCAACTTCATCAATTGCTTCCTGGCTGGTAACCATTACCCACACGCGACCTTTGCAGCGCGCGCCCAGCTCTTCCACCAGAGTTTGCAGACTCAGCATCAGGTTGGTGTCGCTGCCGATAAACTGGCCAACTTCATCCACCATAAACAATAGGCGGAACTGGTCACCGTTTTCCGCAGCACGTGCCTCAGCGTATTCGCTCACCTGCTGGGCAAAGCGGTCTACCGCGATAACGTCGTCTTCGCTGCCGTCGAACCAATGCTGGGCAGCGCTTTCACTCATGCCTAACACTTCCTGCAGCACTTGCACGATGTCGTCTTCGAAATAGGAGTAGCTTTCGCGTGTTTCAAGCCAGGGCTCGCCGTTTACGCGTTCGAACGCTTCACGGAACTGCTGGGTTTTTCCCTGCTGGTCGATGAACTGCTCAAGCTTAGCAAGCTTCAAGTCCTCACCGAAAAAGCCCAAGTTTTCATAGAACACACGCTCAAACGCACGCAGCAATGCGGTTTTGGCGGTATCGCCCGTTTTCCACTGACCGCCCTTACTGTCGATGTTGAACAGGATGGCCTCGGTGGGAACATCGGCGCAGCGGCGCATTTTGCTGTACACAAGAGTGTCCTGCAGCTTGCCGTCGAAGTAATCGATAGCACGTTTACCAGCCACTTCATTGTTTGCCAACAAGTACGAAAGCATCTTCAGGAAGTGCGATTTACCAGAACCGAAAAAAACCGGAAATCCATACGCCAATTTTGTCGGTAGGCACATCGAGCGCTTCCTCGTAATTTTCGAAGAACGCTGCAAAATGGCGTTGCAATTCGCGCGTAACCACGTATTCAGAAAGCTCTTGTTGAATGGAGGCTTCATCGTTTTGGGAAACCTTGATTACGCCGTTGATGGAACGATTGATGTCCTTGGAAAACAGGTCTTTGATAATCATTGGAGTTCCTCCGAAAGATCGAATGCGCGGTAGTAGTTGTCGGACGCGAGCGTAGAAAAGAGTTTGAATTCCCTGCCGTTGAAGGTGCCGGGATACGCGATGACCACAGGAACAGAGGCAAAATCGGCCTGCATGTTATTCAACAGATCATGCACGCGACAGAAGGGATACACCTCACCTACACCCGTAATTACGATTACGTCGCGATATTCATGCGGCTTGGTTAGCTCAAGAATTTTCTTGGCGAATGCCTCGGGCGAAGCGATTTTCTGCAGCTGCTTCAACTGCTTTGCCGTGCCCGTTTTCAGCTCCTGCTTAGGCACCGCTTTGAGGATTCGCTTTTCCTCAAGCAACTGCAGAAACACGTCGTACAGGTTCACCGCTTTCACGGTACAGGGCAGCTTGCCCACTTGCGAATCTTCCACGATGCGATCGAAGAATGCGCGCGCCTGCAGTTCCAGCGAGGGGTCGTAGCAAAAGGTGAAGAAGCCCACTTCGTTGCCGATGCCTTTGTTGCTAAGGAAGTCTTCTTCAGCAAGACGGCGGCGCAGCAACTTGCAGCGCGAATCGAAATCGCGCTGAGCACGAGCGGCGCGGGAATGCTGCTTAACGATGCTTTGATGCTGGTTGTCTTGCGATGCAACAGCCATTTAACACACCCCGCTTTCACCGAATGCGGGCAGCAGGTGGGCATCGCCATTCGCGATGATGCACTCTTTTACTTCTTCGCTTAAGAGTGGGCATTGGAGCTTTGTTGATGTGCGTTTTTCCAGGTAACCCGCCTGCACCAAACAATTGGTGAGCGTGCTTTTGATGCGCTTTTCGGTGGCTTCCGTCCAATCGGCGGCTTTCGCGTCTTCAACCTGAAGGCGCGTGAAGAATGCATTAATGTCTTGACGAGTAAGCTCGGCTTCGCCTTGCCGCAAGCGCTCGGCAACCACTTCCGTCATAAACTTGCCCACAAGCGGATACGTCAGCATAAGCGCATACATGTTCACCTGGGACGCCTGTTCGGGCAGACCGCTTGCAACGAGACAAGTGAGCTTTTCGGCAACGCCAGAAACACCAGCCTCGAGCGCATCGAGCCGACACAGGCACGTACGCGCAATACGGCGAAGGTTAGTGGCGCTGGGATATTGGAACAGATTCTCTTCTACCGCGCGGGCCATTATCTCCGCATCGGTTAGACCCTGCAGCCGCAGGGCGGCGACTATGCGTATTTCACGAAGGAGGAACTGCTCTCGAGTTAAGCTGCCCCCCCCCGAGTTTTTCTGGCTTTTACCATGTACAACTCCTGGGAGGTTCCGCCGCATAATGGACGGTTACGTGCTTTAGCTAACTATATTAGCGCAGCACACGTGCCGAATTTTGAGAAAGAGCTAACGGGTTTCCGTTTGGAAGAAACAGCGCCTTTCCGCTTTTTGTCACCGAGTGAGGCTTACCATATCAGCTTTTCACGTTTCACGTGTCCATTGCGCAGTACACGTAGCGTTTTCCTTGATGATACTGTTACTAGAACGAATGTTCGTATCAAAGCCTACGCGCTAGCATTACGACAGTAAACTGCATAAGCGTCTGAGCCAGGGCCGGCGACCAACAACGGGAAGTGGGAAAATGGGACCTGTCCCTATATTCCGAGTCGACCATTTAGCAAACTCTCCCTTGACTACAAGTTAGCCTATGCTAACTTGCTTCTTGAAACCAATGACACGGCCGACCAAAAGTCAGTAACCCCGTCGGCCAAAAAGCAAGGAGCAACTTATGAGCAACGTGGCAATCGTATATTGGAGCGGTACTGGCAACACGGAAGCCATGGCCGATTTCGTAGCTGAAGGCGTAGAGGCAAAGGGCGGCACAGCAACCATCATCCAGGCGGCAGATTTCGGAGCAGAGCGAGTACCCGAATTCGATGCCTTCGCCTTCGGATGCCCCGCTATGGGCGACGAAGAACTGGAAGATACCGAGTTTCTTCCCATGTACGAAGAAGTTGAGCCGCTGATGGCAGGTGAAAAAGTTGGATTCTTCGGCTCGTACGACTGGAACAACGGCGAATGGATGGACTACTGGATGCAGCGGGCCGAAGAAGCTGGAGTGCAGCCCGTGGAAACCGTAATCGCCAAGGACTACCCCGACGATGAAGCAGCGGAAGCATGCCGTCACCTGGGCGAACTTCTAGCCTAGAGGCATTCGGACCGAGGGTCTGAGGCTAACAGCTCCCTGCGATTGACAATGGGGAGCCCGGAATCAAGCCGAGCTCCCCATCTTGCATTAGCGTTACCTCCTACGCAGCACTACCATGATGGTGTTAAGGTACTCGAGCGCACCAGCCTTCACTGCCGAAGCGTCACATCTTGCATACTCGTTGTCGCAAGAAAGCCAATCGGCCCAAGCTTCCTCCGTGCACTGCATTTCCCGCATTCCTAAGATGTCGGCATTTTCCGATTGCTCAAAAATAGCCTTCCACCAGGGAATATCGTGGATATAATCCAGCTGATCAGGCGTCCATGACTCAAGCAGGCATGCCGGCGGATTTTCGTGGCAATCTTGCTTCATGCCAGGGAAGCACAGTGCGACGATCCCACCACGCTTCGCATACGGCAGAAGCTTTGCATCCAAATACTCCGCGCTGCGGCCGAAATAGTTATACGAATCAATGCTCACCACCGCATCGAAGAACTCTTCCGCAAAAGGCAGCCCTTCTGAAGCATCGGCTTTGACAGGGACGATTTGGCGATTGGCCAATCCGAGGGTTTCGAAAAAACGCATATTTTCGGTTGGGTTGCTCCAAAGATCAGCAGCATATGCCACGCATCCGAATTCCCTGGCCAACAATGCTGTGGTTATTCCGGTTCCACTGCCCAAATCCAACACGACGGAACTTGAAGAAACGGCCTTGCTACCGACAATCTCGTTGGCAGTTAGAAGCATCTCCTCGCATAGCTTGAGTGGATTGGGGCCCATTATCTTGGACAAAACAATATCTTGCGAAAAGCTATTCGCTTTTGGGAACTGCATGGTTATTTCCTTTTCTATAAAGAACGTATTGGCGAATCAAAAAAAGAAGCTGAACGAAGCGCGCAACAAAAAAACGCAGCAACACACAAGACGCACCCATTGATGGCTGCAGAAAATACACCTCATGAGTTGGAGGCAAATTGCGAAGCAAAAAGCCATTTCGAAACGTTATTCCCAATTCGCATCGGTGGGAGCGCTCACGAAATGGGCTGCAAGCGCTCTATTCAGTTGCGCGTTCTTTATAGAACAATGACCAAAAAGACATCCCCTTTTAGGATTTCATAAAGGCACAATAAGCCTTTGCTTAAAAACCAGTATGGCACGATGGATTTACCGCCTCAATAAGCAAAGAACAACCGCCGAAAACAGTCGCTGGGAGCAAAGCGCCCGTCTCTTAAGTGGAAAAGTACCGTTTTCCCACTTCGAGGAAGTCGATAATCATCGCATGGCGCCAGGCTCTCATTGCGGGAGTTGTTCCGATCCGGAAAGTGGGAAAACGGGACTTCCCTATTTTCCCAAGGAGAATGAGCCGCCTCTTCACCATAGATTGGGTCTATAACCAGATGAAAGTAATAACTATTTTGAGCAGATTCCATTCTGGAGCATACTAAGCACCATCAAAACGTACTCGGTGCAGCCCTCCTAAAGCAAGGCGCCCCAGCCCGCATCCGCAAACTCATGCAGGCTGGGGCATTGTTGCATATTGAGGCACTTCTGCGCATGCTGCAGACTACGCCCCTTAAGTGGGAATATAGGGAAAGATCTTGTTTTCCCAATCATGTCCAAATGCTCATAGCGAGCGTACCCGCCACAATAAGCGCCAAGCCTACGCCCGATTTCGGCGTAAGACGCTCCCCAAAAACAATCCAAGCAAAGGCAATGGAAACAAGGATGGAAAGCTTGTCTATCTGCACCACAACGCTTACTTGACCTGCAGAAATCGCATAATAGAAAAACAGCCAAGAAGCACCTGTGGCGATACCCGATGCCACCAGGAAGCCCAGCTCCTGCACATCAACGTGCCGCACTTGCGACAGCTTTCCCTTGCCCGCCACAATCGCCCACGCCATCACCAGCACAAAACAAGTGCGTATGGCGGTTGCCAAGTTCGATTTAACGCCCTCGATGCCCACCTTCGCCAACACCGAAGTAAGGGCAGCAAACACCGCAGCCAACAGCGCATACGCCAACCAGACACGGCTTTGTCCTCCTGAAGCCCCCTGTTTCTTCTCGATCATCATGAGGGTTCCCACAGCAATCACCGCGGTGCCAACAAGCTTCACTTCTAAATGGCTCGTTTCGCCAAATAGCACGATTGCCAACAGCACCGCCATGACAGTGCTGGATTTATCAACGGGAACAACCTTGTTTACGTCGCCCAGGGAAAGCGCCTTGAAGTAGCAGAAAGTAGCAGATCCACGAACCGCCTGTTGCCAAACCGGAAAGAGCAAGGAACAACCAAGACTGCGGAGTTATCTGAGCGGCAGTATTGCCCGAACCCACCACAGCAACCATGATCCACGCAAACACCAGCACCACCAAAGTACGCAGCGCCGTGGCAATATCAGAATCGGTTTCGGAAAGGCCACACTTGGCCAAAATCGAAGTTATGCCCGCAAAAAACGCTGAGGCAACGGCGGCCATCACCCAAGACATACAAACAAACACTTCCTTTGGGAAAATAGGGACAGGTTGCGTTCCCCACTCTGAAGGGGCCAGTAGTCATCGCATAACGTCAGGCTCCCATTGCAGAAAATGTTCCGATCAAGAGAATGAGAAAACGGTACCTGTCCCTATCCCCCCCAGACAACCCAGCGTTTCTAATACAGCGTGGCGGAATCGGCTCCGCTTATTTGAATGTCAGCATCGTAGAAGGCCCGCAACGCACGAGTGGCAAGCATGACATCGCGTGCGCCGGCGGTTTCGTACGCCGAGTGCATGGCAAGCTGGGCACAGCCCACATCAACGCCATGCATACTTGCTTGTATGTTGGACAGGTTGCCCAAGGTTGAGCCACCCGCCATATCGCTGCGGTTCGCAAACCGCTGGAACGGTACGCTGGCGTTATTGCACACCGCACAGAACACGGCACTGCTAAACGCATCGGTGCAGTACTTCTGGTTTGCCGCTTCTTTGACCACAATGCCCTGATTCAAATAGGCACGATTGCCTTCATCGCTCTTTTCGGGATGGTTAGGGTGTACCGCATGGGCGTTGTCGCAGCTTACCAACAGGGAACCCGCCAGCGCGCGGCGATAATCCTCGTCCGTACCATCCAAAGCCCCATTCAAGCGCATCAGCGTATCGGGCAAGAATGTGGACATAGCACCCTGCTTGGTGTTGGACCCCACCTCTTCGTTGTCGAAGCAGCAGTACACCGAAACGCAGGAATCGTTGGCGCTTCGCAAAAACCCTTCAACCGAAGCGTAGGCGCACATAAGATCATCGAGTCTGGGGGCTGAGATGAATTCACCAGCCGCACCCCATATGCAAGGTGCCTGGCGATTCACCAAATACAGGTCATGGCTCACTATTTGGTCGGGATGAAGGTCCAGCTCGTTAGCAAGCAGCGGTTGCAGTGCTTCTTTCTCCGGCGCGCCCGCGGAAACCACCGGGCACAAATCGATCCGTCGGTTTGGAGCAAAGCCGTTGTTCACGCCATGATCCATATGGATAGCCAGGCTCGGAATAAGAGCCACATCCCTATCAAGCGAGACCAACCTGCTCTCAATGCGATTCCCTATTTGAACCATAACGCGGCCCGCAAGGGAAAGAGGACGATCGAACCAGGTGTAATCGATCATTCCTCCATACGCCTCAACGTTTAAGCGTCTGTACGAACCTGGGCCTTCCAAATCGGGCTGAGCCTTGATTTTGAACAGGGGCGAATCCGAATGCGATGCGGTGATCTGAAAATGATAGCCTTCCGATACGGCACCGCCCACCTTGAAGGCTATGATGCTCGAGCCGTTGCGCACAGTGTAGTAGCATCCCCCTGGCTTGCAGCTCCAGGTTTGCGCTTCGGGGAGAAAAACGAATCCCGCCTCGTCAAACCGAGCACGCAGGGCAGACACCGCGTGAAATGCGCTGGGGCTTTCATCTATGAAGCGCAGCAGGCCTTCTGCTGCCTGGATTTCTTCGTGCGTCAAGCCACTACCCGATTCCGCCACCATGCCAACTCGCTTTCTTTCCAAAAGAAATAGACGTTTTCCCAACCAGTCTAACAGCTAACAATGCACTCTTCGAAAGCGGCCACAATCGAAGTGAAGCTCGGGATCAAAGAAGTGACGCGCGGTGCACGCGTCGGGCAAAAACCAATCCACCAAAACCGGGACCGAATTCCACCACCAACACCCAAGCCCCAAACGCAAAAGCGCACCCATTAGCCCACCCCGCAGCCGTAGCAGCAGGCTTCTCCTCTATACTTGGAAGCATCGAAGCAAGGGAGATCATGGGAAAACCAAAACAGCATACGCAAAGCATCTCAAAACGTCGGGTTTTGATTGTTGCTGCCTGCATTGCCGCAGCGACTTTTGTCCTCCTCATTTGCGCCGAGATCTTTCTTCCCAGCAAACCGCCTTCGTTTTTCGGTCTCGGGTTCGGCCCTTCAAGCACAACGGGGTTCATGGTGCTTCTGGGCCCAGCACTTGCCGCATGGGCCTTTTCCATCTACGTACGCTGCCCCGACGCCATTATCCGCAACCAGCTTATTGCCATCGCCGCCCTTTTAGCGTTTTGGTTGCTCGACGTTATCGTGAAATACCCCATGAAAAGCGACCTGGGCACCTCTATATGCTGGTACCTCTATTGCGTTCCCATGCTATTTGTTCCCGCGCTGGCCTTCACCTGCGCCCTCCGCGCCGCCGGTTTCGATACCACCGAGGCAGGAAAAACCGCACGCTCCATCGCTTTTGCAGGAAGTGCCCTGCTTGCCCTGTTCGTGCTTACGAACAACCTCCACCATGCGGTATTTTCGTTCAGCTTCGACGATCCTGGCTGGAGCGGCAATTACCGCTACGAGTGGTGCTATTGGCTCGTTGCTGGCTGGTTCGTCCTACTTTACGGAGCATTCTTTGCCTTGCTGTTCCCTGCCGCAAGAAAGCAGCTACGCCCCTCTTTTGCCCCTTTAGCGATTATCGCCGGTTTGGCAATTGCCTACAGCTTGCTCTACATCCTTCGAAACGCTCACTTCTTCAGCACCAACCTGGCACTCACCTACACCATCCTTATTGTCGTAGCGGTCGAAATCACTCTCGCGACAGGGATCCTTCCCTCTTATGCGTGGTATCGGGAAACTTTCTACAAACTACCTTTCGATCTGAAAGTGCTAACCAGGAATGGGCAGCTTGCTTACTCGACCGCACAAGCCAAGCCCCTTTCGCCCGAAACAACAGAAAAGATAACTGAACTTGGCACGCTCAACGGCGCGGCCGTAGACTTCCGCGTCCCAAGCAACCCCCATACCCTCAAACGCGCCTACGGCATCAGCGGCGGCACCGCGTTGCTCTCCATCGATGTAAGCAAAAATGACGCCAGACGCACCGCTCTCAAACAGCGAAAGGAAGAACTGGTCAATGCATCCGAGCTGCTAAAGCGAAGCGCTGCCATTCGCCGGGGCCTCGCATTACGGGAAGCAGAACATGACTTATTCGAGCAAATCAATAACTCGCTGGCGGAAAAAACTTCCGAGATCAATCGCCTTATCGACGAGCTCCCCGAAGACGACTCGCTCGAAAGTGCAGCAATCAGACGCCAAAACTTGACCCGGGTTAAATTCCTTGTCGCCTACTGCAAGCGCAAAGGAAGCCTTATCGTTGCCGAGCGTGAAGGAGTTTCCTTCACCCAAGAACAAGTTGAACTGGTATTTACCGAAGCCGCAGCCGATTTCCGTTCCATGGGAATCGAAAGCGCCGCGCTCTTTCGCTTGAACGAACCCCTATCGCCCGCAATCATGGCTCACCTCTACGATTGCGCATACGACTTCGCCTCACTGGCATTTGCGATCAAAAACCCAACCCTGCTCTTATTTGGCGAAAACGACGAACGCTGCGCCTTGACAGTTCGCATCGTTTTGCAATGCGAAGAATCCCGAAAACTCGAACCTTCGCTGCAAAACTTCTGCAATAGCCTGACGAAAGCGGGCATCCGCAACTGCCACCAAATCGAGGCAGATGAAATCGCCGTCAAAATCAAGCTCGAAGACAGTGCCCTATGAGCCATCTGTCCAACATAAAATCAGTGGTTCTTATTGCGCTTATCATTCTGCTATTTGGGCTTATGGTCGGGCAGATGCTCCATGTCCTTCTTGTTGCCACACGGAAAGAAAACCGCAACCCCCGCGGAGCTGTCGCCTATGAGGCGCTTCTCCTTGCGCATCTGCTCTTAGCCTGCGCAACGGTATGCTCCGCTTACGCAAACCATGGCGCGCTGCTGTTCCGCATGAAGATGATCTCATTCCCCATCGAGCCAATGATGTGGGTTAACGCCATTGCGCTTGTGCTGGGTCTCGTGCTCGCCTTCGCCTATCGCCGCCCCATAATGACGCTCGAGCTCATAGTTCTTGCTACCTGCACGCCACCATTCATCGAAGCGGCTGGCATCAACAGCTGGTTCATTCCCGTACTAGACGCTTCGTTCTTCCTTTTCCGCGTGTCGTCTTCGCTGACCATGGATATCAAGCACCGCAGTTCCGCGATTACGCAGCTCTCCATCGGCGAAGCGGTAAAAAAACTTCCCGAGGGCATTCTGTGCATTAATCGAAGCGGAGCGATTGTCCTTATGAACGAAAGCATGCGATCTAGCCTTCAAGCACTCGGATTAGGTACCAACCTCTCAGAGGGTTCCCTTATCTGGGCAGAGCTAGCCAAACGCGCAACCGCAGGCAACCACGTTCGCGATGCCCTGTTTCCCGAAGGGATACGTCTAGCTGTATCGCCAAACGAAACCAGGCTCTTCATACATGACGAGGTGACGCTGCATCGCACCTTATGCGAACGGATCATTGCCATTGATGTCACGGTCGAGGAAGACCTCAACGAACGTCTGCATCTTGTCAACACCGAACTGGAAGAATCGAACCGCAAACTGGAGCAAACCCTGGCGCAGTTAGATGAAGCTGCTGCAGAAGAGGCATCGCTCGTCATGAAAACGCGCGTCCACGACTCCATCGGCCAACGAATGACCATACTCCATCACTACCTAGAATCAGATATCGATAATCCGGAAATCACCCGAAGCGTTTCCCGGCTTATGCACAATATCACCAACGATCTTGCTCGCACTTCCCCAGAGGGAAAAGACGAGCTTGCCGCTCTTGCATCAGCCTTTGCTCTTGCAGGTACGAATATCCACATAGAGGGCACGCTGCCCGAAAACCCTAGCTCGGCAAATGCACTAGTTGGGATAATTCGAGAAGCGGCAACCAACGCACTCAAGCACGGCAGCGCTAAAAACGTCTATGTTCGCATAGCGGCCAAACCATCGGAAACAAACCTGGCCATTTTCGATGACGGTACCGGCGCTTCAAGCACGATTATCGATGGCTGCGGCATGCCCCAGATGCGCCGAGCGGCAGAAGTCCTCGGTGGCACCTTTGAGGTAAACGCACTGACGCCTTTCACTATATCGGCAACTATTCCCCATCAAGGAGCATCATCATGATCACCATCGTCATCGTTGAAGATCAGGGAATTCTCCGAGAATCACTCGCATGCACGCTCAACCTGCAGGAAGACATGCAGGTTGCCCGCGCGCTTTCCGATGCGGCAGACGCACTCGACGTGGTGCGCGAGACGAATGCCAATCTTGCGCTTTTGGATGTTTGCACCGAAAACGGATCGAGCGGAATAGCCGCAGCGAAGCAGATTCGCGAAGCCTGCCCCGATACTAAAATCGTAATTATGACAGGCATGCCGGAAATCACGTTCATCGAGCAGGCAAAGCTCGCTGGAGCTGACAGTTTCGTATATAAGAACGTTGGAACCGAAGAGCTCCTGGGAATTATTCGCTCAACCGCCAACGGCTACTCCACCTTCCCGAATGCAACCCAGAGTATCTTCTCGGACGCTTCGGCACTCAACGAAACAGAGATCAGTATCTTGCGCTTGGTCTGCGAAGCAAAAACGCGCAAGGAAATTGCAGCTGAGCTGTATTTAAGCGAAGGCACAGTAAAACGCCACATTTCTGAGATCTTGGCCAAAACGGGCTACGACAGCATTTTGCGCCTTGCCGTGCATGCGGTATCGCAGGGTCTTATCGTTCCGAAGATGGACAAATAAGCCACTGGCGGCAATAGAAATCACGCCCTTCGTCATCTGGGTTCCACCCACCGTTTACAACGCAAAACCAGCCAACGAAATCACCAGATCAATACCCTTGTTTTGTTTTTGAGACACATGGCTCAAAAACACTCTTTAACTGAGCCGCAGGTCACTTCTTCCAGCGCTCCCCTCACGTCATCATGGAAGCACGATGACAAACATAGCTAGCCGCAAAAGCGGCGAGGGAGTCTGAGAGGATGTGGTTGCAATGAAGGCAACGAAGAAGATCATCGCAGTTCTGGTATGCGCTTTTGCCCTGTGCTTTGCACTGGTGGGATGTGATTCCGGAGCCGAACAGTACAAGAAGAACTTCCAGGGCGACTGGGAACTGGCAGGCCTGACCGAAGGCGATACCACCTATTCCGAGAGCGATATTTCCATGCTTAAAGCATGGGGCATGGAAGTAAAGCTGTCCCTCAATGAAGACGAAACTATGGTTCTCGAGTACTTCGGCGAAACAGCCGAGGGCAACTGGGAGCCCAAGGATGCTACCACTTTCAAGATGACAGCCATGGGCGATTCGATTGATGGCAAGCTGGCTGATGGGATGATATCCATCGAAGTCGAGGGTGCCGAAATGAAGTTCAAGAAGATGGAATAGCGGGGTGAACGGTAATGAAACTCAAGTTCCTAGGAATTGCAGCATGCGCACTTGCACTCTGCTTCACCCTTGTGGGATGTAACTCGCAAAAAGTAACTGACTTTACCTGGTACCAGGCGGCAGTACCCGATAAGTACGAACTGAACACCAGCCTTGGCAGCAATGCGGCAAAGGTATCGTTCGCCAAGACCGATGAAGGCAAAGAGCTCCGCGTCAACTGGAACGGCGTAAAGGACGCCCAGGGAATCACCCAAGCATTCATGGAATGGGAAGGCACTGGCTCTGAGCAGCTGGACGATATGAAGATCGGCAACTACACCTGGAAGGTTGCTCAGAACACCGAGGCAAGCAAGCCAAAGATCCAGTTCTGCACCGACCTGCCCGATGGACGTGTTGGCATCGTTGATGCCCGCGGATTCAGCGACATCAACGACAAAGACCTGCAGAGCTTCGTTAAATCGGTAAAGTTCGCAGATGATGTGAGCGAAGCATACGACAAAGCCAAGGAAGTCAGCTCTGACGATCTGAAGATCCACTAACAACCTTGGGCGGAGCCGCAATCGAGTTCCGCCCGTTTTCGAAACAGACTGAAGAGGAGGACATCATCATGAAGAAAGCAGTTATCGCACTTCTTGCCCTCTGCATAAGCCTTGTTGCCGCAGTTGCCTTAGTTGGTTGCGGAGGAAGCGGGCCTGCGGACAAGAAAGCGGATTTCATCTGGTTTAAGGTTGAGGTTCCCGAAGGCGTAAGCGTCAGCAACTCTGCCGGCGACAACGCAAACAAAGCCCAACTGACATTTTCCAACAACGATCGAATCATCCCATTATGGGAAAAGAAAATGACAGCTGAAGAGTTGCTCGCTCGATACGAAGATCGCTACAGCGGATCTTTTAAATGGGAGACACATGACCCTGTAACCTACGGCGACAAAACCTGGTTGACCGGCGATTACAAACATTCGGGAGGAACTACTTCCGTTTTCATTATCGGGGTAAATGAGGGAAGCGTGTCTATAACCGTCGACAACTTCGAAGATCATAAGGCGGAAGTCGAAACGGTGCTTAATACCATCGAATTTGCCGATAACATGAGCGAAGCCATGAAGGAAGCCAAGGAAGTTAAGCTTACCGACATCGACCTGAAACGCTAACCATCCTGTCGTAAAGAAACCAGACTCCTTTGCGACACTCCAAGCTAAGAGAGGGACCGGCGCTGCCGGTCCCTCTCTGTTTTACGTAGTGAATTAGATTGAAGGCCTTTCGCCATCAATGCCCCCTTCAAGGATAGGCATTTCAGCCAACAGCGCTGCTTGAGCCTTCGCTTCCACCCATAAGGGGCGCATTCGGCAAAACACCTATCATCGCCTTGAGAATGCAAACCCAGAGCACGACGCTCCGCCTTCGCCAGCTAGAACCAACCGGTATAGGTTTTCTGCAACACAGCGCTGGCAACCCAGTTTGCAAGCGTAATGAAGTCGAACACCGGCAAACCTGTTGCCTTCTGAATAGCCGCCGCGTAAGGAGGCAGATCACTGCACTCAAGCAAAATGGCCTTGATATCAGGATGCTGTTGACACAAGTCCTTCGCCAAACTGCATAAATCATCGGTAAGCTTGCCGTTGTCGAGTTCGTGTCCGCCCCAACGAATGGGAGCGAAGCTTTCCATGTCGCCTACGTTCTGAATAATGAGCCTTTCGGTGCTGCTACCAACCTGGGCAAGCAAATCATCGTTCAAGCTGGAGCCATCAGCGGCAAACACCGCAATAGACCCCGCCTGGGCAAAGCCCGCCTTGATAACTGGCAGCTGGCACAAGCTCGACATGAATACAGGGACGTCAACCGCCGCCGCAACATCTTTCTGGAAATGGGCGAAGTAACCGCATGCGCCGATAATGGCACGCACGCCCTGCGCCTCCAGCTTCTTAGCAGCTTCGATGATCATCTGCTTGATGGCGGGGTCACCCGCAAATAGTTGCTCGATCTCGAAATCAACCACTTCGTAGCACACGGGATAGTCGAAGGTGCACGCATTGGCGACGTTGCCTGGAAGCTTGGGGTAATCCAACTTCACAGCAATGATGCCGAGTACCTGCCCTGAAAAACTACGGGGCGGAAGCCCGTGGATGCCACGAACCTCCGCCTTCGTCTCAAGCGCACCGTATGCGCTTTTCCAATTGCTCATTTACTCGCCCTCAGGAGCTACGTATTCGCCCTCGCGCAGATAAGCCTGCATCTGGTCTTTCGTCATATGACCAATGCCCAGCTCATCCAAGGTAAGACCGGTCTCGAAGAAGTTGGTCTTGTTCATAACGCCGCCCAAAACAATCATGGAATCGATGATAGGCGTGGGGACACCGAACTTCTTGCCCAGCTCATGGTAAACATGGCAACCAACGGGAACATCTTCGGTTACATAGCGGTTCTTGATGGTGAAGGGACCGGTGGCAAAACCGACTTCCCACTGTTCCTCGAACGGAACGTTGCAACCCTCGCCCATGTACTCTTCGCCCAGAACGCTGGTGCGCTGGTAGAACACTTCTTTCTTAAAGGGCTGGATGCCAACGCCCATAGCTTCCGCCAGAGCAATTTCCTCGTTATAGAACTGGTATTGAACCTCGGAAATAGAGGGACAGAAAGAATGGGAGTAGATGGAGTAGTCGTGGATGTTCTTGTCCAGGACCGTGCCGAAGTTTTCCATCGTGGATACGCCCAAAACCGTACCGGGAACATGGATAACCGGGTTCACATTGGAGAAGCCGATATCCATAACGGTATCGCCACACACTGCGCCATCGCCTTCAGTGATGGCATCAAAGCAACCCAAGGCCTTCGAGCTTTCTACGAAATCTTCCGTGTCCTTTGCAGGAAGCGCAGCGCCACGCAACGTAATAGCGCGATATACCAACGAGCAGGTGGGCTTGGCAACGCCGCCTTCGGTATCGACGCGCGTGCCATAGGGAGCGCTTGACCAACCACCGATGATAACCTTCTTGGTGCAGCCCATTTCGCGCATCATCTTGCGAAGCTTCAGGCTACCGTAGTTATCGGGAATGATGTGAACGATCTGGCCGTCTTCCAATGCAGGGATGAGCTCGCGGAAGAAAATCTCATGAGCGATGGAGGGGATACCCACAACAATGAGCTTGGCGCCCTTAACCGCTTCGGCTACAGAATTGGTTGCCATGGCAAATTCGCCCTTGCCCATACGACGGAAACCGTACTTGGTCTGCGTCCCCGGTGCCTTGTCCTGCAAGGTGATACCCGTACGCATAACAGTACCCAATGCATTGTCAAAGAACGGATCCAGATCGCAAATACGAACTTCCTGGCCAGCCAACGCACAGTCAGCACCACAGGTTTTGCCAACAGCGCCACCACCCAAGATGGCGATAGGTGCGCGGCGCAGCTCTTCTACGTCTACCAATTCAATAACCTCCTTAGCGGACGGCCTTGCGGCCATACTCCGAAAAACGCTCAGACCCGAACCGATGAGAACCCAAGCGCTACCTTCATCACTACAGAAGAATACCACGCACAAAACCCTGAATTCGCGTACAGAGACGTTAATTCCCTCATTGTCCTAGGGAGATTCCGTCAAACTCTTCCCCTGTCTGCTAAAACAAGCGTGTTTCCTTTATTCGACACAGAGCTACTTTCAAATAGCAACACATTTAGTAGCAGCACGCCCCTAGGCTATAGCCGAAGCCGCAATACGCAAGGAATGGACGCACGTCCATTATGCGGAACGCATCTGATACCATCAGGACAATCAAAACACAGGAGGACCCATGGAAAACGCACCGATGCATCGCCCCATGCGCCAGGCAAGCCGCCAAGTGCGCAATATCGACCAGCTTCACGCTATTGTTGAAGCCTGCCACACCGTACGCATCGGGGCACTCGACGAAGAAGGCATGTTTATTGTCCCCATGAGTTTTGGTTATGACTGGGCAGACCCTGAAAGCCCTGGCAACAATGCCCCCACCCCACGCCTAGCACTGTGGGTGCACTCGGCTCCCGAGGGACGCAAGGCAGAGCTTTTCAATCGCGAACCACGTGTCGCTATCGAAATGGATATCGAGGACGGCGTGATAGAAGGCCCCTATGCCTGTGCCTATTCCTATGCATATCGCAGCATCATGGGTACGGGTACCGTTCATCGAATCCAAGGCGCCGAAGCAAAACGTTACGGGCTCACTCGAATCATGCATCATCTGGCCCCTGGAGCTAGCGCCGGTTTTACCGACCAAGCGCTGGCCCGCACAAACATCTACTGCATCGACATAGATTCCTTCACTGGCAAACAGCGCGCCTAGGAAAACCAACAAAAAACCGCCCTTCGGTTCTGCGTCAGCATGAAGCGAAGGGCGGTTCGTCATTTGAGGCAACTGGAAGCCGCTAGGTCATCGAGCGTGGGCGCATTAGCAAACCAGTTTCGACTCTTCTACTTTTTCGATATACCAATTCAGGAATCTCATCAAGGGCTTGCGGAACACTAGCCCAAGCAGCAGGAACGGCACAACGAACAGCAGCAGTAAGCCGATTTCTATCCAGAAATCATTCATGTACACGCCCATCATGGCGGCACGCATAGCGTTGATAACATGCGTTGCCGGCAGGAAGGGGCTGAGAACCTGGAAGAAGTCGGGCAACATCTGGAGCGGGAAGCTGCCACCGCCGGAAGTAACCTGAATGATAAGAAGGAACACGGCAATAGCCTTACCTAAGTTGGCAAACGATACCACCAACGAGTAAATGATGAAGGTAAAGACCAAGCCCGCCAGCCAGAAACAAATCAGATACAACAACGGATTGCTTACCTGCACCTGCAAGAACAGCATGTTGCCAAGAGCAAGAACCGTGGTTTGGCACAGGGAAACGAAAGCGAATACGCCAAAACGCCCCAGGAACAACTGATACAGTTTTGGATACCCCAGCTTAATCTGTGCCTTGCGCGACACCTCCACCTTGATAGCAACCGCCAGCAACAATGAACCAACCCACAAAGCCAATGTGGTATACAACGGCGCCATCTGAGAACCGAAGTTATCTGCAGGGAATACCGCATTGCGCTCAAGCTGCACGGGAGCCGCCAGCGCCGATGCAAGGGCATCGGGGTCGGAATAGAGCACCGTACGTAACTGTTCGAGGTCACCCGAAGCAAGCGCCTCACGCATAGCGGTGGAAAGCGAAGTGAGCTTTTGCGCTGAATCATCTAGATCGGATGCCGTGTCGAGCAACTTCTGCTTCGATGTTGCGATGCGGCCAGCAAGGGAATCAGCGCCGTTTTGCAAATCATCCCCCACTGAACCAAGCGTTGACGCGCTCGAAGAAAGCGAGCTCGACATAGCAGAAACCTGGTCCATCAGCGCATCAAGCTGAGGTTTGATAGTGTTGTTGTAATCGTCGGAAAGCTGACCCACGCTACCCTTCGCCTGAGCCGCAAGAGCGCTCACCTTGTCATGCTCGGCCTGAGCCGAAGAAGCGTCAGCCCTGATGGAATCGGCAGCAGTACGCAAGCCGTCAGCCAGCGCCTTTTGAGAATCGGCAGAAGCCTGCAACTGCACAGCAAGCTGTGTGAGCGTTTCCTTCAAACTGGGATCGCTCTGCACATTTGCCAAACTCCTTACCTGACTCGCCAACGACTCGAATTGCGAAGCCTGAGCCTCGATCGAGGAGGCCTGATTATCCAAGCTACTTGCAGAAGTGCCCGCAAGGGTATTGGCAGAGCTGAAAGCCTGATCGATTGCGCTTGAGACGCCCTCATACCCCGCTGCGCTATTGGAGATAGCCTCGCCCAAGGCGGCATTGGACGCCTTCAGGGCATCACCCATGGAAGAAACGGAGTCTTTCGCTTGGTTGGCGGAATCCATTACCTGAGCGGCAGAATCACCTGCCTGGCCCAAAAGCTCAGCCGAACCCGTTACTAAAGACTGAGAGGCATCGAGTACCTGAGCATAGGTTCTCAGCGTCTGTGAGGCATCGGACATCTGAGCACCCATAGTATCGACGTGGTTTGCCAAATCACCCAATCGGCTATCGATATTGGCGTTATCCGAGTACTTCAGCAACGAGGAAGCAACATTCATGCCCACTTCTGCGAGCGTTTTGGCAAATACCTGGTTCACCATATCTGACGCCTTGCTGGCGCCTTGATCGGTAAGCTTCGGCGCAACCACGTTCTTCTTTTCGTTGCTGTAGTAAATCAGATCTGCATGATCTGAATCGCCCGAGTAGAACGTCATCATGTCTTTGCTGAAGCTTTCGGGGATAACCACTGCCGCATAGTATTTACCTGATTTAGCGCCGTCGATAGCGTCGCCTTCGTCTGTAAACACCCAATCCATCTGCTCGTTGGCACGCAACGAGCTGGCAATCTGCTCACCCATGTTCACTTTCATGGGAACCAGATCGCTCTGATAGCCCTCGTCGTTGTTTACCACAGCAACCTTCAGGTTGCCGGTGTTGTGGAACACGTCCCAGCATGCCAGCACATTGTACCAACTGAAAATAGAAGGCAGCAACACTAGACCCAAGATAATAAGGCCGGTAATCAAGTTGCTGAAGATACGCTTCATGTCATCGACGAAAAGCTGGCGGATCACTCTCATTATTTCAGCCCGCCTTTCAGGTCAACCGGCTGCGGAGCCGGAGAGTCGGAAACGCCATCACGAGCCCGGAACAGATCACGCAACTCGTCGTCAGACAAGTCGTCGAGGGCAACTTCGTGAGCCAAACGATCACGGATGAACTCACTCACAACAAGGAAGATGATGATGGCCACCAACCAGATAAGCCAGCACGTAAGCATAATCACTTTCTCGAAGCCCAAGAGGGAGAGAAGTGGGGTGACGATGGCGGGCACCGCCAAACCAAAGAAGAAACCGCCTCGCCTTAAGCGCGGGTACAAACCCATAAAGCGCTTAGCGCTTTCTGCTAGCTGGCTACGATACTCTTCCCTGTCAGCCAAAACACGGAACAGCTGGTCCATACGATAGCGGCGCGCAGGAAGTTTTGCTTCTTCGCCATTCAAGATATCGCTCGCGGCAATCTGCTTGCTGAACATGCGATTCACATTGGTGAGGTAAGGGCGTAGCAGGAAGCCGATGACGAAGAACGCCAAGAAATACAGGAGCAGCATGCCCACTTCGCCGAGCCATTGCAGTCCGTAGAAACCGGCAATGGTTTCGCGTAGCGCGTTAATGCCATACGTGAATGGGAACACTGGGTATACAGCCTGGAAGAAATCGGGGGTCATCTCGATGGGATACAGACCCGTAGCGCCAGGGATCTGCACAAAGATGAGAATGATGCAGAGGCCCTTGCCAACATGCTGCAGCAGCACCGAAAGAGCATACTGAATGCACAGGTAGGTAAGGGATGCGAACATCGCCGTCAAAAAGAACAGGGGGACACTTGCCACCTGAACGCCCAAGAACAGGTTACCAGCGCAGCACACTATGGCCTGAAGAGAAACCAAGGGCGCCAAGAACAGCCATTTGCCCAAGTACCGTTCACGCGAGGAAAGGTTAGGGATGCCCTCATCGTCAACCTCTTGGCGCAAAATGACCAAAAGCATGAACACGCCGATCCACAACGTCATGTTCATAAACAATGGCGCCATTGCAGATCCATAGGCATTAACCGAATACAGCTCTTCGGTCTGCAGCTCGGTCGGCGAAAGCATGAAGCCGGCAATCTTTTCAGGATTCAAGCCGTCTTCGCCAAGCAAATCTTGCAAGGTGTTAGCGGTGCCCAAGGCAACAAGATCGGTTCTGACCGTATCGATATCATCTTGGAAACCAGCAAGCATGCCATCGGTTTGACCAAGCGCGGATGCCGTGGTTTGCAGCGCGGAATTAAGCTGATCGAGGGCCGTTATCGACTGATCGATGAGCAGCGACTGGTTAGACACCGCCGTCGAAAGACCCGAAAGCGCATTCGAGAGTTTCGTGGTGCTATCGCTTAATGCTGGAAGCGTTTCGCTGGTTAACGTGCCACGATATTTATCGGTGTTTTCAAGTGTGCCCTGAAAGGCAGTGTTCACTTTTTCAGATGCTGAAGTTATATCGTTCGAGGCCGACTTCAAAGCTGGATAGGTGTCCTTCACCCCAGCAACAGCAGATTGCAGTGAGTTGTTCTGCGCTTCAAGGGTCTTGGCAGATTCCTCGATGGCCTGCTTTGTTTCGTCGTTTAAACCAGGCGTTTCCTCGAGCGACCGCAAGGAAGCAATTATGGCAGTGTTCATCTTCACCGTTGCTTCGCCCTGGGCAACTGCGGCGTCAACCGTGCCTTCTGCACCCGAAATAGATTCATTCACTTTGCCCACGGCGGCATTTGCGTTGGTGGCGGCCTGAGACGCTAAATTGGAGGACTGGTCCAGCACACCTGTCATCTGCACCACAAAGGGACCCAGCGCTTGCTGGGTTTCGGAAAGCAAGTTGGAAGCCTCTGAAAGCTGCTGGCTCAAGTTAGCGATATCGCCTTTGGCTCCCTGAAGCTTGCCTTTAGCATCATTGGTCTTAGAAGATAGGTCGTTTGAGGCGGACGACAAGTCATTAACCGCGTTACGCGCATCCGACAACGAGGCATTTGCTTTATCCAGTTGCTTTTCGATGGAAGTTCGCGCATCGCCAATGTCGCCTTCAGCCTGCTTCAGACCTTCGTCGATCTCTTCAGCAACTACGCCACTGACCGTAGAAACAAAGGTGGAATTGATGGTTTCATCCAGGGTATTCGCACCCGTGTCGGTAACCTTGGTCGAAACACCACCCGCTTTTTCATTTACGTAATACTCGAGCTTTGGCTGAGTGATGTCGCCTGTCAGAAACGTAGTGACGTCATAGCTGAAATCCGAAGGAATGATAAACGCCGCATAGGCCTTCCCCGATTTCACTTCCTCCATGGCAGTATCGCGGTCGGTGAAAGTCCAACCAAGTTGATCGTTGTCGTGCAACTGGTCAACCACCTGGCTGCCCAAATCAAGGTCGCCCATTATGTCGGTTGAGGCACCTTCGTCTTCGTTGACCACGCACACACGGATGTTTCCCGTATTGTCGTAAGGGTTCCAAAAACCTTCTACGTTGAACCAGGTGTAGAGAGAGGGCAGCACCACCAAGACGAACACGACCACCAAAGCAGCCGGCGCCTTGAGCAAACGCAGATAGTCACGCCTAAGAACGCGTAGGGCATTCTTCACGCTGAGGAACACCTCCTCGCATAACAATCACAACTGCGCCCCTAAAAACAACGAGCGCGCAGATACCGTACACAGAACTTAGTTATTGTATCTTGCTACTGCCGATAGCCCCTCATCCATCAATCCCTTTACAGAAACTCCCCATTTGTGGACTAATCGAACAGCGCAGCGATAGATGTCGACCTAATCCGCATCGAGGGCTAAACCAACGACCAGAGGCATCACCCTGCGCTCTTGCATACACCGCCCCTAAAGGGCAAGAGCCCGAAGCAAAACATTGCTCCAGGCTCAATGAAATGCAGACAGCAAGATCCCGCTACGCTGGCCACCGATAGCGCACGGCTATTCAAAAAACCGATATGCGACTAACCTCTTTGGCTTTCAACTCAAGCACTGAACCGTCTTTAAGAGAGCAACCCAGCTGCCAATTTGCTTGACGGAAAGGAAATTATTATCCTGCCGTAACCTCCAGCAGAATACGACGGAAAGAATCGACCACCTGCCAACGTTCGGAACGCGAGGGAATGCCCAGCTCGATGGTGTAACTCGACTGAGAAGAAAGGGGGATGCGTAGCAAATCGGGGCTCGCCATAGGAGAATAATCAAGCATATCAGTTGGGCAGAATACCGCTCCCAACCCTTCAGAGCATAGGGAAAGCAAGGTGGGCATATTGCCACTGGTAGCCACAACGTGAGGCTTGATGCCGGCATTGCGGAGCTCGGAATAGGCAACACGTCCTGAAATATCATCAACCGATCCAAGAATGAAGGGGCACTTCTTCAGTGCGCCAATGCCCTCACCCTTCAAAATATCGATAGCCGATTCAGGGCTAGTGCCCATAGCTCTCGAAAGCACATCGGCTCGAACCGCCAAGACGATTTCTTCCTTATATATAGGTTCAACTTCCACACCAGGGCATGTGCCCTCGAAACGAGCAATGGCAACATCCACCTCACCGCGCTCGGCGCTGCGCAGAAGGTTACGATTGGTATCTTCGATGAGCTTCACGGTAACCGCGGGCAGCTCTTCGGAAAGACGATGAATCACCTTGGGCATAAGATAGCTTCCGCGTGTGTGGGAAATGCCCACCTTCAACACGCCCGCACCGCCACCGGCCACTTCACCGATCTGGCGAATCATATCCTGCTGAGCCTGACGCTGCTCACGCGCATACAGCAAGAACACCTTGCCTGCCGAAGTGAGGGAAATAGGAGTACCGCGTACCACCAGCTTGGCACCCAGGTTGCGCTCGAGCGAAACGAGACGAGCGCTTAACGTCTGCTGTGAGATTTGAAGCTCATCGGCAGCCTTCGTGAAATTCTCATTTTCCGCAAGCTTTATAAACCAGTCCCAGCCTTCGAGCGCCATAACTGCCTTTCCTCACTACCTTTTACGGAGCTATTAGTATAGGTAGGCACACAAATAAACGCGCGCCTTTTCGCTTAATGGTGTCGGATGATGGACTGCCCCGAGGGCCAAACCCAACATAACAAGAACGGTTGTCGAACCAACCCGCCAAGCGAACCGCAACATGCAAAACGCTACATGCCGTTCATCGTTAACAGAATACCGCTATCCAACGAATTTTGTTGCATAACAAAATTAATCATGCTTTTACAAAAAATAAACGGTTAGTTCACGTAAAATTGTCAAACAACGAAATGCCGAACGTTCTCGGCGTTGGGTTTGCAGACGCACTCTTATATGCGATCGCGCAATCCCAACGCCGAGGCATTCGACTTTCACTTTCAGTAAACGCAAAAGAAAGAGAGAAGGACATGAAGAAAAAGCTTCTGGCTATTGTCGTCGCAGCTTGCGCCGCGTGCATGGCACTCGCACTGGTTGGCTGCGGAAGCAACAGCTCATCGAGCGACAGCAAGAGCAGCAAAGAACTGCGCTTCGTAACTGGCGGCGAATCTGGCACGTATTACGCTTACGGTAGCGTTCTTGCCCAGTACGCAACCAACAACGCCGGCGTCACCGTAAACGCTCTTTCCAGCGAAGGCTCCAAGGCAAACATCCAGTCCCTTGAAAGCAACGAAGCAGAGCTCGCATTCTGCCAGACCGATGTTGCAACCTATGCCTACAACGGTACCAACCTCTTCGACGGTGCAGCATACAAGGACTTCTCCGTTGTTGCAGCTCTGTACCCCGAGCAGGTTCAGATCGTTACCTGCAACGCTGACATCAAGTCCGTTGCCGACCTGAAGGGCAAGACCGTTTCCGTTGGCGCTGCCAACTCCGGCGTTTACTTCAACGCAGTAGACATCCTTGGTGCTTATGGCATCGATGTTGAAAAGGACATCTCCGCTGTATACCAGAACTTCGCTGACTCCGCCGACTCCCTGAAGAACGGCAAGGTTGACGCAGCATTCATCGTTGCTGGCGCTCCCACCACCGCTATCACCGACCTTTCCACCTCCAAGCAGGCATACCTGGTATCCATGGACGCTAAGCACATCGCTAAGCTCCAGGAGACCTCTCCTTACTATGCAGCTGCAACCATTCCCGCTGGCACCTACAGCGGCATGGACGCTGACACCACCACCGTTTCCGTTCTCTCTGTTGTTCTTGCCAACAACTCCGTAAGCGAAGACGACGTCTACAACTTCACCAAGTCCCTGTTCGACGGTGCTCAGAACAACGCTGATGCACACGCCAAGTACAAGGAACTCGACCTTGAAACCGCTACCTCCATCACCTCCGTTCCCTATCACGCAGGTGCTGCCAAGTACTACAAGGAGCAGAACGTAGAGGTTCCTACCGCTTAATTGCCTAGCATGGCAAGCCGTACGCTTTAACGGCAGAGCAACACAATCAGGGTCGCAGCGAATATCGTTGCGACCCTGCTTTAGTGCTCAGAGCTTTGTGCGCAAGGTGCGTTTTTGCCGCATAGCGTTGCGAAAACGCACCTTGCACCCAAAGCATGTGCAAATCGTCCCCCTTAAGGAGAGCTATGAGCATATTTGGAACAGACAAGATGAACATCAGAAAGAAAAGCGACGTCAAAAAAGACGAAACCGTCGTACCTTCCAACGAAGACGTTAACGTCGACGAGGTCATGCGCAAATACGACCGCGAGTCGAACACGCGCATCTGGCAGGGCGTTCCGAAAGCCGTCATAACTTCGGTAATGGTTCTGTTTTCGGTTTACTGCCTGCTTATGACGTTGTTCAGCGTCGAGCAGGCTGAAACTCGCTTGGCCCGCTTCTTGGCATTCGTCATCGTCATCGGGTATCTGATGTATCCCGTTAAGAAAACGGGCCACTCCCCCAACCATATCCCGTGGTACGACATCGTTCTCATGGTGGTAGGTGCTGGGTCGTTCGTGTACTTCTCGGTTAATGCTGTCGACATCATGATGATGGGCACCCGTATCGGCACCCTCGAAGTGGTTCTGGGCATCTGCGGCATTGCTGTGCTTATCGAGCTTTGCCGCCGTTGCGTTGGCATTCCGATTATCGTGGTAGTTGGCTGCCTGCTAATCTACGCCTTCTACTGGCAGTTTAGCCATGGCGCAGACGCATACCGCGCATTGAGCAACATCGTGCAGAAGCTGTTCTACACCACTAGCGGCGTTATCGGCACCCCTACCAACGTGTGCTACACCTACATCGTGCTGTTTATCATTTTCGGCGCCTTCCTCGAACGTACCGGTATCGCGAACTTCTTCATCAGCTTCGCAAACCGCCTGGCTGGTTGGTCGTCCGGTGGCCCGGCAAAGGTTGCCGTAATCTCCTCTGCGCTGTGCGGCATGGTTTCTGGTTCTTCGGTTGGCAATACCGTTACCACTGGCTCGGTAACCATCCCAATGATGAAGAAGACCGGCTATCGTCCCGAATTCGCAGGCGCTGTTGAAGCTGCATCCTCTACGGGTGGCCAGATCATGCCTCCCATCATGGGCGCTGCTGCGTTTCTTATGGCTGAATATATGGGCATCCCCTACATTCAAGTTGCTGCGATCGCCATCATCCCCGCCCTTTTGTACTTTGGCGGCATCTTCTGCACCGTGCATCTGGAAGCAAAGGCCCGCGGCCTAAAGGGCATCCCCTTCAACGAACTTCCCACCTGGATCTACCTGCTGAAGAACTGCTATCTCATCATTCCACTCGTTGTTCTGGTTTGGATCGTATCTGCTGGTATCTATACCATGGCAGTATCTGCCGCCATCTCTATCTTCGTGGCGTTTGTTATCGGTTTCATCCACTTCTTGCTCACCAACTGGGAAGAGCGCACCGAAGAAGACACGTTCGGAAGCGTTATGCTTGAAACCTGCAAAACCGCCCTGTGGACCGCCGCCGATGCCTTCGCTGCAGGTGCCCGCAACTCCATTGCCGTTGCCGTAGCATGCGCGCTGGCCGGCATGATCGCTGGTTGCATCACCGTTACCGGCCTGGCCTCCATGCTCATCAACGCAATTGTTCTTGCCGCTGGCGACTTCCTCATCATCGGTCTGATTCTTACCATGCTCTGCTGCATTGTTCTGGGCATGGGCGTTCCCACCACTGCGAACTACTGCATCATGGCTGCCACCTGCGCTCCGATCCTGATTCAGTTGGGTGTGCCGCTGGTATGCGCTCACTTCTTTGTGTTCTACTTCGGCATCCTGGCAGATATCACGCCCCCTGTTGCCCTGGCAGCCTACGCAGGCAGTGCTATCGCAAAGTCGAAGCCGATGAAGACCGCCGTCACCGCTTCGCGCTTGGGCATCGCGGCGTATATCGTTCCGTTCGTATTCGCGTTCTGCCCCGCGCTTATTATGCAAGTGCCCGTCGAGCCGTACATGGTCGTTCTCAACACGGCAATGGCTTTGTTCGGCCTGTTCGGCGTTGCTTCTGGTTTGCAGGGTTACCTGTTCGGTAAGATCAACCCCATACTGCGCGTGTTTGCCATTGTTGCCGGCGTTGCCATCATGATTCCCATGTCCGAAGCAGACGGCATAGCCTCACTTGGCATCAACGCTATCGGCTTCCTGTTCGTGTTCGGCGTATTCGCTTACCAGAAGCTTGTTCACGGCAAGAAGGACAAAGGAACGAAAGCAACCGCCTAAGCTTTACCGTTTCGCCACATCGACCGACGATATGGCGTTAAAATCACAGAGCTAGCGCACATGCGCCAGCTACCGTTCTACTCACACCGCACTTCTACGATAGGAACGATATGGATTACAAAGAAACCATTTGGGTCACTGGCTGCAAAGGCTTTCTGGGTCGCGAAATCGTCAAGCGCTTAAAGGCTACATACAATTGCACCGTTGTTGGCACCGACAAGGAACTGATGGTTACCGACCCCGAGCGCATCGAAGCCTTCGCGCAAGATCTGCGTCCCGATGTGGTTATCAACTGCGCCGGCATCTCCCGCGCAGCTACCGGCCTGTCCAACCGCATCCATGCTTACGAAGTCAACGCCCTTGGCGCTCGCAACGTTGCACTTGCCGCAAACAATGTTGGCGCACTTATGGTGCAGATCTCAACAGACGACGTGTTCCCCGTACGCATGGCGGAACCTGCCAACGAATTCGACACGCCCCACCCCGAAACGCCCTACGGAAAATCAAAGCGTGCAGGCGAAGTAATGGTGCGCGACACCACGCCCAATCACCTTATCATTCGCTCTTCCTGGGTATACAGCATCGACGGCGGACAGGTTAAGGACGCACTTGACGCTGCGGCTGCCGGCAAAACCCTCGTCGCACGCACCGACCAGCTTGCTTCGCCAACTTCGATTTCCACCTATGTTGACTTCCTGATCAAAGCCATCAATCGCAAGGCAACTGGCGTACTTCACGTTACTAGCCGCGGGATGGCAAGCCGCTACGAGTTCCTCTCTCATGTTCTCAATACTTGTGGCTACGATGCCAACACCATCTTGGTACCCGAATCCGATCTGGTTACCGCAGAGCAGGTTGAACTCGAGAGTCTAATGCTGGAAATGTTTGGTGCCGAGCTTCCCACCTGGCAAGACGACGTTGAGTCTTACTTCAAGGAAGTTGGCATGGCAAAATAGCGTAAAACTTAAAGGCAGTTTTTCACGGCTTAGGGGCCCCTGGAGCAATCCAGGGGCTTTTTGCTGCACGCAGGATTGGCACCAAAGAACCAAACAGCACCCTGGTTGACTCGACTCACGCTTGATAAAACGCCTATCACACGCCACGAAAGGAATATCAGCATCAAAGCAACACGCCTTGAACTTCCCGCACTTCAATTCGCCCTCCAAGCCCCCAACGTGACCTTCCCTACTCTCCCCGCTGATCGCTCACTTCCTGAACGTGTTATGCATGATAGAATTTTGGTCGTTTGGCATTAATCTGATTACAGGAATATCACCTATGACTAACAAAGCATTTGATACTGCGGCAAATGCCGCAAGCTCGCGTGAGCACTTCGCATCACGCATTGGCTTCATCCTCATCGCCGCTGGTTGCGCCATCGGTATCGGTAACGTATGGCGCTTCCCCTACATCACCGGTGAATACGGCGGCGGAGCATTCGTACTCCTATACCTGGTGTTTCTGGTAATCCTCGGACTGCCCGTTATGGTTATGGAGTTTGCCGTAGGCCGCGCCAGTCAAAAGAGCGCCGCGCAAGCCTTCGATATCTTGGAACCCAAGCGTCGATTTCACTGGTTTTCATGGTGGGGATACATTGGCTGCATGCTGCTGATGATGTTCTACACCACTGTTGCCGGCTGGATGCTTGCCTATATCCCCAAGATGGCAACGGGAACCTTCGACGGTGCCAGCACCGAGGTGGCGGGCAGCGTGTTCAACGCGCTTCTCGCTAACCCAAGCGAGCTTATTGGCTGGATGATTGCTGCCATCGCTATAGGTTTTGCCGTATGCAGCCTAGGTCTTCAGAAAGGCGTAGAGCGCATCACCAAATGGCTCATGGCCATCCTGTTTGTAGTAATGATCATCTTATGCATCCGCACCACCACCCTACCCGGTGGCGCAGAGGGTATCGCGTTCTACCTTATCCCTGATTTCAGCCGCATGTTCGAAGGCGGTATGGCAACGTTCGGCGAAGCGGTTTATGCAGCTATGGGTCAAGCGTTCTTCTCCCTTTCTTTGGGTATCGCCGCCATGGAGATCTTCGGCTCGTATATCAATAAAGATCGGCGCCTGATGAGCGAAGCTGTTTCGGTAACCGCCCTCAACACGGTAGTGGCCATTCTTGCAGGACTCATCATCTTCCCCGCATGCTTCGCTTACGGCGTAACGCCCGATTCCGGTCCTTCACTGGTGTTCGTAACGCTGCCCTTGGTATTCGCCCAAATGCCTCTTGGCAGCCTTTGGGGTGCACTGTTCTTCGTCTTCATGAGCTTTGCCGCACTTTCTACGGTTATTGCGGTGTTCGAAAACCTCATCAGCTTCAGCATGGACAAATGGGAAATTAGCCGACGCCGCGCTGTTGCCATCAACGGCATTTTGGTACTGGTACTGAGTCTGCCCTGCGCGCTGGGCTTCAACGTGCTTTCCGATGTAACCATTCCCGCCATTGGCGATATCCAGAGCATCGAGGACTTTATCGTGTCTAACAATATGCTGCCTTTGGGCGCACTCGTGTTCGTGCTGTTCTGCACCCGTCGATACGGTTGGGGCTGGGATAACTTCCTAAAGGAGGCAGACACCGGTATCGGCATCAAGTTCCCCGCCTGGTCTCGCATATGGGTTTCTTACGGCATCCCCGTACTGATCATCATCATTTTCATCATGGGATATGCCCCCAAAATCGCCTTCTGGCTGGGACTTAGTTAAGTCAGAAAATCGGAATCTACCGACGCGAACGGGGTTCGGCTATTGCCAAACCCCGTTTTAGCTTTGCGCTCCATAACGTCAAACCGACCCAACCCGCACAAATCCGCAAGCAACGAATCGCAAGCGCAATGCTTCACGGGCGCTTCATTGGTACCGCATAATCAACCGATAGCCAGACCCTGTCTTCAAACACAGCGCTTCGCTCCGACCACCTCATCACGATGCCGAGCCGCCTCGCAGCGCCGTGCCCGAAGGCGTCCGCAACGCAGAGTCTGGTCCACTCTGCCTAAAACGCTGCGTCAGATCTACCCCGCCTACAGCACGCAACACAATTGACTAAAGCACGCCAAATCAACCCCATCCACGGCACCGCTTTTAAGACATCTTGGGAGCTTAAAAACAAAAAGCGGCGCGGACTGCAACTTTTTTGCGATTTGCAATTGCCGCAAGCTCCCTAATCGCGGATTTTAGCGTGAAAACGCTGAAATCCGCGATTAAACGGCTCTAAGGGACAGAAGAGAGCCCCTAATCGCAAAAAAGTTGCAGAGACACCGAGTTTTTTGTTTTCATGATGGACGAAGCGACGCAACAGAACACACCGCGCAAGACGCACAGAATTCCAAGCGGCGTCAATGGGGCAGTTCGCCGCAACGGAACAGAACTCGCGAAAGACGCATGAAGTTTTCGCGATCGCAGCGGGACATATCCAACTAAAAGGAACATAAGCAAAAAATAAGGCGGCTTGAACAGCCGCCTTATTTCTTACGCATATCCGCCGCGATACAGAACCTCGATCGGAATGCCAGGATGCTCGGTAACGTATTTACCCTTGATGAGCATCTTCTTGTACTCAACCGCATAATCCTTAGGGCCGATCATCCTGATTTCAGGTGCAGGATAGGCCTCCAAGAAGGATTCCATCTCGCGCATGAAATCAACGGGTTTGAACGTCTTCTCGGAGATTGCAACGCCGTCTTTGTCCAAAGCTACCGCCATGAAGTCGGCGTTTGGAAACCCTGCAATAACGACGTATTGTGGTTCAGCCATAATTTTCTCCCTCTCTTAAATTGTGATCCCTGGTTCTTATTTTACGTTTATTCTCCATAAAAGAGAAGCACCCTAGCCAGATTTCCCAGCTAGGGCGCCTAGAACATGTTCGTCTATAGAAAGGTTTAATCTTAGAAGGCGCGGAAACGCTCATAGCGCTGATCGCGGAGCTCTTCGGGGCTCAGGCGATACAACTCCCGCAACGAACGCGTTACGAATTCTTCCACATAAGCAGCAGCCTGTTCGGGATTTTCATGGGCAGGCCCATCCCCCTCGCTTACCACTTCTTCGATAATGCCCATATCACACGCTTCACAGGCGCTCATCTTCATGACGGCAGCCGCCTCGGCGGCACGGGTGCGATCCTTCCATAAAATCGAGGCAAAGCCTTCGGGCGAAAGAACCGAATACACCGCATGGTCTTGCATAGCAACGCGATTACCCATGGCAAGCGCCAATGCGCCGCCCGAACCGCCTTCGCCCAAAACGATGCATACAACAGGAACGGTAAGGCTCGCCATAGCAACCAGGTTGTCAGCGATGGCATTCCCCTGACCGCGCTCTTCTGCTTCCATGCCGCAAAATGCACCCTGGGTGTCCACCAAGCAAACGATAGGACGACCGAATTTTTCCGCTTGCTGCATCAAGCGGAGACTCTTGCGGTAGCCTTCGGGCTGAGGGCAGCCAAAATTACGAGCAATACGCTGCTTCAGGTCGGCACCCTTTTCTTCAGCAACCACCGTAACAGGCATACCGTCAATCCAGCCAATACCACCGATGATGGCCCCATCATCGGCAAACATACGATCACCATGAAGCTCAAAGAACCCATCGACCAGATGGTTGATATAGTACTGAGAGGTTGGACGATGAATGTTACGAGCGATCATAACGCTTTCCCAAGCCGGGTTGTCTTCCTTCGAAGAAGCCTTCTTCAGGGGCATAACCGAAGGAGCATCGGCTACACCGCGTTTCTTGAGAGCACGCTTCAGCGAAAACGAGCCTTTAACGTTAATGCGTTTCCCGACTTCCCCGGCAAGCCTGGAAAGAGCCCCTTCCTCAACTTTGTCATCTTGGCGGGCAGCAACGGCATCCTGCGCAGCACGCAGCATCGCACGCACAGCACCACCGCCGGGAACCACTCGGGCCATGTCCTGGTCCAGCTCCACTTCCTTCGGGACGCTATGCAACGCAAGGATACGCGAAAGGCATTCTTTCAAATCGCTACGCTCAACAATGGCGTCGATGAGGCCGTGCTCAAGCGCAAACTCTGCCGTCTGAAATCCTTCGGGCAGCGTCTGTTTGATGGTGTCCTGGATTACACGACGGCCAGCAAAACCGATAAGCGCATGGGGCTCGGAAATAATGATGTCGCCCTGCATGGCGAACGAAGCTGTTACGCCACCTGTGGTGGGATCGGTGATAACAGATACATACAGCAAACCCGCACGACCGTGACGCTCGATTGCGGCGCTGATCTTACCCATCTGCATCAAGGACACAAGACCCTCCTGCATACGGGCACCACCAGATGCAGTGAAGATAAACAGGGGCAGGCCCTCATCGGTAGCCCGCTCGACCGCGCGAGTTACCTTCTCGCCTACAACAGACCCCATCGAACCCATCATGAAGGTAGATTCCATGATGCAAAGCGCCACTTCGCGGCCATTGAGCTTAACTTTTCCGGTGCGCACGCCCTCATCAAAGCCGCTACGCACCCGTTGCTTTTCAATAAGCTCGTTGAACTGGGGGAACTCAAGCGGATCGCTTTCGTCCATGGAAGCGTCCCATTCTTCGAATGAACCTTCGTCGAACAGCAGTGCGATGCGCTCGCTCGAAGTAAGACGGTACAGCTCGCCACAGGTGGGGCATACGCCGCCTGTTGCCAAAACAGGCTGTTCGTCATGGTACATCTTACATTTGGGACAACGGCGCCAATTTGGCTCATGCTCAGCAAGAGCAGGATCGGGATGGCATTCCACCCACAAGCTATGAGAACGATCTTTTTCCATGGGAGTAAGCACGCAGATGCCATTCTGATGCGCCACCATACGCAAAAGAGGATCAGCTACGAAGTTGGTATCACACACAAGAAGCGCGCCCGCACCGCACATCTTTGCCGCCTGAATAACCGCATACACATTGGTAAACAAACGAGCATCGAACTTGTCGCCCAGCAAGGCAACACGAGCAGATCCCGAACAGGAAAAACCCTTTTCCTTGTCTTTAGTGCCCGTAACCCATATCTGGCTGCACTCGTTTTTCACGCAGGCCTTCACACATGCTTTCATGGGAGAACCGTAACCAACCACCAGCAAGGGGGCATTAATTGCCTGCTCGAGCAGCGATAGCTGATATACGACCGTGCTGTCCGCAACGGAAGAGTTGGGTTTAGTCATTATTGTTCCCCTTCTTCCTCAACTTTCGCCATTACATATTTCTGCGTTGCCTGAGCGCAAACCTCGCCTTCGACGCGCGCCACTACATCGGCAACACACATTCGGGGAGAATTGCGCGTGATGACGGCCTCAAGAGTGACGGTGTCACCGGGAAGCACGGTTCGGCGGAATTTAGCTTTATCGATACCGGCAAGGTAACCGATGCGCCCTGCCTGGCCTTTCTCCGAAAGCAGACAGCAGCATGCGGCCTGAGCGAGCGCTTCCATCAAGATGACACCGGGAAGAACGGGATGCCCTGGAAAATGACCCGCGAACAAGGGCAGGACAGGGTCAACGTCAAGTTCAGCTACGATAGACTCACCGGGCTTGCAGCTTACAACGCGGCTTACCCACACAAACGGATCGCGATGGGGCAGCAACGCCAACACGCCTTCGCGATCACAGGGAAAAGTGATCTCAAGCCCCATTACTCACTCACCTCCGTAAACGGAGATACCGCCAAAGAGGCATTATGCCCACCGAAGCCCAGCGAGTTAGAAAGTGCAACCTTCTGGGGACGGTTCACCAAAGCGCCAGACGGAACGAACACTGGACATTCCGGATCTGATTCAGCGTAGCCTGCCGTAGGGGGAACGATACCGCGAGATACCGAGATAGCTGTCACGATGGCTTCGATAGCGCCTGCTGCGCCCAACATGTGGCCTACCGTGCCCTTTACCGAGGTTACGGGAGTCTTGGAAGCAAGATCGTCACCAAGAAGGCCATGCCACGCAGCGGCTTCCACCATGTCGTTCACATGCGTAGCCGTGCCATGAGCGTTCAGATGGCCCACATCTTCCGGAGAGAAACCGCCTTCGGCCAGCGCCTGACGCATAGCGCGCACTGCGCCTTCGCCGCTCGGCTCGGGGGCAGTCATATGGTAAGCGTCACCAGTAGAGCCAAAGCCCGTGATCTCGGCAATAATGTTGGCGCCACGTGCCTGAGCATGCTCAAGCGATTACAGCACCAACGCACCCGCAACGAAACCGGAACGACGAGCGTCGAAAGGCAATCCAGCCTTCATGTGATCATCGGACTTGGTGATGGCACCCAAGTTGCCAAAACCAGCCAACGACATATTGGTGATACCCTCTTCAGTACCACCGGCAAGTGCCGCATCGGCCAAGCCGAAGCGAATAAGGCGATAGGCCTCGCCTACGCAATGAGTGCCAGTCGAGCATGCCGTTACAATGTTCAGGCAATCGCCCTTCAAACCATAGCGAATGGCAAGATTACCCGCCGCCATGTTCGAGATCATGGTTGGAATAAACAGCGGGCTTACGCGCTTTGCTCCTTTTTCGTGCAGCACGATGGATTCACGCTCGAAAACTTCCATGCCGCCAATACCAGATCCGAACACGCACGCAAAACGAGTAGCGTCCTCTTGGTCCATATCGATGCCCGCCTGCGCCATGGCTTCATCCGATGCCAAAATGGCGTACTGAACGAAGGGGGCAAAGCGACGCGATTCCTTCTTGGAAAAACCTGCTTTCAGGGGATCGTAGTCGGGAATGGCTCCAACAACGCTCACGTTGAGCTGCGCTCGCTTTTCTTCAGGAAGAAGGGTAAAACAGCACTCGCCAGATGCAACCTTGCTCCACAGTGCATCAACACCAAAGCCTGCAGGAGAAATCGCACCCATACCCGTAATTACTACGCGGTTGAATCCGTTGTTCTTCTCTTCGTTGCTCATAGCGACATCCCTCCATCGATTGCCAAAACCTGTCCTGTAATGTAGCGGGCCTCGTCGCTCGCCAAGAAACGAACCGCATTCGCCACATCCTGAGGTTCGCCGAATTCCTTCATCGCAATGCGACCGCGCACTGCCTCGATGGCCTTTTCGCCCATCGCCTTTGTCATCTCGGTCCCGATAAAGCCCGGCGCAACTGCGTTTGCCGTGATGCCACGCGCAGCAAGTTCCTTCGCTACGCTTTTGGTAAGGCCAATGATGCCCGCCTTAGATGCCGAATAATTAACCTGGCCGGCATTGCCGAATAGACCTACGACACTCGAAACGTTTACGATCCTTCCGTATCGCTGCTTCATCATGATAGGAGCAACATGGCGGACGCAGTTGAAAGCGCCCTTCAGATTGACATCGATCACGCGATCAAATGCCTCTTCGCTCATGCGCGCCAACAAGCCGTCACGCGTGATACCAGCGTTATTGACCAGAACATCAATGCGGCCCCACATTGCCTGCACCTCTGCCACCATAGCTGCAACCTCCTGGAAGGAGGAGACATCAGCGCAAACAGCCTTCGTCTCAACACCATGCACCTTGGCGACTTCCGCCGCCAGGTTCTCTGCTGTCTCAAGGCTCTTCTCACTTGAGCAATTGATAGCTACGGCATAGCCTGCCTCTGCAAACGTGCGCACTACCGCTTCACCGATGCCACGGCTCCCTCCCGTTACCAGCGCAACGGGAAACGCTGCTTTTTCGATCTTTGGCACGGTTTACTCCTCCCCAATGCCTGTTTGTTCGGAAACAAACGCGTTCCACTCATCAAGCGTCCCAACGCGAACACGACCAGCACGTTTATCGATTCGGCGAACAAGACCATTCAAGACCGCGCCATAGCCAACCTCAACAAACTGATCTGAACCCTGCCTGATCAATGCCTGTACGCTCTGTTCGAAATGAACGGGGCTTACAACCTGACGAGCCAAACGATCGGCGGCCTGGCTGATATCAAAAACCTGCGCATCGGTATTGCAGATAACCGAAACTGCAGGCTGTTTCCAAGAAAGCTCGCTGCACTTCTCTCGCACCGCGTTAGACGCCGAAGCCATAAGTGGACTATGAAATGCTCCCGCCGTGTTCAAGCGGGCACCGCGCTTGCCCAAGGCCTGCCACGCCTTTTCGGCTCGCTCGATGGCGGCCACATCGCCAGACACCACTACCTGGCCTGGTGCGTTGTAGTTGGCACACACCAGTATTTCGTCCTGAGCACAGGTATCGCAGATGCCCTGCGCGTCTTCATGGGCGGCACCCAGCAGCGCATACATCGCGCCCGGGCGCTCCTTACAGGCCTGAGCCATAGAGCGAGCTCGCACATCAAGTAAAGCGAAGCCATCCTCATCGCTCAAAGCGCCGCTTGCCATAAGGGCACTGATCTGACCCAGGGAAAATCCGAGCATAGCTTCCGCTTGAATCCCTCGGGCATCGAGCGCATGAGACAGCCCGACAGAAAGAGCCGCAGCCAACACCTGGGCGTTATAGGCATCGTTCACCTGTTCAGCGCTACCCTCTCGCGCAAGCGCAACAACATCAACGCCACACACCTCGCCTGCAATCGCAAAGGTTTGTGCAACCTCTGCGATCCCAAGAAGATCCGCACCCATCCCAGGCTTTTGGGCACCTTGCCCTGGAAACATGAATACCGTCATATTTAGCGCACCTCGGTATCCCATGCGCGACGAGCATTCGCGTCCAACATGCGCTGAAGGCCCTCGCCTGCCCATGACTGGGCTTCAGCCACCAAGTCATCGACAATCTGAGCAGCGCTCTTCTCATCGTTAACCAGGCAAGCAACCTGACCCGCCATCAACGAGCCATTGTCCACATCGCCCGCAACAGCACGATGGAGGGAACCGGCCAACTCTGATTCAAGAAGGGCAACGTTGGCAGGGTCGGCCTCCAGTTTACGAACGTTGCGCGCGAATTTGTTCTTGATACCGCGCACGGGATGCCCGCCAGCGCGCCCCGTAACAATAGTGTCGGAGTCTTTTGCACCCAAAACCTTCTGCTTATAGGCGTTATCGACGCCGCATTCCGTAGCGGTAAGGAAGCGCGTGCCAACCTGAACGCCTTCTGCACCCAAAGCAACAGCAGCGGCAAAGCCACGGCCGTCAGCAATGCCTCCTGCCGCAATAACGGGGATGGAAACGGCATCGCACACCGCAGGGGTAAGCGCCATTGTAGTGAGCTCCCCGATATGACCGCCCGCCTCGCAGCCTTCAGCCACAACAGCGTCCGCCCCACAGCGCTCCATACGTCGAGCCAGAGCAGCGGAAGCCACAACAGGAATGACCTTGCATCCTGCTTCTTTCCACATATCGATGTAGTTTCCAGGATTGCCGGCGCCCGTGGTTACCACACGGACCTTCATCTCTGCGGCAAGCTTAGCGAGCTCAGGAGCCTCAGGGTTCATCAGCATAATGTTCAAGCCGAAAGGCTTGTCCGTAAGACGGCGAGCTTCTTCAACTTGCTCGCGGACCCAAGAAACGGGAGCAGATCCGCAGGCAATGATTCCCAAGCCGCCTGCTTCGCTTACGGCGGCGGCGAGTTTCGCATCGGCGATCCATGCCATACCACCCTGGATGATGGGCTGCTCAATGCCCAACAGCTCGGTAATACGTGTCTTCATATACGTATGCCTCATTTCACTTTGCGCACTTTGCCACACGGGCATTCCTGTCAAAGAGGGCGGCCTCTTTACAAACACTTGAAAGAAGCCGCCTCCTTCGACAGAACGAAGGAGGGAGAGGGCCGCCAGAGGCAATGCCCCCTCCCGAACGCAACCGCATAATATGCGGCAGCGTCGGCTACAGAGAGTCGATGTACTCCACCAAAGAGCCAACAGTCTCCAGGCCCTCGGGCTCACCGAACTCAACGTCGAGACGCTCTTCGATATCGCAGATCAGTTCTGCCATATCCAGAGAATCGATACCGAGTTCGTCAAACGTTGCGCTTTCAACAACCTTTTCCGGCTCGATATCGAGGTTTTCATTCAGGATTTCCTTCAGAGAATCAATAGTTGCCATGTTTATGTCCTTTCTTTATTCAACAGCGTCCGTTTAAGGAGGCTGTCATTCACCAACACCATACCGTCCGCTTCGTTGTCAACTGCATAAGCCAAACGCAACGAATTTGGACGCACTGAGCTACACCTGGGTAAGGCGATAACCGAAAAATTGTTTATAGAGAGTTACGCTTCCACAGTGTTTAGCTGCTTGCTCTCCTTGTCGAAGAAATCTTTGATCTTGCCCAAAGCACTGACAAACAGCTCTTCTTCCTCTGGAGTAAGTGCAGCAAGAGCACTGTCAACCATCTTCTTATGGAAGGACTCGTGAGCACGGAAGGCCTTACGTCCTTTTGAGGTCAACTGCACCAAAACCTGGCGGCGATCCATTTCGCTGCGAGAACGCTCCACGAATCCCTTGCGCTCAAGCTTGTTCATGGCCGCCGTAAGGGTTGCCATAGTAACATCGAGGCGCGAAGCCACTACTTTCATAGAGTTGATCTCGTGCAAACCCACCGCAACGATGGTGTGCAATTCCGCAATGGAAAGCCCTTCGGTCAGACGATTCTTAAGCGAGCGTTCCTCGATACGAAGAATGGAATTAAACGTATCTGACAGCAACGTGTCGACAATCGCCTTGTCACCGCGTTCCTCATCGATGTTGCCAACGTTATCCATGTTCACTTCCTTATCAGATCGAGCGCTTGGTATTCCGAAGCGTTTCCATAATTCGAGGTATGAGAAGCTGAATCACGCATTTCCATCAGCGGTTCAGCCGCAAAAGGCAAATAGCCCAATTTGGACCCGCCTTAGGCTTCAGCAGGCGCGAATGCGATGCCGAGAGCGCCCAGGCCCAAATGCGTTGCCACCGTAGCTCCACAGGGAGAAGACCCCTCGTCAACATACTCCACGCCAGCTTCGTTAAGAGCAGACCTCAGGTCTTCAACGCCCTGCTCGTTTGCAACGTGGCAGAAACGAATGCGCTGTTTTCCCTGCTCTTCGGTACGCTTCTGAGCGTTCTGAACATACTGCTTGATAACACCGCGCATGCCCTTGGCCTTGCCGAAAGCAACCAACACGCCCGTTTCGTTGAAGGTGAAAATGGGCTTGATATTCAGCAAGCTGGCATTCTTAACCTGATCAGCTGAAAGGCGACCGCCCTTCAGCAGGTTTTCCAGCGTATCGCAGGCAACAAGAAACTGGGTTTTCGGGGCAAGAGCCTCAATAGCCGCCTGGGCTTCATCGAGCGTTGCTCCAGCATCGCGAAGGGCGCAGAGCTGCTTTACCTGCAATGCTGCCTGAGCGGTACAGCAAGCGGAATCGATAACACGAACATCGACATCAACCTGACCAGCTGCGGTACGAGCCGATTCAACCGTACCGGAAAGCACCCCTGCAATATGGAGAGAGATGATGCCCTCACAACCCTCATGCGCAAGGCGCTCATATGCCTGCACAAAATCAAAAGGCGCTGGCTGTGCGGTTTTAGGAAGCTCAGCTGCTTCGCTCATGCGCTTATAGAATTCTTCAGAGCTAATTTCTACCTGATCCTTGAATTCATCTTCGCCGACCAAAATATTGAGGGGAACCATGGTGATGTTCAGTGCTTGGTATTCCTCTGCAGACATATCAAGTGTCGAGTCTACAACGACTGCAAATCCCACGTCCTACTCCTTTCCTCAACGCGCATGCCGAGTTCTTTCATGCACATTTGCTTAGTTTGTCTAACTAATTTTGAAAGGATACGGATCCCCAGAGGACACGGCAAGCGCATTCATAAGGTCACCACAGATTATTAGGATATGTTGCTTAACTTTTTCGGCCGCCGCCATAGGAACCTTTGCGAGCACCAAAGGCACTTCCCTTTCGGGCTGTTTTCTTCAATTCGCCCAAAACCGCCTCTTCGCTTTTACCTTCCATCTGTCCACGCAATTGAACGATCTGATCGCGCACCGAAGCCGCACGCTCGAAATCCATCGCAGCAGAAGCTTCCATCATCTCGTCCTCCAGCGACGCAATTACGCGCAGGATTTCACTACGGGAATAACCCGCCAAATCGGCGTTCACCTCTTGCGCACTTCGCTTCCCCTCTTCAGATTCGAGGTAATCGGTGATGTCGCTTAAGCCCTTCTTAACCGTTTGGGGCACAATGCCATGCTCTTCGTTGTACGCCATCTGAATACTACGACGGCGACGTGTCTCCTTGATGGCTTGATCCATCGAGTCGGTGATCTTGTCGGCATACATGATCACCCTGCCGTTGGCGTTACGCGCCGCACGACCAATGGTCTGGATCAGGGAACGGTGATTGCGAAGAAAGCCTTCCTTGTCAGCATCAAGAATGGCCACCAACGTTACTTCGGGCAGGTCCAAGCCCTCACGCAACAAGTTGATGCCCACCAATACATCGAACTCCCCTTTTCGCAAATCCCGCAAGATTTCAACGCGCTCAAGGGTACCAATATCAGAATGCATATAGCGAGCGCGAATCCCCTGATCGAGCAGATGCTCGGTAAGGTCTTCGGCCATACGTTTGGTCAATGTGGTTATCAGCACGCGCTCTTTGCGTTTGGCACACCCTTGAGCCTCATCAATGATGTCGTCGATCTGCGACATGATAGGGCGAACGTCAATCTCAGGATCAAGCAAGCCGGTCGGACGAATAATCTGCTCCACCTTTGCCTCGCTCACACGTTCCTCGTAATCGCCCGGAGTCGCGGAAACATACACGAATTGAGGGATTCGAGCCTCAAACTCGTCGAAGCGCAGGGGGCGATTGTCCAAACATGACGGCAAACGGAAGCCATGCTCGGTCAGCGTGATCTTGCGAGAGCGGTCTCCTTCATGCATACCTCGGATTTGAGGGACGGTAACATGGCTCTCATCAATGAAGCACAGGAAATCGGTTGGGAAGTAGTCGATGAGCGTATAGGGCGGCTCACCTGGCTCACGGCCATCAAGATGGCGCGAGTAGTTTTCAATACCCGAGCAAAAACCCATGGTCTCAATCATCTCAAGATCATAGGAAGTGCGCATTTCCAAACGCTGCGCTTCAAGAAGCTTTCCCTCTTCATTGAATTGGGTAAGGCGATCTTGCAGTTCATCCTGAATGGTCTTAACCGCGCACTCCAACGCGGGACGCGCAGCAACGTAATGAGAAGCAGGCCAA